>Ga0126379_10001182_pt1 | contig 15574 bp, 6 predicted proteins | sample PanSoiMetPlot_24_FD_92640 | JGI IMG/M metagenome (GOLD analysis project Ga0126379, IMG submission 92640) | Tropical forest soil microbial communities from Panama - MetaG Plot_24 | ecosystem: Environmental > Terrestrial > Soil > Tropical forest > Bulk soil | place: Panama | collected 2016-02-17 | reverse complement strand
TCCCACTTCTGGCAACATCGGCCCCCCCATTTCTGGTGTGATAGGACGCCGACAAGTACTTGGGACTGCATCTTATAATGGCCTTATGCCAATATCAGCTCGCAACAAATTGCCTGGAACAATTGAAGAGATTCAGCTTGGCGATATCATGGCGCATGTCGTTGTGCGCGTGGGGGACAATCTTATCGAGAGCGCGATTACTCGGCGGAGCGCTGATGAACTTAAGTTGAGAAAAGGGGACGCCGTCACCGCTGTTGTCAAAGCTACGGAGGTAATGATTCAGAAGGACTGATGACTTACTGGACCTCGACGATCTTTAACGTTGTCACTTGCCGGACCCAGCGCGCCATTCTCTTCTCGTCAGGGATCACGATCCTGTAGGGCCCTTCTTTCTCAGTGAGCGGTTGGCCGTCGCGCAGAAAAGCGAGCACCACCTGCTTGTCTGTGAAAGCCGGGTCCAGTTCCGGCAAGGCGATGACGGTTCGATAACCGTCCGCCGCTTCCACCAGCAGACAAGAGGCGAGTCGCTTGCCCTTCATCGATTCTCCAAAACTGACACCGGCTTTTTCCAGCACGCTGTTCAGAGTGACGCCCTCAAAAGTCACAGATGGGGCGGAGTGTTCCGAAGCCGTCACTTTTACGTGCGGCAATGCTGCAAGATCCGCGCGAGTCAGGATCTGATTTCCTGTGCCGGTCTGCACGGTCAGTTGCTGGCAGTGGACGATGGTGCTGGCGAAAAAAAGGAGGAGTAGCGAAGCTGGCAGCAGCAGTCTTTTCATTTTCACACTCGAAAAATCATTACCTCTGTGGCCTTGATGAGCGCGGCAGCAGTCTGGCCGGGTTTGAGGTTCATTTCGCGGGCCGATCGCGCCGTGATGATCGCGGTGATTTGCTGTTCGCCGATGGAAACTACCACTTCGGCCATGAGGCCGCTGATCTGAACGCTCTCAATTCTCCCGACCAGCTGGTTTCTGCCACTGAGGCGGCGCATCACCAGTGAGCGCTCAGGAGCAGTTTTTGCCCTGGTGCGAAACAACAGGCGATCGACTTCGCTCTGAGGGATACGGTGATGTCCCCCGGCAGTGCGAACGCTCTTTATTTTCTTCCGATAAATCCACTGCTTAATGGTCGGGAAGCTGACGTGAAGCTCTATGGCTGCGTCGCGCGGTTTGAGCAGTTCTTCGGTGGGCGACGATAGAAGCTTGCGGTTCCTTTGCATCTCGATCCAAATCGTACCGTTGCGAAGGGAGACGGGTCAAACGACTGGTTCAGGTCATTTGACAAACTCAGGGTTAGTGCACGTTCCGGATGTGAACAACGTCCGACAGGTAGTCGCCCCGGGACATAGCCATGCGGCCGTCAGGGGCCACGCCGAAAGCGTAGATCCTGTCGGTGTCAAATGCAGTCAGCTTCTTCGGGGGTTTGCCGTCCAGCGGCATCGACCAGATGTTCCCGACGCCCTTTTCATTTTGTACATACATTAAAGCTTTGCCGTCCGGCGACCACGCCCAGGCGTCCACATCATCTACTGCGACAGGCATCTTCAGTTTCTTGGGCGTCCCGCCACCGAGGGGAACAAGCTGCGCCCATTCATACGGAGCATCAGGAGCGACCGCTGTCCGCATGAGAACCGTTGCACCATCGGGTGTGATCAACGGACTTGGGTCCGGATCACTGATCGAAAATTGAGCGAGCACAACCGAGCCTGCTGAGTTCGCCGATTTCCGCACCAGTTCGCATCGGTTCTCATCTTTTCTGCAAACGGCGACGATCACAATTGACCCATCGCCAGTACACGCCGGAGAGCTGTCGAGCGGTCCATTCGTCAGGCCGCTAGTCGAACCACTCGAGATGTCGGCGATTTCTATGTAACTGGATTGCTGGTCGTCCGCTGCCCAATACGCGACGTGCCCGGGACCGCATCGCGCCAACTGACGATAGATGGTCGAATGGGATCGGACCCTCGTTGAAGTCTGGGTTTCGAGATCATGTACCAGCATCTCTGTGATGTTACTGGTTACCACCCGCCCGTCGACCCAGATCACGCTGTCAGATCCTTCTCCATGCAAAGCCGGGATCTTTTGGAGATGCCCGGAGTGATCTGCAACCCACAGCGAAAATTCCGGAATGTCGGTGACGGCGAAAAGCTCACCACCAGCTGTGGCTGAGAGACTCCACTCCGAATACTCCAGAGATCCAGAAGTCAAAGGTCGATGCGCGCCAGTCTGAGCATCGAACGCCCATAGCTGAAAGAGAGATCCCTGTCGTCCCAGGATCGCTGGAGCAAATATTGTTTTGCCATCGGGACTCCATGCTGGCTGACCTACAGCGCCCCACCCGGAGACGCTCAAATCCCGAATCGCCGCACTGGAGAGATCGATCTTAACCAGTCCCATGTCATCCTTCCCGATTGCAATCGCCGCCATCGTCGTGGGCGTAGGAGACCATTCAATAAACCAGAAGCCCAAAGCCAACGGACGCCGAGTCAATACACGTCGATTCCCACCGTCGACGTCGACGGCAACCACTTGCGATTCGGTGCCGGTCTCCGCGATGTAGCCGACCTGCTTTCCGTCGGGGGAAACTGTCACGCTCCACTTGCGCGCGTCCGTTGCCAGAGGCATGGCAGGTCCGCCCAGGGTTGCCATGCGAAACACCGTTTTAACCTCTGGATGGGTGGAATCCGTTTCGCGCAGGAAATAGATGAAGTTGCCATCAGGAGAGAAATGAACGCTGCGGATTCGCCCCACAGAAGCCGGCAGGATGGCTACATCACGCTCCGTCGCGACTTGTACCAGCCGCAGTTCATCGGTTCCAGCTCCGCGGCTCACATACACGACGTAGCGCCCGTCAGGGCTGGCCGCTGCCTGCCTGGCCTTGCCGGTTTCAGTCAACGAATGAACATCGAGTGCAGCTGCCACTTCCTCCCGCGAGGTTCGATGCCACAGGGAATAAGCTCCCAAACCCACGGCCGTAGCAGCGATCAGAACCGCCACTGCTTTGCCGGCGGGACCCGAACTCCGCGCTCGACGCATTCCATCGCTTGCCCCGATGTCTTTTCGCGAAGTTGTGTCGGCGACGCCAGTTCGTTGTTCAGAAACAGCTGTGCTGCGGCCGCTCTCCGTGTCCCGCTTGATCCGCTTCAGGTCCGCGCGCAACTCTGCCGCCGACTGGTAGCGCAGGTCGCGTTCTTTCTCCAGCGCTTTGTGGATCACCTCCTCCAGCCGGGGCGGGATGTCAGGATTTAGCCTCACGGCCGATTGAGGATCCCGGTTGAGGATTCCGTCGAAAATGACTCCGGAGGTATCACCGCGAAATGGCAGTGTGGCGGTGGCCATTTCATAAAGAACGATACCAAGCGAAAACAGATCCGTGCGGGCGTCAAGCTCCTTTCCGCGCACCTGCTCGGGTGACATGTATGCCACCGTGCCTACCGCCGCGCCGGGGCTGGTGAGGTGTGGTTGGTCGCCTGACATGGTCTGCGTGGCGTCAGCCGCGAACTGGCTGGCGGAAGTTCGCGACGGCAGCACCTTCGCCAATCCGAAATCGAGTACTTTCGCGTGCCCACGCGCCGTGATGAAAATATTGGCTGGCTTGATGTCGCGATGGACGATACCCGCCGCATGGGCTGCATCGAGCGCATCAGCGATTTCGATTCCGAGAGGCAGAAGCGTTTCCAAATCGATTGGCCGGCCGGCGATGCGGTGCTTCAGCGTGACTCCCTCGAGGAACTCCATCACGAGGAAGGTCTTTCCACCTTCCTCGCCGATGTCGTAAATCGTGCAGATGTTGGGATGATGGAGCGCTGACGCGGCTTTCGCTTCCCGGCGGAAACGTTCGAGTGCCTGACGATCCTGAGCAAGAGCTTCGGGAAGGAATTTGAGCGCGACGGAGCGACCCAAACGGGTGTCCTCGGCCTTATACACGACACCCATACCGCCCCCGCCGATCTTTTCAACGACTCGATAGTGAGAGATGGTTTGGCCGATCACAGTGCCACCCCCCCCGAGGTGGCGCTATGCTAAGGCGGCCCGCGCCGGAAGTCAAAGCTTCCAAAACGATTTTCAGGCGCGTTCTGTCCATCCTGTTAGGGCTAGGTCCTCACCGCAGTGCTTCCTGGCAAAGAGTACATAAGAACGTCATGCCGTCCCCGCGGGACTCGCTCCGATTTCCCAACTTGACCCAGGGCTGACGAGTGGACTAACGCATTCCGGCCGCTCCGGGTGGGAGTTTTGCCAGAGGCCAACATTGCATATAGCCGCATCGAATTCGACTGCGTAACCATCTGTCATATACACTTCTTGGATTCCCTGGGATGACTGTTTGGGAGAGGAAACGATGGGTTGCATTGCACGAGGGACTGCATTGGGGATGGGATTGAAGTTGTGGTTTGTGCCAACCGTTAACCAGAGAATGAAGATTTTTGCTCTGTGGATTTGTGCGGTGCTGGGCGTGGGTTTGGCGGGGCCGTTTTCTGCGGCGCAGGTTTCCGCGAGTTTGTCGGGGGTGATCACGGATCCTTCGGGGGCTGCAGTGGTGGGAGCGTCGGTGACCGCGAAGAGTCTTGATACCGGAGTATCTCGTACTACGGCGACAGATCAGAGTGGGCGCTATCGATTTTTTCTGTTGCCCGTGGGGCTCTATGAAGTTCGGGTTACGAAGCAAGGGTTCGCCGTAGCGATTCGATCGGGGATTGATCTCGCTGTCGGCCAGGACGCAAGGGCCGACGTGAGTCCACGGGTTGGACAGACTAACGAACAGATTAAGGTGACGGCGGATGCTCCGGTCGTGAGCTTAACGACGCGGGATATCTCGGGTTTAGTGGGAGAGCGAGAAGTCAAGGACCTGCCGCTGAACGGTCGCAGCTATGATCTGCTGCTCCCGTTGAATCCTGGCATTGTGAATTTTACGTCGGAAAAAACTGGCGGGATTGGTGTCTCCAATTCGACCACCGGGAACAACTTTGCAGTCTCGGGAAATCGTCCGCAGCAAAATATATTTCTTTTAAATGGTGTGGAGTTTACCGGGGCGGCGGAGAACAACATGCAGCCCGGCGGGACTAGTCAAGAACTGCTGGGTGTGGACGCGGTGCGGGAGTTCAATGTTCTGCGCGATTCTTACGGGGCGGAATTCGGTAAGCGGCCTGGGGCGCAAGTCACGATTGTCACCCAGTCGGGAACGAATGACCTTCATGGCAGCGTCTACGAATTTTTGCGAAACAACGCGCTGGACGCTCCCAATTATTTTGATCAGGGCTCGGCCCCGCCCTTTCAGCGCAACCAGTTTGGCGCGGCGCTTGGAGGGCCTATTCGTAAAGGCAAGTCCTTCCTCTTTGGCAACTATGAAGGATTGCGGCAGCACCTTCATCAGACCTCGGCGGCTTTTGTTCCCGACGCCGCGTCACGCGCGGCCGCCGTGCCTAGCGTGCAGCCTTTACTGAATCTGTGGCCTGTGGCTCCGGGGAATGCGCCGGACTTCAATGGCATCGCGCAGGTTTTCAGCAGTCCGCTGCAAACCATTCGAGACGACTTTGGGACCGTGCGGTTTGACCAGAACATTGCTTCGCGAGACTCTCTTTCGGCCGTGTACACCATTGATGATGGAGAAGATTTCACTGCGACGGTATTGGATCCTTACAGCTCAGACCAACTGACGCTGCGCGAACAGGTGTTCAGCCTGGACGAAACGCATTCCTTCTCGGCGTCTACACTGAACGTCGCGCGCGTGGGATATTCGCGCGCGCGATACTTCTTCACCGGTCTGCCTACCCCGGGGACTCCCGCCGAGTCCGTTTCCGGTTTCTTGTCGGGACATCAGGTCGGCGCGGTGGTTGTGGGCGGTAGCGCGGCGTCGAATCCGCAGGCCGCAATCGGACTTGCGGGCAGCAACAACGGGAGCAATCTTACGATTGCGCGGAACCTGTACACATTTGAAGACCGAGTGGCCATGACGCGCGGGCGGCATCAACTCACGTTTGGCGCGTGGTTCCAGCCGTTCCAGTCGAATGAAACCATCGCGCTCAGCCAGTACGGGCAGGCGACATTTTCGAGTCTGACGAACTTTTTGGCTGGAAATATGTCGAGCTTCCTGTGGGATCCGGCGCCCACTCAGATGAACTGGCGTTCGTTATTTGGCGCATGGTATGCGGAAGACACGATTCGCGTCCTTCCGCGACTGACGGTGTCGCTTGGTTTCCGACAGGAATTCACCACTGGATGGAACGAGGCGCATGGGCGCGCGGCCAACTACACGTTTCCCCATGGCGTGATTTCGAACCAGCCACATATTGGAGACGCGCTTTTCACCCAGAACAACGCAAAGTTTCTGCCGCAACCTCGCATCGGACTGGCGTGGAGTCCCTTGTCGGAAAAAACTGTGATCCGCGCCGGGTTCGGGATGTACAACGACTTGCAGGATGCGCTTGGGTATCGCACCGACCAAACCGCGCCGTTTAATCCTGTCTACAGCGTGGGCAGCGCGACCACGCCGTTTCCCGTGTCTTCGCTGCCGATTGATCCATCGGTCACTCCGCCGAAGGGGGCGAAGCTCGTGCCCGGCGGCGTGCAGCCGGATATGAAGACTCCAACTTTGAGCTCCTGGTCAATGAGGGTGGAGCACGAGATTACGCCCGATACTTCGCTGACTGTGGGATACGTGGGGAGCCATGGCTATCACGAGCTGATCGGCATTGATGCCAACGAACCGTTTCCAGCTATCTGTCCGGCTTCGCCGTGCCCGGCGGTTTATCCGACTTGGGATCCCAGCCAACCGACCACCTCTACCAATTCTCCTGCGATTGGTTTTCCCGTCGGTTCTCCACTTGCAGGAAAGCCTGTGCCTGCGGGGGCGTATTACATTCCCGCGGGGACACCGCGAGCGAATCCGACGATTGCGAATACTTGGACTTGGTTCTCTTCCGGAATCAGCAATTACAACGCGCTGCAGGTGGACGTGAACCGGCGCTTCAGCCGCGGATTGGCGTTGCGGGGCGTCTACACCTGGTCGAAGACGCTGGATGACGGAGATTCGCTGAACGCGACGGCGGCCGCGAACGCTCCGGGACTGGTGTCGAATCCTTTCAACTTGCGCGCGGATTACGGACTCGGCACCTATGACGTGCGGCACATCGCGGTGATCAGTGCAGTGTACGAATTGCCATTCGGGAGAGGTCGAGCGATTGGCAATGGGATGGAAGGTTGGAGCAATGCGCTGGTGGGGGGGTGGTCCGTCAACAGCATCGTCACGGTTCAATCGGGATTCCCGTTTACGCCGCAGCTCAGCTATAACCCCTCGAACAACGGGGACACGCGAAATCCTGTGAGGCCGTTTGTGAATCCGGACTTCACGGGTCCAGTGATTCTTGGCAAACCCTCGCAATGGTACGACCCGAAGGCCTTCATCGCGCCACCGGCTAATAGCGGATTCTACGGCGACCTGGGGCGGGATACATTGATCGGGCCGGGTCTGGCAACGTGGGATTTCTCTGCATTCAAGACCACGACGTTAAGCGAACGGCTTTCGCTACAGTTTCGCGCGGAGATTTTCAACCTGCTGAACCGCGCGAACTTTAACACGCCGAATCTGATTACGTTTACGTCTTCGACTACGGGAACAAAGACGTCCGGCACAGCGGGAGCGATCACGAGTACCTCCACTACGTCACGACAGGTGCAGTTTGCATTGAAGCTGATTTGGTAGGGATGAGGTGTGGGATGCGCCCCGCGTCTCCCATCGGCACATCAGCTGTTACGTCGGCGCAGGTTATCAATTCATGACTCGGAGTGGTAGAGCCGGCGTGAATGCATCCCTCGGGTAGGCAGCAAGCGAAGAAACCCTAACTAATCCCTGTCATCCTAAACGCCGGCAAAAGCCGGCGTGAGGGACCGTACGATAGCGGCCAGCGTTCGTGCTGCGGGCCGGAAACTCGTGCGCGCAGACAGAGGAGCGGTTCTTTCTATCTTCCGTGCCACGCCCTATTACTTACGGTCCCTCGGAGGGCTATCGCCCTCCTCAGGATGACAGCATCGCGGGGATGCTTGATTAGGGCGATGGCCCTCCTGTCCGTGAGTCGGTCAGTCGTCCAGGCGCTGCATTGCGTGGCTGGAAATGTACGCTGCCACGGTTTGTCCTAACGCGTTGCCGCGCACGCAGGACGTTCTGAAGTGAATGCCACCGAAAACCCTGGCATCGGCAATCTCCGCTGTCGCTGCGGAGAAACTCGGAAAGGAGCGTGTGGTGCCTGGCAGGACCTCGGAGATGAACGTGATCGGCGTGTTGTCGCCCAAGGCGGCTGCCAGGATAGACGCTGCCGAACCGCTGACCGCAGAGTGACCGGATGGGTACTCGGGATGTGGTGGAGTGCCAGACGGCAAAGCGTCTAACCATGGTACCCATCCGGGATCAGGATCGGTGCTCGCATTTCCGTCCGTATCTCCGAGGCGAATCGCAGTGATGGGACGCCAGAAGACGTAGCGGTACTTGGAGTCCCAGCATGCGATCGCTGCGTCTGCCATGGTGACGTTCAGCAAAGCAAACAAGTGCGCGTTCTCCGTCAGACTCAAGCCCTGGCTTGTGGCGAGATCCAAAGCCGCGTGGTTCCAGGCGACCGGCGTGTTGCTGGCCCAGAACAAAACCAACTCCGACTGATCATCGGTGCGGGGCGATCCGGAGTAGACGCCCATGACCTTAATCTCGTTGTAGTCGGCTGCATACTCCGGACTGGTGACGGCATTCGGAGGCGGCAGCCGGAACTGCGACGGCCGCGTCAGGACCCAAGGGGTCATCGTGGCGAATTGCGGGCCCGCGCCGGTTGCATTCAGCAATGGAGTGGGTCGCCACACGCCTACGGCTGAGGGGGAGGACTCCATGCCGAGCACGCCGACGAAGGGCGGCGGCGCGGGCGAGTTGCCGTCGGTCGAACGAATGCTCAGAATCGTGGTGGCGACGTTTTGTCCCCATGCGACGCCGGCGTTAACGGATTTCGCGCTCTCCGTGGCGGAAATCGCGGCTATGGATGCGTCGCGCTTGGGACCGAGAGTTCCCGCCTGCGCCGGGTAAACGGCGGTCAGGACGACATATGCCGCCTGGACTGCGGCTGCGCGCCGTGAGGCGTAGCCTGGAGCGCCGGACTTCACGTACAAGGAACGGTACTGCGGGTGTATGCCGTTGACCGCGTCGAATATGGATCCGGCGACCAAGGCCGTGATGCGCGTGGATGCGAGCGGGCTGCTTCCTCCTGCGAGCACGGTGTCATTCATTATTCCGATCCATTGCAGCACTGGATCGGGGACGGAGGCGGCGGCAGGCGCGGGATTCAGGGTGGCGAGAGACACAAACAGGGCGATCAGAAACAGGGTTGCCCTTGGAAAGAAACGGTTTTTGAGAGACATTTTTAAAACTCCCCTTCATAGGAATGTAGATTTTCACTTTTGGGGGGCGCGCTCGCCGAAGGCCCCATGCGATCGGCGCAGATTCGGCGACTACTCTGCCGGAAGGAGGGGACCAAAGTCTCAGGAAAGTTCTAGGAAATTCATAGGAATTGCGAAATTTGAGGCCTATAATCACGCCACTGGGGCGTCGTTCCACAGGTTTCAAGACTTTTCTTCCCCGAACCAGGTAACTTCGCGCAGCTCAGGGTGCGGCCATGAGCCAGTATCGCTTTGGGGAGTTTGTCCTCGATTCGGAAACGCGGCAACTGCTGCGGGCGTTTGAACCGCGGCACGTTTCTCCGAAAGCCTTTCATCTACTCGAGGTGCTGGTGTCGAGCCGGCCGCGCGTGTGGTCGAAGAGGGAGCTGCAGGATCTTCTGTGGCCCGATACCACCGTGTTGGAAGCGAATCTCCCGAACCTGGTCGCTGAAGTCCGTGCCGCGCTGGAAGATAATCCGCAACAGCCGCGGTATGTGCGCACGGTGCATCGGTATGGATATGGGTTCGTGGACCCAGCGGCGGTTCCCGTGTTTCCGCGTTTTTTGCATCCGGCGATAACAGGCGCCGCCGGATTTTTCGGGCGCGAGGAAGAACTGGCCGTGATGGGCGCAGCGTGGCAGCGTGCCAGAACGGGGAGCCGGCAGGTGATGTTGGTGGCGGGTGAGGCAGGGATCGGGAAGACCCGTATCATTGGCGAATTTGCCCGACGTTGTCTTTCAGCAGCCACGACGCTCGTTGGACATTGTGACGAGGAAGCGTTGACGCCCTATCAACCTTTCGTGGAAGCGCTGACACAACTGCTGGATCCCTTCTCGGACGCGGAACTTGCGCAGCAAATGCGCCACGGCGACCTGACACCCGAGGTGGCGCGGCTTGTTCCGAACCTGACGGCGGGGCTGCCGGAACTCGACTCTGGGGCGGTGGTCGATCCTGAGAGCGAGCGCTTCCGGCTTTTCCAGGCTGTCGACCGGTTGTTCAGCAGCGCAGCGAAACGTACTCCTCTACTCATCCTTCTCGATGATCTGCATTGGGCGGACAAATCTTCACTGCTACTGTTGCGGCATCTGGCACGCGGAGCGCCTTCGACCGCAATGCTCCTGATAGGAACTTACCGGGGAGATGGAGTGGAACGGACTCCGTTGGGTGCGCTGTTAGTCGACTTGCAACGCGACCAGGGAGCGGCGCGGCTGACGCTGCGAGGGTTGACAGTGGAGGATGCGGGACGGCTGGTCGAGGCCATCACGGGGCGGCGTCCTGCTCGAGCATTCATGAAGTCATTGACGAGCGAGACGTCTGGAAATCCTTTTTTCATCCGAGAAGTGGTTCAGCATCTCAAGGACGCCGGGGAGTTGGACCAGGTCGATGGAAGCAAGCCCGCTTTGCATACGGCGAGAACGCTCGTACCCGAGAGCGTCAAGGAAGTCATCAATCAACGACTGGTGCGGCTGAGTGAGCAGTGCAAGCGTGCACTCTCACTGGCGTCAGTGCTCGGTCGCGAATTCCGTCTGGACGTGCTGGCCCGAGTAGGCGCATTCAATGAGGACGACTTGCTGGATGCTCTCGAAGCGGCACAAGCGGCAGGCCTGATTGCCGAGGAGCACGGAGTTCAGGGAAGGTTCAGCTTCTCGCACGCTCTCATCCGCGAAGTGCTGTACGAGAAGCTGTCAGAAACTCGTCGGATTCGGCTCCATTCTCGAATTGGCGAAGTTCTGGAGAACAGCTCTCCTGCAGATGCGGTGCCACTTGCCGACCTGGCATATCACTTTGTGCAAGCTGCATCACTGAACGGCTACGAGCGCGCGGTCGATTATGCCACCCGGGCTGCGCGGGAAGCGACCGAGTCTCTTGCTCACGAAGAAGCGGCGCATTTCTATGAGCTGGCATTGCGGGCTCTTGCCTACCGCGCAGCGACGCGCGAGATCGATGATTTGCGTGCGGACCTGCATGCCAAACGCGGCAATGCATTGGCCAGCGTCGGCAACTGGCCTGCTGCAAAGGAAGCTTTCCAGGCAGCTCTAGAATTTCTGGACTCGAGCCGCCTCAAACGACGCGCTGAACTGCTGCTCAAGCTGGGCATGGTGCATTTCTGGCTGCTGGACGTGGCAGCGCTCCGTCCTCTCGTAACCGAGGCTCTCAGTCTTGCAGAGCAGGTCGCTCGCAAGGATCTGGCCGCCGAAGCCCTAGGATGGCTCGGACGAGCCGCGCAGGCAGACGGGAATCTGGAAGCTGCCATGGAGGTGGACCGCCGGGCATTGGCGATGCCCGGTGCGTGCATGACGGGTGCGCTGGTGTACTCGCCCCTTACCTTATATCTGGCTGGCGAACTTCCGAGTGCGCTCAAGCTGTCGCGCAAGATTCTGGACGAGTCACGCAGTTCCGGTGAAAGTGGTGCCTTGATTTACGCTTTGACGCATTGTGGGTTGGCGCTTGCGGCGACTGGTCAGTACTCGGAGGCAGCAGCCACGTTCGATGAGGCGCGGGAATTTGCCAGATCCTGCGGTGCCTTTCCCCTCGTTGCCCGCGCCACCGCGATGTCTGCGGGATGGTGTCTGGATGTGTTCGACTTCGCCAAGGCGGAGGCACTGCAATGCGAAGCCCGCGAGATTGCGTACGAAGCCGCCTTTGTGCCTTCGCAGGCAAGCGCGGGAATCGATTTGCTGATGTGCTTTGCCCGGCAGGGAAATCCAGGCCGAGCGGAGTCGCTTTTGCAAGAAGTGGAGGACGCCGTGTTGCATGCGCGCGGCTGGCATGAGTGGATGTTTCGCATGCGTTTGGAACAGGCGCAGACTGAACTCGCGCTGGCGCGAGGCGACTGGTCCACAGCCGTTACACGCGCCACGTCCGCGAGGAAGCAGAGCCAGGCAGCGGGACGGGGAAAATACGAAGCGGCGGCGCTGGCAGTGCGCGCCCAAGCATTGCAGGCATGCGGGAAAAAGCGAGAGGCGCTGGCAGACGCAAAGGCGGCGTGGGAGAAGGCCCGGCAGGTGGGCGATCCAGCCTTGCAAGTCAGAGTTCTCGCGCCGCTGCTGCCGCTCATGGGGGATGATAAATTGCTCCATCAACTGCGAGCCATTGTCGGCAAGGTGGTTGCGGCACTTCCCGCGGATTCGCGGCAGGCGTTTGAACAGTCGTCCGTTGTTTGCGCGACATTCACAGGCCGCTTCTGATTCGGCCCGAACTGCTCTGCTCGTCGCGAATTCCTTGCACCGCCTCAGTCGTGGTTTCTTGAATGTACTTCTGATTCACTCCTGACAATTTCTTTACACCCACTGATCCCGGATCAGCATAATGTACAGAATACTTGCTCCCAAGTGAGGAACTTGGAGGGCCGAATCGTGAAATGCCTACCCGACTACTTCCGGGTGCCATCTGGAAGAAAGACCGATTCAGTCCCAACCGAAAATCCTGCTGGGAAGCGGGTGCCGATGCTGCTCCCCCGAGGCTGCCGAGACGAGCCGTGCGCTGCCATCAACGTGGCGAAGAGTGTTCGTAGAAACACAAAGAAGTCAGGGGAACGAACTTCACGTTCCTGAAGGCTTCGTGCTGCATTCGTCGCCCAAATTCGTGTGAGCTCCCCGCTCTTGCGGAGTCCATGCCCATGACGCTCCGCTTTGGTTGGGAAGAGGGCCCGAATTTCCCCATCGGATTTCGGGCCTTGCTTATTTCGAAGCGCTATCGTTTCTCTAAATTCCCCTCTTAGCCGACGCCACGCCAGATGCTTTGATATGCAGAGGTCTTGCTGAAAAGGCGCGTGAGATCAAGGATCGGGGCGTGGAGAGATACCGCAGTTCGGTACCTCTTGCGATGAACTTCAGAAGGTTCGAACGGAATATTACTTTTTCTTCCCCAGTTTGCGCGCGATCTCTTCGACAATTTTCGGGCGCATGTCAGCGAGCACACTGTCGACGATGCTGGCGATCTCAGGATCGGCGTCGAAATTCGTGGCTTCTTCGGGTTTGCTCTCGGCTCCTGCAGCCACGGCCATCGCGGCCCGGTCCTGCGGGAGAGATTCTTCGGCGTCTTTCTCCGAGGCCCCCGCTGATTGAGCGGACTTGGGACCGCCTGTTTCACGGATCTTTCTCCAAGTGGCCCAGGCCGCTGCGGTTTCCGATTCCCTCTTTGCCATGTCGTCGGTCCCTCCTGCAGGTGATGCGCTCGAAACCGGTGCCGGCTCCCCTGATTGATTCTCCGAACGTGATTCCTCGTCTGGAAGTTCTTGCTTCGTTACTACCTCGGGAACTTCGAGGACCGGGGCTGGCTTCTCCGACTGCGCATGAACTTCGGGCGTGATCTCTTCTGGCGCGATTTGTGGCGTCGCTTCGGCCGCGGGCGCAGCGTCGATTCCTTGCGGCGGCTCGATCTCTGGCGCCTTGATCTCTTGTGTCTTCGTATCTTCCGTGTTCGTCTCTTGCGGCTTGGCGGCTTCCGTTCCCGTTTCGACAGGCGGCTCGACGACTGCGAATTCCGTCTTCTGTTCCGTCTTAGTCTCGACACTCTCCTCAATCTTCGGTTCGGCAGCGCTCGCCACTGCCGGGGATTCCAAGGCCTCGGCCCGGAGAGGCTTTTCATCGCGCGGCACAGTTGAGGCCGCCTTCTGTTCTGCCTCATACATGGCGGCAACGGCCTCCAGTTCCTTGACGGCGGCGCTGACTGCGTCGGTCGCCGCCTCGGAGACAGCGGACAGAGACCGGACCGCTTCGGGGGCGGATGTGGCGGGGATTGCCGGCGCGGCTTCGGTCGCCACAGGCTCTGTGAGGGGTGTTTCGGATACAGCAGTCTTCGCTTCAGGCACGGCGGGAGCCGGTTCAGACACCTGGGTGACAGCGTGTCCACTCTCGGCGGCGGCGAAAGCTGCGTAAGCTTTCTGCATTTCCTGCTCGAGAGAAATCGAGGCTTCTTCGGGCGCGACCGCAACTGCGACAGCCGACCAGTGTGCTGGCGCGGGCGCGGAGGCAGCCTCTGCAACGGCCATCGTTACTGGCTCAGCCGACTCCTGCGACCGGTCGGCGACTGGGTTTCCCAGTCCGGTTGCCGGCAGCGAAATCCACTCCGTTTCCAGACCCGCGATCGCGGCCATCACTTCCGCCGGTCCGGACTTATGCTCGGGCTTTTTCTCTTCGGTCTTTTCTTCTGAGTCCTGGGCGGCCAATGTTGCAAGGGCTGCGCTCGCTGCAATTTCGGGCACAGCACTCGGTTTGACTGGATGCGTTTCTTCCTTCCTGGTTTCGTAAACTTCCGCAGTCGGAACGCTTTCCGTTTTCGCGGTGGCAACAGTCCCGGATTTCGGCGCTTCAACTGTCGCCGGAGTTTCCGCCACTGACGGCGCCGGTTTCTCGTCGACAACTTTGCCCTTGATCTGGGCGGCGGCGGCAGCCAAGGCAGCAATCTCTTCTGCGGTAACGTCTTTGGGCAGTCCTTCCGGCGCGAGCGCGCCGAGATTTACATGCGGCTCTGCTTGTGGATGCGCTGCAGGTGTCTGCCCTGGGGCGGAAGGAACCGGGGCAGGCTCGTCGACCTTGTGCCCCGGCTTGTGATCAACCTTGGTCCGAAGATCCTTGTTGACGGCGTTGTAGATCTCACCCGTCTCAACTTCTTGTTCGGGCGGTTTTTCCTTTTTCTTTTTCGGGAAGGAGATGCGACTCTTCCATCCGGAGTCGTCTTCCTCGACGGCCATCGTTTTGTCGTAGCGGCCTTCCTCGAGCGCAGCGGTAGCGCGGGCAAAGCGGCCGGGCTTCGAAGAGTCGGCGCGAGGTACAACTTTGTCTTCCAGCTTGCTGAGGGCGCTGAGCAACTCGCTGGCCTCGAAGGGCTTGACGATAAAAGCGTCGGCACGGACGCGCTTGGCTTCTTCCGGCTTAAAAGGTTCTAACTTTCCGACGGTGAGCAGGATGGGAATCCGCGCGGTATCTCCCACTTCCTTGAGGCGCTGGCAGACCTCGAGCCCGCTGTAGCCGGGCATGTACACATCGAGGACGATGAGGTCGGGGCGGGCCTCCCCGATCTTCTTCAAGGCCGCCGACCCGTTGTTAACCGTGATGACTTCATACCCCGCATCCGCGAGGATTTTCCGCCCCATATTCTGGGCGGTAACGCTGTCGTCGGCGAGCAATATCTTCCTGGCCAAAGGTACATTCCTCTGAAGAGGG
>Ga0126379_10001181_pt1 | contig 15580 bp, 10 predicted proteins | sample PanSoiMetPlot_24_FD_92640 | JGI IMG/M metagenome (GOLD analysis project Ga0126379, IMG submission 92640) | Tropical forest soil microbial communities from Panama - MetaG Plot_24 | ecosystem: Environmental > Terrestrial > Soil > Tropical forest > Bulk soil | place: Panama | collected 2016-02-17 | reverse complement strand
GTGATGAAGGAGGTATTTCTCACCGAGCTCGGACCGCTGAGGGTGACGCTCTCGTTGGGGATTGCCTGCTATCCCGACCACGGCGAGGATCGAGAGGGGCTGATCGATCTTGCCGACCAGTCGCTCTATGATGCGAAGAGGCACGGTCGCAATCTGTCGGTAACCGTCGGCCAGATGTGGGGTCGAAGGCGGTCGGTTGCCCAAACGGCTGGCGGATAGCAGGGAAGCGAGCAACGGAGGTGGTCTCGGTTGGCGAGCAGGTGGTCGCGGCGTTCGCAGTGACTACCAGCGGGAAGCTCGACCAGCGCGTCATCGAGCTTGCGCGGAGCTCAGCCGAGAATTGGGGGGTTCCATTTCTCGAACGCCGATCGAAGGCCCCGCTCGGTCCGCTGGCGGCGAGCGCCCGTTCGTTGCTGGTCTTTGAAAGGAGGGGCGTAGCGCTCTGCGACGGGCAGGGCAAGGTGCGCTTCAGCCCGGGAATGGCGCGCTTGCGAATCAAGCGTCTGCAGGCGCTCGCTCGGGAAGACCGGCTCGTCGAGCTGGGCGAATTTCGGCCAGGGGAGTTCGTGCTCGATTGCACTTTGGGACTTGCGGCGGACGCGCTGGTGGCGGCCTGGGCCGTGGGTTCAGCAGGCCGGGTGGTTGGCCTCGAGAAGAGCCTGGCGCTCTTCGCCCTGGTTTCCACCGGCTTGGCGGCTTTCGAGTGCCCGCACTCGTGTCGTATCGATGTGCGGCACGAAGACGCATCCGCCTTCCTTGCTCGGCAACCGGCTAAGAGCTTCGACGTGGTGCTTTTTGACCCGATGTTCGACCACCCGGGCCGATGTTCGCCAGCCTTCGAAATGCTGCGGCGGTACGCGGAGCACGCCCCCCTGGAACCGACCATCCTCGAGGAAGCGCAACGCGTCTGTCGCCGCGGCGTGCTGGTCAAGCTGGCAAGGCATTCATCCGAGTGGCGGCGGCTAAATCTCACGCCGGAGCGGGGTTCGCCTTACTCGCCGATCGCGTGGGCTCGGTTACCGCCGCGCTGAGGCGCTACTTGTCCAACTCGTCGACGATGACGTTCCAGTCGTCGTCGGAGTTGGGCTCGGGCGGTGGAAGGACGACCTTCTCTCGGCCGTCGCCAGGCCGAACCGACGCGGCTGCCGCGGCAGGCCTGGCAGGCGAGGAGGCGGCAGCTATGCGAGGAACGGGTGGCTTGGTGGTCGGTGCCGGAGTCTTGGGAGAGGCGGAGCCGGCATTTGGAGAAATGGGGCGCGCTCCCGAAACAGGCGGCTTGGTGGGCGCGGCAGCTGGAGTGGCCTTGGTGCGGTAGCGCGCAAGCTCGAGCTCGACGACCTTGAGCGCCTTGCTCTTTTCTTGCACCGCCTGCTGCAGTCGAGCGAGCTCTTGGAGTCGAACCGAATCGCGCCGCTCCAGCTCCACTTTGTGCTTCGCGGTCAGCCCGTCCATCTCCTTGAGGTGCCGACCATCAATCTCCTTTCGATCCTTCATCACTCCAGCCAGGCGCGCTGCCGCTTCGTTCGCCTTCGACTCCGCGGCGAGCAACCTGGACGCGGACTCCTTGTCGATCCGCGACTTGGCGCCGTGCAGATGCTCGACCGCGGTTTCCAGCTCGTGAATCTTGCGCGCGCGGTTTGCAAGCTGCTCCTCGGCCTCCTTCACTTTCGCCCCCAGCTCGGCGGAGAGCGTCTTTGCTTCCTGGGTGGCCTGCGCGATCTGCCGTTCGGAGCGCGAAGACAGCGCATTCAATTGATCGGCCAGGCGCTTGCGCTCGGCGCGCTCGCGTTCGAGCTGACCGCTGAACTCGTCGGCCCGCTGTTGCGCCAGCTCGAGCTCGGCAGACAATTCTTGTCCCGCGGTTTGCGCCTCGGCGAGGGCGCGCGCGGTTGCGTCGGCTTGTCCCCGCGAGTCGACCAGCTGGGTGCGGGCCTTCTCCAGCTCCTGCGCCGACGCTCGCAGTGCAGTGGCCAGCTTGTCCTGCTCCTTCTTCGCCTCTTGGGCGGCAGCGCGAAGCTTGCCCTCGAATTGCCGCGCCTGCTCGGTCTTCGCGGCAGCATCGCGGGTGAGCGCCTCGACTTGTCGCTGTTTCTCCTGCATCAATCCGGTCAGCTTCTGCTGAGCGTCCGTCAACTCCTTCGACCGGGCGGCGAGATCGTTACGAAGCAAGTCCTCGCGGCGATTCGCCTGCTCGGCGAGCGCTTCCAATCGCTCGTCCAAGTCGCCCCGCGCGTCTTCGGCCTCAGCGAGCTGAGATGAGAGCTGCGTCACCTCGGCTACCCTCGCCCCCAGCTCCTGTTTGGTAGCGGAAAGCTGCTCGCCCAGGTCCGCCCCCGTCTCTTCGGCGCGGGTCAGATCCTGCTGGAGCGAGGCGATCTCCGCCTGGAGCTCGTCCCGAGTGCTGGCCAGCTGCTGGCGCGCGCTCTCCAGCTCGCGCTGGTGGCCGGAAAGCTGGCCTTGCGTCTCGGTGAGGCGATGGGTCAACTGCTGATTTTCGGTTCGAAGCGTGGAAAGCTGCTGCTCGAGCTGGTTTTTCGTCGCGCTCAACGTCTCCAGCTCCGCTCCCAGCTCCTGCTCCCGATCCGCCAGCTGCGCTCGTGAGGCCTCCACCTCACCTTCCAGCTCACCGAGCTGCTCGAGCTTCTGCTGAATCTGCGCGTTGAGATCTGCTTCGAGCTTGTCGTGCCGCTCGATCGCCGAGGCGATCTCCTGCTCGAGGCCGAGGATCTTCGCATCCTTTTCAGCGACGCGATCGGCCGACTCAAGGGCGATCCGGTCGCGGTCGGCGCGCAGCTGCTCTCGCCCGGCCTGGTTGTCGAGGAGCTCCTTTTCGAGAGTCTCGATTTGCCGCTGAGATCGCGTCTCGAGATCGATCCGGTCGGACTGCAGCCTTTGGATTTCCTCCTCCGCGCTGGCAGATCGCTTCAGCGCCTCGCCGAGGCGACCTTCCAGCCCTCGCACCGAGGCGTCTCGCTCTTCACGCTGTCGCTCCAGCTGTTCCCCGAGAGTTCGACTCTCCTCTTCCCAGCGCAGTTGGCGGGCATCGCGATCGGAAATCGCCTCGGCCAACTGCGAGCGGGTGCTCTCCAAATCGGAAGTCAGCGAAGCGATTTCCGCCGCCCGCCCCTTGAGATCGTCGCTGAGCTTTTGATCTTTCACTTCGAACTCGAGCGTGGCCACCCGGAATTGTTTTTCCAGTTCCTGGTGCTCCGAGCGGAGCCCTTCGAGCTCTGAGGTGCGCTGGGACAAGTCGTCGGACCGAGCAGAGAGCTCCTGGCGGAGGATATTGATCTCCTTCTCCTTGGCAGCGACGACCTCGATCAGGTCTTTCTCATTGGCGAAGCGCTGGAGCAGCAAATCGTCCACCGTTGCGCCGTGCTCGCGCTCCTTTTGCGTCATGCTCTGCTGCAGATCGTTGAAGCGCCGCGCCAAGTCGTCGACCTGCATCTTCAGGCCCTGCACTTCGACGTCTTTCTCGTGGAGCCGATCCTCGACCGAGAGCAGCTCTCGCTCGCGAACGGCCCAGATTTCTGAAATCCGGGCCACCTGGGCCTCGCGCACCTTGAGCTCTTCGCGGAGGATCTGGACCTTGCCTTCCGGAGAGCTCATCAGATCGCGGCGGGGTGTCGGCCGCTTGAGCTGCCGCGACTCGGCGAGAAGCTCGGCCTTGCGATCGGCGATCGATTGAAAGGCCCGGTCGAGGAAGGAGCGATCCTCCTCGGTGATCGCGCTGCGCCTCTCTCGCTTGGGTAGCCGGGGTGGGCCAGCCGGCCCCGCCGTGCGCAAGGGCGGGGGTGTGGGGCTCGCCTGCTCGGGATTGCCGTCGCCCGCAGCGTGCGGCGTGCCATCGAGCGCCGAGTCAATCGACAGATCCAGCTCGTCGCGCTCGGGGTTGACCGGCGCAGGTGCGATCGCTGCGGCCAGCTGAAGCAGCTCGCCCATTTCGAAGGGAATGCTCAGATAACCGTCTGCCGCGTTGCTACTTTTTGCGTGCTGAGCCAGCCCTTCCTCTCCCACCTCGGAGGTGAGCAGCAGCACGGGCAGGTTGTGGCCGAATTTTCCCCGCTTGATGTGCCCGCAAAGCACGAATCCCGACTGATCTGGCAGCTCGGCACGAAGCACGACCAGATCGGGCCGCCGTTTTTCCAACTCACGTTGGGCCTCCGCGCCGTCTTCGGCGAGGGCGGTTTGGTAGCCGGCGCCTTTGAGCACCGACGCCATGCTGAGGGCAAAATCGTTCTGATTTTCGACGATGAGTACTCGGCGATCCATGGGGCCTTGGGGCAGCGCTCCAGCCGCGATGAGGTCATCCTACTCAGCCGAGCGACCGCCTGAAAAGGAATGCTCCTGATGTAGTCTTTTGGGCGCGCACGCGTGCAAGCTGGTGCGCAGACTGAAGGGCAAAGGGGTTGACCCCAGGAGCCATTCGCCGCTATCCGAGATGGGTCATGGATGACTTGAAGAAGTTGACGGTGGGCTATTTGCGCTCCCTGGCGCGAAAACGCATCGGTCGCGGCTACAGCAAGCTCAAGACGAAAGCGCAGCTGCTCAAGGCGCTCAAGGATTGGCTGCCCGATTTTCTACCGGAGAAACGTCGGCGACCCAGGCACACCGGCGCCAGGGGTGGCAAAGCCGCGGCAAGGGTCGCCACGGCGCCACGCACCGAACGAAGGACGCCTGCCGCGGACCGCAGTGGCTCCGGTTCGGCTGGCCGAAAGTCCGAGCCGGTGGGTCGACACCGCGCCGAGCCGCTGATCGAAGGCTTCTTCGTCGCGCGCATGGTTGGAGAAGGAGAAGTGCGCAGGCATGGGTTGACGGAAACGACGACGACCCCCTCTTCCAGTGGCAACGGCATGGCTGATCTGCCAGAGCAAGCGTCGGATCTGCGCATGCACGCCTTAGCTCGGGATCCGGGAACTCTGTTCGCCTTCTGGGATTTTCCCAGCGCGAGCTGGCAGCGGGCCGCCCGGGGCCTTCGCTCGCCGCGCCCGGTGCTACGCGTCTTCCACGGCGGCCAACTGGTGCGCGAGCTTGAGTTTTTCCCCGAGGCGCGAAGCATTTACGTTCACGACCTCAACCCCGGCCATTGGTACCGCGTCGAGGCGCACCTAGTAGGCGTCGATGGGCGATCGAGGCTGCTCGGTGGCCCGAGCGCCGTCGTCGAGCTACCGAGGTCTAGCCATTCCGAGGGAGAGGCCCGCTTCGCGCACCTTGCCTGGGGCTCGGATCTGCGCAGCATCAACAGCGGGGGTGTCCGGATCATCGACGAACGAAGCGCGCACGCCCTTGCCGAGTCATTTAGCCCGCAACCATCGGCGCGCCCGTTCAGCGGCAGCTTAGAGGCCCGCGGCTGGCTCTTCTCACCCTCCGGCTCCGGCCGGCAGTAGTGGCCGATGAGGGGCTATTTCTCGATAGTCCTTCACGCCCACTTGCCGTTCGTCCGGCACCCAGAGCACGAGCAGTTCCTCGAGGAAGATTGGCTCTACGAGGCGATCTCGGAGACCTACCTCCCGCTGCTCGCGACATTCCACCGGCTGGCGGAGGACCGCGTGCGGTTTCGCTTGACCCTCACGCTCTCGCCAACCCTCGTCTCCATGCTGCGCGACGAGCTGTTGATGGACCGCTACGCCGCTCGCCTTGACCAAACGTGCGAGCTTGCCGAAAAAGAGGTGCTGCGCACCGCGAAGGATGCCACCTTTCATCCGATTGCGCAGTTCTACCGCGATCACTTTGCCGAGCTGCGGCGGGCTTTTCACGAGGACTACCGACGAGATCTGGTCGGCGCGTTCGCCTCGCTCGGCCAGGCCGGTTCCCTGGAAATCATCACCTGCTGTGCGACTCACGCTTTCTTGCCGCTCCTTCGGGATCAGCCGCAAAGCGTCCGTGCTCAAATCGCCGTCGGGGTGGGCCATCACCTTCGCACTTTTGGCTGCCGGCCGACCGGAATCTGGTTGCCGGAGTGCGGCTATTTTCCGGGGATCGAGCAGACGCTCGCCGAGCAGGGGATTCGCTTCTTTTTCGTCGACGCGCACGGCCTGATGCACGGCACTCCTCAGCCGGCGTACGGCGTCTACGCGCCGGTCTACACCGAGGCAGGGGTGGCGGCGTTTGGCCGCGATCCGGACAGCTCGCAGCGGGTGTGGAGCGCCGTGCACGGCTACCCTTCGGATCCCGAATACCGCGAGTTCTATCGGGACATCGGCTGGGACCTCGAATACGCCTATGTGCGCCCTTACATCCAGATAACCGGTGAGCGGAAGAATACCGGCCTTAAGTACTTTCGTATTACCGGACAAACGAATCACAAGCAGCCATACCGTCCCGGTCGAGCCAAGCGAAAGGCGATGGCACACGCTTCGGATTTCGTCGCGACTCGAAGACGACAACTTGAAGACCTCTCGCAGAAAATGGAAAACCGCCAGCCGGTAGCCACCGCGCCGTACGATGCGGAGTTGTTCGGTCACTGGTGGTTTGAAGGCCCAGACTTTCTCGAGGCGGTTTTGCGGCAGAGCGCGGAAGGCTCACTCCGCCTCGCCACCCCTCCAGAGTTTCTCCGCGAAAACCCTGAGCAGCAGATTTCGACGCCGGCGATGAGCTCGTGGGGAGAACAGGGTTATGCCGGCACTTGGCTCAACGAGTCGAACGACTGGATCTATCGCCACCTGTACCGGTGCGGAGAGCAAATGGTCGCGTTGGCAGAAGAGTTCCCTACCCCGACCGCTTTAGAGCGAAGGGCGCTTAACCAGGCCGTCCGCGAGCTGCTCCTGGCACAAGCCTCCGACTGGGCGTTCATCATGAAGACTGGGACGATGGTCGACTATGCCAACCGCCGCATCAAAAACCACGTCGATGCCTTCGACGCGCTGCGAGATGGGCTGCGGGCTCGTGCAATCGACGCTCAACGATTGGAGCGGCTGGAGTCGATCAACAACATCTTTCCGGCGCTTGACTACCGGGTGTACCTAGAGCCAAAGGCGCGGTGTTCGGAATCCGTCGGCGCTGCCGAGGCAGAAACAAGTTGAAATCGGCGAGCGGGAAGACCTAACCGATGAGAATCGTTGATTCCGGGTGTAGAAGGGCCGAGCATTATCCTGCGAACAAAGCTCGGCCGAGTTAGGAGTGGCCCATGAAATCTCGAATTCCATTCCGTGTGTCGGCAGTTGCTCTTCCGCTGGTTTGCCTGCTGACGGCCGCTCCCCGCAGTCTTGCCGCGGAGAGCACACCGTCGGCCGCGCGCGAGGTAGCCGCGCTGCCATCGCTTGCGCCCCTGGTGGACGCGGTCAAGGACGCAGTGGTGAACGTAGAGGTCCAGTCGCGTGTCACCGGCCCCCGATTCTCAATGGGCGACGATTTCGGCGACGACTTCTTCGATCGCTTCTTTGGCCGGGGTGGACGGGGCAATCGCCGTGGCGGCGAGCAGCTGCGCCAAGGCGCCGGCTCCGGGTTCATCATTGATCCCAAGGGTCTGCTGTTGACCAACAATCACGTAGTGCAGGACGCGGTCAACATTCGCGTCAAGCTCAACGACGGACGCGAATTTGAAGGCAAGACCGTAGGTCGCGATCCTCTCACCGACGTCGCCTTGGTTCGCTTGAGCGGGAGCGGGCTGAATCTCCCTGCGGTTCGGCTGGGTGATTCGGATGCGATGCGCGTGGGCGATTGGGTGGTCGCGATCGGCAATCCGTTTGGGCTGACGTCCAGCGTGAGCGCGGGAATCATCTCCGCCAAGAGCCGGGAAATCGGCGCCTCGCGCTACGATGATTTCCTTCAGACCGATGCGGCCATCAACCCGGGCAATTCGGGTGGCCCTCTGTTCAATCTCAAGGGGGAGGTGATCGGGATCAACGCCGCCATCGTCGGTGGAGGCACCGGGATCGGTTTTGCAGTGCCGTCAAACATTGCCAAGGCGCTGCTGCCTCAGCTCGAAAAGGAAGGCACGGTCTCTCGGGGTTACATCGGCGTCAACATTCAGGATCTAACTCCCGAGCTGGCGAAGGGGTTGGGCGTGCCGGTGAAGGAGGGCGCGCTGATCAGCGACGTGCGAAACCCCAGCCCGGGTAAGACGGCGGGCCTCCAGCCAGACGACGTGGTGACCGCAATCGACGGACAGAAGGTAACTACCGGCGGAGCGCTTCAACGGGCCGTCGGTTTCAAGCGCCCAGGCACCACCTCGACACTGACCGTCTACCGGGGATCGAAGCAAATGGAGATCAAGGTACGCCTCGATACGAGACCGGACGTGGAGCACGTGAATCCAGCGAGCCAGCGCGGTGGCGGCGATGAGGAGGGCGATAAGCAGCCGCAAACCGGGCTCACGCTACGAAATGTGGATCCGCGATATGCCCGAACCCTTGGCAGCTCGACCGAAGGAGCGCTGATTACCGAGGTCGCGCCCGGATCAGCGGCTGAACGAGCCGGGCTGGCCCCTGGGATGATCATCACCGACATCAATAAGAAACCGGTACGAAACAGCTCCGAGGCGTCCCACGCCCTGAGAAGCTTGAAGTCCGGTTCGACGGTGTTGGTTCGAGCGCTGATTCGCAGCCCGGACAACACGCCGGCTCCCGAGCTTCATGCGTTGACGATTCCCTAACTGCCCGTGCTCGCCAGGACCCGCTTCGCGATCGAAATTGGTTCGTGCGCCGGGTGGAGCTCCATCCCGGGCGCGTAGCAAGTGACCTGATTGCGCCCGCCTCGCTTGGCGGCGTACAGCGCGGCATCGGCGCAGTCGATGAGGCGCTCCCAGGCGGTGGCATCTACTGGTAGGTTGGCGATCCCGCCCGACACGGTGATTCCCTCGTTTCGGGGAACTTCGAGGGAAGCGCCGGCGACCGCCCGGCGAAGCTTCTCCGCCACCTCGACCGCTTCTACTTTCGTCACCTGCGGCAAAATCAACAGGAACTCCTCGCCGCCGTAGCGCCCAATGGTGTCCACCTTGCGAATGATCGATTTCATCAGAGCGCTCACCTGGTGCAGGACGACGTCGCCGGCGGGATGGCCCGCTTCGTCGTTGAAGCTCTTGAAATGATCGATGTCGAGCATGATCACCGACAGCTGAGTGCCGAACCGATTGGCGCGCGCAATTTCCATGTCCAGCTGGGCAAAGAGATGCCGGCGGTTGGGAATGCCAGTGAGAGGATCCGTCGTCGCCAAAGCCACCGTCTCTTCGTGAAGCCGCGCATTCTTCACCGCCAACGCCGCCTGGTCAGCGATCGCGGTCAGCACCTCGATTTCCTCCGAGGCGAAGGCATCGGTGGAGGGCCGCTGAAAGTTGAGAACGCCGAGCACTTCCCTTTGGTGAATCATCGGCACGCAAAGCAGGCAGCCGCTGTCGCACTCCGAGCTGGGACGGACAACGAAAACATCGTCACTAGCTCGCACATCAGCGATGTAGACCGCTGCTTGGGTTTGCGCCGCTCTGCCGCAGGCACCCTCGTCGCTTCGAAAGCGGATCCCCTCCGTCCCCTGGGCCGCTGGGTGGGCGGTCTTGACTTCCAGCGTTCCGTCGGGGTTGACGAGCATGATCGAGAATCGAGGGATTGACAGCCGATCGGCCACGTGCGCGCTGATCCGAGCGAGCAGCTCCGGTAACTCCAGGGTTGAAGTGAAAGATCGCGCGACCTCGTAAAGCAGCGAAAGCTCGTTGAGCCTGGTGGCGAGCAAAGCGTTGGCTTCTTCGAACGCCTGTTGCAGCTTCAATTGCTCCTGCGCCTCGGCGAGGTCGCGCTGCACGTCGACCTCGTCGGCCTGAATCGTGGTGAGACGCTCCAAGAGCTGGTTGACCGCGACGGCCGTCTGGCCCAGCTCGTCCGGGCGATCCGCCCCTTCCGCTCGCACGAGGAAGTCGCCCTCCGAGGCTTTGCGCAGGGTCTCGTTCAAGCGGCGCAGCGGGAGCATCACCAGGCGCCCGATGTAGAGCGCCGCGCCAGATAAAATCAGCGCAGCCAGCGCAAGCCCACCGGCGAGAAGCTCGAGCCAAGTCAGCTGGACACTGCCCCTCGACGACTGGGCGCCGGCGATCAGCGCCGCCAGAGCACCCGAGAGCAAAACAGCCGAGACCAGTCTTTCGCGAAGCGGTCGCCCGCCGAATGCCATCTGAACTCCGAGTCCGGCTGTATACGACGATCTTTCGTGGCGCCATCGAGGGTTGTCAAACGACGAAAGAGGGGTCGCAGACGACCGCATGGGCTAAAATGCGCTCGATGTCGGTCCGTCTGCACACATCGCGCTTATTGCCGGTGGAACACGGTTTCACTACACGTCAGGGCGGGGTCTCCGAAGGCCCATACCGCTCGCTGAACCTGAGCTTTAGCGTGGGCGATCAGCCCGAGCGGGTGGCCGAGAACATCCGAGCTGTAGCGGCAGTCGCGAAAGTCCTGCCTTACCAGATTCAGACCGCCAAGCAGGTCCACGGCGATCGGGTGCTCGAAGACCTCGCTCCCAATCCCGATTCGGAGCTCACCTCGGTCTGCGGCGACGCGGACGCATTGTGGACCTCCAGCCCGGGCGCGGCGGTTGCCGTCCGGGTGGCAGATTGCGTTCCAATCCTCCTCGTCGATCCGGTGGCTCGGCGAGTCGCTGCGGTGCACTCCGGATGGAGGGGTGCAGAGCTGAAAATAGCGGCCAGAGCGGTGAAAACACTCGAAGCCCGCGGTAGCCCCGCCTCCCGTCTGTTGGCGGCGATTGGCCCCTCGATTCGCGCGTGCTGCTACGCGGTCTCGTCGGCGCTTGCGGCGCGATTCGCTGCGAAGTTCGGGCCTCAGGTGCTGCGCTCCAGCGCCGGGCGCCAGCACCTTGATCTGGCTCGCGCAGTGCACGACACGCTACGCGAGTCGGGAGTTCGCGAGGGAAACATCGACCTCTTAGAAGGTTGCACGTCGTGCCTCCCGGGGGATTTCTTCTCCCACCGGCGCGATGAGGGCGTGACCGGCAGACAGATGGCGTTCGCTGTGTGCAGCTTCTGATCTCTGCGCCGATGTGAGTCGATGTGCCGCGAGGAACGTGCTGGCGAACCGCGCGCGCTTCCTTGACGCCCGTGAAATCGAGTTCGTATCATTTTCCTCGCTTTCGCGACGCACTCCGCCTGCCGAGACAGCAAGCCATCCGACCCCTTCTCGCGCCCATATCCCCCCTCGTGTTGGTCGCCTGCGCATCCCAGGGCCCATCCCAGGCGGAGCTGTCCTCCCTCCGCGCTGAGCTTCGCTCGCTGCAGGAGGAGAATACGAGGTTGGCTCGCCGGGTGGAGCGCCTCGAGGCAGGGCGCGCCGTGTCGGCGGCGGGTGGGTCAGCCGCGAGTCCGCGGGAAGTCCCCTCGCTCACTGTGGTCAAGCTAAAGCCGAAATCGGATCCCGCCCCGAAGCTCAATGTTTCGGTCCCGGTGGTTGAGCCCGACGCAGACGTGATGGCGGAAATCCTCGAGGCGCCGCCCCCCGCACCCCGCGCCGACAACTCTTCGTTGGACGCCGAATTCGGGGAAGGCCTCGCCGCATTGCGAACGGGCAACATTTCCGGGGGTGTCGCTCGATTGAAGAGATTCGCCGCGCAAAACCCACGGCATCCGAAGGCGGACAACGCGCTGTACTTTGCCGGGGTTGGCCACATGGCCCAATCGGATTTCGAGGAGGCGGCGGGCACCTTCGAACGGCTCTTGTCCTCCTATCCGGCAAGCGACGAAGCGCAGGCCGCGATGCTCAAGCTGGCTGAGTGCCGCGTTCGCCTGAAGAACGCCCGCGAGGCTCGCGCGGTCTACACGCAAGTGGTGAACAAATATCCGGGCAGCGCTGCGGCCAGTGAAGCGACGCAGCGGCTTGCAGCCCTTCCGCCCTAGTCCTCGAAAGGACTCCTTCGATGCGCGCCTGGATAATCTCACTTTGCTTAAGCGTCGCGGCCGCAGCGCCGGCCACCAAACCACCGGATCGCAATCCGTCGAAAGCGGAGGAGGAGCAGGACGCGCAGGAACAGGACTCGCAGGAGCAGGACAGCTCCGAGAATGCATCAGAGGACATGCAACCGAGCGAGGTTTTGGAGCGGCCGGTTCAAGGTGATCGCGTCCGCACCTCGCCCGAGCCAAAGGCGCCCGCCGAGGTGCATTCGGTCGTCAAAGGAGACACGCTGTGGGATCTTTCGCAGCACTATCTCGGCAGCCCCTGGTACTGGCCGAAAGTGTGGTCCTACAACCCGGAGATCGCCAACCCGCACTGGATTTATCCAGGCAATCGCGTGCGGTTTTACCGCGCGGGGGAAGAGGTGCCGTCGGAAGTGGAGGTCGCCTCGGAGCCTGTCGGCCCGGAGGAGCAGGTCAGCTCTCCCGATTCAATCAATCTAGAGCATGAGGCCGGGGTCAGGGTGGCAGGGAAGATCGGCTATCGAGCGCAGCCCGGCTTCCGAGTGACGCATCAAGGCTTTGTCACCGCCAAGCAGCTCCAGCAGTCGGGCATCATCGACTCGTCCTTTGCCGAGACGCAGATGCTCTCCTATCCGGACACCGTCTACATCAAGTTTCCAAAGGGAGCGCCGGTAAAGCACGGAGAGAAATACATCGTTTTTCGGACCGCGGCTGAGCTGGTGCATCCGGCCACTAAGCGCAAATACGGATATCTGACCCACATTCTGGGCACGGTGCGGGTGGTCAAGTCGTCCGACGAGTTCGTCACCGCCGATCTTAGCCCTGACACCTGGGACGAGGTGCACCGCGGAGATCGGATTGGACCGGCAGGCGAGCAGCTCAAGGAAGTCATCGAGCGACGGCCGAACGACCGGCAGTTGAAGGGCTACGTCATCGGCGTGCTGATTCCTTTCCTCACCGTGCTGGGTGAGCACAACGTGGTGGTTGTGGACAAGGGCCGCGCCGACGGAGTTCAGCCTGGAAACACCTTTACCGTGGTCCGCCAGCAAGATCCGATCACTCCAAAGGCCTTTCTAAACCCAGCGCAAGTGCAAAATCGCCACTTGCCGGTCGAGGACGTGGGAAGCTGCATGGCGATCGACGTTAAAGACACTGCCACGATGTGCTTGCTCACCCGATCACTGCGCGAGATCGTCTACGGAGATCGCGTCGAGATGAGGATCGACTCCGAGAAGGAACCGCGCGCGGCGCTTCGCTGATCGAGCGGGAGATGATTTCCCACCAGCTCATCGGATGCAGGGCTGCGCCGGCTGAGCCGGCCACTATCTTGACGGCTGCGAACGCGGCTCTTATAGGGAGCAGTCCTGGCTGTCGGACCTGGGGCAGTATAGTGCCGCGTCAGGTAAATGGCGGAGGGGCGGGTTTGAGGGGGCAGAAGCTGCTGAACGAGCGTGAACGGCTTGCAACCCTCTCGCTGTGGGCGGTTCCGGGCCTCGGCCCCAAGGCATTCGCGGCGGTTCTCGACTTGTTCCGCGGCGACGTGACTGCGGTGTTGGACTTGGCGCCGGGCGAATGGGCGGGAGCGTTAAACCTCACCGCCACCGTCCGGGAGATGCTCGGTCGGGTGGAGAAGATGTCTGACCTGGGTCTCTGCGTAATCGAACGGGCGCGCCGGGCGGATGTCGGTATTGCCTTCCCCGGGGAGGAAGCGTTTCCCAGCAACCTCTGCCGGATTTCGGATCCGCCGCCGGTTCTTTTCTTTCGCGGGACGCCCAGTGCGCCAAGGCGACGCCTCGCCATGGTGGGAAGCCGTCACCCTGACCAGGGCTTTGAACAGATCGCGCGGCGGTTTGCCCGCGAGGTGGCCGAGGGCGGCGTCGGAATCATCTCCGGAGCAGCAATCGGCGTGGACTCGGAATGTCACCTGGGCGCGCTCGAGGCCAAAGCGGAGACGTGGGCTTTCGTCGGGTCGGCGCTCGACGAACTTGATCCACCGCAGGCCCGTCTCCTACCGCGAATATTGGCCGGCGGCGGGATGTTCTACAGCGAATTCCCCTTCGGCGTGAGAGCCAGCGCAAATACGTTTCCGCGCCGCAACCGGCTCATCTCGGGCGCGGCGGACGCGGTTTTGGTGTTGCGCGCCGCAAGGCACTCGGGTGCCTTGCACACTGCGCAGGCGGCGATCAACCAGGGGCGTCCGCTGCTCGCCTTGCCCGGGGAGGCAGGCAACGAAGCCGCGCACGGCTGCAACGGGCTCATTCGATCAGGAAACGCCAGGCTTTGTTTGACCAAGCAAGACGCCTGGGCCGCATTGGGCGTGTCGCCCGCCGTGAGCGTCAAGCCGCAAGCGCCTGGGGTGCGGTTGAGTGACGCTTGCCTCTCGGCCAATGCGCTGACGGCCTACCACGCTCTTGGCCGCGCGCCGAAGAGCTTCGAGGAGATGCTGAGCAGTTGCGAGCTCGCGCCCGCCCCCTTAATCAGTGCGCTGTGCGAGCTGGAGCTGATGGGATTGGTGGTTCAACATCCTGGCAAGCGTTACGAGAAAGTTTAAGGTTTAGCAGGAATGGCCAAGCGGACCCCCAAAGCAGCGGCTGGACCCAAACGCGCAAAGTCTCGCTATCTCGTCGTGGTGGAATCGCCGGCGAAGGCGAAGACGATCAAGAAATATCTCGGTTCCTCCTATGTCGTGAAGGCCTCGATCGGCCACGTCAAGGACTTGCCAAAAAGCAAGATGGGCGTCGACGTGGCGAGGGGATTTAAGCCCCACTACCAGGTGATCAAGGGCAAGGAGAAGGTTCTGGCTGAGCTCAAGAAGGAAGCCAAGAGCGCAGATCGGGTCTTTCTCGCCACCGACCCGGACCGGGAGGGCGAAGCGATCGCTTGGCACATCAACGAGGAGCTTGCGCACCAGCACGCCTATCGCGTCCTCTTCAACGAGATCACCAAGAACGCCGTCCAGAAGGCCATCGCCGAGCCGACTGCCTTAAGCCGCGACAACTACGATTCGCAGCAGGCGAGGAGAATCCTCGACCGTTTGGTCGGCTATGAGATTTCACCGCTCCTCTGGAAGAAGGTGCGCCGCGGCTTATCTGCCGGCCGAGTACAGTCGGTAGCCGTGCGTCTGGTGGTCGAGCGCGAGAATGAGATCCGCGCCTTCGTCCCCCAAGAATACTGGACGATCGAAGCAGAGCTGGAAGCATCCACCCCTCCCGTATTTCGGGCCAAGCTTCACAAGCTAGAGGGCGAGAAGGTGACCGTATCCGATGGCGCCACCGCCCAGGCGCTCGCCGACGAGCTGCGAAAAGCTGCTTTCGTGGTGGACAAAGTGGAGCGCCGCGAGCGCCGCCGAAATGCGCCGGCCCCCTTCATCACTTCGAAGCTCCAGCAAGAAGCGGCGAACCGACTCTCTTTCTCGGCGAAGAAGACGATGACCCTTGCGCAGCGCCTGTATGAGGGTGTGCCGCTCGGCGAGGAAGGCCCGACCGGGCTCATCACCTACATGCGGACGGACTCGACCAGGCTGTCTGCGGAAGCCGTCGCCGAAGTGCGCGAGTTCATCCGCGCCAACTATGGCGCCGAATACGTTCCGGCTGAGCCGGTCGTCTTCAAGTCCAAGAAAGCGGCGCAGGACGCTCACGAAGCCATCCGACCGACGTCGCTCGAACATTCCCCGGACCGCGTCCGAGCTCTCCTCGAACCGGACATGTTCCGCCTCTACGAGCTGATCTGGAACAG
>Ga0126379_10001179_pt1 | contig 15591 bp, 14 predicted proteins | sample PanSoiMetPlot_24_FD_92640 | JGI IMG/M metagenome (GOLD analysis project Ga0126379, IMG submission 92640) | Tropical forest soil microbial communities from Panama - MetaG Plot_24 | ecosystem: Environmental > Terrestrial > Soil > Tropical forest > Bulk soil | place: Panama | collected 2016-02-17 | reverse complement strand
CTCGCCGAAGTTCGCGACCACGTCGGCGAGCCCGACACGGCTCGCGATCGCGACACCGTTCCACCGTCCCTCGCCGTGATGCGCCACCTCGTACCCAGCGCCCTGGAACGTCGACACCGGCACATCGGCATCTGCCAGCTTCGTCTCCTGCATCAGCAGCACGTCGGGGCGCGCGCGCTCGAGCCACCACGTCACCTTCTCGAGCCGCGCCTTGAGCGAGTTGACGTTCCACGTGGCGATCCGCATGGATTCGAGCGTATCGCAGGGCGCACGCAGCGGGAAGGCACGTCGTCGACGCACGCTCTGAAGAGACGGCGCGGCGCTATGGTGGGAGGCGGTGTTACCATTCGGGCGCCGGCACCCACCACGGAGGCGAGGAGCGAATCGATGGCGAAGGCGCTCGACGGAATCCGCGTTCTCGACCTGACCCAGTACGAGGCGGGACCCAGCTGCACCGAGACCCTCGCGTGGCTCGGAGCGGAGGTCATCAAGATCGAACCGCCGGGCGGCGAGCCCGCGCGCCTCGGCATCGGCGACCGGCCCGACATGGACTCGGTGTTTTTCTGTCTGCTGAACGCCAACAAGGAGAGCGTCACGCTGAACCTCAAGTCCGAGCGAGGCCGGCTGATGTTCGAGAGCATGGTGACCCAGGCCGACATCGTGGTCGAGAACCTCGGTCCGGGATCGATGGAGCGCCTGGGCCTCGGCTACGAGGCGCTCGCGCGAATCAACCCGCGCATCATCTGCGCCTCGGTCAAGGGCTTCGGCAGCGAGGGGTCCTACGCCGGATACAAGAGCTTCGAGATGATCGCGCAAGCGATGGGCGGCGTCATGAGCCTGACCGGCAGCCCCGACGGCCCTCCGGTCCGCATCGAGGCCGGCCTGGGCGACACGGGCGCCGGGCTTCACGCGGCGATCGGGATCCTCGCCGCCATCGTGCAGCGCCAGGTGACCGGCATCGGCCAGCGCGTCGAGGTCGCGCAGCAGGACGTCGTGGTCAATCTCACGCGCATCCACTTCCGCGATCACCATGTCGGCGTGAACCCGATCCCGCGGCGTGGGAACCGCTCGCCCGGCGCCGCGCCATCCAATCTCTATCGCTGCCGCCCGTTCGGCCCGAACGACTACGTCTTCATCCACGTGGCCAACCAGGACATGTGGAAGACCCTGACCCGCGTCATCGGCCAGCCGGAGCTCGCCGACGACCCGCGCTTCGCCGAGAAGAGCGGCCGCGTGGCGCACGTGGCAGAGCTGGAGGGGATCGTCGACGGCTGGACCCAGAAGCGGACGAAGCACGAGGTGATGGAGCTGCTCGCAGCGGCTGGCGTGCCGTGCGGCGCCGTGCTGGACTCGGGCGAGGTGATGTCGAACGAGCATCTGCGGAGCCGCGGCATGATCGTCGACGTCGACCACCCGACGCGCGGCCGGATGGCAATCCCCGGCAGCCCGATCCGGCTCTCTGCCTCGCCGACCGAGGTGAAGCGCGCGCCGCTGCTCGGCGAGCACAACGCGGCGGTCTACGGGCGGCTGCTAGGCCTCAGCGAAGCGGACCTGGCGGACCTGCGGCATGACGGCGTCGTGTGAGGCGGCCTGAGGGTTGGTAAGCCCGCTGTCCCTTGTGTACGCCGCAATGTACGGGCGGTAGCGGCTGGCCACCAGGCTCAACGTAGAGCCGCCGTCGCCAGAGACGACACGCCGGCTCTTCTGGAGTAAGCGGAAGCCCTGATGATGCTCATACAGCCACGTGGCGTTGGGGGAGGGCCACAGGGAGTCGCTCTCGATACTGCTCGCGGCAATCCCATCCCGAACGAGCAAGGCCCAGCGGTGACCGACGAGTACGTGGAATTGGCGCGTAGAAGTCACCGCAGCCTGTTGGCGTCACCACTGGTGCGAGGGTTGTCTCGTCCGTCCTCACGGTACAACTGCCACGGGTTGGTGTTCGGGAGCAGAAGGACGAATATCCCTCCGGCCGGATTCGATGATTCAGACCTCATTGACTGGATCCTATCGGAGGACGGCTTTCACCGTGTATCCGAGGACATTGCGCGCGAGGGGGGACATTGCCGTATGGAGGCGCGGCGACGGTGAAGTAGACCACACGGGCTACGTCGCCCATCGCAGCCAGGATCCTAGGGTCTTGCTCGTTTGGAGCATGTGGGGTGGCCTCGGTGAGTTTCGACATCCCGTCCAGCTTTCCCCATATACCGACGGCTGTAACGTCGAGTACTGGAGGTTGCATTGACGGCACTTGACGAGCTCATATCCGTCGATGAGTTGGAGGAGTTGGCCGGTTGCCTGCTCACCTCGAGTTCCCTACATCGGTACATCCGTTGTGTGAGGAATTCCCGGGCGGTCAGCCGCCTGCGTAGAGGCCAACCGAGGGAATCCCAGCGTTGGTTAGAACACGCAAGGGGTTGTTGGACGAACGTTATGAATCAACCAGCGCGAAGTGAGTGGGAGATCCCGATGGCTGCAATGATTTACTTGCTAGCGCAAACCGGGATAAGAGAGGTACCAGCGATGCTGACGGCCGTCGCCGTTACGGATCGCCCCCAGGCCAGGTGGCTTGCCGCGCTCGCCCGACACCTGTTAGCCGAGTATCCCGTAGCGAGCAGCGAAGCGCCGCGGGTGGTTGTGAGAGGTGACAACTTTGTGCCTAAGCGGAGTACGGCCGGCGAGGACCTCTTCGAGCGGCAGAGGGCGCCATGGCTCACGCGAAGCCGCGAAGCCACCGCTGCCTAAATTGCCAAGAATATATCTGCTGGCAGTCTGCGTCGGCTCCAGCCTCGATCGTGACGAGAACAACTTCTCGTTGTTTAAGCTAGTTGAGGAACTACAGATCGAGCAGCTACCAACGGATGTGCCGCTGGAGGTTCACGCTTACTTCGAGTTCGACGAGGCTGAACGGAATCAAGAGTTCGAACTTCGGGTCGTTACTCTGCATCGCGACACGGAGCAGCGTGCCGCTTCTGATGCATTTCCATTCATGACCCCAGCTTTACGACATCGAGTCAGATTGCGTGGTCTTAGGTTCACAAGCGTGGGGATGTGTTCAGTACTTGTTGTTGAGCTACGTGGACGGAACCGCGAGCCGGAAGCCGAGTGGCAAGACTGCGCGCTACGATGGCCGCTTAGTGTCACGATCGTCCCGCCTTAGGCGCTGTCAATGAATAACAACCTTATCAAATCACCACGCGGCCAACCCGGCTGATACTGTTCCATTCCGAACGAACAACTGAAAGAGCTCCGGAGTCAAGTGCCGCCAGATGCATACGTTATTTCCTGACGACGCCTTAGCTTAGTCCACACACTAAATGTAGCTGACCGCCGGCAACCGGCCCGTACCAGTGTTGGCGAGCCCTCATCAGCCGGTGCCGAGGCCAAACTCCTGTGCCATGGCATGCAAACTGCCCCCAGCAGCGCCCTCGTTGGAGAACTACGTCGAAGGAGACTTGCGGCCGGGCTCGGAGAGCCGGCGTCGCGGCAGTCCGGAGAGCGCGCAGGCCTCAGTGCGCGGCCACGGCAGGCCGAAGCTCCGTGGCGATGATGTCGATCGTCTCGAAGATGGCCGGATACGTGGCGTAGGACACCTCGAGCGCCACGTGGCTCACGCCGAGCGCCTGGTAGCGCCGCAGCTCGTCGACGACCGTCGCCACGGAGCCGGCCAGGCGATGGCGGCTGCCGAGCAGCGCCTCGTCGACCGCCGCGCGGTGAACGCCGTCGAGCAGGATGGGGATGCGGAGCGACCAGACCGGCTCGCCCGGCCGGCCGCCGTCCCTCCAGAAGCGGCGGACGCTGTCCTGGCCGCGCCGGAACGTCTCCACGTCCATTGAACTCGCGTGCCAGCCATCGCCGAGCCGCGCCACGCGCTGGAAGGCGCCATCGCTGTTCCCGCCGATCCACAGCGGAGGCCGCGGCTTCTGGAGCGGCATCGGCGACATCCGGACGTCGGCGAGATGATGCTGGCGGGTCGTGAGCTCGGGCTCGGGATCGGTCCACAGCGCGCGGAACAGCTCGAGCGCCTCGTCCGAGCGACTCGCCCGTTCCTTGTACGGAACGTTCAGGGCATCGAACTCACCCTCGAGCCAGCCGATGGCGGCGCCGACGATGAGGCGGCCGCCCGAGAGCACGTCGACGCTGGCCAGGAGCTTCGCGACGGGAATCGGCGAGCGATACGGCAGGATCACCACACTGGTGCCGAGCGCGATCCGCTCGGTCACGCCTGCCAGCCACGGCAGCATGGCGAGCGGATCGAGCATGTCGTCGCGGTAGATCACGCCGGCCTCTTTCGGCACGATCACGTGGTCCGTGACCCAGACGGAGTCCAGACCGCGCGCCTCGGCGCGGCGGGCGACCTCGAGCAAGCGCCCGACCTCGATCGGGCGCCCGTAGTGCGGCAGGCAGATGCCGAGCTTCACCGGAGCGCGGCCTGCGCCTCCGCCGCCACGGCCTCCAGGCCGGGCCCGTCGTCGTACCGGATACTGACCGGCGCGTTCGCCTCGAGCGGGCTCAGGAGGCCCAGTTCCTTGCCCATCTCGCGCACCGCGGGCAGCACCTCCTGGCCGAGCAGCCGGATGCACGTGCGCGTGTCCTGGTCGCTGACGAACCCGTCCGCGGCCCAGAACCCGACGATCGACGGGCGGGTCTCCTCGAGCAGCCGGCGAATCTTCGGCAGCACGGTCTTCGGCGTGCCCGCGATGATCTGCTGCTCGCGCAGCTGATCCTCGAACGCCGCGGCCCGCGGATTCGAGCGGCGGCCGACGGCGAACTCGACGAACGCGCGGCGGTTCGCCGGAGAGAAGTAGCCCGACGGGCTCGACCACACCGGATGGGCGAGGCCGGTGAACTCGCCCTGCATCCACATGAACTGGCGCGCATTCGCCAGGGCCTTCTCCTCCGTCTCGGCGACGTGGCAACGCTGCAGGTAGCCGCGATTCGGGGGACCGCCGGTATAGCCGGCCTCGGCGGCCACCGAGTCGTACAGCTCCCAGATCTTCTTCGTCGCGTCGATGGCCGTGCTGAGCGCGATGTAGGGATAGCGCTGGCGCGCCGCCCAGATGATGGTCTCCTTGCTGAGCACGCCGGGAATCCAGATGCGCGGGTGCGGCTTCTGCAGCGGCACCGCCCACGGGTTCACCACGCGGTGCTGGTAGTGCGTGCCCTCCCAGCGGAACGGCCCGGGCTCCGTCCAGGCGCGCACGACCAGGTCGTGCGCCTCCTCGAAGCGCTCGCGGTTGAAGGCAGGGTTCACCCCGGTCGCGAGCTGCTCCTGTCCCCCGCCGCGCACGAAGCCCGACACCAGGCGGCCGCGCGAGATCATGTCGATCATCGCCAGCTCCTCGGCGAGCCGCACGGGATTGTCGGCTAGCGGCAGCGGGTTGCCGAGCAGCACGATCTTCACGCGCGACGTGATCGCGGCCAGGATCGACGCGAACACGTTGCACTTGGCTTGCATGCAGAATGGCGCGTTGTGGTGCTCGTTCAGCATGATGCCGTCGAAGCCGACGTCCTCCGCGAGCTTGTAGTGCTCGATGTACTGGTTGTAGAGCCGGCTGCCCGCGACGGGGTCGAAGTGCCGATTCGAGAACATGAGCGCGGTGGCCCCGAAGTCCCGCCCCGCCTGTTCCGGATAGGCCGACATCGGCTGCTCGGTGAAGTACATGAGGTGCATGGCGCTCTCCTGTTACGCCGCGGGCGGGACGGCGGCGAACTCGGTGATCAGCTTGCCGACCGCGTCGGGCTGCTCCATCTCGACGAAGTGCCCGGCCCTCTCCAGCACCTCGAGCCGCGCCCGCGGCAGCGCCGCGGCGTATCGCTCGCCGCACTCGAGCGGCACCACTCGATCACGGCGGCCCCACACGATCAGCGCGGGGGTTTTCACGCCGCCCAGGAGGTGAGGCAGGGTCGGGTTGTACATGTATGGCTTCCACGCGATGCGAAACGTCATCTCGCGGTTCAAGTCCCACTGCTCGAGCTGGCTCGTCGGCGGCTCCGCCCCGTACAGGCGCTCGAAGGCGCCGGGATCCTCGAAGCCCGCGCGCACGTAGTCGAGGTAGCTCACCAGGGCCTGGTCCAGGATCTCGCCGGCCGCCGGCTTGATGCCCATCGCGCCGACCAGGACGAGCCGCCCCAAAGCCGCTGGCGACATCGTCGCCATCTCGGCCGCGATCCACCCTCCGAACCCCAGGCCGAGCAGCGTCGTCCCCGAGAGGCCGAGGTCGGACAGGAGCCACTGATACATCACGGCGACGTCGCGCACGTTGCGGATCCACTCGGGGCGGGCGGACCCCTCGTAACCGGGATGCAGGGGCGCGTAGACCGTGAACTGATGAGCCAGCGCGTCGAGGAACCCCGCGCCCGGCGGGTTTCCGACGTCGTGGTGCAGCGCCATCAACGGCGCGCCGGCGCCGGCCTTCCGGAACGTGAGCGTCGTGTCCGCGACGCGGATGCTCTCGGTGACCCACCGCGCTTCGCTCGTGCTCACGGCTTGCTCGCTCCCGGCCTTCGGGCAGTGATGCGTTGGATGTGCAGGTGTCGTGTCAGGCTACCAGGGCAGAACGGCCGAGCGCAACGCGGTCAGCCACAAGGGCGACAGCATCGAGAGCGCTGATCCCGCGGCCCACGTGACAGGACGAGGCGAGGCGACGCGACGCGCGCTCGCCTCGTCAGTGATGGCAGTTCACGCAGTCGAGCGGTGCGTTCTTCGCCTTCTCCGCGGTGCCGGGCGGCACCACCACCGACGGCGTCGGCAGCGCGGCGACATTCTGAACGGCCGCCACGCCCTTCTCGTTCACGATGCGGTGGCACTCGACGCACCAGCCCATCGTGAGCTTGGGCGGGCTGGCGGGAATTCCGGCGAGGTTCTCGAGGTCGTTGACGATGTGCTGCCCCGTCACCGCGGCCACCTGTTCCATGGCCTCGATGCGCCCGTGACAGGTCTGGCACTGCAGGCCGGCCTGCACGTGCGGACTGTGCGGGAACTGGGCGAACTCGGGAACCTTGAAGACGCGGACCCAGGGGATGGGCTCCTTGCGATCCCAGTAGCCCTGGAGCTTCTGGACCTGGGGATTGCCCTGCGCGGCGACGATCTTGTGGCAGCCCATGCAGCGCTCGACCGACGGCACGCCCGCCGACGGACCCCGGCGAGCGTTGGCGTGGCAATACTGACAGGGAATCTGCATGGAGCCCGCGTGGATCACGTGGCTGAAGAAGATCGGTTGCACGGGCCCCTCGCGCCGGGCGGGTATGGGGAGCACCGCCGCCGGGTTGTAGGGCGGCTGGGCCAGCGTGCGCACGTAGGCGATGACCTCGTCGATCTGCACGTCGGACAGATACGGCGTGAACCCGGGCATCAGCGACGAGAGGCCGACCGACGCCGCGCCCTCTGTGATGACCCTGCGCAGGAACTGGTCGGGCAGCGGATTGAGCACGCGCCCCTCCGTCAGATTCTGCGGCTTGATCGGGAGGCCCTGGGCCGAGACCCCGTCCCCCTTCCCCTCGGCTCCGTGACACGTCGCGCAGTACTGCTGAAAGACCGCCTCGCCCCGCTTGACGTCCACTTCCGGCTTCGGCTCGGCGGTGGCGTGCACTGTGGCTGGCGCGGGATGGGAGGCGGGGGGCGCGGGAGCCGACTTCGCCGACGGGACCTGGAACCCGACCAGGATCCCGATCATGATGCCGGCCAGCACGACGCTGATCACGGCAAACGGCCAGTCGATGCGCATCAGTCCGGTGTGTCTCCTCTCCTCAAAACCCCCGGGAATATACTCTATCTAGCCGCCGAGGTAAAGGCGTTTGACCTCGGGATCGGCGAGCAGAGCGGGCCCCGAACCCTCGAGGCGATTGCGCCCCAGCTCCAGCACGTAGCCCCGATCCGCCACTGCCAGCGCCCGGGTGGCGTTCTGCTCCACGACCATGAGCGTGAAGCCGGCGCGCTTCATCTCCGCGAGCTTGTCGAAGATCAGCGTGACGAACTTGGGGGAAAGCCCGAGCGACGGCTCGTCGAGGAGGATGAGGCGCGGGCCGGTCATGAGCGCGCGGCCGATCGCGACCATCTGCTGCTCGCCGCCCGACATCGTCCCGGCCTTCTGTCGGGCGCGCTCCGCAAGGACCGGGAAGAGCTCGTAGACGCGGTCGAGCGCCCGCCGGATCGCGGCGGAGTCGCGCTCGATGTAGGCGCCCATCTCGAGGTTCTCCAGCACGGTCATCTGCGGGAACACGATGCGACCCTGTGGCACGTAGGCGAGCCCGTGGACCAGCACCTGGTCCGGGCGCAGCCCGGTGATGTCCCGCCCGTCGAGCACCACCCGCCCGCCGCTCGGCCGCAGGAACCCCACGATGGTCTTGAACGAGGTGGACTTCCCCGCGCCGTTCGGGCCGATGACCGCGACCATCTCGCCCGCGCGCACCTCGAGGGTGACGTCGTGGAGGATGGCCATCTTGCCGTAGCCGGCCGTCAAGCGCTCCGCGCGCAGCAGCGGCACCGTCACGGCAACCGTTCACAGACGTAGAGGATGTGCGGATACGGGAGGACGTCGACCATCAGGTGGCGATAGACCCGAAAGCCGACGGTCTCGAGCAAAGCGCCGAGCTCGTCCCCGGCCCAGTAGCGCACGGGCGCGGTCGGATCCATCGCCTTGTCGAGGGCGTGCGTGAACCAGCGCTTCCAGGCGGGCGACCGGTCGACGTCCTTGATGATGAGCCGGGCGCGGGGCGGCAGGCACTTCGCCATCTGCTCGAGGAGCGGCCGCACGGCGTCCTCGGCGATGTGGTGGACGATGTCCAGCATGTAGGCGGCGTCGTACGTCCGGCCGCCGCGGAACTCCATGACGTCGCCGACCTCGTAGCGGACGTTCGGGAGCCCGAGCCGGCCCGCGGCCGCCCTCGCCATCGCGATGCGCCGCGGATTCAGATCGAGCCCGTCGATGTCGAGGGCGGGCGTCACCGCCGCGTAGTACAGCGAGAAAAGTCCGAAGCCACAGCCCAGGTCGAGGACCCGGCCGCGAGCGGGCAGGTACTGCCCGATCTCGTCGAGGAAGCGCTGGCGCAGGATCCAGAAGCGGCCCCAGCAGTAGGCCCGCACCAGCGGCGCATCGTACGCCCGGATGACGTTACGAACCTGGGCGCTTCGCATAGATCCGGTACGCGTCGCCCTCGACGGCGAGCACGTAGGCGTGGTCGATGAAGGCCGCGAGCGCCGGCCAGTCGCTGATGCGCTCGTAGCCGTGGCGGTTCCAGGTGTCGCGGAAGATCACGATGTCCGCCGGCGGCGCGGCCGCCAGCGCGGCCACGAACTCCCGCCGCAGCGCCCGGATGCGGGGGTCGTCCTCGTTGTGGAAGAAGTGGAAGTCGTAGATGAAACGTGTGGGCTGGCGCCGCCCGAGCTTCCACAGCGCGTGGATGCCGCCCTCCGTGACATCCATCACCTGCACGGTGGCGCCGTCCGGCATGATCCGGGCGAGGTCGCGCGTCACCGCGTCGACGCGGCGTGCCTTGTCGGCGATCCAAGGCGCATCGAGGGCCTCGACTCCCTTGGTGCCCAGCACGGCGACGAGCGCGGCCAGCGCGCCGAGCGCGGCCAGCCGCGCCAGCGCGCCCGACTGCGCGAGCGCGCCCGCGCGCGAGAGTGCAGCCGAAGGCCAGAACAGGGCCGGTCCCGCACGATCGACCAGCCGCGAGAGGGCCCCCGCACGCGGGCAAACGTCAGGGCGCGCGCAAGCCGCCCCCTCGTAGCTGGGTCTCCCCGGACGTGCTGCAGGCGCCACGCGAGCCACCGCGAACGGCACGAGCGCGCACAGGAAGAGCATCAGCGGATAGGTCTGATACTCCCAGCCCTTGGCCTGCAGCGCGAAGTGGAGCGCGCCGCAGAGCACCCCGACCGCGGCGACGACCTGGCGCGGGCGCGCGCCGACCACCCGGCGCGGGCGCGCGGCGCCGGGCATGGGCCGAGCGAGCGCGATCGCGGCGAGGAGGCCCATGAGCGCCCACGAGGAGACGCCGTGGCGATACCCCGGGATCGATCGCCAGACGGCCACGCGGCCCACCCGGCTGTACAGCGGGATCACGTATCCCGTGAAGACGTCCACGAACGGGCCCAGCCCCCCTCGCCAGGCGAGCCAGCCGAACACGAGCGCGGGAAAGACCAGCCCGCCGAGCAGCATGCCGGCGGCGGCCTTGACCGCGGATCGCTTCGCCCGCCACGCGCCCCAGGCGACGATCGCGGCTCCCGCGAGCCAGTAGAGCCCGGCGTGAGGCTTGATGGTCATGCCGGCGCCCAGCGCGAGGCCGGCCAGCGTCGAGGGCCCCGGTGCGCCGTCGCGCTCGAACGAGCGCGCGATGCCGTAGGCTCCCGCGATGAGGAACAGGCAGAGCAGGTAATCGCGCTGTCCTGCGCGCCAGTCCCCTCCGCTCAGGTGGTAGAGAGCGAAGAGCACGCTTCCGCACAGCGCCGGGAGATCGCCCGCCGGTCGCGCATAGAGCCAGAGCAGCGCGCCGATCGCCGCGAGCCAGCCCAGGTCGACGAGCCGCCACGCGATATCGGATGGACCGGCCGCGTCGAGGATGGCCATGTGAAGCAAGTAGACGCCGGGCAGGTTCATGTCGAACACGTCGCGATACGGCACCCCGCCCTGGCCGATCACCCACGCGATGTAGTACATGAGCGGCGCGTCGTGGAGGAGCGGCCAGCCGAGCGAGCGCCAGGCGAGATACGCGACGAGCCCGCCGCTACCGGCCAAAATAAGCTTCAATGACGCGCTCGTCGGACTGGATCAGTCCCGGCGGGCCCTCGGCGAGCTTCTCGCCGTTGTCCAGCACGAACACCGTCTCGCAGAGCCCCATCACGACCTTCATGTCGTGCTCCACCAGGAGCACGGTCTTGCCCCGGTCGCGGAGATTCCGCACGGCGTCGAGCAATTCCCCGAGCAGCGTGCGGTTGACGCCCGCCGCCGGCTCGTCCAGCAGGATCAACTCGGGATCGGTCATGAGCACGCGGGCGAACTCCACGAGCTTCTGCTGGCCGTAGGACAGGTTGCCGGCGAACTCCCCGGCCAGTCGCTCGAGCTTCACGAACCTCAGCAGCTCTCGGGCCCGCTCGCTGGCCGGCGCGAAGGCGCCGCTGGTGACGACCAGCAGGTTCTCGAGCGCGGTCAGCTCGGGAAAGACCCGGATCGTCTGGAACGTGCGCCCGACGCCCAGGTGGAAGATGCGGTGGGGTCTGAGCCCGTCGATGCGGTGGCCGCGGAAGCACACCGCGCCCTCGTCGCAGGCCTCGACACCCGTGATGCAGTTGAACAGCGTGGTCTTGCCGGAGCCGTTGGGGCCGATCAGCCCGTAGATGCGCCCCGGCTCGAGCCGCAGCGAGACGCCGTTCACGGCGGCGATGCCGCCGAAGCGCTTGACGACGCCGCTCACCTCGAGGATCGGCACCACGGGTCAGATCGTCCTCGGCAGGCCATATCGCTGCTGCAGGACGCCCAGGATCCCGCGCGGCATCAGGAGCACGACGGCCACGATGATCGCGCCGAAGAGCAGCTGGTGGAGATAGATGAACTTCGCCCAGACCACCTCCTGCACGCCGAACAGGAGCGTCGCGCCGAGCACTGGGCCCCAGATGGTGCCTTTGCCGCCGAACAGCGCCATCACGATCATCGTGATCGTCGTGGTCAGCGGGAAGACGCTGATGGGCTCGATGTAGCCCTGGTCCCGGGCCGCCAGTCCGCCGACGATGCCGGGCGCCACCGCGGACAGCCCGAACGCGTAGAGCTTGTAGCGGAGCGTGTCGATGCCCATGGCCTCGGCCGCCACCTCGTCCTCGCGGATCGTCATGAGACGCAGCCCGAAGCGCGAGGTGATGATCAGGTAGGTCAGCGCCGTCACCAGGACTGCGACCAGACCCATGCCGTAGTAGATGGGCACGCTCGTGTGCATCGTCGGCAATGACAATCCGCTGCCGCCTCCCGTCAGGCCCTCGAAATAAGAGGCGGCGACGCGCAGGACCTCGTTCATGCCGAGCATCGCGATCGCGAAGTACGGCCCCTTGAGCCGGAGACAGGGCCAGCCGACGAGGAGCGCGAACGCCATCGCCGTGATGCCGCCGGCGAGACAGGCGGCCGGCCACGGCCAGCCGGTCCTCGTGATGAGGATCGCCGCGGTGTAGGCGCCCATGCCGAAGAACGCCACGTGCCCGAACGACACGTAGCCGGTCAGGCCGGAGATCAGGTTCCACGACTGCGCGAGGGCGATCCACATGAACAGCTGGAGCATCACGCGGATGCCGTAGCCGGTCGCCACCAGGGGATAGACCGACAGGAGCGCGAGTGCCGCGACGAGCACGGGCGGGAACCACCGCCTCACGTGGCCCGTCCCCCGAGCAGCCCGCTGGGACGGATCAGCAGCGCGAGGATCAGGAGCACGTAGGCCACCGCCTCATTGACCTGGGTCGTGAGGAACAGCGACGAGAGCTGCTCGACCAGTCCGAGGAGCAGTCCACCCAGGAGCGCGCCCGGGTAGTTGCCGACGCCCCCCAGCACGATGACGAGGAACGACTTGAACGTGTAGATGCCGCCCATGTCCGGCTGGATGGCCACCATCACCGCGACCAGCGAGCCGCCCGCGGCGGCCAGCGCGGAGGCGATGCCGAACGCGATCAGGTGGATGCGCTCGACGTCGATCCCGCACACCTGCGCGACGTCGCGGCTCTGGGAGACCGCGCGGATCGCCTTGCCGAGCCGCGTACGCTGCAGGAACGCGAAGGCGCCCGCCGTGATCCCGACGGCGAAGGCGCAGGCGATCACGCGCGACTTCGAGAAGGCGAACGGGCCGAGCAGGAACGAGCCGGTCAGGTACTCGACCGAGCGCAGGTCGGAGGTGAAGGCGAGCTGCGCCAGGTTGACGAGCGCGATGGCGACGCCGAACGTCAAGAGCAGCGAGGACAGCTCGGGCGCATCGACGACCCGTCGCACGAGCGCGCGCTCGAGCACCGCGCCGACCGCAAACAGGAGTGGCATGGAGAGCACGAGCGACAGGTACGGATTGAGCCCGAACCACCGGAACAACCAGAACGTGGTATACGCCCCGAGCATGAGCAGCGGCCCATGAGCCACGTTCAGGACCCGCATCACGCCGAAGATCAACCCAAGCCCGAGCGCCACCAGCGCGTACAGCGATCCGGCCAGGAGACCCGAGATGATGACCTGCCCCAGCATCGTCGGCGTGACGGTCATCGACGATTCACCACGAACGCCAACCATCCGCTGTTCCGCGCCCGAGCGGCGGCTCCCGCCGGCGCAATCCCGCTGTTGGGGGAGGCAGGGAGGAGCACGCCGTCAGGCGTGCGACGACCGTCGGAAGGGGGGCGGAGCCCCCCTCCGAGGCGCCTAGCGCTGCGTCCACGGCGGCGTCGGGAAGCGGGGCTTGCCGCCGGCGAGATCCTCGGGCCAGACGATGACGCGCTTGCCGTCCTGCCACTGGAGCATCGCCATCTTGTGTGCGGTCTGGAACCCGTCCTGATCGACGGCGTAGTCACCGAATGCCGTCCGCATCTTGAGCTTCAGGAGCTCGTCCCGCACCCGGTCGGCGTCGAGCGTGCCGGCTCGCTTCGCCGCCTCCACGTAGACGAGACAGCCCGCGTAGCCGGCTGCCGTGTGATACGCCGGCTCGTGCTTCGGGAACTTCTTCTTGTACGCCGCCAGGAACTCCTTCTGCCCCGGGTACGCGATCGACTCGTCCCACTGCGTCGCCCCGTAGACGTATTCCGCGTTCTGCTTGAGCAGGTCGTAGAACTCCGGCAGGTCGCCCCCGACGGTGAGGCCGAACATCTTCGGGTTGACGCCGAGCTCCTTCATCTGACGGGTGATCGCAACGGCGTCGTCAAAGTACGTCCCCCCGGCGAGCACATCGGGGTTCAATGCCTTGACCTTGACCAGGAGCGCGGAGAAGTCGGTGTTGCCCTTGGGATAGGCCTCCTGGAGGACGACCTGCATGCCGCGCTTCTTCGCGGCCTCCGCCGCGCCGGCGGCCGAGGCCTTCGGGAAGAGGGTGTCCTCGTTGATGATGGCCACCGTCTTGAGCCCTCGTTTGGCGGCCATGTCGATGAGCCCATCCAGGTAGGTCTCGGCCGGCGACACGATCATGAAAATGTACTTCCGGCCCTTCTTGAAGATCGAGGTGGTGGCGGCGAGCGGCGCCACCATGACCTTCTTGTACTTCTCGGTGACGTTCGCCACCGCCTCGCTCACCGCCGAGGAGTACGGGCCCATGACCGCGTCGACCTTGTCCTCCGTGAGGAGCTTCTCGTAGAGCTTGACAGCCGTCGCCGGCATGGACTGGTCGTCGTAGAGCACGAACTCGATCTTGCGGCCGAGCAGGCCGCCCTTGGCGTTCACCTCGTCGGCGCAGACGTCGTACCCCTCCTTCTGATACGCACCCGGCTTGGCGTACGTGCCGGTCAGCGACATCGACGCCCCGATCTTGATCGGACCCTGCGCGCGCGCGGGCACGGCGCCCGCGGCCATCGCGGCCACGGCCAGGGCGACGAAGAGCGGTCTACATGACGTCATCGTATCCTCCTCGGGGCAGTGTGGGGCAACGAGAGGAGCACGGCTGGAATAGGCTTTGTTTCTAGCAAGCTTGCATTCGAGTGTCAAGGCGCTCGCCCCCCCTTGTCACGCGCTCGAGCCGCGAGCCGTGCGCGGCGGCATACCGATGTGCCGTTGACATCTCAGCATGCCGTGACATACAGCTGAATGCATGAAGATGACCGCGGAGGCGTCTGCCTCCATCGCCGCCGGACCCCGCACGCCGTCGCGGTCCGGAATCCCCTCCACTCGTTGACGCCGCGTCGACTCCCGAGCCAGATGCGCGCCCAGCGATCCGCTTTCGGCCCTGCATGACCCCATGCGATGAGGGCGGTTCCCGGCCGCCCGAGCGGTGGGACGCGATTGCGAAGCGCATCGTGTCGGAGATCAAGCCGCGTCGCGCGCTCGACTTCGGCTGCGATGGCGGACGGCTCGTCTGCGCCCTGCGGGATCGGGGCGTCGAGGCGTTCGGCATCGATCTGGCGGACGGCGCGCGCGGCGAGATGCTCGAGGACGCCGTGCCCCACTGCTGGCGAGCGTCGGCCGCCGAGCCGATCGCGGGCCGCTACGATCTGATCGTCTGCGTCGAGGCGCTCGGTCATCTGGGCGAGGATGAGGCTCGACGGGCGATCGCGAACATCTGCGCGAGCGCGGGCGACGTCCTGTTCTCGGCGACGGCCGACGACTCCGGCAATGTCTCGACCGAGAGCCCCTTCCCCGGCTCGTGGTGGATCGAGCGCTTCGCGGAGCACGGGATGGGGCTCGACGTCGAGTTCGACGCCGCGTTCGCCGCGCCGCGCGCCATGCGTTTCCGCATCGGCGCGGGCCCGGGCGGAGTGATCGACGCGCTGCTCGCGCACCGGGCCCGCCTCCTGCGCGAGATCGACGACCGCCAGGAAGAATCGACGCGGCGCGAGGCCCGGCTGCTCGACGACGTCTCGGCGACGCACCACGACGTGCAGTCGGCCCGCTCGGAGGTCCGGGAGCGGGATCAGCGACTCGCGGAGCTCGCCGT
>Ga0126379_10001176_pt1 | contig 15610 bp, 11 predicted proteins | sample PanSoiMetPlot_24_FD_92640 | JGI IMG/M metagenome (GOLD analysis project Ga0126379, IMG submission 92640) | Tropical forest soil microbial communities from Panama - MetaG Plot_24 | ecosystem: Environmental > Terrestrial > Soil > Tropical forest > Bulk soil | place: Panama | collected 2016-02-17 | reverse complement strand
CTGCAAGCACCACGCCGACGCTCACCGATACCACCATGTCCACGCCGACGGTTAGGCCGTAGCAAGTGAGCAGCACCGCAATATCGCTCTTGGGAGCAAACCTAAGGATGTAGAAGAAGTGCTTGGTTTCCGACATTCGCCAGGCCACCTGCAGTAGCAGCGCGGCGAGCGAGGCCATTGGCAAATAGCCGACCATCGGCGCGAGCAACAACACCGCACCCAGAACGGTCAGGGAATGGACCATCGCTGCGATCGGAGATCGCGCGCCGGAGCGAATGTTGGTGGCGGTGCGCGCGATGGCCCCGGTCGCAGGAATCCCGCCGAAAAAGGGAGCGATGATGTTTCCAACACCGAGCGCGAGCAACTCGGCGTCCGGATCGTGATTCGTGCGCGCCATCCCGTCCGCAACCACTGCCGAAAGCAGCGACTCGATCGCGCCCAACATCGCGATCGCGAAGGCGCCGGAAGAGAGCTGGCGTATCAATTGGAAGCTGAGCCCGATCGGTTGCCCGTCGTGTCCAGGTACTAACCAGGGAAGCATCGGCATGGGCGGCAGTCGGGGGATGCCTTCAATGACGCTCCCCCCGATCGTGGCATGAAATCGGCTGGCGATGGTCGAGACGTGGAAGCCTGGCGCGAATTTCTCAAGAAGGACCGCCGCGATTGCAGCTGCCGACAGCGCGATCAACGGCGCCGGGATGCGCCGGATGATCTTCGGCGCGGAAAACAGAACGATGAGCGTCAGCAGGCCGATTAGAAGCTCCCAGGCGGAAGCCGTGGGCAAGGCCAGCGCCATTGCGTGGATTCGCTCGAAGAAGTGCTCGGGATTGGACTGCAGGCGCAATCCAAGCAGGTCCTTGATCTGCAGAGTGGCGATCACCGTCGCAATCCCGGCAGTGAAGCCGGTGGTAACCGGGTGAGGGATGAACTCGATGAACTGCCCCAGCCGCAGCGAGCCCATCAGCACGAGCAAGCCGCCCCCCATCGCGCCCGCAATGAGCAGCCCGCCCAACCCGAACTTGGCGTAGATGGGCGCCAGAATCACTACGAACGCGGCAGTCGGCCCGGTCACTTGGGTGCGAGAACCGCCCAGGCACGCGACGACAAATCCGGCGACGATCGCCGTATAGAGCCCGTGCTGCGGCGGCGCACCCACCGCGATCGAAAGCGCCATCGACAACGGCAGGGCAACGATTCCCACCACCAGGCCAGCGAGGGCATCCCGGCGAAAATCTCCGAGCGAGTAACCGTCTCGAAGCACAGCGCGAAGCGCCGCGGCAGGAAGCTGGCGCAGCGGTATCGGAGCAGCTTGAGTGTGATGACGGGTGCGAGCCATTCTGGTCAGGGCAGATTTTACACGATGCAGATCGCTCGGCAGCAATGTGCGTATTGATCCGAGATCGGTTCGGCATGATAAGCAGCGCCTTCGAATGGGCCAGGAATTGTCTTGCCAGGCGTGGAAGCTGAGTCGTCGCCACACACGAGCCGGATCATGAGCGTGCTAATTCTTACCAGCAGCGAGATTGAACAACTTCTTTCAATGGACGAATGCATCGGCGTGATGACGGATGCGCTCACCGCCTTGGCGCGAGGAGCCGTCCATCAGCCGCTGCGGATGATCGTCCAGCCTCCGGCGGCCTCCGGATTGATGGCGTTGATGCCCGCATACATCGGCCAGCCGTCCGCCACCTACGGGCTCAAGGTGATCTGCGTCTTTCCCGCGAATCCTTCGAAGGGCAAGGATGCTCATCAGGGCGGCGTGCTTTTGTTCAGCCCGGATACGGGCGAGCTTCTCGCTCTGATGAACGCATCGGCGATCACGGCGATTCGGACTGCGGCGGTTTCCGGCGTCGCGACCCGCGCCTTGGCGCGCGAAGATGCCTCCTCGTTGGCGATCATCGGCTCGGGCGTTCAAGCGCGCACTCACCTCGCTGCCATGGCCGCCGTCCGTTCAGTTCGCCTCGCCCGCGTCGCAAGCCGCCACTTCGAAAACGCTCGCCGCTTTGCCGAGGAGGTGTCGTCCGCCTGCAGTTTCCCGGTCGAGCCCGTCGACCGCGTCGAGGATGCGGTTCGCGGCGCAGATTTGATCGTGGTGGCGACGACCGCTGCTGAGCCGGTAATCAGAAGAGCGTGGCTTCAGCCGGGCGCGCACGTCAACGCGGTGGGCGCGAGCCAACCCCACAAACGCGAGCTGGACACCGCGACCGTCAAAGCAGTCAGCCTGTTCGCCGATCGCCGAGAGTCGGTGCTCAATGAAGCTGGCGACTACTTGATCGCGGCGCGCGAGGCTGGCTTGGGTCCGGAGCACATTCGAGCCGAGCTGGGCGAAGTGCTGATTGGCGCCAAGCCGGGGCGCACCTCGCGGAGTGAGGTCACCTGCTTTAAATCGCTGGGCCTTGCAGTGGAAGATGTGGCTGCGGCGCAGCACCTCTACCGCCGCGCCCGCGAGGAGCGCGTCGGGCGTTGGGTCGAGTTCTGAGCTTGGGCAACGTTCCAGGGAATATTTCGCCGCGCACAGCGCCTTCGCTCGAGCAGATAGAGCGCGCTCGCCAGAGGATTAAGGGTCTGGTTGTCAGAACGCCCCTGGTGCGACTGGACTCGGATAGTGCGGCGGAGATTTACCTCAAGCTGGAGAACCTTCAGCCGATCGGCTCATTCAAGCTGCGCGGCTCCGGGAATGCATTGGCCTTGGCCGAACCGCTCCAGCTAACCCGAGGAGTGTGGACGGCGAGCGCCGGAAACATGGCCCAGGGTGTAGCCTGGAACGCGCGCCGCCTCGGCGTACCCTGCACGGTCGTGGTACCCGAGCACGCCCCGGAGGCGAAGCTCGCATCCATCGCGCGGCTGGGCGCGACGGTGGTCAAGGTGCCATTCCACGAGTGGTGGCAGGTGATCATCGAGCACAGGCGCGAAGGGATGGACGGTCTTTTTGTCCATCCGGTGAGCGATCCGGCAGTCATCGCGGGCAACGGGACCATCGGCCTTGAGCTGCTGGAGGATCTGCCGGATCTCGACGCGGTCGTGGTCCCCTATGGCGGTGGCGGGCTCAGCACGGGAATTGCCGCCGCGGTGAAGGCGAGCCGCCCGTCGTGCCGAATCTATGCGGCCGAAGTTGAGACCGCGGCGCCACTGGCCAAATCGCTTCAAGCGGGGCGTCCTTGCGAAGTGAGCTACACGCCGAGCTTCGTGGACGGAATCGGCGGCAAGACAATCCTCGAAGAGATGTGGCCCTTGGTCAGTCAAATGCTCGACGGCTCGGTCGTTGTGTCATTGGAGGAGGTGGCGTGGGCGATCCGCCTCCTGGTCGAACGCAATCACGTCGTGGCGGAAGGGGCAGGCGCAGCGGCGGTCGCCGCGGCTCTGACCGGACGGACCGGTCGGGGCAAGGTCGCGTGCATTATCTCGGGTGGCAATATCGACCCGGCGAAGCTCTGCAAGATATTGGCAGGCGGCATTCCGTGAACTGGATAGAAGGGCTATCGTTTCCTGAAGATGTTGCCTCGCGCGATCCGGAGCCTGCGCCTCGTCGTCATCGCTGCTCTCCTCGCGGGGTGCAGCTCGAAACCTCCTTGTGCGGATCCAAACGGCAGCAGTTGCCCGGCGAGCAACGCATATCTAGCTGAGGATCCGCTGTCGGTTTGCCATGTCTGCTGCGAGTCAAGCTCCGGGAGATCCGACGCATGGACCGAGCTCAGCCAGACGGCGACGGCATCCGGGCAGTTCACAGGGGTCGCCTCTCAAGGTCGCCCCTACCCAGTGGACGCGACGTTCACCGCGATCCAGGCATCGTGGAACGGCACCTATTTCGTCTTCGACGATACGAGATCAAACCCGACGTTCGGTTACCACCTGCTGACCCGCGGCCGCTCGGACGAAGGCAATCTCGAGATCTACTTCGTGACACCGTTGGATGGCCCGATCAGCACCGCCCCGCTGAACTGCACGATCGCGCGGAACTGAGCTGCGGAACCGTCGAAGCGGCCGAAGCTGCGGCCGCTATTTCAGAAGCGCGGTGATGATCTGCGGCGACTGATTCGACAGATGATCGTAGGTCAGTCCCATCGACTTGAGAACGGAGGCGTGGACATCGGAGGGGTGGATGAGGGTGCCGTTGTTGTCGTCCGGCAGTCCGGTGCTCAGGTTCATCTTGCGGTAGGCCAGGTTGAGGTCGCTCGACCCGCCCAGCACCGCGTTGCCGCGGATGCCGGGACCGGCGACCAAGCAGCTGGAGGTCAGGTGATGATCGCGCCCGTTTCGGGAATTGACCAACGGCGTGCGCGCGAACTCGCTGAAGCACAGCAGAGTGGTGTGATCCCACACGCTCGCCGCAGTGTCCCGGAACGGCTGGCTCTTGAGGTAGCGAATCAACAGCCCGAGTGCCTCGAAGCCGTTCCGCAGCGTGGTCGCGTGATTGGTGTCCCAGTTGAAGTGGTCGTCCATGTTCTGTGCGATTTGGACGGAAACGGCCTGCGACAATCCCTTGCAAAGCGCCTGCGCGGCGATGGCGCCTTTTCCCTTCGGTCCATTCAGGTCGGCGGTGGTGGCAATTTGCATCGCCGTAAACAGGTTCCTCACATCCTGCGACTGCTGCGATGGATTGAGCGTGAAATTGAAGTACTGGGCAGCGGTCGAGTTCGTCATCGTGCGCGCCTTCGCCCGACTGTCGCGAAACATCGTGATCAGGCCACCGCCGTTATAGGTGTGCTGTTCGCAGGTGTCGGCGCTGGTTTCGAAATCGCGGACTGCCGCATCGCTTGCCGATGCGAGCTGCAGGCCCAGCGGGCGCAGAACGTCCAGCACGTCGCTCGCGCTGTTAACGTGGATCGGCGACGCATAAGCGGGCAGCCCGTCGCTGTAGGATTCGCTGCTGATCGCAAGGTTCGGCAGGTCTCGGCTGATGCCCTCTTGATTGGCCACCACCGACGTCAGCGCGCTTCCATTGGCGGTGAGTCCGCGCGGAAACTTTCCGGTAATGAAATAGCGGCGCCCGACCTCGTGCGTGAGCGTCTCCATCGACAGGCCGCGGATGATGCACAGGTCCGAGTAGTGCTCCATCAAGGACGGCGTCACCGCGGGCCCGAAAGTCAGATTTCCCGATTGCTGCAAGCCGGTGGGGTTCGGCGCCTGCTGGGCGAGCAATGCCCGCACCACTGTGTCAGTGACCAGATCGTACGCCGGATAGATTCCAGTCCCGCCCGACGAGTACGCGGACTGCGCTTGAAATCTCGGGTCGCTGATGTCGCGCGGGTCCCAGCAAAGCATCTGGTCCCAGCCGCCGGAGAAGTAAACGAAGAGCAACAGCTGCGGATTGTCGGTCGACGCTTCGGCGATACGGGGCAGCAATCCGGAGCGGAGGATCACCGCGCCGCTGGCGAGGCCAGCGATCTCGAGAAACTGTCGGCGCGACCAGCCTTGGATGGAAGACATGCTGCCTCCTAGTAGATGTGGAACTCGGGAGCGGTGAGAAGCGCATTGCAGACGACCCGCCAGCCTTCCTTGACGTCGTTGGCAGTCGGCGCCGCCGAGCCGGCGGAGCCCTGGACCCCGCGCGCGAACAGGTCTCGAAGGGGCGCGACTGTTGTGTCGTCCGAGTCGTCGATCTTCACCCCGTGCAATCGGAGCTTGAGATACCTCAGATTGTGATTCACTCCCGGGGCGTTCGTGCTGGCGGTGTCGGCCAGGTCGACGAAGCGAAGCAGCGATCGATCCGCCGCCGCGCTTCGGCCGTAGTCCGCTCGCAGGACCCGATCGCAGGCGTCGCGCGCCAGGTCGTCCATGAACTTGAGGTAGAGCGGGGAGGGCGAGAGGTCCTCTTCGGTGGTGTCGATGTAATTGGGCTCCCCCAGCGTCAGCGAGACGACATCCAAACCCGGTCTGCCGTTCGGATAGATCCAGGTGACCGGGTTGCCGCTGAGGTCATTTCCCAGGGCAACAGGCAGCGTTCCACGGAGCTGGGCAATGCTGACCCGCTGCGCGCTGGCGGAGGTGATGGTCGGCGGACGAGTTACGGGCGGATGATCCACCGGCGGCGTGGACTGCGGAGGCGAGACACCCACGTTCGTCGAGGGGTTGTTGCCGCCGAGGTTGGCTCCGTCGTTCATCGGCTTGTTGCAGCCGACGGCCAGCAGAGCAGAAGCGCAGAGGAGCAAAGACCGTTTCATTAGCGCACCCTCCGGTACTCAGGCAGCGTCACTACCTGCTGGACCAGCCACGTCAGGCTGTAATTGGAGCTCTTGAAGCCGTCGGCGAGGCTCTGCAGCAGGTCCAGCTCGTCGCTCTGATCGCCGGCGACGCGCATGTCCCGCTTCATGAAATATGAAAACGTGCGTTTCACCGTGCACTGGGCAAAGGTGCCGTTCGCAATCAGCTGTTGCGCCCACTGCCGCGGACCGCCCGGCACATCGCCACCGCCCAGCATGTGGTCGAGGTACTCCGGATGGACATCGGCCCATTGCCGCGTGAGAAGCGATCCAGGATTGTGCGCGTCGGCATGAGTGACGTAGAAGCGCGAGCACATCGCGCTTGGGTTCGCCGAGACGCAAGCGGGATTCATCAGAGGAAAGATCCTCGTGTCGGTGGTGACCGTGGTTCCTGCCTCGGAAAGCAGACCAAAATATGCGGCCAGTGGCTCCAGCGTCGCGTGGCAGTACTGACAGTTGCACCGCTGAGTCAGATCCGCGGCGCCCGGATCGCAGCCCGGTTGCGGACTCAACGTCGCCGGCGGAATGAAGAACTCGCACGCGAAATCGATCCGGAGGCGATTGGCTCGCCCGCGGTCGGTTTGAAATCGCAATAGGTATGCCGGGAGCGTGACCACGCCCGCGTGCGGACCTTTGCGGTCGATTTGGGTCCAGCTCGCGTCGCTCCAATCGAGGTAGGCGATCTCCTCCTCGGGGTCCGGCGCGACGTACGTATTGGTCAACGACAGATTGGTGGCGAGGTTTCGCTTCCAGAAGGAGAGCACGCCATTCTCGTACGCTTTGGTCGAGAGCAGGATGTCGGTATAGGGCTGGCCGCCCACGCTGAGATCGTCGATCGACAGCGCGAGCTGCTCGCGCATCGCCGAGGTAATGGCGGTGTCGGCAACGCTGCTGTAACAGAACTGAAGATTCGGTCCGCAGCCGCAGAGCCTGTTCCCATTCGTCCGGAAGTCTCCGCAGGAGGTCTGAACACCGGCGAGCGCCACGGTGAGCGTTTCCATCGCGTCGTACGCGCAGACTTTGATCGGCGTGCTCGGATTCCAGTACGGCGTGACCCACCGCCAACCCTCATCTTTCACCCCGCCGGTCACGACGACGTACGCCGGATCCGGCTCGTAGTTGGTGCTGCCATCCGGCAACATCACGAAATGCGTTTGCTCGTAGTCGCTGCACAGAGCGCCGAGCGCTCCTCGGTAGGTTCTCGCGCGACCGGTGCTCTGGAGGCTCCAGATCCCGCTTCGCGTCTGCAGGCCCGAGTTCGTGTTGTGGAGCCTGACGTTGGAGACGTTCGGCCAAAACATGTGCTCGTGGTAGCGGCGCATCGCCAGGCGGAAGTCATCGGTTTGCAAGAACGCAGGAACCGTGGAGTCGGGCACGAAGTCTTGGGCGTCGAGCGATTGGTACTCCTCGATGGATGGGATGCGACCGCGAAGATCCAGCGAGAGCCGCCGCAGCAGCTGATACTTATCGATCGCGCGCGGCGCCTCGCAAATGGGTGCCACGTCCGCGCGAGCGGCGACCGCCACCAGCGCGATTACCAGGGCTGGGATGCACTTCTTCATGGAACCTCCACGCCTGCTCATGGTTGAAGCCCTCCTCCGATCCAGCGGATGACCACGGCATAGTCGGCCGCGGTGAGCGTCTCGACGTAAGCAGGGGGCATCGGGGGAATGCCGATCGCCTGAAGGCGACGGGCAATCAGCGCGGAGTAACTCTTCGCTGTCTCGAAATCATCGAAGTTGCGGACCGGCGCGCCGAGCGTTCCGGTCCGATGGCAAGACATGCAGTGTCGATCGAAAAAGGGCTTCACATCGGATGCATACGAGACAGGTCTCCCGGTCAGGACCCTGAAGAGCTTGCCTTGATCGGCGGACCAGGTGTCCCCGTTTGCATCGACCGCGACTCCTAAGCCGGGGCGAGGAGAGGCGGCGGATCCCAATGTCGCAGCGCCACTCGGATCGACGTGCACCAGCCATTGCGACGTTTCCGCGACGACCGAGCCGAAAGCCGCAGACACGCCCAGAACGTTCACCGGGGTGGAGCCGGCAGGAGCGAACGTTCGCAGCGACACGTCGCCCGCGCGGGTGCGCTCGAGCAGACCGGATTCGCTCGCCAGGTATACGCTGGCGTCCTCCGATCGAGCGAAGCCATTTACCCGCCCCAGCCCCTCGGCGATCAAGGTCGCCGAGAGCTGGTCCAAATCGAGCAGGTAAGCCTTGCCGCCTTGGGCGACGATCGCACTTTCGGTACCGACCGCGATCACCGCCTCTGGCACCGCGGCGCCGTCCCCGATCGAAAAAGTCGTAAGGTGTCCCGCGGAGGCGTGAGCTGCCTCGCCTGCCGCGACCATCCACAGCTCTTCCGACTCGCCGGTGCCGAACGCGTCGAGCGAGGTGACCGGCTTGCCCGCAAGCACGGGCGAAAGCGGGGACAGCAGCAGCGCTCCATCCGAGTCGTGGAAGAGCCCGTTCTCGGCGTAAACCAGCAGGCCGCCCGAGCCGCGTCGGGCCATTAGCGAGACTGACCCGGTGCTCTGCGGCTCACCGCTGTCTGCGAGCACGAGCACAGCCGAGAGCGTGTCGGCCTGCGAGCGGGACCCGACGAAAACACCTTCCGGTGTTCCAACAGCAATCAGGCCGCTCATTGACGACAGCGCGGAAGGAGGGGCTGCCGCATCAACCTCGACGCGATCGACCGGCGTTGCATCGACGGGCGCGCCATCGATCCTCTGAACGACCAGCCCCGGACTACGCGTGTCGGTGACCAGCACGTTCAGCGCTCGGCCGCCGCATGCCGACGCCGTCAACAATCCGAGCGCAAGTGAGCCAGTCTTTGTGCCAGCGATATCAAAATGACGACACACGCCGACTTTTGGCACAGTGAGAGCTCGCATTTCCGCCTCGCGTCGGCCTTCGGCGAAAGCGCGAAACAAGTAGGCGTTATTGAATGCAACAGGTGAAACACATAGACGAAACGAAAGTTAAGCATCCTTCACGCCCGCACCCACGGTGGAGAGTCGAAAGTCAAAGTCGAAAGTTGAAAGGGGTAAGGTTCGCGCCGGGAAGCATTACCGAGCATGCAGACCTTTCGACTTCGACTTTCAACGTCTCGACTTCAAACGCCAGCCGCCTCGCGGCTTAGGCCTTTGTCGGAAAGGCCGCCGAGTCGTTGCGAATGGATGCGTCGAGCAACTCAATGGGGTGCGCGGCGACGAGGTGCGCGCCGCGCTCCCGCAGCATCATTTGAATCTGCAGCGTGCAACCCGGATTCGTGCTCGCCAAGAGCTGCGCATGAGTCGAGAGAACATTCTCGACTTTTCGCGCGCCGATTTCGCGCGCGCTCTTGGGTTGAAGCAGGTTGTAGATTCCAGCGCTGCCGCAGCACTGGTCACCGTCGGGGACATCACACAGCTCGACGCCCGGGATGCTGCGAAGCAACTCGCGCGGTTGGCTGCGGATCCGCTGCGCGTGCGCGAGGTGACACGCGTCGTGGCATGCAATCTTGAGCGACATCGGATGGCGCTGCGCTCGCGCCCCCAGCGAAACGAGGAATTCCGAGACATCCTTTACCTTTGCTGCAAAGCGGGTGCCCCGTTCGGACCACTGCGGATCGCCAGCGAACAGCCTGCCGTACTCCTTCAGATTGGAGCCACACCCGGCGGCATTCACCAGGACGGCGTCTACATTCTCTCGCTCAAAGCGGGCGACGATGTCTTTAGCGAACGACTGAGCTTCGCGCGCGCGGCCGGAATGCAGAGAAAGCGCGCCGCAACAGCCTTGTCCTCGCGGGACGAGGACGTCGCATCCTTCGGCGTTCAGAACGCGAATCGTCGCGTCGTTCACTTCGGGGAAGTAGACGCGCTGCACGCAACCGGCAATCAGGGCCACCCGCGCTCGCCGCTCCCCGCGAGCGGGGCTGAACGGGGGAAGGGAAGAGGTGAGCAGGCGCGCGCTGACCTTGGGCATCAGCGATTCCATCTGGGCGGTGCGCCTCGGCAGCAAGCGGTGCAAGCCCAGCGCGTGAAACACCCAGCGAAGCCCCGTCTTCACGTAGATCAGCTGGAGCAACACCGCGATCTTCAGTCGAAGCGGATAAGGAAAAAGCGCGAAGATCGACTCGCGAAAAATCCTGTCTGACCATCGGCGCGGGTAGCGATTCTCGATCTCAGCGCGCATCTGCTCGATCAGCGCATCGTACTTCACGCCCGAGGGGCACGCGGTCACGCAGCCCATACACCCAAGGCAAGCGTCGATGTGTCGGACCACTCCGCGGTCCAGCGGCAAGGCGCCCTCGGCCACCTGCTTCATGAGATAGATCCGGCCGCGGGGCGAATCCATCTCCTCGCCCCATGACTGGTACGTAGGGCAGGCCGGCAAGCAAAACCCGCAGTGCACACAGGTATCGATCAGCTCCTTGTCGGGCATCAGAGGCCTCCGACGAAGCGCCCGGGGTTCAGCCTCTGCTGTGGATCAAAGCGCTCCTTGAGCCGATGCATGACGGAAAAGGCCGGTGGAGGAGTGCCCCATTCCCCGATCCATTCTCGAATCGCCTGCGGCGCGGCCTGCAGAGTCAGCGAGCCGTTCGCCTTTTCGAGAGCGGACCGCGCGTCGGCCAAGGCGCGGGATGCCGCCGCCAGATCGCTGCTTGCGCCGCAAATGAACCCGAGCCCGAGTGAGGCGTACCAGACCAGGATCGAGTCGACGAGATGCTCCCGAACCGCTTCGAGCTTGGGGAGGAAGGTTTCAAGGGCGTTTGGCAATGCCGCGATCTTCGCCCGGATCGCGCCCTTCGTTCGGGCGTCGTCATGCTTTTTCCACCACGCTTGAGCATCGACGTCGCCGAGCTGCTCGCAGGGCTCGCCTTCGCGCTGCTGCAATTCGGCGAATCGCGCCGCTTGCTGCGTCACGCCGGCGCCAAAGCCTTCGAAGCGGACAGCGACGTCGAACCGCGCCGCGGCAGCGGAGAGGGCAACGAGGGAGGTCGGCTCCAGCTGTCCCGCCTTCAGGCGGGCGACGAGCCCTCGAACTTGCGCCGCGGTCCGGGAACGGACGAGCACCGTTTTCTCCATCTCGGGCAAGGGGTGAAGGCGAAAGGTCGCGGTGACAATCAACCCGAGCGTCCCCAGAGAGCCGCACATCAGCTTGGGAATGTCGAACCCCGCGACATTCTTGACCACCTTGCCGCCCCCCCGGGCGCGCGTGCCGTCGGCCCGGACAATCGAGATCCCGATCAGCAGGTCGCGCACCGAGCCAAACCGGGCGCGGCGCGGACCAAAGGAATTCGCCGCAATCGCGCCGCCCACCGTAGCCCGATCGAGGGCGGGAGGATCGAGCGGAAGGCGCTGGCGGTGCTGCTGAAGCGTCTCGGACAGCTTGGCCAGCGTCGTTCCGGCTTCGACGGTGACGATCATGTCCGCCGGCGCGTACTCGACCACTCTCGAGAGACCGCCTGTTTGCAACAGCGCGTCGAGTTGCCGCATCGGGGCGCCGAGCTGCACATCTGTCCCGCCGCCGATGAATCCGAGGGACAAAGTCTCCGCGGCAGTAGCCTCGATGACTTCGCGGGCCTCCTCGGTCGTTTTCGGGGAGTAGACCCACCGCGGTATTGCGCCAAGGACGGCGTCCGCATCCGTTCCCGCTCTGCGCTCGCTGGACATCAGCCGCGGCCCGCCTCGCCCGAAAGCTCCAAGGGTGACGGGACGTATTTCCCAGGTCGATCGCCGCACAGCCTCGGGGTGGGAAACACCTTGCTGGGATTGAATCTGTTTTCGGCGTCGAAGGCGCAGCGAAGCTCTGCCATCGCCTGCAGATCTGCCTCGGAGAACATCTCCGCCATGTAGGGCGCCTTGTCAGCTCCCACGCCGTGCTCGCCGGTGATCGAACCGCCCGAGCGCACGCAGAGCTTGAGGATCTCCCCGCCGAGATGCTCCGCCCTCTGTTCCTCTCCCGGAACATTTGCGTCGTAGAGGATGAGCGGGTGCAGGTTGCCGTCGCCGGCGTGAAACACGTTGGCCACGCGAAGCCCGGCCTCGGTGGTAAGCCGTGCGATTTCCCGGAGGACATTGGCGATTTCCGACCGAGGGATGACTCCGTCCTGGACGATATAGTTGTGGCTGATCCGCCCCACCGCGGCGAAGGCGCTCTTTCGACCCTTCCACATCAGGAGGCGCTCCGCCTCGTCGGTGGGACGGCGAATCTCCAGCGCGCCGCGCCGAGCCGCAATCGCGGAAGCCTGGGCTGCGGTGTGCTCGACCTCTGCAACCGGTCCGTCCACGTCCATCAACAGGGCGGCACCCACGTCTGGCCAGTCAAGCCCAGTGGCTGCCTTGATCGCGACGATCGCCAGGCGGTCCATCATTTCCACCGCGGCGGGAACGATTCCGGCTGCGATGATGTCCGATACGGTTTGACCCGCCTCGTCCGTCGACGGGAAAGTGGCGAAGAAGGTTCGCGTCGCTTCGGGTTTGCGAAGGATGCGGACCACGACTTCAGTGACGATCCCGAGCGTTCCTTCGCTGCCGACGAAGACGCCGATCAGATCGTACCCCGGAGTGTCGAGGACGGGTCCGCCCAAATCGACCACCGAGCCATCGCCGAGCACAACCCGGGCTCCGAGGACGTGATTGACGGTGAAGCCGTACTTCAAGCAATGCGCACCACCTGAGTTCTCTGCCACGTTCCCGCCGATCGAGCAGACGCTCTGCGACGACGGATCCGGGGCGTAGTAGTAGCCGGCCGACGCCAATCGCTTGCTGATGTCCAGGTTGGCCACCCCCGGCTGGACGCGCATCCAGGCGTTCTCGAGATCGATTTCCAAGATGCTGCGCATCCGGGAAAGGCCGATCACCACGCAGCCCGGTACCGGCAGGGCGCCGCCCGAGAGCCCGGTTCCAGAGCCGCGCGGAACGATGGGCAGATTGGCTCGCCGAGCGATCCGAACCGCCTCCACAACTTCCTCGGTCGTCGCCGGCAAGATGACTGCGCCGGGAACCATTCGAAAGCTGGTAAGCCCATCGCATTCGTAGGTTCGCAGCCCTGCCGGATCGCTGATGCAGTTCTTCGGGCCGACAACGCTGGCCAGCTCGGTCAAAACCGCGTGTGCTACCGGGACGAACTCGCTGCGCATGGCAGCCTCCGTCAATCCAACAACCGGTACGCCGGCAACGTAAGAAATTCCTCGAAATCCGGCTTGAGCACCAGGCCGTCAATCAGCTCGGCGGCCTGGCGCAGCTTTCCTGTTTGCGGCCCACCGAGCTTGGCGATCTCCTGATCCCGGAACTCCTGATAGAGCTCCTTGGTGATTAGGCGCCCGTCGTCGAGCCGCGCACCGCGTTGTACCCACAGCCACAGCTGCGCACGGGATATCTCGCAGGTCGCGGCGTCCTCCATCAGATTGAAGATCCCCACCGCGCCCGTCCCTTGCAGCCACGCGTCGAGGTACTGAAGCGCCACGCTGATGTTGTTGCGCATCCCGGCTTCGGTAATCGTTCCCCCTGGCACGCGAATGTCCAGGAGCTGCTCAGCCGTCACCTGGACCTCTTCTCGCAACCGCTCCTTCTGGTGCGGCTTCGCGCCGAGCTTCTGTTGGAAGACCTCCATCGCCACCGGGACGAGGTCCGGATGAGCCACCCAGGTGCCATCGAACCCGTCGTTCGCTTCCCGCAATTTATCGTCGCGGGACTTCGCCAGCGCTGCTTCGTTGATCTCCGGATTCTTTCGGCTCGGAATGAACGGGGCCATTCCGCCCAGCGCATGCGCGCCCCGCCGGTGACAGGTCTTTACCAGCAGCTCCGTGTATGCGCGCATGAACGGCACGGTCATCGTCACCTGGACCCGGTCGGGAAGGGAGAGATTGCGGCGCGTGCGCATCTTCTTAATCAGGCTGAAGATGTAGTCCCATCGGCCGGCGTTGAGCCCGCTCGAGTGCTCGCGCAGCTCGAAGAGAATCTCGTCCATCTCAAAAGCGGCGGGGAGCGTCTCGACCAGGACGGTCGCTCGAATGGTGCCCTTCGGGACTCCCAGCGCCTCCTGAGCGGCGATGAAGACGCTGTTCCACAGCCGGGCTTCGAGGTGGCTTTCGATCTTCGGCAGGTAGAAGTAGGGACCTGTCTTGCGCGCGATCAGCTCTCGGACGTTGTGAAAGAAGTAGAGGCCGAAGTCGAACAGGCTGGCGGAGATCGCCTCGCCGTCTACGGTGACGTGGCGCTCCGTCAAATGCCAACCGCGAGGCCGGACGAGCAAGGTAGCGATGGTGGGGTTGAGCTGGTAGCGCTTGCCCTCTGGGCTGGTGAAGGTGAGCGTGCGTCGAACCGCTTGGATCAAGTTCGCTTGGCCCTCCACGACGTTCGACCAAGTGGGGGAAAGCGCGTCTTCGAAGTCCGCCATGAAGACGTTTGCTCCGGAGTTGAGCGCGTTGATCATCATCTTCCGCTCGACCGGGCCGGTGATTTCCACCCACCGCTTCTGCAGGTCGTCTGGAGTTGACGCCACTCCCCAATCGCCTCGGCGGACGTTCTCCGTTTCGGGCAGGAAGGCGAACAATTTCCCCGCGTCCAACTCGGCTTGTCGCTGAGCGCGCCGGCGAAGCAGCTCCTCGCGCTTGGGGTTGAATTGACGGTGCAGCTTTTCCACGAAGCTCAGCGCCTCGGGGGTCAGGATGACTTCAGATCCTTGCGTGGCCTTCTCGACCGCAATCGGGCGCGCCATTGTTTCTCCTTCGGTTCGACCAGTTGGATCGGTAACCTGCATTTCTCATAGGCGCGAGTCAACCCGCCGCGAGTTCTGCGCCCCGCTCGAGGCAGGGCGACGGCGGCTACCGCCATCCTGCGCGTCACAGGCCTAGGTAGGCGGCGCGAATCGCCTCGTTCGCGCTCAGCTCGGCGCAGGACCCCTGAATCTTGATTTGCCCGGTTTCCACCACGTAGCCGCGATCAGCCACATCCAATGCTTTCTTGAGGTTTTGCTCGACGAGGAGGATGGTGATCCCCGCGGAGTGGAGCTGGCGGATCACCGCGAAGACCTGCTCGACGATGATCGGCGCCAGGCCGAGGCTCGGCTCATCCAGCATGAGCAGCTTGGGCTCAATCATCAGGGCGCGCCCGATCGCGCACATCTGCTGCTCGCCTCCGGAAAGGCTCCCCGCGAGCTGACGCCGGCGCTCCTTGAGTCGGGGAAACAGCGTGAACACCCGGTCGAGGCTCGCCGCCGCCTTCGGGCGGGCGCTCTTTGCGTAGGCGCCCAACTCGAGGTTCTCCTGAACGGTGAGCTGCGCCCAGAGGTCGCGCCCCTCGGGTACGAGCGCAATTCCCATCTCCGCGCGATGGCTCGCCGCCCGCGCGCACAGCGAAGCTCCCCGGTATTTGATCGCGCCCGCGCGAGCGGGCCGGAGGCCGGCAATGGCGCGCAGTGTCG
>Ga0126379_10001174_pt1 | contig 15624 bp, 13 predicted proteins | sample PanSoiMetPlot_24_FD_92640 | JGI IMG/M metagenome (GOLD analysis project Ga0126379, IMG submission 92640) | Tropical forest soil microbial communities from Panama - MetaG Plot_24 | ecosystem: Environmental > Terrestrial > Soil > Tropical forest > Bulk soil | place: Panama | collected 2016-02-17 | reverse complement strand
TTCCAAGCGCTCTATCTGATGGCAATGGTCTGTTACATTCTCGCCTTTGTCTCGGAATGGATATTCACGAACCAAGACGCGGCCGGTTACCGCGATCCTGCTTTGAGCAAGCATTCCTTGAGTCGATGAAGTTCCCTTGAAGTTGGGCAGCTGATGGTCGCCTCATAACTGCCACCAACCGCTTGCGCGTGCCGGTGGACCGGCAACTTGCGAGAGACAAGGTTCGCGCGGGCCGCGTAGGCCCCGATGATCGCGCATGAAACGCGAAGATCGGCGTGTATCGTGTCAACGCGAATGGCCTCACCAACTTCGCCCTTTTACAAGTCAATGCCGTCTATCAACGTAATTACATTGGTTTACACAAAGCCGTTAATATAGCTTCTCATCCCCGAAATGCTTTGTTGCATTGCAACGGCGTCTCCTTGGGCAATCTGCTGAGGGGTCAATCTACAGTCGGGATGGAGGGGAAATTCCCTTTGAAATGAGTTCCAAGCATTAGCTATTTGACTCTCTTCGAGATAATCAAGGGCACGCCTTTTTGCCCAAGCTATGTGATCCGACCGGCTTCGCGCCATGGCCCCATCCCCCCGGGAGCGAACTGCCGCCCCCGTCCCGACAAAGCGTAGCGCTGTTGAGGTCATCGTCGGGCACGGCGAGCTTTCTCAAGCCGCCACCCTGATCGCCTCGCTGGCGCACGTAAGTACGGCTGGTGCTCCCCAGTAAGCGGACCCACACATGGCGGCCTGATTGGGGCAGCCTTGGGGTCATTTTCCATCTCTATACGATGTCATGATGAACGTAAAGTTGAAGAATATTTCCACGGCGAAGTTCGATTTGTCATACTCAGTCGAGGAACTATACGTCGGGTGTTTGAACATAGGTGATATCGACAAAATACAGGATGCTTTAATTATCAATGTCCCGGGAACGGGCGCGGTTCGCCCGCCTCTTTACTTTGCGAGAGCGAACGGGACGCCCGCGGTCCCGGAGCCCCACCCGACCTCGCTCCGTCCGGCCACCTTCCTCAAAGGCGGGCCGCCTGAGGAGACAGGTGAAGGAGTGGACCGGCAACAGCTTCTCGGCGGCGCCAAAACCGAGTAGCGTGGGCTTCTGCAACCGGTATTGCAGTTCCGCCGTTTCTGGATTCCATTTGGAGAAAGCCGATGACCTTCCGCGCCCTTGCCGCCTTGCTTCTGATGGCCGCTCCGGCTGCCTTCGCTCAGGCGCCATCGACAACCCATTGGCCGAACCAGCAGGAAGGCGATTTCGTCATCAAGGATTTCCGCTTCAAGAGCGGAGAAATCCTGCCGGCGCTCAATATCCATTACACCACGCTGGGCACGCCGAAGCGCAACGCTGCCGGCGACATCGCCAACGCGGTGATCCTGTTGCACGGCACCAGCTCCAGCGGCAAGGCGTGGCTGATGCCCTCGCTTGCCGACGAGCTGTTCGCTCCCGGCCAGGCGCTCGATGCCGCGCAGTATTTCATCGTGCTGCCGGACGGCATCGGCCGCGGCGGATCGAGCAAGCCGAGCGACGGCCTCAAAGGCAAATTCCCGCACTATCGCTACGAGGACATTGTCGCGTCAGAGTATCGGCTCATCACCGAAGGCCTCGGCATCAAGCACCTGCGCCTTGTCATGGGTTCGTCCATGGGCGGTATGCACACCTGGATGTGGGGCTACACCTATCCGGACCTTATGGACGGGCTGATCCCGATCGCCAGCCAGCCGATCCAGATCAGCGGCCGCAACTGGATGCAGCGCCGCATCGCCGCCGAGGCGATCCGCCAGGATCCGGGTTGGAACAACGGCTTCTACGACAAGAACCCCACCCAGTGGACCGTGACGGCACCTTACGGCTTTCTGCAGACCGAGAACGTGCTGCAACTCCAGAAGATGTTTCCAACCCGCAAGGCCGGCGACGAAATGTACAAAAAGCTGCAGGAGGAGGCGAAGCACCGCGACGCCAACGACGCGCTGTGGGGCATCGAGGCAGTGATGGACTACAACCCGACCCCGCATCTCGACAAGATCAAGGCGCGGTTGATGGCCATCAATTCCGGCGACGACGAGGCCAACCCGCCGCAGCTCGCCTCGACGGAGCGCGAGATCAAGCGCATTCCCAACGCCAGGTACGTGCTGATTCCGGCAAGCGAAGAGACCCACGGCCATTTCACCCACCTGCGCGCCGCGTTCTGGAAGGGGTATGTAGCGGAGTTTCTAAAGGAGCTGCCGGCGCAGCAGATGTGACACCACTACAACCGCGGCAACGCTTAACGTAACGGCGGCGACGATACGAATTCGATCTTGTTGCAACTATTTCGGGGGGAAGACCATGCAGCGAACTTGGCCTATGTTGGCTATCGGCGTTTGCGCAAACGTTTTGATGAGCCTGTCGGCCTTGGCGGCACCCGAAGTGACGCTCACGCGCCTCGAATGCGGCACCAACGCTCCGCCGACAGACGTCGGTCTGCGTTCCGCCAGCGTTAAAGTTCATTTTGTTTTCAGTTGCTATCTCGTCAAGCACGGCGACGACTACATGGTGTGGGATGCCGGCAACTCAATGAGCGCGGGAGCCGTTGCGCCGAAGACAAGCTTGGTGGATCTGTTGGCGCAGTTGAAAGTGATGCCTGAACAGATCAAGTACATCGGCATCAGCCATTATCACGGTGATCACATCGGCCAGGTCGCTCCGTTCCCGCAATCGACGCTGCTGATCGGCAAGGGCGATTGGGACGTGCTGACCGACCCGAAAATGCGCGCCGTGGGGAATCCTGCGCCGTTTGCGAATTGGATCAGCGGTGACGGCAAGGTGGAACCGGTGCCGGCGGACAAGGATGTGTTCGGCGACGGTACCGTTGTTATGTTGGCCACGCCGGGCCATCACAGTTTGTTGGTCAAGCTAAAGGACATGGGTCCTGTACTGCTCAGTGGCGATCTCGCGCATTTTCATGAAAACTATGAAGGCAAGGGAGTGCCCTCGTTCAACACCGACCGCGCCGCGACACTGGCTTCGATCGACCGCGTCAAGAAGATCGCGGCGAGCCGCAAAGCGACCGTCATCGTCCAACACGATGCGCGCGGCCTTGACAAATTACCGGCGTTTCCGGCCTCCGCGAAGTAGCCGTCGTACGATTGGGCGACGACCGGGGCTTTTAGCTTCTGGCCGCCACGGAGGAGGCAAATCCGCGGCCGTTCTCGTTTGCGAGTCCGCTCGGCCCTTACGAAGGCGACACGCTGTGTGATCGACACCATCGGGCTGAATACCAAGACCGATGTGGGCAATTACCGTACGCCGCACACCGAAAAGCTGCACGTCGCTCATACGCCATGTTGCAGCAGCCGTTGTAATCGATCCGCCGCGGCTCTGCCCGCATGACTGGAGCTGGAGCTTTACGAGTGCATTGACCGGGCTCTCACAACCGGGCAACATCCGCGTCCCCGATGCGAATTCGGTGTGTTGCAACGATTATGGGGAGGAAGACCATGAAACGAACTTTGTCCTTGTTGGCGATCGGCGTCTGCGCAAACGCGTTGATGAGCCTGTCGGCCCTGGCGCAAGCAGCGCCTGAGGTGACTCTCACCCGCCTCGATTGCGGCACCAGCAACCCGCCGACGGATGTCGGCCTTCGCTTCTCCGACACCTATGCGTACAACGGCGTCAAAGTTCAGCTTGTTTTCAGTTGCTACCTCATCAAGCACGGCGACGACTACATGGTGTGGGATTCCGGCCACTCCATGAGTGCCGGAGCCGTCGCGCCGAAGACAAGCCTGGTGGATCTGTTAGGGCAGTTGGAACTGAAGCCCGAGCAGATCAAGTTCGTCGGCATCAGCCACTATCATGGCGATCACATCGGCCAAGTGGGTTCGTTTCCAAAATCGACGCTGCTGATCGGCAAGGGCGATTGGGACGTGCTGACCGACCCGAAGATGAGCGCCGTGGCGAATCCTGCGAATTTTGCCAATTGGATCAGCGGCGGCGGCAAGGTGGAACCCGTGCCGGCGGACAAGGATGTGTTCGGCGACGGCACAGTCGTCATGTTGAACACGCCGGGGCATACGCCGGGCCATCACAGCCTGCTGGTCAGGCTAAAGGGCATGGGCCCCGTGCTGCTCAGCGGCGATCTCGCGCATTTTCATGAAAACTATGAAGGCAACGGCGTGCCCACATTCAATACTGACCGTGCCGCGACACTGGCCTCAATCGATCGCTTCAAGAAGATTGCGGCTAACCTCAAAGCCACTGTCATCATCCAGCACGACGAACGCGACCTCGGCAAATTGCCGGCGTTTCCCGCCTCCGCGAAGTAGCGGCCAGTGTACAGCTGTCATTGCCCAGCTCGATGACAGGGCAATGACAGCACAGTGGCTATCAGGCTAATCGGGCCTGTTTACATTCGTCGGGTCCGAAGAACGACGGCGATGAAGTTAATCATTGCAGCGAAGCAGCACCAACTCCGATTTCTCCAACAATTGAGCGCGCCTCTCCGTCGTTAAGGTCCCTCCGACCACGAGGGACTTGCGTTCGCAGGCGCATCTGTATCGAGTGTCGGACCTCTGACCCTATTTGCCGTAGCCAGGGAGATCGTTTGGCAAAAGCTTGATCCATCCGACGGGTTCCGGGTTCTGGACGAACGGAAACATGTCACGCGAGTGCAGCACAGCGCGAGGCGGCAATCGATGTCGCCTCTCATGTGTGTCAGCTGTATCAGCGACGCGGTGCCTAAACCAAAGCCGAACAGAGCACCGGAGACGCATCTATCGCATCTTGCACTTGGCGTAGCAGCGCATCGCATTCCGGACGAACCTCCGCTTGTCTTCTGTTGATAGGTCCCCAGTGCTTGCGGATGTGCCTCAGCGCCACGGCGGCGAATTCCGCTGCGAAGGCTGGACATTCCTTGGATAAGCGCTGGAATTCCTTGCCTTCTCCCGAGCCGAAATTTTCCAGACTGGCGGCCGAGCAGCGCACGCCCTCCTTGAACACATCCACAAAGCCTGACGGATTTGCCTGATACCGCGTAAAGATCTGGGGCAGGAGCGGACTTGCCGCCTTGGCATTGAAACTCGTCTGGAATAAGCCTGCCTCGGCAGTATCCGCCGTGACGTTGTTTGCCGTTGTGTCGCGACCCTCGCAGTGCTTGCCTGAGCTTTCACGCATGCCAAGCCCGATCAGCAGCACGAAAAGGTGGCGAAGCGTGTCCCCCCCGCTGGTGCTATTGTCCATACCGGCGGCATTGAACACGTCACCGTACCAGGCGAGCGCGTCGCGCGCTTGATCGCCGGTGTTCTTCTGCGCCATGTCGAGGGCTGCAGCATCACTGGCTTTGAATTTGCAGTAGACCCTTCCGTAAACCAGGGCCATTCCCTTGATGTAGCCGGCCGGTGCTTTGCCGCGGTCCTTCCAGCGGAAGCGGGCGAGAGCGCTTGCTTCCGCCATCTGTGTGATCTGATCAAGCGGGGAGACGCCGGGCACCTCAGGGGGCGCCGGCGGCCGGACCGGCGCTGCGGGCAGCGCCGGTCCGGTCAACGTTTCCAGGGAAGCCCACGTGCGCGGACCGGCGATGCCGTCCGGAACGAGTCCATGGTCTCGCTGGAATTGCCTGAGTGCCGCCTCCGTGACCGGCCCAAAAATGCCGTCCACGGTGACCTTCAGGTCGGTCTGAATCTGCCTGACCAGATCACCACGGGCGCCGCGACGCAGCGTTGGCCGTCCGTCAGCATCGATGTCGGGGATTATGATCGGGTCGGGTGCGCTTCCCGCCAAGATGCTCGCGACCTGGGCGCGGAAATCGATCATATCAAATGAGGGGTCGTCCTTGCGGCCGTGGGGTAGGGCATACTCCTTGTGGCCACAGCACATAATGGCGTTGGCGCCGATCTTCTTGAGAATGGCTGCAACTCCCCGTTGGTACGCATCCAACTGCACTGCGGGCCAAGGATCATTCGCGCTGCCTGTGTTCTCAGCCTCAATGCCAATGAAGTTCGAGTTCCCCGTGCTGAGGCCCTGCCACATGCCACGACCGGCGTGATTGCACCGGCCGGCGGCGACCACGAAGAACGTGCCATCGCGTCCAAGACCAAGCTGTGCCAGCGGACCTGCCAGATCCGGTCGTCCGTTGGTGATGACGCCGAGGCTCGGCATGATGCCATGCGCCGATCCCGACGTGTGATGGCATATCACGCCCTTAACGGTGTCCATCTCGCCGCGTCCGCGTGTGCGCCAGCCGGGCTGTTCAGCCACCTTGAGGCCGGCGTCCTCCAGAACTTCCGGGAGCCAAGTTAGTGAAAAAGCCATTTTATATACCTCCTACGGCCGCCGGTAATTCCTCGTCGCCCGTCTGTTCGGCGGCGGTGAAGTCGAGTTCACATCCGTCGAGATCGTCTTCGTTCTCCTGATGCTCGTCCTCATCGGTCTCGATGCCGCCGCTCGCTGGAGGCAATTCCTCGTCTGAGGTCACCTCGTCCTCGAGGTGTTCCATGCCGCAAATGCAATGGTCTGCGTCTTCGTCGTCGTCGGGAAGCGTGGGCGCATCGCCGTCTGCAGGCATGATTTCCTCCATGTGGGAGAGCGTGATCTATGATTGACCGGAAACGGCCGGGTTGCGGCCGCTGGAGCATGTAAATCCGAGGCAAGCAGACCCCCAAAGCTTCGACAATGCTGTCTGAATTGCGCCTTGCGTGATCTCACCAGCCCAGCCGTCAACGGTGACGCCCAATTTCTTCTGGGCGGCCTCGACAGCCTCCCGTGTCTTTGGCCCATAAATTCCGTCCACGACCAGGTTCGGGCTGGGCGTGACAAGCTTGTTCAACGCAGTCTGGCCGCACTGAAAATCCCAATAAGTACTTATCCTAAATTACTGCTTGCGCAACGTGAGATAAATCACGCTGGCCAAAAATTCGTGGTTCTGCTTCGACGTATAGTGACCTTCTCGCGCGACCCGTGGACAGATATGCTGGAATTTAATCGAGAAGCGCTCTGATAAAGTGTTCACTCAGGCTTGATGCCCGACGCCTTGATCACTTTGGTCCACTTTTCGGCATCGTCGGCCATGTACTTTGCGAATTCGGCCGGCGTATTCGGCGGCATCGCCACGGCGCCCAGTTCAGCGAGACGCTTCTTGATCGTGGGATCGCCGATCGCCGCATTGAACTCCTTATTGAGTGTCTCGATGATTGCGGCCGGGGTGTTCCTGGGCACACCGAAACCGATCCATGCGCTCGCCTCATAGCCGGGCAAAAAATCGGCCAAAACCGGGACGTCGGGCAGCACGTCCAATCGCGTCGTGGTCGCCACGGCCAGCGGTCGCAGCTTGCCCCCATTAATGAGTGGAAGAGACGAGGGCGTGACATCAAACATCACCTGCACCTGGCCGGCCATCAGATCGGTCAGCGCCGGTGTCGAGCCGCGATACGGCACGTGGACAAGGTCAACACCGGCCATGAATTTGAACAGCTCGCCGGCGACATGCTGCGGTCCGCCGATGCCGCCCGACGCCATATTGATCTTGCCCGGATTGGCCTTGGCGTAGGCCATGAATTCCGGAACGGTTTTCGCCGGAAACGATGGATGCACCTCCATGACGAGCGGCACCTTGTCAATCCCGGCGACCGGCGCGATATCGCGAAGAAAATTGAAGTTGAGCTTCTCGTAGAGCGCGCTGTTGATGGTATTCTGCGCATTCACCAACAGGATCGTGTAGCCATCAGCCGGCGCGCCCACGACCGCCTCAGTCGCTATATTGCCGCCGGCGCCCGGCCGAACCTCGATGATGAATTGCTGGCCGAGGCGCTCGGATACCCATTGTGCCACCAAGCGCGCCGTAATGTCCGACGAGCTGCCGGCGGCCTGCCCAACGATAATGCGCACGGGCCGTGTCGGGTAGGCTTGCGCCTGCGCGAGTCGCGGCATAACCGGCAGCGCGACAGCGCCCGCAGCTAAACGAAGAAATCGACGGCGTGGAAGTTTCATCTTGTCCTCGAGGCTACACGACCTTGTATCCCGGAGGCTACGTCATCTTTCGCGGCAGCAAAAGAGGCAAGCGGCAGGACACTCACCGCCTCCCATCCATCCCGATGCGGCGCCCGGCCGCTTCCGGAACAGGAAGGAGCGCGTGGGAGGCTTTCATCTCGGCGAGCCGGGCTGCGACCCCGCGCGGGAAGGCCACGGTCTTTTTCGACGTCATGTCCACATGCAGCGACAGGTTCTCCGAGGTCGCGGACACCCAGCCCCCCTCGGCATGAAACAACTGCTCGAAATAGTGAAGTCGCTTGGCATCGTGGTCGAGAAGCTGGAACGTGACCCGCACCGGGTCGCCGGCGCGCAGTTCGCGCAAGTAGCGGACATGAACTTCGGCAGTGAAGATCGATTGCCGTCGGCTTGCCACGTACTCCGCCCCGACCCCGATCAGCTCGTAGGTTTCGTCCACGGCGCGGTCGAACAACACGTTGTAATATGCCATGTTAAGATGGCCGTTGTAATCAATCCATTGCGGCTCTACCCGCATGACCGACGACACGAACGGCGCAAAGAACAATGGCGCAATATCACTTCGATCAAGCATTTGACCCTCAACCCCATTCCCACGCTTATTATGCCGGGAAATTTGGGCCTGTCTCGCCAAATCGATGCATGTGGCGATCATTATAGCGTTATGTGGCGATTATTATAGCGTTATGATGAATTTCACCAACGCGGTCTGCGTCCGGTATCGGAGATACGAAAAGGATGAAGTGGGAGAAAATCACATGACAACCGCGGTCCGCTCAGCGGCGCGCAGCCCTGATTTGCACGCCGCCGCGCTCGCAGCGCTAGCGCAGCGGCTTGGTGAGCGCCTGTCGGTTGCGCCGGCCGTGCGTGAGCAGCACGGTAATACCACCACCTGGGTAACGAACCAGCCGCCGGACGCAGTCGCATTTCCAGCCTCAACGGAGCAGGTGCAGGCGATCGTACGTATCTGCGCCGCCCATGGGCTGCCGGTCATTCCGTTCGGCACCGGGACGTCGCTCGAAGGCCAGATCAATGCACCGTTCGGAGGCGTTTCCATCGATTTCCGCGACGTGAACCGCGTGCTGGCGGTTCATCCCCAAGACCTCGATTGCGTAGTCGAGCCCGGGGTGACGCGTAAGCAGCTCAACGCTTTCCTGCGCGATGACGGGGTGTTCTTCCCGATCGATCCGGGCGCCGATGCTTCGATCGGCGGCATGACGGCAACCCGCGCCTCCGGCACCAATGCGGTCCGCTATGGCACCATGAAGGACAATGTGCTGGCGCTCAAAGCGGTGCTCGCAAACGGGGAGGTGATCACGACCTCACGCCGCGCCCGTAAATCGGCTGCGGGCTACGACCTCACCCGGCTGCTGGTCGGCTCCGAAGGCACGCTCGCCGTCATCACGGAAATCACTCTTAGGCTCCACGGCATCCCGGAAGCCATAGCGGGCGGTCTCTGTCCGTTTCCGTCGGTCGAAGCGTCGTGCGAGGCGGCCATTGCGACCATCCAATCCGGTATTCCAGTCGCCCGCATCGAGCTGCTCGATGCCCTCCAGGTCAAGGCCGTCAATGCCTATTCAAACTTGACGCTGCCGGAACGTCCGATGCTGTGCCTCGAATTTCACGGCAGTCCCGCCGGCGTGGCCGAGCAATCTGCGCGGTTCGGCGAGATCGCGGCCGATCTCGGCGGCGGCCCGTTCGAGTGGGCCACCAAGGTGGAGGATCGCTCCCGGCTATGGCAGGCCCGGCATAACGCCTACTGGGCGGCACTCGGCCTGCGGCCCGGCGCCAAGGCGATTGCAAGCGATGTCTGCGTGCCGATATCCCGCCTCGCCGAATGCGTCGTGGCGACCCAGGCGGACGTTGCGGCGAACCAGCTCATCGCCCCGATTGTCGGACATGTAGGTGACGGCAATTTCCACCTGTCGATTCTTGTCGACATGGCGGATGCCGACGAGGTCCGCCGCACTGAAGGACTGTTGGAACGGCTGGTGGAGCGGGCTCTGGCCATGGACGGCACCTGCACAGGCGAGCACGGTGTTGGTCAGGGCAAGATGAAATACCTCAAGGCCGAACATGGGGATGCGGCACTGCTCACGATGCGGGCTGTCAAGACGGCGCTCGACCCCCAGAACATCATGAATCCCGGCAAAATCGTCGCGCTGGGGTAAAACATGCTTGGGTAAACCGGGGCGCTCGACATATAATCGCCGTCAAGGCGCGTTCGGTTTCGCTTGCGTATCCTGGTGAAGAAGACCGGGCTTTATCGGAACGACATTGGCAATTCCAGCGGCGGAACCGATATCGGCGGGTCGCGGAAATGCAAAACGGCGCATAGCTGAATTCGGTGCCGGGTCGATCGAGGCGGACGCTGCTCTCAAGCCACGGTTCGGAGCACACTGGTGCAGGCAACGCTTCTCAGTATTGGCATAGCCATAATCCTGGCGCTGGTGGCAGCGCTGGTGGGACCAATCTTCGTCGATTGGAGTCAATATCGTGCGGAGATCGAGGCAGAGGCCAGCCAGGTGGTCGGCGTTCCAGTACAGGTTGGCGGGGCAATCGACATGCGCCTCCTGCCGACGCCCTCTCTCAAGCTCAACGACGTCCAGATTGGACCTGCATCATCGGCTCAGAAGGTGAGCGCACGCGGGCTGGCGGTGGAGTTCGGTCTCGGCACTTTGATGCGCGGCGAATTTCGCGCCAACCAAATCACGCTCGATCGCCCTGAAATGCATGTGGGACTGGACCGGTCAGGCGCCGTACAAATACCGGGCCTGAACTTTCGTTTCGACCCGGATCGGATCGCCATAGAACGGCTCACCATCAAAGACGGCCGGCTCATTCTCACGGACGCCGCAAGCGGCGCCCAGCTTGCCATCGACAAGTTGAACTTGAGCGGCGAGGTCGGTTCGCTCATCGGTCCGTTCAAGGTTGAAGGCAGCTTCACGGCGGACAACGAGCACTATGCCTACCGATTATCCGGCAGCCGCCGCGCCGATGATGGCAGTATGAAGCTGCGGCTTGCGATCGATCCGGCCGAGCGGGCGCTGGCGTTCGAATCCGATGGCACGGTTTGGATTGAGGGCGGTTCGCCGCGTTTTGAAGGCGTCGCGACCCTGTCGCGCGTTGTCGGTGCCGCGCTCCCCGGCGGCCGGGTCACTGTCAACGATCCATGGAAGATGTCCGGCAAGGTCAAGGCGAACGCCAAGAATGTGCTGGTCGATCAGCTGGAATTGCTTTACGGGCGTGAATCACGCCTCGTTCGCCTGAGTGGCTCCGCCGTCATGAACTTCGGCCGCGATCCACGCATCGCCAGTAAACTTACGGCCCGGCAGATTGATCTCGATCGCGTGCTTCCCAATTCCGAGCAGAAGCGATTGCCGTTCGAGACAATCAAGCTGCTGGTCGACGACCTCGCCGCACTCCCGGCACCGCCGCTGCCGATCCATATCAGCCTCGGTATCGACAGCCTCATGGCGGGCGGTGCCACCGTGTCGGCACTGCGCGGCGATGTGGAGAACAATGCCGAGGGGTGGAACCTCGATACGCTCGAACTGCGCGCCCCCGGCGCAACCCAGATGCGGATCGCCGGCAAGCTCGTCTTGACGGATCGCAAGGTCGAGTTTCAAGGGCCGGTGAGAATCGATTCGAGCGATCCGGCGGTGTTCTTCGCCTGGATTGAGGGGCGCAGTGCTGCGGGTCAGCCGGCGCTCGGTCCGATGCGCGGCAGCGGCAGTGTCACGCTCGGGCGCGAACGCGTTGCCGTCGACGGACTCAAGGCGGACATCGATCGCAAGGCATTGGAAGGGCGGGTGGCCTATCGGTTTGCGACCGCCACGGCACCGGCACGGCTCGATGCGGCACTCAGCGGCTCAGAACTCGACTTTGATCGCGGCCTTGCGCTGGGAACGGCCTTGTTCGCCTCGACCTCGTTCGAACGCCCCGGCGAAGTGGCGCTCGCCCTCGATATCGCACGCGCCTCCTATGCAGGCGTCGAGGCCCACAAAGCGCAAGCCAAGCTGACCTACGATCATTCGGGGCTGAAGATCGAGCGTCTGTCGATTGCCGACATCGGTGGCGCTTCGCTTGACGCCAGCGGGCGACTCGACAACGCCGCCGATGCGTGGCGCGGCTCAATCGCCATGTCGCTAACGGCACCGCGCCTGGACGGCATTACGGTTCTGGCCGACAAATTCCTGCCCCAGGCGTCCGACGCGCTGCACAAGTATGGCGCGCGGATCGCGCCGCTCAAAGTCAACGCCAAGCTCGATGTGGAGCCCCGGCCGCGCGGTGCGACGGACGGGCGGACCGCCGCGAAGCTCAGGCTCGACGGTACGGTCGCCGGCATCGACGTCAATCTCGACGCCAGTGGCAGCGGCGAAATTTCCGATCCCGCGGCCGCAGCAATACATATCGGCGGCCGCCTCGATGCACCGGATGGTCACGCACTCGCGAGCTTCGTAGGGATTGATGCGCTCGCGACCGCGGAATCCCGCCCAGCGCGGATTACGTTCGTGGCTGACCGTGCGGCGAAAAGTGCTTTCAAGATCGACGGGAAGTTTACCGGCACAGACCTCAATGCGAGCGTGGCCGGGACCGTCACGTCGTCGGGTGATGGCACGCTCGATGTGTCGCTCCGTGCCGCTAATACAAAGCTGCCGCGACGGGTCGGGTCGGCAACCGTTCCGGCCGATTTGCGCGCGCACGTCGCGATCAACGGAAACGAGGTTGCCGTGACGAATCTCTCCGGCAAGGTTGCCGGTGCGACCGTAAAAGGCGGCGTCACGCTCGGCCGCGGCGAACCGTTACAGGTTAATGGCCGCATCGAGGCCGATCAGGTGGACGCTGGCGAGTTGTTTGCCGTTTTCATCGGCGCACCACGACCGCCAACGGGAGGCCGGCCACCGGAATGGCTCGCCGAGCCGTTCGGACAACCAACCTCGCCGGCATTGGAAGGCCGCGTCGAGTTCCGCGCCGCGAATGCCCAATGGATCGCCGGCATCGCGACAACGGACCTCGTCGGCACGGTCAGATTCGAGCCTTCAGGTTTCTCCCTCACCGAGGTGACCGGACTGTTGGCCGACGGACGCCTGGCGCTCAATGTTGAGGTCCGGCGCGACCGCGCCGGTCTGTCGCTGCAGTCCCATGTCAAGCTGAGCAATGCGGATATGCCGGCGCTGCTGGCCGGTGCGTTGCGGGTGCCGGCGGCGGGGCGCATCTCGCTCGAGGCAGACCTGGAGGGACAGGGCTTGAGCCCGGCGTCGTTGGTTGGAGCCGCCAAGGGTACCGGCACCGTGACAGCCGAAAATGTCGAGATCGCCGGCCTCGATCCGACTACAATCGACGCGGTGATCAATGCGCTGGAAATTGATCGCGGGCTTGCGGGCAATCCCGGACGGGTCACCCAGATCGCCAATGCGGGGCTCGATGCCGGAAAGCTAAGGATTCCTTCTGTGACGGCGCCGATCGTCATCGCGGATGGCCGCGCGCAATTGGTCAGACTGTCGGCGCCGGCGCAAAATGCCGATATCTCTGGATCAATCTCGCTAGCTTTGGCCGACTGGCAGCTGGAGGCGCGGCTCGCCATGACCGGGCCGCCGCGCAAGAATGCGCCGGCGGCCGAACGTCCCGCAATGGCGGTAGCCGTGAGGGGGCCGCTGACGGCGGCGCGGCGTGTGGTGGATGTCGCGAATCTCGTCGGTTGGGCGACGATGCGCGCTGTCGATCAGGAGGCGAAGCGTCTCGACGATGCCGAAAAGGAACGGCAGCGTCTGGAGACCGAGGCCCTGCGGCACCCACCGGACGCCGCCGTCGCCGCGCCTCCGCAAACCGGTACGTTGCCGCCTGCTCCGACGCCGCAAACTTCAACGGCCGGACGCCCGCCCGAACTGGTGGTTCCGCCGGGCCGCCGCGCGCCGCCGCCTCCTCCCTCAACGCAGAAACCATTCAACCTGATGGAGTCCCCGCCGGCGGGCGGCCGCTGATCCGTTTGGGAATCGCGGCCATGACAATCAAAGCCTGCACCTTCGGTGCGCCGCGAGCGACGCGTAAACGCCTGTCAGGTTGAACCGCCTCAGTCAGCGCGCAGAACTTGCTCGGCTCGACCAGTGCCGGAGGCAATGACCGCAGGCTTGTTCTCAGTGTGCGCGCCGTGCTGGCTGCCGCGGTAATAATCGAGCACGAACAAGCGAATGGCGGACGACAGATTGCCGTGCCGACGGTCCTGATCGATTGCCGCAACCATGTCGGATAAGGTCAAATCGCGCTTGGCGGCGATTTCCTTCAACCCGGTCCAGAACGCGTCCTCCAAACTCACGCTCGTTTTATGTCCGGCGATGACGATAGAGCGCTTAACGACCGGCGATTTCATCGGCTTCTCCTGTCTCGATACGGTGCTCATCCAGCTCGCGGCGAACCCTCGCTTTTGTTCAACTCGGCGAGCGCACGGTCAGCTTTCGACATACCGTGGGAAACTTTTGCCTCGGCAGCCCGTTTCTCGGCACGCTGGCGATCAGCCACTTTCCGGGCAGCACGGAGATTGACAATCTCAGCCATGCACGGTCGCTGTTCCCATAAAAAGAGGCAAAGGCCCCTTTCCGGTAAGTTGCTCAGTTGGCCAGAACACCGACTTAACCAACTACACGAACCACACTGTCCAATTGCTTAGCAATTGGACATGAGTCGATGACCCATTACAATGCACAATATAACCATAATGTGAATAATTTCCGGCGCCTTCAAGGCGATTAGGAGGGATGTACCATCGCATCCGGTTGCGCCAAGCTGTCGAATTCCTCCGCCGTTACGTAAACGAGCCACACCGCCTCCTGGCGTAACGTAGTACCATTGACATGCGCAGCTTTTGTCGACCTCGGCAGGCGCATGGAAATGCCCACGATGATCATCGAATATTGAATCGGACCGGCACCACGAATGACAAGTCGCTGGTTTGCACTTGGCTCGGCGGTTTCGGCATCGGCTGGGCGCGGTTGAGCATCGCGAGCGATTCCTGGTCAAGCTCCGGCGAGCCGGAGGTTTGGAGAATGTGGCTCGTGCGCACCCGTCCGTCACGGTCGATGGTGAAGGCCACCCGGGCCAAGCCCTGTTGTCCGCGGGCGCGCGCTTCGGCCGGGTAGCGCTTGAACCGCTCGATATGGGCGACGAGCGCGCTTTCCCAGCGGCGGACGATGGCAGCGGGCGGCTGAACCGCCGCCCCGGCGACGGGTGGTGCCGGGGTCGCCATTACAACCGATGGCATGGCGGTCGGCGGCTTCTCTTCTGCGGGCGGCTCCGGCTTGGGTGGTTCGGGCTCGGGCAAGGCAACCTCGGCCACTTGCTCGGGCGGCTTGGTTTCTTCTTTGGGCGGCGGCGTTTGCTCGCTCTCGGGCTCGGTCGGCCCTGGCGCGAGGTCGCTCGGCGGGGTCGCGAAAGCCGCGGGCGCCTCGGGAAGCTCGATCATCACCACCGGCGCGCCAGCGTCGAAATCGGAATCCGAGGATGGGTTGAGCAATAGCGCCAATGCGGCGGCGCCATGAGCCGCAACCGCCACCGTAAAGCACAAGCCCCAGCGCATCACGTCGCTGCGCGGATTGCCGAACGGCATGGCAAGCGAACTCATCGCGAATCCGCCTCGAG
>Ga0126379_10001172_pt1 | contig 15637 bp, 17 predicted proteins | sample PanSoiMetPlot_24_FD_92640 | JGI IMG/M metagenome (GOLD analysis project Ga0126379, IMG submission 92640) | Tropical forest soil microbial communities from Panama - MetaG Plot_24 | ecosystem: Environmental > Terrestrial > Soil > Tropical forest > Bulk soil | place: Panama | collected 2016-02-17 | reverse complement strand
GGGGTATCTCTATTATCTGCAAGGGAATGCGGCGCAAGCGGAAAGCGTCACACGAAGGGGATTGGAGCTCGACCCGGACTCGGCGGACGGCTACGTCATTCTGGGAATGACGCTTCTGCGGCTAAACCGCACGGACGAGGCGGAGAAAAGTGCCCGCGAAGCGCTTCTCCGTGATCCCCATCACGCCGATGCGTATCTTATCCTCGCCGACACATGCGCCCGGCGAGAAAAATATCAGGAGCAGATCCAAGACTTGGACAGTTACCTGAAGCTCGATCCCACGGGCCCCGCAAGCAAACGCGCCCGCGAAGTACGCGAAGTGGCCCAGAGAATCCTGAATCGCACGCAGTTACAAAACGAAGCGCACTGATTGGGGCAGTACCGGGCATTTCCGGCACTTCAAGTATTCCTTTCATTTTGCGGCGTAAAGTAGTTTACGGAGTGGGGGCAGCGCTTGCGGGGCGTTTGCGCCAAATCAAGAAGACCGGCAGCCCAATGACCAGCAACGCGATTGCGAATTTAAGATTTCGGAATTGATCGGGATCTTGAAACGCGGCGACCACCGCGTTGCCAACGATAGCGGCGGCGGCGAGGACGAAAAGAATGGGTGTCCAGGGATAACCCGGAACGCGGTAGGGAAGAGGCTTGCCGCCGTTCGCGCGGCGAATGGGAAAAATGGCGGCGGCGCCAAGGCCGTAGAAAATCCAGCCGATGAAAATTACGCCTTCGATCAGTTTTTGAAATTGCCCTAATTCGCCGGCGCAAACCAGTACCGTGGACCACACCCCGAGCGCGACGATGGCGAAGACGGGCGTACGCAGCTGTGCGTGGACGACCTCGAGTTTCTTGAAAAACAGATTATCCTTTGCCATTGCGTAAAAAACACGCGGCGCAGTCAGGATGACGCTGTTGGCTGCGCTGAACGTGGACACCAGAATGGTGAGCGCAATGATTTTTCCGGCCCACGAACCGAGAACGGCGGTGACCGAAGTTGCGGCAATGGTGTCGCTTGCCGCCGTGGCGGCAGGTCCGAGCGCGAAGAGATACGCCGCAATCGCCAGGAGATAGAGGCCGATCAAAACCAGCGAGCCGAGAAGGAACGCGCGCGGAAATGCTTTCTGCGGATCAATCACTTCTCCGGCGCTGTACGTACCGAATTGCCAACCTTCGTAGGCCCACAGGACGGCGATCATGGCCAGACCAAAACTGGAGAACAAAGTTGCGCCGTGTTGCGTGGCGCCCATAGCAGGCGCAACCTCGCGCGCGTGATGGCCGAGCGAGAGAAGCACGGCGCTCAAAATCACAATGACTCCGGCTTTGACGAGCGTGGTCCAGTTCTGCAGGTCGGAACTTTGGCGGGTGCCCCAAACGTTCACGACCGTGACGATGGCAATCACAACGACCGCGACGAACGTTTGCATGAGCGGGGAGACCGGGACCACTCTCGCGAAATATTCGCTAAAGGCGCGGGCGAGCGCGGCTACCGAGCCGCTGGCGATGACGAGAAACAGACACCAGCCATAGAGAAAGGCCGCGAGGCGGCCAAAGCCATCGCGGATATAGCAGTAGAGTCCGCCGGCTTCGGGATTGCTTGCGGCTAGCTCTGCATAAGTGAGCGCGCCGAGGAGTGAGAGCAGGCCGCCGACGATCCACACAAGCATCGCGATGCCGACGGAACCTCCGACCTGGCGCAGAATCGGGCCGGGCGTGCGGAAAATACCGGAGCCGATGACGGAGCCAATGAACAAAAGGAAGAGATCGCGAAGGCGAAGTGTGCGGACAAGTTCAATCATGGCGCGACTTGCGCGCAAATGTTTCGCGCGACAAAAGCCGAACGCATCATAACCTGAGATCAGAATGCGTCAAGAAGAACCTTGGGGGACAGAAATCGGCGAAGGCATGAAGCAGAGCACGAAGACAATCAAAGCCAGAAAAGCCCAGAGCCGACGCTTGGCATCGAGCGGCGCGGGATCGTAAACGGGAGGGATACGCAGAAAGCGCATGCCCAGCAACAGCGCGCCCCAGATGTACCAGCCCTCCTCCCAAAAATGGAGCCAGCCGAGAGCAAAGAGGCCGAAGGGTAGCAGCAGAGAAAAAAGGCGGTGTGCACGGACGCTCACGGAACGAAGAATGTGCCCGCCATCCAGTTGGGCCACTGGAATGAGATTTAGTGAGGTGACAAACAAAGCCACCCAAGCGGCGCGTCCCACCGGCGGCAGCAGTAGCGTGTCAGGAGAAAGATGCGGATGAAAGGCAGCTTCCAGAAGACGCAGCAGGAGCGGCGTGCCGTAAATCAGTTCCGCGTGCGCGGGATTGGCAAGCTCAGGAACAAACTTGGCGTGCAGGACCCCGTATAACAGAGCGGGAATCGCGAAGATAAAGCCCACGATTGGCCCCGAAGCGCCAACGTCAAACAGGGCGCGATTGGTGCGCATCGGCGAACGAATCATGATGAACGCGCCAAACGTGCCGGCGAGGTTGGGGAAGGGGATAAAGAAAGGATAGCTGGCGTAAAGATGATGGTGCCGGCAAGCGAAGAAATGTCCCAGTTCATGAGCGAGCAGGATGCCCAACAACGTGGCCGCAAACGGAAGACCGGCGAGGAGGCCGGCAGGATTTTTGTAGAAAAGCGTGAAGCCGCGCAAAAACGCGCTGATGGATGCGGCCTCATTGTGCGCATAGGCAACGGCAAATTGAGTGCCCGCCACGAGACAGGTGCAGAGAGTCAGCAGAAAAAGAAGAATCGCAAGTGCCAGAGATTTTCTCGAAGGGCGAGGAGGAACCTGGGCGTAATACCATTGGCGAACGAGATCGTTGTTCCAATCCAGGCTTGCGGGGAATGATGAGGCGGGCGCTTCTGGCAATGGCGGTGTTGGAGTCACGAGGTCATTGGCTCTGACATGCGGGCCGACAAATAGTACAGCATAGTCAGACGGTTCGCGCCAGCGCTTGGCCGAGCAGCGGTGGTTATCGTCGGAAGGATTGGCGCAGGGATTTTCCTGGTGCCCGGCCGAATGGCTCGTGCGATGCGCTCCGCTCGGGGCGTAAGCGCCGTCTGGCTTGCCGATGGACGGATCATTATTCTTTAGAGTTCTCTTCTCTGCGCACCGCACAGTGGTACGAAAGTCCTATTGACGCTGACTCCGACGTACCATTAAATGCATAAATCTTCGCACAATATCTGCTTGACAAAATTCAGCCGCAGGAGAGAGCCGTGGCCACAAATCGTCGTGATGCTCTGAGGCAGGGGTTTGCGCTCTTGGGAGCCGCCTTGGGCATCAGGGGCACAGGCAAGGGCAACCAAACAGCCGCAGAAGAGTTTTCAAGTCTAAAACAGGAAAAGCAAATCGTGCTTCATGTGCGCCGTTTGCGGATTAGTTCGCAGGATCTTCGCCGCGGGGAATTACCCCCGGCGGGTGTCCGCATGCTGGCGAGAGCTGACATCGTCTCCGACTCCTCAAGCAGCTCAAAAGTGGGAGATTTTTTCTCGAGCTACTATCGCATCAACGCTCCAGGCAAGGTTGCGGATCACGAGCCTGGGAGCTTCGAGCAGCATACCTTTGTCTTTCCAGAGGGAAACATCTTTGGTTCGGGCGTCGCAACCTCAGGCAGCGATAGTGAAGGTCAGTTTGCAATCACCGGTGGAACCGGGCGCTATTTGGGCGCCCGTGGTTCTTATATGGCGCGCCAAAGCCACGTCGATTTTGGCGGCAATGGTGCCGCCACTTTTACTTTGAACCTGATCTAGCTTAGCTCCGGAGGATGGACGGTATGGCTTTCGATGCATTTCTCAAGATCGACGGAATCACGGGCGAGTCGCGGGGTGGCGAGATTCGCTTGGAGAGTTTCAGCTGGGGAATTTCCAATTCAAGCTCAAGCGCCACGAGCGGCTCAGGGGCGGGCGCCGGTAAGGCCTCCTTCCAGGACTTCTCGTTCGCGGCAGTCGTTGGCAGGCAATCGCCCAAGCTCTTCGAAGCGGCGGCCGAAGGGAGGCGCATCTCATCCGCAACCTTGACGGTCACCGACAAAATCGAGCCGCTCACGATCAAGTTCAGCGAAGTCTTCATCTCCAGCTACAAACTCGACGAGGGAGCCATCAAGCTCTCGGAAGGCGTGCTCCCGGCGGTGCAGCTCGGCCCACCTATGGAGAGCGTTTCGTTTAACTTTGCGAAGGTCGAGTTCCTAGCGGGCGGGAACGTCGGCAGCGGCATTGTAGGCTGATTTCATTCCACCAATCAGAAAACGAAGTATTTTCCTCTTTGACTATCGGACGACTCGGCGTGAATCAGGGCTTCTCGTTCTTCCCGGCTTCACGGGGCAGGAGAAAGCCTTGCTCCACCAGCCGACGAATGATCGGCAGCGCCGTTGGAAGCAAATTCGACAGGTCCACACGCAAGGCGGCTGCGAGTTCGCTTAGGAGGTCTTTTAGCGGGCGCTTGCCATCCCACTCGGCCAAGGCGTTGGCGCTCGGCCCGTCCAGGCTGCCACAATACTCCAGTGCTCCGACGCGGCGCAGGCACCCTGATATTGACCGCCAAACCCCGCCGCCGGGCTCGCAAATCTGCTCGAGTCTCACATTTGGCGCGAGCTTGAGATGCACATTCAAGAGGTCTTCCTGGCCACGCAAGGAATGGAGAAAGGTTCGAAGCTCCATCTGCTGCGCGACATCCTCTCCCGCCGGATACGAGACGCTCGGCGGGACTGACTCCACCGCGAACCAATTCCGGCGGCCGGCGGCGCGCCGCATGACCATCACGCCCTGCCCGATACCCACTATCTTGTGACTGCTGTAGTAATCCATCCACTGGTCAAAGAGACGTAAGGATTCGGCCTCTTCGTGATTTTCGAGCTGAATTAGGCTCGCGGCATAGTCACCGAGATCGAGAATATCTTGAAGAAATACCAAGCCGTCGCAGCCACTACCCTCAAACCAGTTTGCCAGTCGTGCCCGCCAATCCTCCTGCTCGATGACCGCCCAGTTCGCGTTTAAGATGCAATACGCGTCGTCCTTGAGAAACCGCGGAGCCTGTTGGACAATCTGGCGGCAGATTTCGTCGCCTTGCAGTCCGCTGTCCAAAAAGAAATGGCGGTTTTCGGGCGAAATGATGAACGGTGGATTCGAAACGATTAGATCAAATGTTTCATTCTTCACCGGCTCAAACATATTGCCTTCCCGAAAATCGACGTGCCCGATCCCGTTCAGCTTGGCATTGAACCGTGCCACACCAACCGCCCGCCGGTTGCAGTCCACGCCTACAACGCGGTCGCTATGAGATGCCGCGAGGATGGCCTGAATTCCGCAGCCCGAGCCTAGATCGAGCGTGGACTCGTTTTTTCGTCGGACCGTCATGCCCGCCAATACCAGGGAACTGGGCGAGACGCCCATGACATAATCCTGTGGAAGGCCGCCGTGGCCTCGGCGCGGAAAATCATAGGAAAAGACCTGCCCCTCATAGCAGCGCAATTGCAAGCACGCGTTCACCGATGCGCCGCGGACGTCAACAAGCCTCATCTCGCTCCACTCTTGCAAGCTCATTGGAGCCACAGCCCTGCGTGCGGCCGCCAAATCAATGGGCTGCCCAAGCACAAAAAGGCGTATCAAATGTTCCAGTTGGGTACCACCGCTCGTGCGGCGCAACAACGCGGGGAGCCTTCGCTCGCGCAGCTTTCCAAGATTCTCGATGCCGAGAGCCGCGCTGACTCCTTGATCCGTGTAATTCGCTCTTGCCAGCACAGCGAGGATCCGGCCGCAGCGCGCGGTATCAGTAACCGTTGGCAGATCGCGGGCCTGCTCGACGACCCCTGGTCCTGGAAGGGCTGCGGTCTCGGTCGGTCGTCCTGAAATGGCCATTTTTGTCTCCGCTGACGACCTTCGTGCAAACAAGCTACTCGACAATGCTACATGCCACGACTCTGGTGATTGGAGTCGCGTCCTTGGTTGTGTTGGCCTGATAAACATAAACAAGGAGTGCCCGTGAAGGTGGGTTCGCTCCGCCAGCCTCAGCTCCGCTTGATGATGAAGACGGTCTTATCGTCAATGCGGTCTTGTTCGCCGGTCTTCCGCAGACGATCGTCTCGTTGAACTGCGTAATCCAGCAATGCATTGCAGATTGCCTTTGCTGGTTGGCGATAGTGTTCACGCATAACGCCCTCAAGCTGCCGGCGTTCTTCCTTGTCGCTGCCGTCGTAGACCCCATCTGTGTAGAGCAAGAAAAGATCCCCCGGACTCAGCAGCGTGAGCTCGGCCACATCGGAAGAGCTCACCCTCTTCTCTCGGGATTCCAGTGACAAATAGCGATTGCGATCGGGGTGATCTTCGGGGATCTGCAAGCCCAGCGGCAGAAACTGCACCATCCGGCTCTTATCGATTTCCATGAACTTCTGATATTCCGCGGAGAAGACCAATGGGGGCGGATGTCCGAAATTGACAAAACGAAATGAGCCGTAGGGGCGCACTTCACCGTATAGCATGGTCGCAATTTCTTGCGCGTTTTCTTTCTCGCTTCTCCCGAGAGCATTTCGTGCTGTGACCGATTGAGCCAACCTCAAGTTGAGCTTCTCGAATAAATCGGGTGTCGTTTTCCCTCGGCGATCGAGTTCGGCGAGCATCAGGGCATGAAAGGTGTCGTGGACCGTGGACGCGATTTTCGCTGCAACGATTCCGTGTCCTTGAGCGTCCACCAGCAAGACGCCGGCGGTGTTATGCAACTCGCGCAAGTCTTCGGAGACGCGCACTTGTTCCGAGCTGCGTGCCTCCCGGTACGCGGATTCCATTTCGGGCTTGAAATCCGGCCTTGATTTCAGCCATTCGACATGATCGTCCACTGAATTACGGGGGGGCGCACCGGCCGGGAGGGGCTCGAGAAACTCCTTTGATAGCTTCAGGGCCCGCTGAATGCGGGCGTCGATGTCGTAACGCTGCTGAAAGTTGATGTACTCAAACAGGTCTCCACCGACCGTTCCCGCTGGAAGGGAGTTGCCGTACATCTCGATTCCTTCCACATGCGGAATCGCGCCTTCCACCGGCATCAGCCGCTTGCGCAGGTATTCATCGATACTTGGAACGGTGTACGTGTTGGCCATAAGAAAATGCGGCGCTGAAGGGACCCACTCCTTGGATGTTTGTCTGACTGCGTCCATTACATGAGGATGGGCCATTTCATACGACGGGACCATTGTATCTTGGTAGCGGTCCGCATAGGCTGGCACAGATGGGACGGACAGTTTAAGATTGCGCCTATCAGACGCGCGTGGAATTTGTTCGGAGAGGTGCAGGATGACCACAAACCTAGCTCAAGTACAGAATTCGTCCGACAGCTTCGCCGGCAAACCCTATGCGGCAAACGGCTTGGCATTGGTACGCGTGACGATCGGCGCAATGTTTGTGTGGGTCTTCTTCGAAAACCTTGGCAAGGGCCTCTACACCGCGACAGGCTACGCAGGGCTGATCAATTTCTATATCAAGAACAGCCACTCACCGGCTGTGTGGAAAGCGGTGATGGGTCTGGCGGCAAACCACGGCGCAATGGCTGCTCCCATGCAGGGCATCACTGAGATTTCTCTGGGTATCCTGCTCGCGATTGGGCTGCTGACTCGACCGGCAGCATTTGTGGCTTTTCTATTCCTCGCCAGCCTTTGGGTCTCCGAATGGGGCACGGCATGGATATGGGAACTATTGGTTCCGGTGCTTGCATCGTTGGGACTCGCCCTGGGACGCGCAGGCCGAGCTTGGGGCGTGGACGCGTTGCTGGCCCGCCGAAACCCCTTGTCTCCGTTGTGGTGAGAGCGAATCTGTGTGCGAGTGTCGGTCATCATTCCTACGCATAACGAAGCGCAGGCCATTGGTCGTGTGCTCGCCGATTTGCCATGCGACCTCGTCACCGAGGTCATCGTTGTCGACAGCAACTCGACTGATGGAACGCCCGATCTGGCCCGAACGATGGGGGCACGCGTCATCCAGGAGCCCCGACGAGGGTATGGGCGCGCTTGTTTGACGGGGCTTGCGAATACGGAAAGTCCCGATGTGATCGTTTTCCTCGACGGAGACTACAGTGACCGCCCTTCGGAATTGCCGATTCTCCTGGCTCCGATTATCGAAGGGCGCGCCGAGATTACGCTTGGCGCGCGCCTCGACGACAGAAGCAACCCGGGCGCGCTACCATGGCACCAGTCGTTTGGAAATCGCCTGGCCGCCGGTCTGATCCGGCTCTTGTATGGCGTGAAAGTCAGCGACCTCGGTCCGTTTCGCGCCGGCCGCGCGGAAGTGCTGCGCGCCCTCGCTCTCGAAGAGGCTACCTACGGCTGGGCGGTGGAAATGATTTTGAAGGGCGCCATCGCGGGATTTCGTATCGTGGAAGTCCCTGTGAGCTACTACGCGCGGATCGGAAAGTCCAAAATCGGCGGCACGATGAAGGGAACGCTAGGAGCAGCTTGGTTCATCCTGAGCCGGATCGTGCGCTATTATTTTCGACGTCGAAAAGCGGGAACGCCGCGACCGACGTAAGTTTGTTAGAACGACCTCTCATGGAATCCACGAGCCAGACCACGGAGTGTTTTTCTCATTCAAACCGTACGTTGGTCATTATGGCAAAAGCCCCCCGGCCGGGCATGGTCAAGACGCGCCTCATGGAGAGCCTTCCTTCTGGAGCAGTGACACCGTTGTATCGCTGCCTTTTGGAGGACACGCTCGCGTTGGCAAAGTCATTGACGAGCGTGCAGGTCACCGTGATGTGCCCTGAGCTGGATCGGGGCGAATTGGCGGACCTGTTAGGAAATACAGTGCAAGTCGTAGCGCAACAAGGCGAAGGTCTCGCCGCAGGACTAACCTCTGTTTTTCGACATTTCACGGCCGCCGGGCGGCGGCACGTCATCGCCTTTAATAGCGACAGTCCCCACCTCGCTCCGTTAGTTCTGGAAAGAGCTTTCGAAATACTCGGCACGCATGACGTGGTTATCGGGCCAACCCACGATGGTGGGTATTATCTGGTTGGCGCCAAGGACGCTCACCCGTCGCTCTTCGAAGGCGAAGGAATGGGAACCATGAGCGCGCTCGACAGACTGCTGACGCGCACGAAGGTCCTTGAACTTTCCACGGGCTTTACAGCGCCCTTCTACGACATCGACGTGGCAAACGATTTGATTTTGCTGGCCCGGGAACTGCAGCTCGATCCCCGAAAAGCGCCGCGAACCGCGGCATGGTTGCACGAATGGGAGCAAGCAGTGGCGCCGCTTCTTCATGGTGCGGGAGGTCTGTGAAACTCACACCTTCGCACAGGTTGTACGGACTGGGCGTCGTCTTGCTTGTGGCGCTGACGATTTGCTCACGCAACTTCAGCCACACCGGTGAATCGTCATTCATGATTCCTTTGGCCCTTGCCGGTGTCGCGTATCTGCTAGCGATCCGCGAGCTCTTTTCCACGCCAAAATTTCCGAAGCGCGTTGTCATGCTCGCTCTCGCTCTGTCTGCTCTGTGGCATTTTCAATTTCTACGAATGCTACCGGGCATGGATGACGATATTCATCGATATCTTTGGGACGGCCGGGTGCAGCGGCTCGGCTATAACCCATACATCCTCGTTCCGAGCGACCCGGCACTGGCCGGCTTGCATACCTCTGAGACGCGCACGTTGAATAATCCGGAGGTTCCTAGCCCCTACCCGGCGGGGGCGCAGCTATTCTTTCGCGCGGTCACCGCGATTCACGAGTCTACTTCTGCACTGAAAGTAGCATTTGTGATTTGTGGTTTAGCGATTGTGTTCGTGTTGCTCGATCTCTTGCGTCGAACCGGCCAGGGAGAGCACTGGGTTCTGGCTTTCGTTTGGCACCCCTTGCTGGCGACGGAGGTGGCGGGTAGCGGTCACGTCGACATTGTCGGGGTATTGCTGCTTCTGGCGTCCGCGGCTGCGCTTGTGAGGCGGTGGCGTACCGTTGCCGCGGTGGCGTTTGGGCTGGCGGTTGCTGTGAAATTGCTTCCCATCGTGCTGTTGCCGTTGTTCTGGAAGCGCGTTCGCATCCGCGACGGTGCGCTGGCGACAGTCGTTTTCGGACTTCTCTATGTGCCATTTCTCAACCACGGACGGATTCCCACCGGCTCGCTCGGGACTTACGTGCAGAGATTCCGTTTTAATGATCCCGTTTTTGCTACGCTCGAGCGCGTGACGGCTCCTCAGATTGTGGCTGTGCTGGCAGTGCTCGTTGGCTTTCTTGCTGCAATTTGGATGAGAAAAAAGCACGCGGAAGAGTCTTCGGACGCGTTTGCCTGGCCAATGGCGGCATCGCTTTTATGTGCGCCGGTCGTCTATCCATGGTACATGCTGTGGCTGCTGCCGTTCCTGCGGTCGACATCAACGCTGCCGATCCTCATCTGGACAGTGAGCATTATTCCTACCTATTATGTGTGGCGCTTGCGCACACTTGGACAACCGTGGGTTGTTCCTGGTTGGATTATGCTGCTGGAATACGGGTCGGTGGCACTTGCTGCCGCAGTTATGGCTTTGCTTCGAATTACACGATCGGCGGCGCCACCATGCTCAGCGGACCGGGTAGAGTGAAGCCAACCGCACCACGCGAAATTTTTTGAATCCAGGAGCGTTCGGACATCATCGAAAGGACATCATTCACTGAGGAGGACTTCCATGACCACGTTGCGCCTTTCCAAGACTATCCTTTGGACGTTTTTGGGGCTATTGCCTCTTGCGGGCACTTCGCGGGCGCAGACGCGCCCACCCAATGTCGAACAGCTTGCCAAAACCTATGGCCTTGATTCGTTTGGGCAACTTGACGCGGTCCGCTATACGTTCAACCTCGACCTACCCGCTTTGAAGTTGAATCTCTCGCGCACTTGGACCTGGGAGCCCAAGACCGGCCAAGTCACGTATGAGAGCAAAGATAAGGACGGGAAGCCGGTGAAGGTTACTTACAATCGGAATCAGCTCACGAGCGCGCCTGACAACGTGAAAAACGACATTGAGCCGGGGTTCGTCAACGACAATTATTGGTTTATTTTTCCTTTCCATGCTTATTGGGACACCAGCGCGGTTGTCACCGTCAAGGACAAGCAACCATTGCCGCTGGGGAAGGGTTCGGCGACTCTGGTGTCGGTGAAATATCCTGCGGAGGTTGGCGGTTACACGCCGGGAGATACTTGGGATCTTTTCGTTGGTTCTGATGGCCGTGTGGCAGCGTTCGTCTATCATCGAGGCGGACCAAAGAAGCCAAGTCTTCTCTCAACAACTTGGGCTGGCTACAAGAAAGCCGGTCCCCTCCTTGTCTCAACGGAGCATCGTGGGACCGCGGACGGCACGCCGTGCCGAGTTTTCTTTTCAAACGTGGCCTACAAGCTGGCAGGGTCGGACAAGTGGATGGATGCGCAGTAGCAAACGGGCGGCGCGCTCGGTCCGACTCATCGCGCGCCATTGACGTCAATCTTCACGAAACGGACTCGCGGGCGATCACAATAGTGGTGCAGGAGCTGCCGAGCTTGGGTAGATCGCGATTCGCGGCCATGCGGATCTCGAGTCGTGGCAGCTCGCCCCGAATGACCGGACAATAAGGATCCGGCTCGGATAGGGCCCCTTGCAGGTGCCGTCGTCCAGCGCATCCTCCGTGGCATGGATCTCGAAACTCGCAGGTCTGGCACGCTTCCGGAAGTGTGCGGGCCTGCTCAAATGGCGCGGAATTCAGGATCCCGGAACCTTCCAAAATCAAGCCTGACAGCGGCTCCCCCAAGCCGGGCCAATAAACGCAAGGCTGCGTTGTGCCGCGGGGCGTCACTCGTACCGTGCTGACGCCACAACCTCCTTCGAGTGGCGGCAGGCCCGCCATCGCACGCACCAAGGGCTCGCCAATCGCAATCACATCGGTGCTCTCGAAAAGCCTACCGAAACCTTGCCAGTATTCTTCGTATGTGAGCGCGTAAAGATCGGAGCGCACCGCTTGATAGACGTTCACACGCAAGGGAGCGCCAAACCGTTTCGCGACTCGTGCGACATCCGCCAGCCGCAAGTAGTTCGACTTCATCATGACCGAGATCATCGTCACGGGCACACCTAAGCGCACACAACGCTCGGCCTGTTGATGAATCAGGTCCCAGTTGCCTGGGCCTCGCTGGGCGTCCTGTTCCGCTTTGGTTGGGTAATCGACAGAAAACTCGATGTCATGGAAGGCACGCAGGTCTTGGTCTTCCAGGACGGCGACACTGTGGCCGTTGGAAGTGATGGTGAGCTTCACCTGTCGCGTTCGCAAGTAAGCCAGTATCGTCTTGTAGTCAGGATGCATTCCGTTCTCGCCCGTTCCGAGATTCACGGAGCGAACCGGGAGGCATTCCATCACGGACTTGACTTGTTCAAACAAGAGACGATCGGCGCGAGCGGGATCGCGGTAGCAGAAGGCGCACTTGAGGTTACACTCGTTGGTGAGTCCGAGCCCGAGCGAAATACCCCTATCTGGCTTGCGAGCCATCGGAATGGTAGGAGAAAGTGCTGGTTTAACGCTGCTCATTCATCTCCATCCGATCCGAGTGTTGCACAGCGCGGCAAACAATGCACGTAGCGAACGACAGTGAAGGAATTCCCGCCGTTTAAGACCTTCTGTTGTTTCTCGCAACTGGCGGGTTGCGGGCGAGATTCAGGCCTTTTCGTCGTCTTTACCTTGCAATTCCTTCCCCGGCTTGAAGCGGACGGCTTTTCCGGGAGGAATGTTGACTTCTTCGCCGGTGCGGGGATTGCGGCCGATGCCCGTTTTGCGAGGCTTCACGCTGAAGACGCCGAACCGGCGCAATTCGATGCGCTGGCTGCGGCCCAGAGCCTGTTTCAAGGACTCGAAAATCGTTTCGACGGCCTGCTCGGCCTTGGTGCGGCTGATGTTGGTCGCGGCGACGACCGCATTTACAAGATCCAGCTTAATCACTTCATCCTCCGGCACTTGTGAGGCCGATGCTAGAGGTTGCGGGGCTGGGTTGTCAAGACATGAGGGGTCGTCTACACTGAACGTCTTTTGGCGCGAGGGGCTCCGCCGATTCGCGGCGAGTACGAAACAAAATTCGCAAAATTTCTCGGGAGGAATGGATGTCCGTCAAGCCAGACCAGTGGATCCGGCGCATGTCGCTGGAGCACAAAATGATCGAGCCGTTCACGGACCGGCAAGTGCGCGATGGAGTGATCAGTTACGGAGTGTCATCGTACGGCTACGACATCCGCGTGGCGGACGAGTTCCGGATTTTTACGAATGTGAATACGACGATCGTGGATCCGAAGCATTTCGATCCGCGGTCGCTGGTGGAATTCAAGGGCGACGTTTGCATCATTCCTCCTAACTCCTTCGCGCTGGCGCGGTCGGTGGAGTATTTTCGGATTCCTCGAAACGTGCTGACGATCTGCGTGGGAAAATCCACGTACGCGCGGTGCGGAATTATCGTCAACGTGACGCCGTTCGAGCCGGAGTGGGAAGGCTTTGTGACGCTGGAAATCAGCAACACTACGCCGCTGCCCGCGAAGATTTACGCGAATGAAGGATTGTGCCAGGTCATTTTCTTCGTGTCGGACGAAGACTGCGAAGTCAGCTACAAGGACAAGAAAGGGAAGTATCAGGCACAGGGCGGAATTGTTTTGCCGCGGCTTTGAGGGCGAACTAACCGAAACTCATCTCCTCGTTCCATGGGCTGGCGGGCACCGAACGGTGGACCGGCTGAAACGGAGGATGACCCGCGCGATCTGGCGCGCCTTCACTTTTGAAAAATAGCTCGAAACCGGCGTTCGCGCCGAGAATCAAAGACGAAAGCGGGAAAATCATGAGTCATCAACCTGTCTCGCGTTGAGGGGAGAGGACGCGAGAGGTCGCTAGGGAATGAGTCCGCAGTCCGGGATGATGGGCCGTTTACGGGATCTTCATTGTGTGTTGGTGCGCGACGCGCCTTGCACCGCGTTAAGTGTCTGACCAAGAGTTTTTGACGGGTGAACTGGCTGCCTTGCCTTGAAATCATAGTGCGGTAGCGAGTGGGTAGCCGCGGTCGCGCCAAGCTTGCAATCCGCCTTGCAACGGCCGGATGCGCTTGACGCCATTTTTTCTGAGGAGCAGCGCCACACGGGCGCTGGTAGCTTCGTTGGGTCAAGTACAGTACAGAACGACTTCGCCATTGAGCGGCAGACGGCCATTGCTTTCCTCCAGCTCTTTGGCCTCCATGTGCAGAGCACCTGGAATCACCTCGGGCTCGGCTTCGAAGTCTATGGAGTGGCGCAGATCAACAATCGTAATTTGCTCACCGGCATCGAGTTTTTCTTTCAACTCATCCACGGTAATGCGGGCGATGCGCAACTCCCTCAGGAAACGCTGACGGGCGACAAACTTGTATCCGATATACGCCGCAAGCGAGCCAACGATTAGGACCAGCAGCCAACCGCCAAGCGAAGCGAGGCTTGCTGCAACGCGCTCAATTTGTCCGGCGAAGACGTAACCAAGAGCGAGGAAGGCGCCAGCCCAGAGGGTTGATCCGATAGCGTCAAACAACAGAAAGCGGCGGAAGCGCATGCGAAAAACTCCGGCGAGGGGAGGCGTCACCAGTCCGAGGCCAGGCAAAAACTTAGCCACAACCAGCGACCGAGCGCCTTGCTTGGAAAATATGCCTTCGGTCCGGCGCACGCAGGAATCGGGCTCGAGCGAAATCCGGCAGAGAAGTCGCAGGATGGTAATGCCCTTGTGCCGGCCGAGTTGAAACCACACGGAATCGGCCACCACCGCCCCCAACATCGCGAACAGGAGCGAGGCAAAATAACTCATTTGTCCCGCACCGGCCAGGGCGCCAGCTGCGAGCAACAAAGGCATAGCCGGAACGGGCACGCCGAGTTGTTCGACAAGCACCCAAACAAACAGTACGGCGTGTCCATGGTGGATGAGGAACTCGAAGGCGCGGTGCATGGGTGAGCTGGGGTCCGTCTCCTAGGTTACTTGAGTGCGAAAGGAGCAGTATGCCCCCAGCTACCGGTCATTACAAATTCGCGTATGGGCTTGCGTGTCCTGGGCACCAACTCTCTTTTTCGAAAGTCTTCGGGAAGAGTTTCCGGATCGCCGGGGTAGCCAATGGCGATGGCGGAAACGGGATCCCAGCCTTCGGGAATTCCGAAAGTGTGCCGAGCCTTGTCGTGAGAGAAGCCTGCCATTTGGTGCACCAGCAGACCACGCGACGTTGCTTCCGCGGTCAATTGCGCATTGGCCGCACCGACGTCGTGCACCGCCACCGGGTTAGGCGCGCCATTGTGGCTGAAGTTGCGGCGGGCGATGGAAATCGCCAGTACGGGAGCGTTCTTGGCCCATTTGGCATTGAATTCCATCAGGACACCCAGCATCTTCTTGAAATTCTCAGCGTCATCTTTCGTGGCCACGAGATAGGCCCACGGCTGGTCGTTGTAGCTGGAGGCGGCCCAGCGAGCCGCTTCGAAAAGGCTGGCAAGTACCGCGGGCTCTACGAGCCTGTCCGAGAAGGCGCGCGGGCTCCAGCGATTGCGAATCAGTTCATGGACCGGATGATCGGTTTCGGCCGCTTTTTGCATGTCAATAACCTTTTTTCGAATGATGGATAATTGTTGGATGACGCGGACGAGGGAGGCGATGCATTTGCGCCGCCTTACGCCGGAGCGATTATTCC
>Ga0126379_10001171_pt1 | contig 15639 bp, 13 predicted proteins | sample PanSoiMetPlot_24_FD_92640 | JGI IMG/M metagenome (GOLD analysis project Ga0126379, IMG submission 92640) | Tropical forest soil microbial communities from Panama - MetaG Plot_24 | ecosystem: Environmental > Terrestrial > Soil > Tropical forest > Bulk soil | place: Panama | collected 2016-02-17 | reverse complement strand
TGTTTTGGGCGTAATTTACCGTTATGTTTCTGGCTCCCCGTAGAGCTCTTCCTCGGACAGTACGGGTCGCTCTCCAAATTCCTTTTCGGCCCTCGCTGCGGCGCCAAACATCGGTCCGCGAGCCGGCACCACTGGTGCGAACGCCATTAAGCCGATGTTTTTCGGTACATCGTCGTAAATAGCCTCGATGCCCCCACGTCTAAAATACGTCTCGTGCCAGAAACCGGTTCCGCCGGAGTCTTTCAAAAAGCTCTGCCACCACTGCCGGTGCGGGTCCGAACGCGTCCACTCCAAAAGTGAGTTCGCGTCACGCCAGTATTGGCGCATGCCAACATGCATTGGAAATAACGAGTAGATGACTGTCTCGTGCCGTAGCAACCCGTCGGGCTGTGCCGCAGCAGAAGAAGAAATCTTCGGCCCAAACCCTAGCAGAGTCTTGATTCCGGCGATGCGATTAACTCGCATCCCAAGGTAGATAACTACTAGATCCGGATAAGCAGACAGATTGACGGTACGTCGTTCCACGCGTGTGGGCATAACGAAAGGTCCTCCAACTCCATGATAGCCATCACGCAGGCCGGACTAACAGATCGCGTTCCTGCGGCCGGTCATACGGGTGCGCTTAGTGAGTTCTCGATGGACTCGTTAGTTGTTGGTAAACCGCGAAACCGTACGTGTTCTTTTCTACGCGCGTTCAAACAATTCCTCGCGCCTTTCAAGTTGGCTGTATCGGGAGTTCTTCACCTTGAGAAATCTGTTCTCGATTCCCATTCCGCAAGTTGTTTCTCAAGTCGCTTGTATTCATGTGTGAGTTCAATTGACTTAATCATTGCCTTCCAGGCGACCACGGTTCCGCACCATCCATATTCTCGGCGGGGCGAGCAGTAGTATTCCCACCGAAACGTCCAGGCCGGATTGGAACCACAGAGACACAGAGCCGCAATTAGCGTCCGACGGCTTCGAGCTGTCGTCGAATGAAGTGGTTTTGGGGGAGCTTACGATCCCACGTTCGCCAGAGCTCGGTGCGAAGTTCGGACGTTGCTTGAGCCTGAGCTGTGCTCCCGCTGCGATTATAAAGATCCGCCATTGCCTTGTAGATATTCGACAGATCCAGCGCATCTTCCAGCAGCGTTTCCGGGTCGAGCTTCGCTGCCTGGATCTGGTCGAGTAATTTCTTGTAGGTCTCGATGGCATGCGGAATGTTCCCGTTGTCCCCTTCCCAGTCGGCAAGCGCGCGGAGAGATTTGAATGTGACGGAACCGGGACTGACTTTCTCTGAGGGATAAACCTTCAGCTGGCTCAGGCGTTCGAACGCGCCGTCCAGCCTCCGCCGCGCTTCGGCAGCGCGGCCAAGACGCCGCAAAGGATAGGTTGAGCCGGCCAGGTTCTCCACTTCAAATCGCCGGATGACCACATTGTCGTGGATTTCGGCGAGATGCCGCAGCGTGTGATCGTAGACGGCGAGGGCGTGCTGAGGATCCGAGTAACGCAGAATGTCGGCCAGCCCGACTCCAGCCATTCCCAGCCGGGCTCTAGTGCTTTGATCATGTGGATCCTTGTGAACCACCTCATCGGTAATTTGGAAGGCGCGTTCCAGGGACATCGCTGCCTCATCGGAGCGTCCCATACTGATGCCGTTATCCTGTCCGAGAATTCTGCCTTCCCAAATCAGCACGTGGGCTAAATCCATCGTGCGCACGAGACTGGTTTTTCCGCCGCCATCCAGCAACTGCACCGACTCGTGAATGGTCTTGAAAGCCTCGTCCAAGTCGGCCCGCTGTTGGAAAACTTCCGCCGCGACCCAGAGAAACATCGCGAGTGAGAGACGGTCATCCATAGAGCGGGCAAGACCGCTGGCACGGTCGCAAAGGCGTAGGGCGCCGTCGAAATCGCGTCTCTGGAGATGTTGATCCGCGACGTTCAGATAAATGCCGAGGACTTCGTCCAGTACTTCGTGGGTGTCCTGCTTGCCCGCGTTGAACTTATCCAACGACTCTGCGGATTTCCGCGCGAGCGCCAGCACTTCCGCGCGATGGGCGATGTCGCGGCGCCCGCCTTGGAGGCTGGCCAGGATCATCCGGTCGTGAGAAATCTGCGCCGAGCGCAGGAACGCGGTTCGATTCTCCGGCTGTGCGGCGAGGACGGATTGGACCAGTTGGTCCGCGTTGCGAAGGTTCTGGTCGGCCTGATCCATCTGCCCGAGATTGCGCTCGGAGCTGACGCCCTGCACTCGCGCAACCTGGAGATACGCCTGGCTGAGCTCCAGAGCCAGCCCAGGATCCCTATGTACATCTGTGGACAAGCGCCGCAAGTAATCCAGCGAGGTGTCCACAATCAGCTGCCTCGTCTTGGTGCTGCCGGGCAATTGGCTGGCCTGAGCATCGATGTCAAATAGCTTGTTCGCGATTTGGCGCACTTCGAGGAAACGCCGTTGTGCAATAGCCCGCTCGCGATTGGCGACATACAGACCGAGACCAAGCCCCACAATCGTCACGGCCGCAGCCGTAACCGGAATCCAGCGCCGGCGAAGGAACCGTCGCACCTTATACCACCCATCACCCGAGCGGGCCGCAACCGGCCTGCGCTCCAGGAACGCGCGAATGTCGTTGGCGAAAGCTTCGACGGAGGAGTATCGCTCGTTAGGTTCGCCTCTGAGGGCCTTAAGCAAGATGTAATCAATATCGCTGGCCAGTCCGGGTTTCAACCGGCTTGGTGGTGTGATCTTCCTGGTCCCTGCGATGACGTCGATCGCAGGGACGTTGGCCGATTCCGACTGGTTCGGTGACCGGCCCGTCAGGATCTTGTACAACACTGCGCCCAGCGAATAGATGTCACTGCCAGTTGTCTCGGTCTCGCCGCGAAGCTGTTCCGGGCTGGCGTAGTTCGGCGTCATCAGACGATCGGCGGTTTGTGTCGGGTCTTGGGATTTATCGAGCAGTTTGGCGATACCGAAATCCAGCAGCTTCGGCTGGCCCGAGGACTCGACGAGAATGTTCGACGGCTTGAGGTCGCGGTGGATGATCAACCGGCTATGGGCGTGGGAAACCGCGTCACACACGAGTAAGAAGAGGGCAAGCTGATCGCGCAGACCGATTTTGTCTGCGTAGACGTCGATGGCAATTCCGTCGACGTACTCCATGACCAAATACGGCCGGTCATCCGAAGTGTGACCGGCATCGATCAACCGGGCGATGGAAGGATGATTCAAGTACGCGAGAAGCTGGCGCTCTTTGAGAAAACGGTCGCGCCAGGCCGGCCGGTCGACGTCGGCGCGCAGCACCTTGACGGCCACCTGCTGCTGAATCTCGCCATCCGTGCGCTCGGCCAAATAGACGGTTCCCATCCCGCCGGTGCCGAGAACCCGAACTCGCCGATATGGCCCCCAATGCAGCATCCCCACGTTATCGGAGTTCAGCAGCTCTTCCGTCGCGTTGGCAACACTCTCCGTTAGACGGTGGTTATTGGTCGAATCGAAGCTCAGAAGAGATTCTATTTCGGCGCGCAGATCCGGAGCGATCTGGCGTTCAGCAAAGAGTTTTTCACGCTCGCTTCGCGTCAGGTCGGCGACCTCGTGAAAAAGAAGGCGCACGGCAGAGTTCATCGCGTGTCCAAGCTAACGGAAACGTGGCATTATAAGGCCGCGAGTCTAACGCAACAATGACGAATCACAGGGTTAAAGCCTACAACCGACACCAACGATTAAGCCTTGCATGGGTACTAACCGTAAGACTCACGCGTAATCTGGTCATGTCGCACGCCGAGTGTCCTTAGATCCGCGAGCACCGATTCCAGAAAGCGCGGCGCTGGCTCGACGCCCTTTTCTTTCGCTGCAGCACGTTCAAATGCGGAAACTGCCGGTCCACACACGAAGAAGTGGCAGTTGAGGTTCGACGGGACAAGTTCCTTCAAGAGATCTAACCGCACACGGCCAGCGCGTACGTTCGAGCCATGGCTTGGCAGATCGGTTCCGCGCGTCAACGTGTGAATGACTTTTAGCCGATCCGGATGCTGCCGCGACATCCTTTCGATCTCGCCTCTGAAAATGACGTCGTCCCACGTCCGATTCGAATACAACAGCGTGTGCCGCAGTTCAGGGTACAGCTGTAGTGCACTCTTGATGATCGCAAAGTTCGGAACGCTTCCTGACCCCGCGCAAATATGAAACAGGTGATCCGTCTTGGCGAGGATCTTGGCATTGAGTGTGTACGGCCCGGTGAAACCAGTAATGATCATCCGTGTTCCGCGCGATGTACGCCGTACGAGCAGAGGTGACAGCAGCGGAGGATACTTCGTAGTTCCTGAAATGTAGCGTTCTTCCTTCACGGTTATCGCGATGTACCGCTCATGTGGCGCCGATGACATGGAGTATGCGCGCGGTGGTTCTTTTCTCCCTTTCAGGTCTTCAAGAAAAGAGACGAATCGTTCCAAGCCTTCGAACTGATGCGGATCCACGGTCAGGAAGTGGCCCGCCTCATAATCCAGACGCTCATTACCTGTGAATAGAACGAGCGTCGTTGTGTCAGGCGTTTCTCGGATCACGTCTGCCACCATTGCTTCCAGTTCCTTGATCCGCCGCCGCTCTGGTGTCACTGCTTGAACAGGTGTTTGGCTCATACTCAATCCCTCTTAGAATCACCACGCAATAATTTCGTACGCATCCCGCCGCTTGAGACTCGCTTCAATGAACAGCATGATAATGTAGTCGCGTTCAACTCGTTGGAACGAATGCGGGCTAAACCCAGCGATCACATATTCCCAAGGTGACCTTCACTGTCGACGAGACATTAATCAACTGAATGTTGGGAAGAAGTCAAGCCATGACTACGAACACAAACACGCCATTCCGACAACCTCACTGCATCGATTGAACAAACACTTTACCTAATTGGCTCAAATCGAGTGAGAGAAGGGCAAGCTAGAGGTTCGGCCCGCTCGTCGTAGCCCTTACCGTGGTAATATCACCCACAATGTGGTTTAAAAGCAATGCACCGGTCCTCGGCGATTTCGAACAGCTCGTGCTTCTGGGTGTCCTGCGTCTCGAGCGCCAGAACTCAGCGTACGGAGCCGCCATCCGACAAGAGATTCACGGCCGCTCGGGGCGGGATGTATCGATCAATGCCGTTTACACGACACTTGATCGGCTCGAGAGCAAGGGCTTTCTAAAATCCTGGGTCGGCGATCCCACCCCGCAGCGGGGTGGCCGCCGTCGGAAGTTCTATGCACTCCGGCCTGTAGGTATCGCGGCGCTGCGCCAGGCGTACCGTGCCTTTACCGCGATGGCGGACGGCCTCCAGAGCCGGTTGGAGCCCAAGTGAAAAGAACAACCGATCCGCCTCGGCTCGCGATCTGGCTGTTGACCAGGCGCCTGTCCGCAGAGTGGCGCGACTTCGTCGTCGGGGATCTGGAAGAAGAGTTCCGGACTCGAAGGGACGGTTCACGAGTGGCGGCATGCGCCTGGTTCTGGTGGCAGACGATGCGCTGCCTGGCTGCGCCGCCTCCCATTCATCCCAATCCATTGCTGCATGGATCGTCAAAAGGAGATTCGAGAATGCGTACCCTGTTTGCCGATCTTCGTTATGCATTCCGGGTGATGTTCCGGACACCATCGTTCGCCGTTGCGGTCGTCAGCGTGCTCGCGCTTGGCATCGGTGCTAACACGGCAATCTTCAGTATCGTTAACGCGGTGCTGCTGCGTCCCCTCCCTTTCGAGGAGCCGGACCGCCTAGTGCGGATCTTCACCAGGACGCCGGGGCCGGACGGTGGACCCTTTGAGGTATCGCCCGGCAAGTTCTACGACTGGCAGCGGGATGCGCGATCGTTCGAGGGCATGGCGATGTATCAGTGCTGCGGCCTCAGAGAGCTCGCGCTCACTGGTACGGGCGCCGCGCGAATAGTACGTGCGAGTTTCGTGAGCGCGGGTTTTTTCGAGATCGTGCGTACTCGGCCATCGCTCGGACGCACCTTCCGTCCGGAGGAAGACACGCCAGGCGGAAAGCACGTCGTGATCCTGAGCGATGCATTTTGGAAAGCCGAACTCGGCGGCGCCGGTGACGCGATCGGCCGCACGTTGACGCTCAATGATGAGGCGTACACCATCATCGGCATCATGCCGGCCAGTGCCTCAGTCGCGTCATGGAGGGGGATGGCGAGCGACGTCTGGGTCCCGCTTGCACTCACCGACGAGCAGCGCGCCGCCCGTGGAAATCACAATCGGGACGGCGTCGCGCGTCTGAAGCGAGATGTCGAACTGGCGCAGGCGCAAGCCGAGATGGACGCGATCTCCGCACGGCTCGCGCGTGAGTTTCCCCAAACGGACGGACAAGGCTGGGGAGCCGTGGTCATCCCGATGCAGGAGGAAATCGTCGGCAATAGCCGCACGATGCTTCTCTTGCTGCTCGGCGCGGTCGGGTTGGTCCTACTCATCGCCTGCGCCAACGTCGGCAACTTGCTATTCACTCGCGGTCTGGCTCGAAGAAAGGAGATAGCGATTCGCTTCGCGCTTGGCGCTGGGCGCGGCCGCGTGTTTCGGCAGTTGCTGACCGAAGCCTTGCTGCTCGCGGGCGCCGGAGGCACGCTCGGGCTTCTGCTCGCGTACGGAACACTCACGTCAGCCTCGACGCTGCTCGCCGGCCAGTTGCCGAGGGCGGAGGAAATTTCAATCGATGCACGAGTGCTGCTGTTCGCATTGGGCGTCTCGATGCTCACCGGCATACTCACTGGGACGCTGCCGGCCGTGCGCGCGAGCAGGTCCGACCTGAATGATGCGCTCAAGGAGAGTGGGCGAGGCGAGAGTGCGATCGGTGTGCGCACACGCCGCGTCTTGATCGTGTGCGAAGTCGCGCTGTCCCTGGTGCTGTTGATGAGCGCCGGCGTGATGATCCAGAGCCTGCTGGCGCTCAGGCACGGCGACACCGGCTTCGATCCGAACAACGTACTCACGATGCGTGTGAGACTGGTGGAGGCGCGGTATCCGACGCCGGCGCGGCGGTCGGCATTCTTCGAGGCGGCGTTGCAGCGCATTCGCGCATTACCAGGCGTCGAGGCTGCGGGAACGATCGACGACCTGCCCTTCTCCGACGGAGGATCGGGACAGCCTCTCCGGGCCGAGGGATACCCGCCTCAGCGGGTTGCCGTGCAGGTACGACAGGTCACGCCCGGCTACTTGCGCGCCATGGGAATTCCGGTGCTGCATGGACGCGACATCCTCGAGAGCGACGGGGACGTGCTGCTCGTCAGTCGGGACGTTGCGAAGCTGTACTGGGGAGCCGACGATCCGATCGGACGTCGCGCCATCTTACCGCTCCTCTCGAGGACGTTGCTTCGGGAGGTGGTCGGTATTGTCGGAGACGTCAAGCAGCGGAATCTGATTGAGGCCACGACACCCACAGTGTACTTCTACACGCGCGAGCCTTATGCCAAGGCGACATTCGCCATACGTACGTCGGTGCCGCCCGCGACGCTCGTACGGCCTGCCCAGGCAGCAATCCGCGCCATTGATCCAGAGCAGCCGGTTGCAGACATCCGGACGATGGTGCAGGTGCTGGATGGGAAACTGACGTCGCAGCGCTTCAGTGCGCTTCTACTTGGAGTCTTTGCCGGAGTCGCGCTGCTTCTCGCGGCCGTCGGAATTTACAGCGTGGTCTCGTATATCGTGCGCGGCCGTAGCCGCGAGATCGGGATAAGAACGGCGCTTGGCGCGCAAACAGGCGACGTGCTTCGTCTGGTAATCGCTGAGGGCATGTCACCCGTGCTTGTAGGCATCGCGGCCGGAACCGTCGCTGCACTCGCGTCGGCGCGCGTCATGAAAACGCTGGTCTTTGGCGTGAGCGCCGCCGACCCGCTGAGGCTTGTTGCCGTCGCGGCCACGTTGGCACTTGTTGCGTTCATGGCAAGCCTGGTGCCCGTGTACCACGCCTTACGGCTCGATCCGGTGAAAGTCTTGCGCTCAGAGTAGGGGTTGAGCATCTCTCCCGGTGACAAGAAGCGTCGGCGTCACTATCAGCAGCCATGCTGCGCGGTGTGCAGATTCAGCCGTCGGCGAGTCTCTAGCCAGAACTGTCTGGCGGCACCTACTCTTTTCGCAAGGAACTCGAAATCCGCGTGAGCCATTCTCCCGATTGCATCCGAAAGTTCCGACGCCTCATGCGTGTAGATGTTGAATGCGTTATTTTGGGCAACCGTCAGGCGGTCTTTTTCTGCACATGGAACGGCCGCCGGACTACCCTCTGATATGTCCTCCGTTACGGAAATGATTTTGTCGGCGTATACAGGGTGGCGGTGGCCACAACTTGGACATGACGCAATTTTTGTTTCGGATGCTGCAATGGAATCGGCCTCGGCAATAACCTTTACACGAATGCCGCACTTACAACGCCAGGATGCAACTATTTCGACCATCAACAGTCTCCAATGCTTCCGGCAAGCTGAGGTGGGAAACTGTAATGCCGGGGGCAAAAAGTCTGTCGCATTATTGGACGTTCAAGGGGCGGAAGGCAAGCTAATCAGTCGCTCGGCGGGGCGCAGAGTGGCGGCATCGAGGGGGCCCCACTCGTTTTACGCTAAATGAGTAGTGCGTCCAACCGATGAGCGTGCACAATATTCTTCATTGATGACCATGCAAACACAGTGAATTGCCCGTCCTGAGATGCGACCAGCGCAACGGCGTCTCGTTGGTCTTGCGCGAATTGTGCAGCGGACATATGGCGTGTACCGCCAAGATGGCCTGGATCGATTGTCGTATCGACGCTTCCTTCAATCGGCTCCGTCAGTAGAATCTGATCGACGCGATGAACAGCATCGCGAGTCAGAATCTTCGCTCCGAAAGCTAGTGGTTCAAAATGATCGCTGATCACCGTCGCACCATCCACAGCGGTAAGACCGGCGAGAGCGTCAACAGCAGTTTGCAAGGTAAAAGCCGCGGCTTCGCCGTTTTGTGTTTTTTGTTGAAGAAAAGTGGCGATGTCCGGAAACGGCGGAATCAGAGAATACGTCATGGGTTGAACAATTGAATTCATCCACAAAGCTGTGTTTCTCGGCACTACCAACAATGATCCGCCGCGGCCGTGAGCGCGCATCGCGACAGCAACTTTCACCAGAATATTGTCGGAGGCGTTCCGGCCGGCCGAAGAATAGAACTCGAGCAGCGAGCCAAGCGCCGCAGGCGCTTCGGACATCGCAGACGGTTGTTGCTCGATGAACTTGACAACGGCGCCTTCAAGGACTGCGATGTTCGCGAATTTTCGAGATGGAGTATCGCGGCGATATTTCACGACGAGCAATCCAGGTTCGACAACTTCCAGGATAAAACACCACGTCGGGACAGTACGTGTGACGCCCCAGACACAGAGCGCCCCGTCGTATGACCACACGCCTATGTGCATTCCCGGTTTCTCCACTGCAGGGGCCAGCCGGGCCAGCAGGCTCGCTTCAAACCGGACACGCGGATTGAATTGCAGAGGTCGTTCACTCTGCTCGGGAGGCAGAAGGGCTATAGAGATTTTCGGGGCGTGCCCTTCTTCCCGGCGAAGACTTGCCCAAAACGCGGTAGTAATAATCTCTTCAATCGTCGCAGCCTCGGGTTTCGATGCGCTGGAGCCCTTATATGCTGTTGTACTTGCAGCAATACGGGCTTCGATCCGTTTCGCGACGATTGCTGCAGCAGGGTATGACGGTTCAGCCATCTGCGGTGTCCTCTGAACACATCATCATTATTCGGGCACAACGGCAATCGCTTCGATTTCGATCATCAACTCTTCACGCGCTAGTTTTCCAATCTGTACCAGTGTACTGGCCGGGGCGTTCTTGCCGTAATACTTGCTGCGAATGTCACGAAGCGTCTGGATCTGAGACATGTCGGTTACGTACGTATTGATCTTAACCACGTTGTCGAACGACGCCCCCACACCGGCAAGCGCGAGTTTCAGGTTCTCGAAGACCTGATTCGTTTGCGCCGCGAAGTCGCCCTTACCGACGACATTGCCGGATTTGTCGAGCGCAACCTGGCCCGCGATGTAGATTGTCCGGCCGCTGTTGACTTCCACGACATGGGTATAGCCCGTTGGTATTGAGAGACCTGAAGGATTCAAATAGCGAACAGCTTGACGACGGTTCGATTGTGCGAATCCTAGAGCGACGACCGAGAGCAAAACCACGGCGATAATGAGTAGGCGCATGGAGATCTCCTTTGAAATGTTTTCCGGAGTATAGCCGGTTGCTCTTTGTTATTCATGTTGACATCCTAAAGGAGCGCAGGCATTCTCCTTTAGAATGCCAAAAGAAGTCTTACAAGGTACGCTGGACCTTATGGTGCTGAGGACCCTCGAAACGATGGGCCCGCAGCACGGTTTCGGGCTTGCCCAGCGCATTTTGCAGATCTCGGAAGGAATTCTGGATCTCAACCAGGGAACTCTCTACCCGGCTCTGCTGCGTCTGGAACAGCGTGGCTGGATCAAATCCAAGTGGGGCATCTCCGACAACAACCGGCAGGCAAAGTTTTATGAACTGACACCGCGAGGCCGGCGGCAAATCACGCAAGAGACAGAGAGCTGGGAGCTGACGGTATCGGTAATGGACCGCTTCCTGCGCAAGGCCGCGACGCGGAAACACTGAGGTCGCGATGCTATCGAGATTCTGGAATCTATTTCGTCGCAAGCGACTGGATCGCGAACTGGACGCAGAGCTTCGGTATCACATGGAGTCTCTGGAGGCCCAGTATCGACATCGAGGTCTATCCGCCGAAGAGGCGCGGATGGCCGCTCGACGGGACTTCGGCGGCGCTGTCGCAGTGGAAGAGGCGTACCGCGATCAAAGGGGAATTCCAATGCTCGAGAGCTTGTGTAGAGATATCCGATTCAGTCTGCGATCGATACGGCGAACGCCGACGCTGACGCTTGCGGTTATTGCCACGCTGGCCATCGGTATCGGTGCCAACACGGCGATGTTCAGCATCGTCAACGGTGTCTTGATCCAGCCGCTGCCCTATCCGCAGCCTGATGCATTGGTTGCGGTATGGCACACCGCGCAGTTTCAAGGCATAACGTCCAACAACATCCGGCTGTCGTCGACGATGTATCTCACCTACAGCGAGCAGAACAAAACCTTTCAACAATTCGGGCTGTGGCATGCAGGCGCTGCAAGCGTCACCGGAATCGGCGACCCGGAAGAAGTCCGCGCACTGGTGGTGACATACGGAACCTTGCCGGCAATCGGTGTGCATCCGGCGGTCGGACGATGGTTCTCCGCAGCTGACGACACTACCGCGGCACAGGAGACCGTCATTCTGAGCTATGGATATTGGCAACGCCGGCTCGGTGCAGACCCTGCCGTCCTTGGGAAGATGATCACAATTGATTCGCGGCCTCGACAAGTGATTGGTGTGATGCCGTCCGGATTCCAATTCATGGCGTCCGACGCGGACGTGATATTGCCCCAGCGTTTCCAGGGAAATCAACTGCAGCCAAATGATATCCACGCCTATGTCGGAATCGCTCGGCTGAAGCCAGGGGTCTCGCTTGCAGAGGCCAATGCGGATGTGGCTCGCATGCTGCCGATCTGGATCGACAAGTATGGAACCAATGGGGCGGCTCTGAATGCGGCGCGCTTCGCTCCGGCGCTGCGGCCACTGAAGCAGGATGTTGTTGGTGATGTCGGCAGAGTGCTCTGGCTGCTCATGGTAACCATCGGTATCGTGTTGCTGATCGCGTGTGCCAATGTTGCCAATCTGCTGCTGGTGCGTACTGAAGGTCGAGAGCACGAAATCATCGTCCGCGCCGCGTTGGGCGCAGGATGGGTTCAGATCGGGCGCCAACTTTTCATCGAAAGCATCATCTTAGCTCTGTCTGGAGGCATCGTCGGCTTGATGGTTGCGTACGGCGGGCTACGTCTTCTTGTCGCGATGGGGCCCATGCAGCTGCCGCGACTTGCCGAAGTGTCAATTAATAGTCCGGTGCTGTTGTTTGCATTCGCTGTGTCCGTGACATCGGGTCTGCTTTTCGGTCTTATACCTGTCGTGAGATACCTCATGCCAAAGTCTCTGTCTCTCGGCGATGCATTGCATACCGGCGGGCGCACGCTGAGCCTGAGGCGGCAGCGGCGTGATTCGCGAAATGCGCTGGTTGTGGCTCAGGTCGCGCTCGCGGTGGTGCTGCTGGTGGCTGCGGGGCTAATGATTCGGAGCTTCAATGCACTGGGAAACGTTCAACCTGGATTCACCGCGCCCGAGCGGATCCAAACGGTCCGCATTTCGATCCCGGAGTCGGAAGTTGTGGAACCGGAACGCACTGCCCAGATGCAGCACGACATCATGGAACGTATTGCCGCCATTCCTGGTGTGACGTCTGTTTCATTTTCTACGGCACTGCCGATGGAAACGGAGTTCGAAGACAATATCGTTCTTACAGCTGAAGACCAGACGTACCTCCCAGGTATACCGCCTTTACGGCGGTCGAAGTCTGTCGCGCCGGATTATTTCAGGACGCTGGGAACGCCGTTAATAGCCGGCCGCGATTTCACGTGGTCCGAAATTCATGACCATCGGGCCGTCGCGATCGTGTCTGAGAATATGGCACGAGAAATGTGGGGCGAACCGTTGGTAGCGCTCGGCAAGCGGATTCGCGTCGGACGAGTCGGATTATGGAACGAGATCATCGGCGTCGCCGGAAATGTCTACGACAGCGGAGTGGACCAGCCAGTGCCGCCCATCGTGTATTGGCGGGCAGGAGTACAAAGAGGTCCGGGAATCCCGAATGCCTACGTCCCGCGTGAGGTGACGTTTGCGATCCGCAGCGGCCTGGCTGGCACGGAAGAGTTTATAAAACGGATTAGTGAGGCCGTGTGGATGATCGATCCAAATCTTCCTCTCGCTAGAGTGCAGACGCTTGCGGAAGTCTACGACCGGTCGATGTCTCGCGCATCGTTCGCGCTAGTGATGTTGGCGATCGCCGGATTCATGGCATTGGTGTTGGGGATCGTCGGCGTTTATGGCGTGATCTCGTACGACATTGCGCAACGCACACGTGAGGTGGGGCTGCGAATCGCGCTTGGAGCAAAAGGTTGGGAGGTCCGGCGCATGTTCCTGCGCCGGGGACTCGCGATGGCGACGATCGGCATCGTCGCAGGCACTATCGCAGCGTTTGCGCTCACGCGTGGGATGTCTTCGCTACTGTTCGGAGTAAGTCCAGTCGACCCGGTTACGTACGCGGCCGTTGCGATCGTCCTTTTAGTAGCGGCAGGCCTGGCGAGCTATCTGCCATCCTTGCGTGCAACCCACGTCAATCCGGTTGACTCGCTACGAGTGGAGTAGCACTAATGCCGAATCTGGAAGGAACTCCTGTTGTCTAACAGTTGGCGTTACCGGCGGAGATCTGGATCACGCGCCCGTCCGGCATAACTACAGTCTTGAGAAATCCCAACGGACTGCCGTCCTTTGCAGGGAGGAACTTCACGGTAATCTTGTCCCCGGTGTGGAGGGCATTCGGTCCGGTTTTACCGACTCCCCTCTGTGCGAGGGCTGTCGCGGAGCCGAGTGTCATCACCCACGGGGTTGTCGAGCCATCGGGATTCTTGACCGCGATAGTCAGCGAGCCGTGAGGATTGACAAACTTAACGCTTTCGACTTCCCCCGACATCTCCATTTCCTTTTTCATGTCGTACACGCCCGCGAGGGAATGATGAGCCTGCAACGAGCTACTAGCCATCAACCACCCGCACAATGCCACACATCCTAGAGTTCGCTTAACCATTCGTGCGCCTCCGCAAAAATTATAATCGGCATGAATGCCGTCACGAGCCACCGCAAGAAAACCGGAATGACGCCGGAGTCTAGCACCGCAAGGACCCATATTCAAATAGCCACAGAACGATTACTCGATAGGCAAACCTACGTAGTTTTCGGCCAGACTAGTCATGGCCGCAGGCGAACTGGTCACATACTCGAGTTCCGCAAGCTGTCGCCGCCAATCGAACGGATTGTCGGTCTCTGATTTGTGCAGCATCGAAGTCATCCACCATGAAAAACGCTGCGCTCGCCAAACCCGTTTCAAACAATCAGTTGAGTAGCGGTCAAGCAGGTCCTCACTCCCCGATTGATAGTAATGTGCAAGGGCGCGCGATAGACGCCAAACATCGGCGATTGCCAGATTCAAGCCCTTTGCACCTGTCGGCGGGACAATGTGTGCCGCGTCGCCGGCAAGGAACATATGGCCGTATCGCATCGGTTCGGCGACAAAGCTGCGCATTCCGGTCACGCCTTTTTGAATGATCGGTCCCACGTTTGGTTTCCATCCGTCATTGCTCTCCAGACGGGTTAGTAGTTCCGCCCAGATACGACCATCAGGCCATTGCGACACATCTTCATCGGGGGCGCACTGCAAATACAGTCTTGTCACTGCAGTTGAACGCATGCTGAACAAAGCGAAGCCGCTGTGATGGAGGCTGTATACGAGTTCAGGCGACGAGGGCGGCGCACTAGCGAGAATACCCAACCAGGCGAATGGGTAGACGCGCTCATAGATGCGGATGAGGTTCTCGGGGATGGATGGACGGCAAATGCCATGAAACCCATCGCAACCGGCGATGAAATCGCATCGAATCTCGTGGGTTTCATTGTCCTTGGCAAACTGTATCTTCGGCCGCTTCGAATCCAAGTCGTGCACGCTCACGTCGGCGACTTCAAACAACAGCGGTCTGCCACTACCCAGGCGTGCCGCAATGAGATCTTTGACCACCTCGTTTTGCCCGTAAACGGTGATGCGCCTGCCGGTCAGTGCCGCCATGTCAATGCGACGCCGGTCCCCAAGGACATTGAGGTAGATTCCGTCATGAAACAGACCCTCGCGCTGAAGCCGGTCGCCCACGCCGCTCTTGATCAGGAGGTCAACTGTGGGCTGCTCCAGGACGCCGGCGCGAACGCGCTCGATTACATAGTCCTCTGAACGATTTTCGAGGATGACGGAGTCGATGCCCGCCAAATGCAAGAGGTGGCCAAGCATCAAGCCGGCCGGCCCGGCGCCGACAATTCCCACCTGAGTGCGTATCGTTTTCATCTCAGTCGCTGTTCAGTCGGAGCCGTTCGGCTGCGCTACTATTTGAAGTGTTTGCTGAAGAACGCAAAAATATCAGGCATACCGGTCGAAATAACGCTGCCGTGATCTCCTCCCGGAATTTCGTGATATTCATGCGTCATGTTGAGCTCTTTCAGCTTATCAGCCCAACGCCGCGTGTTGGCGACGGGAACCGCGGTATCGGCATCACCCTGAATGATAATCACGGGCATTCCCTTGATCGAGCCTAACATGTCGGGTTGAAGTCCGAATGCAGCAGGCGCTATGGCTGCTATAGCGGCCCAATTGGATGCGTACTTCACGCCGAGATGAAATGTTCCTGCACCACCCATGGAGTGACCCATTAAGTATGTGTGGCGCTCATCGACATTAAATTCCTTGCGTATCATGTCGAGAATATTCATCACGTCTTTTTCACTCAGCTCGCGGAGGTTCGGCGGATCGTTGGCCGCTCCGGCAAGCGCAGGATTCGGCGCGCCGCGCGGTGTAAACAAGGTTCGAGTTGCGTGGCTCATCATCATCCTCCTCCTTGCGGTCTGCCGTATTGCTTTTCAAGCAATGGTGAGGTTCAACAGCGCAT
>Ga0126379_10001169_pt1 | contig 15654 bp, 15 predicted proteins | sample PanSoiMetPlot_24_FD_92640 | JGI IMG/M metagenome (GOLD analysis project Ga0126379, IMG submission 92640) | Tropical forest soil microbial communities from Panama - MetaG Plot_24 | ecosystem: Environmental > Terrestrial > Soil > Tropical forest > Bulk soil | place: Panama | collected 2016-02-17 | reverse complement strand
GTGCTCGAAGGCGAGCAGACGCCGGAGTGTACGGTCGATGGCCAGCAGGTCATCAACCTGGCCTCGAACAATTACCTGGGTCTGACCACCCATCCCAAGCTGCGCGAGGCGGCGATCGCGGCCACCAAGAAATACGGCGTCGGAGCAGGGGCGGTGAGGACGGTCAGCGGAACCATGACCATCCACATGGAGCTGGAAGAAAAGATTGCGCGCTTCAAGCACACTGAAGCCGCCGTGGTCTTTCAGTCCGGCTTCACCGCCAACGCCGGCACTGTATCGGCGATTCTAGGCAAAGACGACTTCATCATCTCTGACGAGCTGAACCATGCCAGCATCATTGACGGCGCGCGCCTCTCCAAGGCCAAGATCAAAGTCTTTCGCCACAAAGACGTGGCCCACGCCGAAGAGTTGTTGAAAGAAGTCGCCGGCGAACCCGGCCACAAGCTCATCATCACCGATGGCGTCTTCTCCATGGACGGCGATATCGGGCCGCTGCCCGCCCTCTGCGACCTGGCCGAAAAATACGGCGCCATCATGATGATTGACGACGCGCACTCCTCCGGCGTGCTCGGGCGCAACGGCCGCGGCACCGCCGACCATTTCAATGTTCACGGGCGAGTGGATGTGCAGGTGGGCACGCTCTCCAAAGCCATCGGTGCGATGGGTGGGTACGTCTGCGGCTCGAAAGACCTGATCGACTTTCTCTACCATCGCGGGCGGCCTTTCCTGTTTTCGACCGGACAGCCGCCTTCCGTCGCAGCCACCTGTATTGCCGCCTTCGATGTTCTGGAACAGGAGCCGGAACGTATCGAAAAGCTCTGGGAGAACACCCGCTTCTTCAAGAAAGAGCTGGGCGGGCTGGGCTTCAACATCGGCGGCGTGAACACCCCTGCGAGCGAGACGCCGATCACGCCCATCATCATCGGCGAAGGCCGCTTGGCTATGGAGTTCAGCCGTGAGCTGTTCAAGGAAGGCGTCTTCGCACCCGGCATCGCATATCCAACTGTTGCTGAAGGCAAGGCCCGCCTGCGGACGATCATGACCGCCACGCATACGCAGGATCAGTTGACAAAGGCGCTGGAGGTGTTGAAGAAGGTAGGAAAGAGGATGGGGATTATCTAGAGCGGTTTCCCTGATACCGCAGACCTCGAAATAGCGCAGGCTACGACGAGAAACTTCCGTAGAGACGTGGCATTGCTACGTCTCAATGCTGATTGGCTTTAACGCTGCATCCCAAACTCGATGCCCACACGCACGCAGCGTGCTGTTTGTCCTGAATGGCATCGGGCCTTTAAGAGTGAGACGTGGCGGTGCCACGTCTCTACGTCTAAAATTTTTTCCGAGAGGCGTCAGCCCCGGAACTTCACCACTCCGCCGACGATCGTCGCCACCACCTTCCCTTGCATTGCCCAGCCGTCGAACGGCGAGTTCTTGGACTTCGAGAGCGACTGCGCCGCGTGGTACGTCCACTTCTTCGCCGGATCGAAAATCGTCAGATCAGCGTGCGCGCCTTTGGCCAGCGTGCCCCGGCCTTCGAGATGCATGATGCGCGCGGGATTCGTGGATAGCAGCTCGACGATGCGCTTGAGGTCAATACGAGTTCGGACATGCAGAATTGAGATGCACAGTCCCAACGCAGTCTCCAGGCCGGTAATCCCGAAGGGCGCACGGTCGAATTCCTGGTTCTTTTCGTTGAAGGCGTGCGGGGCGTGGTCGGTGGCCACGCAATCGATGGAGCCATCGGCCAACCCGGCCAGCAGCGCTTCCCGGTCGGAGCGAGAACGCAACGGTGGGTTCATCTTGAAGTTGGTGTTGTAGTCGCCGATGTCCTCATCGGTCAGAGCAAAATGATGCGGAGTGACTTCGCAAGTCACGCGCAGGTGGTCGCGTTTGGCACGCCGGACAGCCTTGAGCGCGGCTGCGCTCGAGAGATGAGCCACGTGGTAGTGGCCCTTAGTCTCCGCCGCCAGCAAGATATCGCGCTCGACAAGTGAAGACTCAGCCTCGACCGGCCATCCCCGCAGGCCGAGGCGAAACGCGGTGAATCCCGCGTTCATGACTGCGCCCGAGGTCATACGCGTATCTTCCGCATGCTGGATCACCGGAATGCCCAGCTTGCCTGCGCCCAACAGTACCGTACGCATGATGTCGTCGTTCAAGATCGGCTTGCCATCGTCCGTGAGCGCCACCGCGCCGGCCTTCTTGAGCGCGGCAAAGTCCGTCAACTGTACGCCCTTGCTGCCCACGGTGGCCGCAGCGATGGGAAACACATTCACATGCGCGCCCCGCGCCGGGTCCAGCAGCCACTGAGTGATCTCCGGCGAATCGTTCACGGGAGCGGTGTTGGGCATGCAACAGACCGACGTGAACCCGCCGGCCGCGGCAGCCATGGTCCCGCTGGCGATGGTTTCTTTATGCGACTGGCCCGGCTCGCGCAGATGGACGTGGATATCGATGAATCCCGGCGCAACGATCAGCCCGCGGGCGTCAATGGTCTGATCGCCCTTGCCGCGCAGCTTGCCGGAGGCGGCTACCTCGGCCACACGGCCGTCCTTAAGCAGAAGATCGTACTTGCCATCGAGCTTCTGTGAAGGATCGATGAGGTGACCGTTGCGGATTGTGAGGCTAGACTTTAGCCGCGAATCCACGCGAATCAACACGAATTCCTTTCCGGTTGTTTTCAAAGACACAACGTTTAAATGCCGGCTTCGGGCCGAAGTTAAGAAGAAGCCCGACCTCTATATCCGTAGCACGCAAATAGTTCAAAATCTGAGCCAGATGTGACGCATCAATCGCTTGAGCGGCTTTAAGTTCGATCAGTACTACTCCGTTAACCAGAAGATCGGCTTGATACTTGCCGATCGGTCTCCCTCGAAACCAAATCGGCGTGGGGACTTGTCTGCCCACAGTAAAACCGGCTTCGGTCAAGGCGATGGAGAGGGCTTCTTCATAAACGGCTTCCAAAAATCCGTATCCGAGTTCGTTGTAAACGGCATAGAACACGGCCACAATCTCATGACAGAGATCCCAATGTTTTCTTTCGTGTTCATTCGCGTCAATTCGCGGCTCATCCGGGTTCATGCCACCCCCATGCACACTGTCAGAATCGCCATCCTCACGTACACGCCATTTTGCACCTGCTCTTCGATCACCGACTGGGGCGAGTCGGCCACTTCACTTTGGATTTCCATGCCTCGAACCATAGGCCCGGGATGCATCACGATAGCGTCACTCTTGGCCAGCTTCAGCCGCTCGGCCGTAAGCTGATACTGGGCGATGTATCTTCCCGCGTGCAGCCGCAAGCCGGCAAGGCGCTCGCGTTGCACGCGCAACATCATGACCACGTCGGCTTTGCGTACGGCTTCTTCGATATGGCGGGTGATCTTGATGCCGGGCGCAAGCCCGGCTGCCGCGTCGGGAAGCAGTTCGACCGGTCCGCAGAGCACGATCTCGGCGCCAAATTTAGAGAGCAGGTGAATGTTGGAGCGCACTACGCGACTGTGTTGAATGTCACCCACCATGGTCACTCGCAAGCCCTTGAGCGACTTCTTGTGGCGGACCATGGTGTAGGCGTCCAGCAGGCCCTGCGAAGGATGCTCGTGCATGCCGTCCCCGGCGTTGATGATGGGAATATGCAGGTTGCGGGCCAGCACGTTAGGCGCGCCCGAAGACGGATGCCGCACGACGATGCAGTCGGCGCCGAGGGCTTGTAACGTCTTGCCGGTGTCCACCAACGACTCGCCTTTCTCGATGCTGGAAGCAGCGGAGCCGATCACCGAGGTGTGGGTACCCAGCAGCTTGGCCGCAAACTCAAACGACACCCGGGTGCGCGTCGAAGGTTCGTAGAACAACAAGGCAATGCGTTTGCCGCGCAGCAACGGGCGGGGCGAGCCGGAGTGCATTTTTCGCGCCAATTTGAGGAAAGAGGTGATTTCGTCCGCTGTGAGATGTTCCAGGTCCAGCAAAGAGCGTATTCGAACGTTGCGGGCTATGCGGTACGCTCCACCAGCATGACTTGCTCTTCTTTGTCGACTTCGGTGAGCCGGCACTCGATGATCTCGTTGTCTGTGGTCTGCACGGTACGACCCACGAACGCGGCTTCGATGGGCAGCTCCCGATGGCCGCGGTCAATCAGCACGCAGAGCTGCACGCGGCGCGGGCGGCCGTGGTCGAACAGCGCGTCCATGGCGGCGCGGATGGTGCGTCCCGTGTACAGAACATCGTCTACCAGGATCACGTTCTGGTTCACGATCTCCACCCCCAGCGGAGTCGTCTTCTGAATTACTGGACTGGCGCCCACGGTCGAAAGGTCGTCGCGGTACAGAGTGATGTCCAGCGTTCCCACGGCCACCGGCGTTTTCTCAATCTGCTGGATCAGCTTTCCCAGGCGCGCAGCCAACGGTACGCCCCGGCGCTTAATCCCCACCAGGGTCAGGTTTTCCACTCCGTTGTTCTTTTCGACGATCTCGTGGGCCAGGCGCACCAGGGTGCGCTCGATTTCCGAGGCCGACATGATACGTCCTTTTTCGCGCAGATGCGGCAGACGGGTCGGGGTACCGGCAGTCATAGTCCATCGCATGATAGCTGATGGGGCCTTGCTTGGCAAAATCCACGTCGTGGGTCATTTTTCGAAGACTGGCCCACTACCCCGGCTTCTCCATCCAGCCATTCACTTGCCTGCCGTCCGTCCGGGGGCCGCTCCAGGGGTGTCCGCGTTTTAGGAGCCTTTCTCCCGGGTCCTGCCGGCAGCCAACGCCCCGGCGATACTGCCGAAAATCACCAGGAAGACCAGGGTGACGAACACTCCCATAGCTGTAAAGAGCACTAAGCCACGCGCGCCGGAGAACGTTTCTTGAGACCCACGCAAGTCTTCCGGATTGACATTAAGAAGAGCCGCCACCCGTTGAATAACCGGAGACATCTGTTGGTTGGCCCTGTCCAGCTCCGCGCGAACCGCCGCCGGATTCGCGGCTACGCCTCCGGCAAAGAGAACCGCGAAGAATGCCGAGCTGAGGATCGCGGCAACAACGCCCATCTTAGCTCCCTGCGAAACGGTCAGAGGCCCCGGCCGCGCCCGTCGATAACGACCAACGCACAAAAAAACAGCGCCCCCCAGAAGTAACCATCCGAACACGCCCAAGAAGACAGAGACTACCCCGGCCAGTGCTGCCGGCGGCAGGATCATCCGAAGAAAAGCCTTCCAGTGAATATGCCCAGGATAGACGTGAGTCGTCGACGCGACGATCGGGCCTGTCGGGGGCGGGGGCGGGGGAACGGGCTCCTGCACGATTTCTGCTTGAGGCTGGCGGGAAGGCACCCGGATCTGCGGCGCCCCGCAGGCCGGGCAGAACGGCGCCTGATCTTCAACGTTGCTTCCGCAACGATAGCAGTCGTGTTCCACAACTTTCACGTTACAGGAGCCGGCGAGGTCGTGGCAACGGGTCAGTAGAACTGACCCGTTGCCGCTGGACTATAAAACTAACTTGCCCATATGAGAGTGGAGCAGAGCCCGCCCTGAGCAAAGCGAAGGAGCCGAACGGGCCTTCAGGCCTGCCGTAAGGAGTTGTAGAAGTCGGCTTCAGCCGCTGCGGTACCCGTCGGGTGAAAGAGTAGCTCAAGCTTCACCTCAGCGGCTAAAGCCAACGGTCCCTTTGAGCTTTGCCGCAGGCCTCTACCGCTACAGCGTGCTCTTGTCGTCCCAAGCGCGCACGTAAACCAGGGCAAACTCCGAGCCCTTGCCGCTAGGCTTAATGGCGACAATGCGCTGGTTGTTCTGGGTCCCGACTTTCAATTCCTGCGTATACTCGTGCCCAGAGCCAGCGTCGTCGCAGGTGACTGGCGTGTCCTTTTCCTTATCGCGATGGCCGAAGCTCATGCTGAAGCTGCCCGTGCAATCCACAACTTTGCCGAATTTGCCCATGTCTTTGCGATAGAAAGCCAGCACCTTCTCAGGAGCATCGTCGCTCCTGTATTTCAAAGCAACAACCTTCACGCCCAGGAAAGGGCTGGAAATGTTGACGTTGGCGCTGCCTTCGTGATCCATGTCCTTCTTGATCAGTGCCCCAGGGTAGAGCGCCAGTCCGGTCTCTTTGGGATCGGTCGTCCCCTGGTGCACGCTGAGGGATCCCAGAGGAGTTTGGATGTCAACGTCCTTGTCGGGACCGCCCTGCGTGTCGTGGCGTGCAGAGATGCTGCATCCTGTCAGCCCGGCCAGGACAAGCCCCGTAAACAACGTGATTTGCAACACCCAGCGGCTACTCATAGTTCCCTCCTAATAGGAATTTTAAATCAGCAGATAGTTGCTTTGGTTCGCGCGTCCGGACTCATTCGGAGGCGGGCGTAGCTAGCCCTACACAGACATACGCAGCACCAGACCCCGAAGTTCCCGGCTTTTGATGATGCGAAGGGCGTTCCCAAGGACACGGCCCCCTGATGAGCCAGCCCGAGCCTTTGGCGGGTACAACCTTGCACTTAGGACACGCTTGGGATTCGTTCAGCCGCGCCGATAATCAGTATGCGCCAGCTTGTCAAATCCAACTTCGGGGTAACTCGAAATGTACAGATTGCGACTTCTTACAGTTCTCGCTTTCGTGGTCGTCCTGGGAGCCTCGCTTGCCAGGGGCCAGGATGGAACAGAACCGTTCAACAAGCAAGGCGATCAGCAGAACACACAAAAGGCGACGAAGAACAATGACAGCCAGCGCAAGCATTGGTGGTCCGCACCGCATTGGTTCCACAAGAAGCATGACAACACAGCCAGCACCGCCAACAGCCCTTTCAGCAAAACGGGAGCGGGAGCCAGCGCCCGAGCGAAGCACCAGACAGTAAAGACTCCGGATAACAAGACCGTTGCCGCCGTCAACGCGCCCAAGACCAGCTCTACGAGCAAGACTGTTACGGGAGCGCGCCCAACGGCCGTCACCAGAACCGGAACGGCTAAAAACCGCGCCACGGGCAATTCTCGAGTCAAGAAAACCACGACAAGCGCCGGCAAGAAAACTGTGCGGCACGGCTGCACTGCGGAACAGTCAAAAAAAGGCGGCTGTGAGGTCGACAAGGGAAGCAGTCACAAGGAAACAGCGGGCACATCATAAAAAAGCAGCGACGAATCCCTTCTGACAAGCGTCCGCAAGGCCCTGCCCGAGAAGCAAGGGCGTCTCAGACGATGGGCTCGTAGTAGCGTTCACCGGCGCAGGCTCGGCAGAGCACCTTAGCCCCGCGTCTGACTTCCCTCCGGAAGTTGATGCCCTCACCGCACTGCTCGCACACTACGCGCTCGCCCTTGTATCCAGGAAACTCCTCCGGAGACAGTTCCACGTGCACCCACTGGGTCAGAAAAAGTTGATCATCCGCCATTTCCCGATAGGCGAGCATCTGCTGCTGGTTCTTGTTCTGGATTTCTGGATGCATGCTCTTGGCCAGAGCCTTGGATGACTCCCGTGCGGCTACGCGCACGGCCTTGCCGGTCTCGACGTCAACGAATGTCGCCGCCATTTTCCCCCAGTCGCGGAACTTCAACGCTCGTTTGCCTAAGCGGCAACCCGTGACAACCATGACGGCGTCAGTGGCGCAACGGTCGATCTCCACGAACGTCACTACGCGCTTGCGGTCGGATTCTTGCGGATCTTCGATCCCCAGCTTTTTCAGGCCCAGCATGGCCATGCGCACGCCCAGCACCTGTCCTGCACAGAGGTGGCCGTGGGCTGCGGCGGCATCCTTCAGATATTGTTCCAGGGTTTTCATCTTTGTCGTCTTCTTCTATAGGGGATCTTCTTCGCCCCCCGGTTCCAGCTGGGAGTCGGCTCCACGGGAGGTCACCACGAAGCTCGACTTCTCCCCAGCAACCGTAAACGTCACGCGGCTGGGTGCGCGTTCCCACTTTGGCGGCGCGCAACCCGGGCCGGCGAATTCTTTTTTCAACAAAGGCTTTCGCTTGCCGATCTGCCAGACCACAAAATAAGCCTTATCCCCGTCATCCGACGATCCGCAGTACCCGGCGTAATCGCGATACCAGCTGGCTTGTGACGTCTGGGGATCGAACACCGGCAAGTTCAATTGTGCGACATGACCCGTCATGCGGTCTACGCTGATCCATCCCGCCAGCCGCCAGATCCATTGCGGCGTCCTTTGCAGGTCTTCAGGAAGCGAGTCATTAACGCGGTAGGCACGCCGGACGACGAAAACGCGATCCGTGACATCGTGGGTTTCGCCGGTGGTGTATTCCCTGGTTCGGCCGTCAATCATAAGCGGCCGAATTCTTATCTCCCGGGATTCGCCGGAATCGGCCAAAGCCTTCGCCGCGCGCCATTTCCCAAGAAACACAGAGTGTTCGCGAGGGGCAGCCATTGCGCTCGCGGCAAGCAGCAACATCAGCGCGGACCGGCGCAGAATAGGCATATCGTCTGGCAATTATATGACCGGCCCGGCGAAGCGCAAAGACGCTGCTCGTGATTCATCTCCAATGAAACAAACCCGTTCCTCTGTTTTCAGCGACCAGCGATCTCGCTTGCCTGCCATGGCGGGCCCCAGCGCAAGACACCCCTCAGGCCTTTACGCCTGGGTGAAACGAGCGAATCCTGAATGAGCGTAGAGCGCGAATCAGGGACACTCATTGCGACAGCAATGAAACCCTGGCGATTCGTTCGCCCGTCGCGGCGCGACCCTAACCCAGAAACTCTAGTCCTCAAGCGAGCGGCGTATAGGCTCGCGAGTCAACTTCCCTGCTCCGATAAAAGTTTGGCGCCACGGTCCCGTTCGTTGTCTTAGATATAGAATAATCGTCAAATGAACTTAAGCTGCTGTTCTCCCTGTGATCGTGAAGCGCGTGTTTGACGCGCTTTTCCGCGAGATCGAGCCAGCCTTGATTGCGAGCTGTGATGACCAAGAAAAACGGGACCCTGGAAAGCAAGTTGTCCGATGCAACCCTCCATTCTGCCTGCCCTTCTCAACATCCGGTGGGTCTGTTCTCCGAAAAGGAAGGTGTTCGCCTCAAACAGAGGCTGCCGAAGATTCTGGTTGTCGATGACAAACTCGACACGCGGCTTCTGTTGCGCGAGCTGCTCTCCTCCAAAGGCTATGACGTTGTCACCGCCACCGAAGCGGAGGAAGCGGAAGAAAAGGTGCATTCGGAAAAACCGGATCTTGTGCTACTGGACGTGGTCATGCCCGGCAAATCTGGCTACGAGCTCTGCCGCGAGCTCAAGGAGGATCCGTTCACCCGGCTGATTCCGGTGGTGATGATCACCGGACTGACCGACCGCGAAGACCGCGTACGCGGCATTGAGGCCGGGGCCGACGACTTCCTCAGCAAGCCGTTATATCCCGAAGAACTTTTCGCCCGCGTCAAGTCCCTGCTCAAGCTCAAGGAGTTCACGGATGAGCTGGAGAACGCGGAATCTGTCCTGGTGGCCCTGGCGTTGGGCGTGGAATCGCGCGACCCCTACACCGGCAATCACTGCGAGCGGCTGGCGCACTACGCCGCAGATCTGGGCCAGCAGATCGGCCTGGACAGTGACAGCATTGTCGCTCTGAAGCGCGGCGGTTATCTCCATGACCTCGGAAAGGTTTCCATCCCTGACGAAATCCTCAAGAAAGGCTCTGGCTTGACGGCGGAAGAGTGGGAGCTGATGAGACAGCATCCTATCATCGGCGAGTCCATCTGTCGTCCGCTGAAGTCGTTCCGGAACGTGCTGCCCATCATTCGCCACCATCACGAGCACTGGGACGGCTCCGGCTACCCTGATCGACTCAAGCACTACAGCATTCCCCTGCTGGCGCGCATTTTGCAGGTCGTGGACGTGTATGATGCTTTGCGAACGGCGCGGCCCTACAAGCCCGCCCTGACGCATGACGAAGCTGAGCGCACCATGATGGCCGAAGCCCGGCAGGGACTGTGGGACCCCGAGCTGGTTGCGGAATTCTTCGCCATGCTCAGAAAAAAAGAACAAGCCGCATGAGCGTTGAAACCGCACAGTCCTCGTCCAGCGCTACCTCTAATACGGACCGGCCGGAATACAGCATTGTTGTGCCGGCCTACAACGAAAGCGCGCGTCTCGGCTCCACGCTGGAACGGATCGTGGACCACATCCACCAGCAGCGTTGGAACGTAGAGATCGTCGTGGTCGATGACGGCTCGCGCGATGATACCGTCGAGGTCATACGACGCTACGCCGCTGCTCATCCCGAAATCCGCCTGGTCCAGAACCCTGGGAATCAGGGGAAAGGCTACGCGGTCCGCAACGGCATGCTACAAGCCCGGGGCAACGTCATGCTGTTCACGGACGCCGATCTGTCTTCGCCGATTACGGAGGCGAGCAAACTGTTTTCCGCCCTGGAGGGCGGCGCCGACGTGGCCATCGGCTCGCGCTGGCTGGACCCCTCGCTGATGTTCAAGCGGCAATCCATGCAACGGCAGGTGCTGTCCCGCATTTATCACGTCTTTTTGCGGGTGCTGTTGCGCTTTCCCTATCGCGACACGCAATGCGGCTTTAAGGCGTTCACGCGCCGCGCCGCCGCCATGATCTTTCCTCTACAACGCATCCGGCGCTGGGGCTTCGACCCGGAAGTTCTCTACCTGGCGCATCACCAGGGACTCAAGGTGGCGGAGGTTCCTGTAGCCTGGGGACACGATGAAGGTTCCAAGATCAACCCGCTACGAGACGGGATGCGCATGGGCGTGGACGGCGTGAAGGTGTGGTGGTATGCGCTGACCGGGAAGTATCCCATCAAACACAAGGAAGTGTCGGCAGCCCCCTAGACAAGCGTTCACGAGCGGAAACGGGAAACGTACATCAAGCATCTTCGAGTAGGTGGAAACCTGAAAGCATGATTTGCTCAAGCAACTGACCGCTTCACTTTGGCCTTTTTGCCCACCAGCTGCACACCTTGGGCGGAATCGTAAACCAGAGTGAAATCTTCTGAACACGGACCACACAACCAGAAATACTCCAAGCGGGAAGTCCCCGGCGCTGCCGGTTGGAGCGTGTGCGAACCGGAATCGGCAATGTGTTGGGTTAGAAAAATCTTACCATCGCGCAGATAGACGAACGGGGTGGAACAAGACGGATTGGCGCACTTCGCAAGCATAGCTGGAATCTCCCTTCCCCGGTGTTTCCGCACCTACGTGAGCAAAAAACAACTACAGAGTAGATGCAGCTTTTGCCTGCGAAGTTAAAGAAAAAGTTTATCCAGCCATGCGGTGATACCAATTCGATACACACAAAGTGAACCGCAGCACCATATGCTAATTTTGGCGCGTTCTTCTTCAAGAGCCAGGATCAAGGAGCACACCCGGCATATTCGGTATCAGTAAGGCCTGTGGGTTTGCACGTGCCCGCCAAGAGGTTCTGGATTCGCTGTACCCGCTGATGATTCTCCTGTGGGTGAGTCGATACGTTGTATTGCTGGGCGCGAGGATCATAGCCATCATGCTTAGATGAAGATTGGAATTTTCAAATCGCGAGACGATCGCAGGGGTCCTGAAATAGGCGCACGCAAAGTCTGCCAGAGACGCAGTTAAGAGCACGATAACCGTCACAATTGTTATCTTGAACAGAACGTGCATTCCTTTTCGAGTGGTCATGCTCTGTTGTTTGCGGTCTTGGCAAGATATGCACAATAGAAAATTCCAGCGCCACCAGACTAGCGCCCCATTGCCGGGAGAACCAGGAGCGCCAGCAGCGCCACAACCCAAAGCCCGGCCCAGATCAGAGAGCACTTGAGCTCCCGGTTCTTCTCAGCAAAGCCTTCGTTGGCAATGTAAGTGTCGTTCATCTCGATTCCCCTTCCCGTTACTGGCTACCAAAAGTGCAAGCCGGGGGCCACGTTGGATGTCATTGATGTATAAGCAGTTATCGGATAGCGACCGGACGAAGTGTAGATAGCCAGACGCAGTGCTGTGTGGCCTTAGGCACAGATATCCGGAGATGCTGATTTGCCCCTTGTGGGATGGCCGCCTTATGCATCCAACCCGCTGTCGCTCACGCGCGGCTTTTCATATCGATATGGGTGAGCGAGGTCACAGCCCGAGAGCGGGCGAGTGGACAAGAATTTTTGTGGGTCTTAGAGGAGGCGTTTATGAAGATCCTTCTGGCCACTGATGGTTCAACCTTTTCCGAATTCGCGGAGAAGAACGTAACGGCAACGATGCGCCCGCAAGATGCTGAAGTGCTGGTACTGCAAGTGGTGGAGCCGCTGATGTTCGCCGCCGCGCCGCAGCTGGCGCCAGACTACCTTCCCGAGCAAGCGGCAAAGAGGGAAGAGGTCCTTAATCTGGCCAAAAAGACAACCGATCTAACTGCCGGCTGGCTGCGCACCGCAGGTTTCAAAGCCGAGTCGCGGGTCGTGGAGAACGACAGCCGCAACGGTATCCTCGATACCGCCGCGAAGTGGAAGCCAGATCTGATCGTGCTGGGATCGCACGGGCGCAGAGGCATGGCCAAGTTCCTGCTCGGCAGCGTGGCTGAGGCCGTGGCGAGGCATGCCAGGTGCTCAGTTCTGATCGTGAGAACCCCCGACAAAGCGGCAGCCGAATCGCGGGCGGCGTAAGGCTCTTTGGCCAATGAATCGAAAGAGACGACGCGCTTTTGTCCCTGTCGCGCAATGGATTGTCGTTAAGGCCTGACTACCACACGCGGCACCTATTCTCGCGCACCATGGGCTGGCCGGCCTTGCAATTAAAGGCCTTCTCGAATTCCGGCATGTTGATGACCAGGCCGTTCACCCTGTACTTGCCAGGGGAATGCGGGTTAGTGATGGCGCTGACGCGCAGGTTCTCTGGACGTTCATTCTCACAAGCCCACTGCGCATAGCCGATGAAGAAGCGCTGGTCGGGCGTAAAGCCGTCGCGATCCGTCAACGGTTGGTTCTTGGTCTGCGCCTTCCAGGCGACATAGGCCAGGATGAGCCCGCCCAGGTCGGCCACATCTTCGCCTTCCGTGAGCTTGCTGTTGATCTTGATGTCGTCCACGATGGTGTACTGCTTGTACTGGTCCACGACACACTGCGCGCGCTTTTCGAACTGCTCGGAGTCTTCCTTGGTCCACCAGTCGCGCAGATTCCCTTTGGCGTCAAACTGCCGGCCTTCGTCGTCGAAGCCGTGAGTCAGCTCGTGGCCGATGGTGCCGCCGGTATTGCCGTAGTTGGGCGCGTCGTCCATCTTGGGATCATAGAGCGGCGGCTGCAGGACGCCGGCCGGGAAGTTGATGTCATTCATCTGGGGATCGTAGTAAGCGTTGACCGTAGGCGGCGTCATGCCCCACTCGGTATGATCCACCGGCTTGCCGATCTTGTTGAGCTGGCGGCGTGATTCAAAGGCCACCGTGCGCTGCATGTTGCCGATGAAATCGTCAGGGCGGATTTCCACGGAGCTGTAGTCACGCCACTTGTCCGGATAACCGATCTTGTTCATCACGCCGTGCAGCTTTTCGAGCGCTTGCTTCCTGGTCTCCTGCCCCATCCAGGAGATTTCTTTGAGGTCGTCTTCCATAGCCTGCTCGATCTGCTTGGTCATTTCCACGGTGCTCTTCTTGGTTTCTGGAGTGAAGGTGCGATTCACGAATTCCTGGCCCAGCGCTTCTCCCAGCTCGCGATCTACCAGCCGTACGCAACGCTTCCACCGCGGCGGCTGTTGTTCGACCCCACGCAGGGTGTGGCTGTAAAAGTCAAAATTCTCCTTTACAAACGCTGCGGACAAGTACGGCGCATTGGCGCTCACGATGTGCCAGCGCAAATATACCTTGATGTCATCCAGGCTGTTGTCTTTGAGCTGCTTGTCGAGTTCCTGGTAGAACTTCGGCTGGGTCACGTTGAAAGTATCAACGCCGGCCACGCCCACCGTCTGCAGGTAAGTGTTCCAGTCAAAACCGGGGGTCAGCGCCTGGAGGCCCTTGCGGTCCATTTTGTGGAAGAGGTTGTGGGGATCGCGCTGCTCCACGCGGGTCAGCTGCGACTTGGCCAGCGAGGTCTCGATTTCCATGATGGTCTTGGCCTCGTTTTTGGCCAAGTCGGGCGAATCGCCCAGCAGCGTGAGCATGTTCTGGATGTGGACCGCGTACTTCTTGCGGATCTCTTCCGATTTAGCGTCGGTCTTGGTGTAGTAGTCGCGGTCGGGCAAGCCCAGCCCGCCCGCTTCGGCAAAGGCGATAACCTGCTCGGAATCGGCGAAGTCCTGGTTCGAGCCGAAATTAAAGAACAGTCCGCCGGTGGCATTGGAAAGGTGCTGCCGTGCCAGCAGAACGGCGAGGTCCCTCTTAGTCTTGACTGCGGCGATGGCATCGAGTTGCGGCTTTAACGGCGCCGCACCCAGCTTTTCAACCGCCGCCTCGTTCATGCAGGCACCAAAGAAGTCGCCGATCTTCTGCTGCGTGGCCGTGCGCCCCGCCGACTTCTTAGAGAGATCGTCCAGAATGCCCCACAGGAAACGCTGATTGTCCTGGGTCAGCTTGCCGTACACGCTCCATCCGGCCTGGTCCGGCGGGATGGGATTGTTCTTCATCCAGCCGCCACAGGTGTACTCGTAGAAGTCCACACAGGGGTCGGCCGTCTTGTCCATCGAGGGAATATCCAGGCTCGGGGTGTACGGCAGCGCCGTGGTCGGCTTGTCGGCCGCTGGCGCGGCCGCAGCAACCGGCTTGGCTGTGGCGCTCTGGGCGGATGCTTGCGTGAAGGCGGCGAACATCAGAACAACGATCGCGGCAAGAAAACGCATATAAGTCTTCATGGGAACACTCTCTCGGGGGTTGATTGGGGCCCGTTCTCGATGGCCTCTTGGATAGACGAGCTAGTTTACAAGAAGGAAGCGGGGTTGCGCACTCAGGCCTCCACCGTAGCAAGGCTCAGGCGCTCCGCCCCGTGTGCGCCGGAAGGCGTAGCCGCCTATACATGGCCTACTTGTAGATGATGGTGGATTGTTGTCCAGTGCCCTAAGCGCCGGAGGCGCGACGAGAGGGTAGCCCACGGCGGCAGCCGTGGGTGCGTGTTCCAGGATTCATTGCGAGCGCCGGAGGTGCGGCACAGAAGTTTTTAGCCCAAACCCGCTGGCTCGTAGGCAAGGACAGCGACGCTTGGGGAGTGGGCTCGCGCCGGATCGTTGCTGCCGAACAAACTTGTGAATGGGTGCAACCGTGGGAGGGCTGTGTCGCGCCTCCAGCGCTCTGGTCTAATCCGCAGGTTACCCACGGCGATGCCGTGGGCTACCCTGCGGTCGCGCCTCTGACGCTTAGGTCCTCTGGAACGCTCCGATTCCTACGTTTTCAAGATGAGTGTTCGAGAACGACATTGTTGGCTGCTCGGCTCACTCCTGGAAGCTGAACGTGGCCTTGAATTTTCCGACTTCGATTACATCGCCGGCATGCAGTTCTTTCTGATTTGGACAATCTTCGCCATTCACCTTCAGCTTGATCTTCTTTTCCGAAGGCGCGATGTAATATTTGTTCTCGCGCTTGCTGATTAATGCGGCGGTGGTGGGCGCGAACAAACCTTTGAGGCGGATGGTCGCCATCGAAGACTTGCCGATCATGGTCATCTTCGCCGTCAGCACGTATTTTTCCTGGTCGGTCTTGCCTTGCAGCACCTGCAGCAGGCCGATGCGTTCCCGGCCGGGCACCGGCGCGCCGGTTACCGACCGCGCGGCGATCACGGGCGCGCCTTTTTCCG
>Ga0126379_10001167_pt1 | contig 15665 bp, 11 predicted proteins | sample PanSoiMetPlot_24_FD_92640 | JGI IMG/M metagenome (GOLD analysis project Ga0126379, IMG submission 92640) | Tropical forest soil microbial communities from Panama - MetaG Plot_24 | ecosystem: Environmental > Terrestrial > Soil > Tropical forest > Bulk soil | place: Panama | collected 2016-02-17 | reverse complement strand
CTGCCAGCACCCCCTCGGGGCGGCTTGATGGCATGGTTCTCGCCAGCATCATCGGCCGCGGCTCACCAGAGTTGGTGCGTTTCTGGGGCGAACCGCCGCTGGTTCGCGAGCCCGATACACTGATTTTTGGTTTGCATCGCATCGATCCGCCAGAACAGGAATTCCTGGAGCACTCGCCCATACGTCATATCCTGGCGGCGAGTATCCAGTCAGTGGGCGCGGAGAAAGCAGCGAATAACGCGATTGCACAATTGCACGCGGACGGACGCGAATTCATGTTGCATCTGGATTTAGACGTGATCGCACAGGAAGAATTCCCTGCTACGAATGCACCGGGCGGCGGCGGACTCTCTTTCGCCGAAACGCAAACGGCCCTGACGGAATTTGCAAAACGCAAAAATCTGCTCGGTCTGGACATCGCACAATACAATCCGGAAAAAGATGCGGATGGCAGCGCCGCAAGAAAAGTGATCGATCTGCTTGCAGAAGTGCTTTCCGCGCGGCTTTCGGCGTTAGCAACGCCCCCGCCACCGGCTACCACGGAAGAGACGCCATCGACGACGGCGTAAGGCGCTCAAACCACAAACTAGGGGCTATGACTTAGGACGTTGCCGGGAAGGTTTCTCGTGTGCGCCCGAGACTTTTATTCTCGGCCCGGGTTCTGGTCTAAAGACAGAAGCGCCGGCGAACTTGCCGAAAGACCCTACATCCTATTCCGATCGACGTCGCATCGTAGCACTCTATGGGGTCGTGGCTGGGGAATAAAATAAAGGGGGGTATGTCCGTTAGGTCTGCATGAATTCTGGTACCGATCGGGGCGATGTGGTCAGCGTAAAAATGAGTCGTGGCTATGGGGGGATGACTTGTGACCAGTCGAGACAGTGGGATTGATGTGAAGTTTCCGGACAAGTGCAAACCTTCTATCCGTGTGTGTCTGGTGGTGCAGAACCGATTGTTGCGCGAAACCATGGCACGACTTTTCCGGAAGAGACCGGGAATCATCGCGGTTGGGAAGGAATGCTCCGTAAACATACTCCCCGAATCTGCGGGAGAGCCCTTCGATGTTCTTTTGATGGATTCCTTGAAGGCCGCATGCGCTAAGGATTTGGAGGAAACTCCGCCACCGCACCGGCAGCTTCCCAAAGCGATATTTTTTGGGATGGACGACGATCCGGAATGTTTCTTGCACGCCATACGAAACGGGGCGCGCGGCTATTTGCTGAAGGACGCCTCTTCTGAGGAAATTGTATCCGCGGTCCGCCGAGTTGCGGAAGGAGAGGCCGTGTGCCCGCCAAAATTGTGCCGCTTGTTATTTGAGCGTGTTGCCAGCGAGGAAAAGCCTCTTCGCGAACGCGCCGAAAAAACCCGTGGAGTAAGGTTGGGACTCACCTACCGGCAGCGTCAGTTGATGGCCCTGGTGGCCCAGGGAATGACGAACAAAGAGATCGCCGGCAAATTGAATCTCTCTGAATTTACAGTGAAGAATCACATCGCCCGGGTGATGAGGCAACTGAATGCGGACAGCCGTCACGAAGCCGCAGTTCTAATTCATGCGAAGGGCTCCCTGGGCGCTCTCAACTAATTAAATAACTCAACTGGTCAAATAAGACGACATGGTGTCATCCAAAGAAAAAGCCTTTTCTTTGGCGGTGCCGCGGAAGTGGCCTTTTCGCGCAATCAAGATAAATGCTTCTAGCAGCGGCGGCGCTTCAGCAGCAGTGGCACAGCGCCAAGGCCAAGAAGAAGCAGGCTGGCTGGCTCCGGAGCCGCGCCGCTGATCGGTTGCCCGTTCACGGTGACTCCGTCGATTGCTAACCCAGAGTCAAAAAGTTCATCGTTCCAGTTGGTGACGCCGAACAGCAGGAAGTAGCTGCCGGCGGTTCCAATCGTGAAGCTGGAACTCGTCCAGCCCGTGCTGCCGCAGCCCTGAGTTGGGCCGAGGAAGCAGGCTCCGGAAGATGAGCCTAACGGCGACCACATCGTGAGCCCGGGTCGGATGGTGACCATCGAGGGATTCAGCGTGCCTACCGGTACCGGCATGTTCGATCCAGGAATCGTGTTTCCGCCGGGAGTGGTGCGCGCCGTGGCGAGCTGCGCTATCGGGGCGCTTGCGGAATTAAAAAGCTCTGCCCAAGCGTAGTCCGAGACGAAAGCGCCGTCAGTGGTTGTGTAGTTAAAGTCGAAGTTCAACAGGCTGTTGGCGGCTGCTGCAAACGTAATCGTCTTGAGCGTGGACCCGTTGGTCGAACTGCCCCGTCCCCCGGCACCCGTAACACCTGCAAGCCCTCCGACACCGGGAATGCCCCCATTTGTTGAAATCCATTCATAAGCAGGATTGCCTGCGGGTGAAAGTGGTACGACTCCGTCCGCCCCACTCGAACCGCAACTGCCAGTGCAGGTCCAGCCGGCCGGAATCGAAGATGCAGCGATAGCTCCTGACAAGCAGAGCGCGAGCGTGGTTACGAACGTAGTTGCAACAAGGTACGATGCGAGCCTTGAAGACCAAAGCTGAATCACAGGCTTTATCCTTTCAACGATGAATAGAAAACACGAGGGCTGCATCTGCTTTTGCATTTGGGTCGCCAACCGAAGAGTGTGTGAAAGTCGTTTAGCAGCTTCTAAGTAATTGGTTTTTCAGATAGATAGAGGCAGGGAACGGCGAGGCACGCGTCGAGCCTTCCAGTATCGCGCGCTCGGAGTGTAAAGTTTTCTCCCCAGTGGAATGACCCGGGTATAGTTGTGCAAATCGCGGTATACAGTGGATACCTCAGAGCTTAGGGGAAATCCCCTGTAGTAGGTGCGAAAAGCAGACGGCGCTGAGTGCATCGGGGGCTGTCACCCCGGATCAGTGGAACCGGGCGAATGTGGAGATTCCAGTCGCCACCACCCGGTGCGGTCGACCACGCGACCCGGCCGGTTGCCGGTATCGAGCGCAAGCACCGGAGAGGCATTCGTAATAGTCGCGCGAGCCACGATGGCTGTCAGCACCGCGAAAGGAGTACTGGCGAGAATTTGGATTGCACGGCGTTGGCCTGCGAACGCCGCTAAGCATAGTCTGTTTCGTGCGGCGTTCAAAGTCGTGTTACTCGCTGGATAAGGACCGGCTGGGCCGGCACGCCGAGCTTTTTTGCGACTGCGAAATATGCCGACCAATATGGCGACCGGTTGGCTGGCTGAAGCGCTGCCTCGCCATCCGAAATTGCGCGCGTAGTTGCACCGGGGATGACCGCACGTCAAAGGAAAGATGTATCCAATTCGATAAATCCATGGATTGAATCGTCCTGACAGGAGCGGCGAAAGCCCTAGAATAGGAAGAGCGGGCGGCGGGCTCCGGTTGAGCCAGTGAAGCCGTCAAGCGGAGCGCGATGAAACCTCGATTGCAGGTGATGAAGTTTGGTGGCACGTCTGTAGGAGACGCGGTGTGTATTGCGCGAACGGCACAGATTATCGCCACGGGCGCTCGCGAAAAAGCTTGCGTGGCGGTGGTTTCCGCCATGAGTGGAGTGACCAACCGGCTGATCGAAGCGGCGAATAAGGCGCAAACGGGCGACGTCCAGGAAGCGGTGCACGCCATTGAGGGCTTGCGCGCACAACATGAGGCGGTGCTGCTGCACCTCACCCCGAACGATGCGGAACGCTGCCAGCTGCGAAAGAAAATCGACGCGGTGCTCGGCGAAGGCCGGCGCTTGTGCGAAGGAACGGCCTTGCTGCGGGAGTTAACGCCGCGCACCCTGGATGCGATTTCAAGTTTGGGAGAGCGGCTCTCGGCCCCGCTCGTCTCGATGTCGGTGAGAGAACTGGGACTGCAAAGTGAAGCGATTGAAGCGACGGAATTAATTGTGACGGATGCGTTCCATGGCGGCGCCGAACCGCAAATGGTTTTGACACACGAAAAATCTCAGGCACGCCTCTTGCCGTTGCTCGAAAAGGGCATTGTGCCGATCGTGACAGGATTCATCGGCGCGACGGCGGGCGGCCAGTTAACGACACTGGGTCGTGGTGGATCGGATTACTCCGCGACGATCCTGGGTGCTGCAATCGGCGCCGACGAAGTGATCATCTGGACGGATGTTGACGGAGTGCTGACAGCGGATCCGCGGTTGGTGAGCGAGGCCCAGACTATCCCGATGATTTCCTACCGCGAAGCGGCGGAACTGGCGTACTTCGGCGCGAGGGTGCTTCACCCGAAAACGTTGAAGCCGGTGGTGCAGGCCGCCATTCCAGTGTGGATCCGCAACAGCTTTCAACCGGAGCGGCTCGGGACCCAAATCACGCCGGTGGGGCGTGGCGGCATTGGCGGAGGAGTAAAAGCGCTGACGGCGATTCGGGATGTAGCGCTCATTAGCGTGGGCGGGCCCGGGATTGTGGGGGTACCGGACGTGGTAGGCCGAACGTTTTCGACGACCGCGGAAAAGCGTGCCAACGTGCTGTTGATTTCGCAGTCCTCTTCGCAGAACGATATCTGCTTTATCGTTTCCGCTGCGGACGCGCAAACGACGGTCGACGCCATGAAGAAGGAATTCGCCAACGACCTGGCGCACCAGACCGTGGAGCACATCAGCGTCGATCCGAACATCGCGATTGTGGCGGTGGTCGGCGAAAAGATGCGCGGGATACCCGGAATAGCCGGGCGCACGTTTAATGCGATGGGCCGCGAGAGTATCAATATTATTGCTATTGCGCAGGGTTCTTCAGAGTCCAACATTTCCTTCGTGATCGAAGGAAAAAACGTGAAGGCAGCGTTGCTGGCGTTGCACCGCGAGTTCAAACTAGAAAAACCCAACGGCGTGTGAGTGCTTTACGGATTTGTCCGCGTTAGACGCAACGCGATTCCCCGTTCGAGCCGCATATAGCTCAAACCGCCGGCTTCAAGAGTGGAGAGGTAGCGGCGATAGTCGAAATCGGCCAGCACGGCACCGTAATGTTCACCGCTGGAAATGAGGGCCACAGCCTTGCCGCGAAAGAGAGAGTAGTGCGGATCCTGCGAATGCAGGCGGATGGTATCGGGGTTGAGGGTTTGCAGCAGGAGAGCGAACAACAAACCAAGCGAGTGAGCATTCTGATCCTTCAGGCGTTCCTGGCGAACAATTAGACTGCCGTGGTTTTAGCCGGCCACTGGCGATTTGCCGGCCGGGTCAGATAGGAGACGACCAAGAGCAGCAGCAATATCAGTGGCATAAATGCCACGGAGCCATCTTTCGCCACATAGTGAGCAACGCATGCCGAGATCCACGCGAACGTGAATCCGGCATAGGCCCACTCTTTAAGTTTGACCACGCCGGGAATAACGAGGGTGATCGCGCCAAGGAGTTTGGCGATCCCGAGAATAATGCGCAGGTGCTGCGGATATCCAACGTGAGCAAATCCCTGAACTGTTTGCGGACTGCCGGATAGGTAAACGAATGCAGCAATCACCGACATCACGGCGACCAGAGCAGTGCTGAGCCAATAAGCTATTTTGCGCGCCATGAGTTGTGTTCTCCTCGCTTAAATAAGAGCAAAAAACGAGCGCCGTCCTGTCGAAGAGTCGAAAAAACGCCATCGAACACTTCTCGTTGGAGAAGTCCCAGCATGGTCGCCTGCCGATTCTGCTCGAATCGCCGGCTAGTCGCAACTTATTATCGGACCACACGGCTAGGTCTTAGTGGCCGTGCTTATAAAGCTTTTCCCCGGCGGGAATTTCGATCTGCAAGCGGTTTCCAGGCAAGGGAAGAGGGCAAGTGGTGAAGGAATTGTACGCGCAAGGCGGATTGTAGGCCTGGTTGAAATCCAATTCGACGGCGCCATCCTTGGGAACGTCGGTATCAAGAAAACGTGAAGCTGGATAGGTCAACTTGCCGCTAGTGAGATCGCGAAACACAATAAACAGCCCTGGGGCCGAGTCATTTTCCTGCGCGTCCAGACGAATCGCCTGTCCTTTTAGGGAAAAACTGACGTAGCCGATGACTTTCAGCTTGATGGCATCGCCCAAAACGTTTTGCGAGTCCAGTTCCTTTGGCGCGGGGTAGGAGACAAATCGTGCCGTCACATGATAAGCGGGATCAACGGGAAACCAATTCAGGCCAGTGAAATTCTTGCGCAGTTGCGAGTTTTTGTCCTTCATGCGGATGGCGAAGCGGCCGCCGCTGGCATGCACGAACAATGTCAGATCGCCCAGAACAACGCGATCTTCGCGGGAGTCAGGGCGCAAGTCTGCGGTTTGTACGGGCTTTCCGTTCATCGTCGCGGCCACGCCGGGATTCAGGTGCACCGAAGTCTTGCCGTCATGAAAACTGAAAACTCCAGCGAACGCGGGAGCGCCAGCCGGCAGAACGATGTTGTTTTTTGGATCAGAGCCGAAACTGTTTTCGCCTTCGTGCATCCAGAAAAGGCCCGCGACTGTAAGCCATCCGGTGTCAGAGGTGAGCTTGGCTTGGTAATCATGGCGCCACTTCTCGACCGATTGCTGATAATTCGCATCGCTGGCCGCCGCCGCGTGGAAGCCAAGAAGGGCGACCAGCGCAAAGACCATGGCGCGATTGCTGGTCACTGAAGTCGTTATGAATCGCCTCATACGCGTCCTCCATTCGAAGCATGAATCATTGCCACGCAATTGCTTTAAGGATGGGAAGCCATCCGTTTGCGATGATAGCGAGCCAGCCCCCGCCAGGAAAGGCTGAGCGCGCCGACGAATCCGTATTGCGAGATTTCCTCGGGAGACAGGGTGGCGCTGGCTTCGTGTGTGACTTCGCGCACGAACGCTTCCATGGCTTGCTGCTCATTGTGGCCGGCGCCAAGGATCCGAAGAGCGAAATCACTCCAATAGTGCAGGCGTTCGCGATACTGGGCGATATGGCGCGCGGGTTGATCGGAGAAACCGAAGTGTGTAAGGAATAGTTGCCGCGGCTGAAGTTTTTCGATGGCTTCGAGCGAGGCGTCCCAGAGCTCCAGCTGAATATCCGGCGGAGGTGTGGCCGGAAGAATGAATGGATGTCCGTCAATGCAGATGCCGGTGGTGTCGCCGACGAACGCGACGCCTTCGGAAGGGTCAAAGTAAGTGACATGATGCGACGCATGTCCCGGCGTATAGAGCACCTGCAATTCCTGCGCGCCGAACGAAACAGTCTCGCCGCCCTCGAGCACCTGGAGATTTCTCTTGGGTACAGGCAGAAAGTCGCCGAACAGACGTCTCATATCGTTGCCATAAAGGCGTTGGGCACTGGCGAGCAGATTCGAGGGGTCGGCCATATGATCTGCCCCGCGCGCGTGAACATAGACCTGCAGATGAGGATTTTCCTGGACAAGGGAACCGGTGGCCCCAGCGTGGTCGAGATGAATGTGGGTCAAAAAAATGGTTTGCAGGTCACTGAGGGAGCAATGGTGAACAGCAAGCTGCTCCCGAAGATTCTCGATGGTCGAGGCGGGACCCGGATCGACGAGCGCACAAAAATCCTGGGACAGCAGCAGCGCGGAGGCAATGGCACGCGGCCGACCTTGCCAATCCAGATCCAAAGGGACGATGCAGTTCATCGGAGGAAAAATAGTGTAACGCAAAGAAACCATCGAATGCAGAAAATGGCACTTCGTGGGATCGGGAGGAGGGTGTGGGGAAGTTCAAGGAAACACTTGCAGAATGATGAACTTGTGGAATATGCTTTGGGCACTGCGGCTGGTTTCCATCTGTACCTCGCGTCCCGCGAGAGATTCAGTCGCAATACCGCCCATTGAAGAGGAAGAACAAGTTGAGCGCTGCGTACTGCCATGCGTCTTCCGTCCAGCGCAGCGGGAAGCTTAAAGGTGAAGACGCATGAGATACACGGGTTTCTTAGGATCGAATTCAGGGAGGAATACTATGCGCAAATGGTGTGCAACTGTGGCAATGGGCGTTTTGTTTGCTCTGCCACTCTGTGCGCAGCAGAAAGATGCGAGCACAGCAAGTAAGAGCAATACTCCGTCGGAGAATACCGCAACAGCCAACGCCACAGCGGGCGACTTCAGTATCGCCCCAGCATCGAGCAGCTTGTTCCCGATGCCGGCAGCCGCGGCAGCCAGGCCAGCGGATATTTTCTCGGATTGGGATAACAATCCGTGGAACCGTCACGCTTGGGGCCTTCTGACGCCCAGGTATGAAATCGCGGGGATGTTCAGCTACGTGAACTTCTGCCCGTGTGCGTTTCAGAATTGGAACAGTTTCGGGGCCACAGGATCGTTCACATACAATGCCAATAAGTATTTGGGCCTCAATGCCGAGTATGGCGCCTACCATTTCTCTCGTAGCGTCTTCGTGCTCAACGGAACCGACTACACCGCTACCAGCATCACCGGCAGCTTCCAGACCTGGCTGTTCGGTCCCCGGTTGAACTGGCGGCGTTTTGATCACTTCGTGCCATTCGTCGAATTCATGGTCGGCGCCGCACGGGGCGGACCGCAGGTTACAGGAAGCACCTCGCAGAACACCTTCGCATTGGCGGCAGGAGGCGGCGTGGACGTGGTGCTTCTGAAGAATTTGTCCTGGCGGTTCTTTCAAGCGGACTACCTGATGACGAACTTCACCGGCCCGCTGATGAACCCACAGGGTCGGCAAAACAACTTTCGCATCGGTTCAGGACTGGTGTTGCGCTGGGGCTACCCACCCGCGCCGCCGAAGCCCAATCATCCGCCAGTTGCAGCTTGCTCAGCGGATAAGCCCTCGGTCTATCAGGGCTCTAACGACGTCATCGGCATACACGTGAACGCCACCGACGCAGACAACGATCCTCTAACCTACGCTTATACGGCGACGGGTGGAACAGTGGAAGGAACCGGCCCCGACGGACGTTGGAACTCCAGCGGACTGGCCATCGGCTCTTACACTGTGAACGCCAAGGTCGACGACGGCCGCGGCGGCACTGCTACTTGTTCTGCCGATGTGCAAGTGATCAAGCGGCCCAACCGTCCGCCGGTCATCTCCTGCGCACCGGAACGCAACCCGATTCTTGCCGGCGAGCGCGTAGCCATCAATTCCACTGCCAGCGATCCCGACGGCGATCCAATCACCTACAGCTACTCGGCTTCGGGTGGCCAGATTTCCGGCACCGGCGCAAGTGCGCAATTTGACTCCACCGGTCTGTCGGCAGGCAGCTACACGGTAACCTGCACGGCTGACGATGGTCAGGGCGGCCGCACCAGCGCCACCACCAACGTTGACGTTCAGAAACCGGCACCGCCGCCACAAGCTACCAAGGTCGGCGATTGCGGCTACAACAAGGTCGGCGCATCGCGCTTCGACAACGCTTGCAAGCGCGTAGGCGATGACGTGGCCCTGCGCCTCAACAGCGATCCCAACGCCAAGCTCGTGATCGTGGGTTATGCCGATGGCAAGGAACCCAAGGCCGCCAAGCTGGCAGAACAGCGCGCTGAACTCGCGAAGAAGTACATCGTCGAGAAGGGTATCGACGCTTCGCGCATCAGCACTCGCACTGGCACGGCATCGACCGAGAAGGGCACCGAAAAGGACAACCGTCGCGTGGAGTTCGTGCTCGTACCGGAAGGCGCGACGTACTAAGAAACTCGGGGCGCGAAACGAGTGTGCGTAGCTCGTGGCATGCCCTGACGACAAAACATCAACCCGGGCTCTCCGAGAAGTGTTCGGAGAGCCCGTTTTTTTGTCGGCGATATCTCAACGAGGGATAGTCGTGGAAGCACGAATCTGCATCGCAGGTTTGCTGTTGTGCCTGTGCCTGGGATCGACCGCCGGAGCGCAGCGCTGGCAGCGGCTGGGCCCGGAAGGCGGCATGGTGGTGTCGTTGGGAACCGGCGCACGTGCGGTCGCCTACGCAGGCACTGCGGACGGGCATGTGTTTGCCAGTGAAGATGCCGCCATCCATTGGGAACTGCGAGGCCGCGTTGGCACGCGGACCGATGCGGTCGTTTCGCGCCTGGTGAGCGAACTGGGCGCGACTGGCCGGCTGTTCGCCGCGGTGTGGTATCAGGAGCCTGGAGCGGGCGGAGGCGTGTTTCGCAGCGAGGATGGGGGGCGCACGTGGAGCCTCGCGGGATTGCACGGTGAAGCCGTGCGCGCGCTGGAGATTGCGCCCGGGGACCCCAAGGAGTTGGTGGCCGGAACCTTGAGCGGGGTGTTTCGTTCGAACGATGCAGGGAAGAGTTGGCAGAGAATTTCTCCGGAGGGCGACGAAGAATTGCGGCGCCTGGATTCCTTGGCCATCGATCCGCGCGATGGCAACGTTATTTATGCGGGGACCTATCACCTGCCTTGGAAGACCGTCGACGGAGGAAAAAGGTGGAGCCCGGTCATCGCCGGGCTGATCGACGATTCCGACATCATGAGCCTTCATGTGGATGCCAGCGATCCTCAGCGCGTTTATTTGAGCGCTTGTTCAGGCATCTATCGCAGCGAGAACCAGGGCGGTTCGTGGACCAAGTTGCAGGGCATTCCGTATGCGGCGCGGCGCACGCAAGCCATCGTGCAGGATGCCGCGCAGCCTAAAACCTTGTACGCTGCGACCACCGAAGGAGTGTGGGTGACCCGCGACGCGGGAGAAAGTTGGAAGCGAACCACTCCGAAGGAATGGGTGATCAACGGCGTCGCGGTCTTGCGCGTGTCCGCCTCAGAGCCCGGGCGAGTCCTGATCGGGACGGAGGGACAAGGCATCTTAGTGAGCGACGATGCTGGCGAGACATTCTCCGCCGCGAACGCCGGGTTTACGCATCCCGTTGTCTCGCAACTTGCCGGCGATCCTCGGCAAGCAAATCATCTGCTGATCCTGCTGCAAACAGGCGGAGCACGCCTGCTGGAAAGCTGGGACGCGGGAGCGAACTGGGCGCCGATTCGATCGACAAAGAGTGGACCGACGAAAGAGCGTGAACTGGACACAGAAAGCGCCGAACGAATTTACGGCATGCCGTGGGGCTGGCTGGTGAGACTGCGAGATGGCTCCCTGTGGCTGTGGGACGATGCAGCCGCATCTTGGAAAGAGTGGAAGCTTCGCCTGGCGCCCGGCTCGCCGGGGGTTTCGAAGAACAACGGCAAAAGTAAGCGCCCAGCAGTTCCCGCGCCGCTGCAAGCGCTGGGCAACTCGTTGGCCTTTGGCGGTGGCGATCTGTTCGCGTTTACCAACCAGGGCTTGCTCAGGTGTTCTCCGGCAGGCAACTGTTTCCGCTTGCGGGCGTTCGCGGGAATTGCACCCGCAGGCGCTGTTTGGGTATCGGAGAATGCGCAAGGGCTGGCGGTTGTCGCAGACGGCAAGTTCTGCATGTCCAGCGATGGCGGTGGAACGGCCGCGTGGAGCGATCTCCCGGTAGCAGGATCGGCAGTGCTCTGGATTGATGTCGCCACTTCACCAGACGGACGGCGCGTCTTTTTAGGGACAACTCAGGGCCTTTATCAATCGAGCGATGGTGGTAAGCATTGGGAGCATCACGAAGCCGGGTTGCCCGCCGGTCAGTTGGAAGGCTGGCTCACGACAAAGAATCTGCTGGTCGCGACATTGCGGGAAGGAGGAATGTACATTTCGCGCGACGCTGGAAAAACCTGGCAGCGAATCGATCAAGACCCGGAACGTGGACGATTTACAGGGTTGGTCGAAACACAGCCAGGAGTGTTAGGGATCGGATCGCAGAGTGAAGGAGTGCTGCGCCTGTTCATGACAGGAACCCAATAGGGTACTGACCGGTTCAGCTTCCTCACGCTCGCTTTTCGCGCCTCAGGCATCTTGAGAACGGCGGCGTCATTGAACGGCACGGTGGCGCACGGACGGACGACCATCTCACCGAAGCCGAGAGTGCTCTGAAGGACGTGATCGAACGCCTGGGCACGTGGAGAGAAATGGGCCTTTCGAGAGCCGAATAAGGAGGAGCTCGATCCTCCATTGCTGGTGTGGAAGATGCTTCAGCGCATTGATCGCCGTGAGCTTTCACTGCAACGCACCGTCAAACAGGGCTCGATCGACCGCAGGCCCATCGACGTGCCATCGTTCTAGCCACCAATTGCGACCTGGACACGAATGTGCTGCAGGTCAATTGCCTCCACTTCGCGAACGAAAGAGCCATAGCTTTTGCTGGTCACTGCGTTCCTGGAAAAGTTCAGTAATCCCGATGAACCGAATCGCGAGATGACCGAAAACGCCACCCGCCGGCCGATGGCCTACGACTGGCCGGGAACTGTGCGCGAATTGGAGAACGCCATTGAGGGAGAAAGGCCGGAGCGGCGAAGCGACAACGCAACACCAGTAGTTCCAGGATTTCCACCGGTCGATCTAGGACCGGAATAATACATCTTCACGTTGAAACATTTTCACAGCGAAAAACAGCGCTACAGCCGCGTAAACGCACGTCGATGAAAAAATGATGGCGATGTAATTCCAGTGATACGTGCCGGTAACGAGTTCCTTGCACAGCAGGCTCATGTTCAGGATGGGTACGAGAGCCAGCTTGGATGTCAGTTCGACGCCCGGCAGCATCGCCGCGACAGCCGGAAGAATGACCACCATCATCAAGGGAGTGACGTAACTTTGAGCTTCCTTGTAGCTTTTGGCGAACAACGAAATGGTCATCAGTGCCGCCGAAAAGAGCACGGCCAGCGGAAGAACCATAACGAAAACAGAAACGACAGAACCGGGACCAAGACTAAGTTGAAGCTCCGCGGCATCGCTTCCGGCCTTGTCGAACGCGTGGAAATGTTCAACCGCCCAAAAAGACACCCCCATAGACGTCACGGAGAGCGCGGCGGTAACTAGCGAAGCGCTGAGCACCAGAAAGAATTTCCCTAGTACCAGATGCACGCGGGAGACGGGACTGGAGAGAATCGTCTCCATGGTGCCGCGTTCCTTTTCGCCGGCCGTCAAATCCATGGCCGGATACATGCCGCCTGTCAAACACAGCAGGATAACCATGTACCCGATCAGGCCGCCGAAGGTCGCGCCGCCCACCTTTTCCGGCGGGGCCACATTTTCCTGTTTCACGTCGAAGGGTTTAAGCGCCGAATCAGGCACGTTTTTAGCGGCCAGACGCTCCTTCACCACAGTATCGCTGTACGTTTTGAAGTAGTCTTGCACCCGGTCGGCGCCGAACGAAGATTTCATGTCGCCCCGGTAGATATAAATCTTCAGCGCGGTCGGTTTCTGCTGCGCGACGTCGCTCTGGAATCCCGGCGGGATTTCCACGGCCGCGCGAATGTCTTTGTCGATGATCTGGTCTTTCCAGTTGCCGGCCAGCGGCACCACCACAATTTTGTCGTTCTTGTGCAGGCCCTCGACAAACCGCGGGGAATCTTGGCCCCCGAGGATCATGATGCGAGGAACCTCCTCCTTGGCCTTGCCTACCAGGGAAATCGCCAATGCCGCAAAACCCGCGGTTAGCAACGGAAACAGAATCAGCGGAACGATAAGCGTGGAGATCAAGGTGCGTCGGTCACGAAGTGCTTCTCGCAGTTCCTTACGGTACACGATGCCAACGTTTCGCAGAGACATGTCAGTTGGCCTCCTGCTCAACGTACAGCGGCGCCACAATCTTCACGAATATTTCTTCCAGGTCTGCTTCGCTATGACGGGCCCGCAGTTCCTCAAGCGAGCCCTCAGCTAGCAGTTTGCCGGACTGAATTATGCCGATGGTATCGCACAGCTTTTCCACTTCGCTCATCACGTGGGTTGAGAAAATCACGGTCTTGCCGCGCTCGCGGCACTCGCGGATGAATCCGATGATGGTGCGCGCGGTCATGATGTCCAGGCCAATGGTCGGTTCATCGAAAATCATCACCTGCGGGTCGTGGATCAAGGTGCGGGCGATGGAAGTTTTCTGCTTCATGCCCGTGGAAAGCTTGTCGCAGCGGCGGTCGCGGAACGAATCCATATCCAGGCGACGGAAGATATCGTCGACGCGCTTCTTGAGAATGGAATCGTCCAGCCCATTCAAGCGCCCAAAATATTCGACCATTTCCTGTGCCGTGAGGCGCGGGTAGAGAGCCGTGGCGGCGGACAGGAAGCCGACGTTGGTGCGGACCTTTTGCGGGTCATCGACCACGTCGTGCCCGCAGACAACCGCGGTGCCGTCGGTCGGCTCCAGGATGGTGGCCAGCATGCGCAGGGTAGTGGTCTTGCCGGCTCCGTTAGCGCCCAATAACCCGTAAATCTGGCCGGGCTTGCACACAAAACTCACATTATCGACGGCGCGAATTTCTCCGCGTTTCTTGTCTCGGAACACTTTGGTCAGGCCACGAGTTTCGATCATTGAAAATGCCTCATGAAGTGAATTAACGCAGGCAAACCGCTATCTGCAGGGTACTTGCAGCGGCCACACCGAAGTTACACGAAACCCCGGTATGAAAAAACTGAAATCGAGCGGACAACTAACCCTTGTGACAATTGGAGCACTGCTTGGCATCATACTTATCAGCGGGAACGCGGAACATGTTGTTGCATTGGATGCAGACGCGATGGATAAAACTGTCGGACGGAGGCGCGGCAGGTTGGGCCGGTTTGACCGGTTCCGTCGAAGCCCCTTGGGATGAGCTGCTCATGGGCCGATTCTAGCATAGGCAGTGGCAGGGCATTGTGGCATCCAAGGCAAATCCCCGGGCATCTCACGCTACAGGGCTGGCGGAACTCTGTAGAGAAACTAGCTAACCTCCTGATAGACTTTACCTTAGGAAGCGTCTTCCCCAGCAGTTACGGCTCGCAAGCCAAGCACAAGTTATAGGCCTTCGCGCGAAGCATTCCGCCCGGTATGGGCAACGCGGTGCGCGCTGTTGGGGCGGCTTAACTTCTGGATTCTATGGAGAGAAAGCTACGGAATCGGGTGCTGATCTTCCTGCTGGTCGCAGGAATTGTGGCCTTTGTCTTGGTGCGCATCAGCGGCCGGCAGCCGGTGGCAAAGATCTCGGCGATGACGCCGACGCGGCAAAACATCGTGTCGTCAATCAGCAGCAACGGGAAAGTGGAGCCCCTCTCACCGTATAGTATTCGCGCGCAGCTGGACACCTTTGTGGATCAGGTGCATGTTTCCGAGGGGCAGAATGTCAAGAAAGGCCAGCTCCTGGTGGAACTGAACGTGAAGGATGCGGCGGCGCAACTGGCGCAGGCGAAATCAAAATTATTGCGTGCGGAAGACGATTTGAGCGCGGCCAAGGCCGGCGGCCGCGCTGATGAAGCGTCGCGAGTAAACGGAGATCTGGCGAAGGCGCAAGCCGATCTCGCTCGCTTGCAGAAAAATCACGACTCGCTCGAGCGATTGCTGGCGGAGGGCGCGGCCACGAAAGACGAATTGGCTGCCAACGAGCTTGCGCTTACAAAGATGCAAGCGGAAGTGAACCGCCTTGCCGCGGCGAAGCAGGAATTTGAGCGTCACGTGAATCTGGACAGTTCGCAAGGGGAACTGTCGGTGCAGCAGGCCAAAAGCGACGTTGCCTCGCTCGAAGACAAAGTAAGACAGGGCCGCATTACCGCCCCCGTCGACGGAACGCTGTACGCCTTGCCGGTGAAGCGCGGCGACTTTGTGAAGGTCGGCGACCTTATCGCCGAACTCGCGGATTTGCACAAGGTGCGGGTACGCGCGTTCATTGACGAGCCGGAGTTGGGTGCACTGGAATCCGGCCAGCCCGTCAAGATCACTTGGGACGCGCTCCCCAATCGCGTTTGGCAGGGGCAGACTGAAGTGATCCCCAAGCAGGTCGTGCCCCGTAACTCTAGGAGCGT
>Ga0126379_10001165_pt1 | contig 15671 bp, 13 predicted proteins | sample PanSoiMetPlot_24_FD_92640 | JGI IMG/M metagenome (GOLD analysis project Ga0126379, IMG submission 92640) | Tropical forest soil microbial communities from Panama - MetaG Plot_24 | ecosystem: Environmental > Terrestrial > Soil > Tropical forest > Bulk soil | place: Panama | collected 2016-02-17 | reverse complement strand
GAGGCGCTCGAGCCCGCCATCCGGGGGATGGACACCATGGCGGTGCCGGCCGCGTGGGCGGCGATGGTGCGCGACCCGCAACCTCGGACGGCCGGGGATCGCGCCGCCCGGCTCGAGTCGGCACGTTCGAGAGGAGGAGGGCATGCCGCCGAAAGGGGTGAAGCGACCGAAGCGGAAACGGCAGTACAAGAAGGTCCTCAAGTCCATCAAGCGGGAAGGGCGCTACAAGGGCCGCCAGAAAGAGGTCGCCGCCCGCATCGTGAACAAGACGAAGCGCAAGAAGGGCGAGACGAAGGGCAGGCGCAAGAAGACGGGGGGACGCAAGAAGAAGAAATAGCGCGGGGCGCGAGCAGCGACCGCGCGCCACCGCCCCGGTCGACATTTCCTACGCGGGACGCCGGCGCACCGCTTCCGACCAGGTGACCAGGGCCCACGAATAGAGGACCGGCCAGCGCCGCGCCAGCTCGGCCCACTCGGGCAATCCGCGGAGCTGCTGGTGAGCCGTCCGCCAGGGCCATCGAGGATGCTGGCGCGCCAGGGCGTCGATATGGGCGCGGATTGCGTCCAGAGCCGGGCAGCTGCGCGGACGCGTCATCCGATTCGCTCTGTCATGGGCACGCCTATCGCGTGGGCTCATCTTAGGACGCGCCAAGTGCTTGTCAAACCGTTCTCCGGCGCGATGCGGGCGGCCTGCGCGTCCATGTCGTCGGGTGACACCGGGCGAGTAGGCCCGGGGTCGGCTGCCGGCGCTCCTCGAGGGAGAGCGCCGGCCGTCCCGCGCGGCCGCTACGACTTGCCGGCTGCGCCGTGGATGTGCTGGGCCACCACGCTCGGGTATGCCGAGTACCAGTCGGTCACCTTCACGAATTTTCCGCCCTTCACCTGCCAGATCTGCACCAGCCCACCGCCCTCGTGGTCGGCCGGCGTGATCTTGAGCGGCGGCACGAGTCCGCCGAGCGTGAAATTCGAGATCTTCTCGAAGCCGGCCTTCACGTCCGCGCCCGTGATCTTTCCATCGGGGTGGGCCTTCAGCGCGTTGCGGATCGCCTCCACGTGGAGCGCCGCGATCAGGACCCCGCGGTTGTAGAAGACCGTCGACGCCATCTCCTTCGGCGCTGGCTTGCCCTCCTTGCGGTACATCTCCCGGATCTCGTTCAGCACCGGGTAGTCGGTTCCCACGCCGGCGAACTGCATCGTGTAGTAGCCGTCCGCGGCCGAGAACCCGCCGGCCGCGTCGATGTTCGCCTCGGCCGATCCCCACACGAACGACACGACCTTGCGCAGGGGATAGCCCACGCGCTTGAACTCCTTGATCGACACGGCGGGCGCACCGCCGAACAGGTGCGCGATCACGAAGTCGGCGCGGTAGCGCTGGGCGATGTCAAGCGCCTGCGCGCCCATCTCCACTCCAGGCGGCGGGACGGCGAACTCGCGCAACTCGAAGCCCTCGCGGTGCGCGAGATCCTGGAGCACCGCGATGGGCTCACGGCCGGCGGGATTGTCGTAGAAGATGTACGCGATCTTCTTCCCCTTGAGGTTGCCGCCGAACTGCTTCTTGACGAAGTCCACCGACGCCGCCGCCTGGGACCAGTACGTCGCCGCGATCGGGAAGATGTAGGGGTAGCGAGTGCCGTCCGCAGCGTCGGCCCGTCCGAACCCGGGCGAGGTGCCGGGAATCCGATCCTCCGTGAGCTTCTCGGTGAGGGCGTAGATCTGGGGCGTGCCGTAGACGGCGACGCTCACAGCGCCCTCGGTCTTGAACCGCTCGTAGGATTCGACGGCGGGCGGCACCTTGTACTCGTGGTCGATCTCGTCGGCCCGGATCTTGTGCCCGTCGACGCCTCCTCTGCTGTTCACGAGGGCGATGTAGTCGTGGAACCCGGGGCACAGGACCGTGCCGACGATCTGGGTCGGCCCCGAGCGGTCGCACTGCACGCCGATCACGATGTCGGCCTTCGTCTGGGCCGTGGACACGGTCGGGGCGAGCAGGCTGCCCGCTCCGAGCGCCAGGGCCGTCAGGAGCGCCAGGAATTGCATCATGGGATCGTTCTCCTTTCGCGCGGCCGGGACCGCCTCACGGGGTCACGGCCTCAACTGCGCGCGGATCTCGCCGCGCGCGTGATTGGCGCTGGCCACCGTGACATAGAACCGTCCCGCGAGATATGCCGCGTTCTGCGCATCGGTGAGCGTGGTGTCGGACGGAACGGACCAGGTGTTGTCGGACGTTCTGACCAGGGAGACAATCACGGGGCCATTCTGGCCAGGCGCCCCCTCGTGTATCTGAGCCGCCGTGCCGTTCATCCCGGCGGTGGTCACCGTCCCGAACACGGTCGGGCAGTTGCTGGACGTCGCCGCCGAGGCGCACTTGAACGACTCGACCGTGATGTCGGTGTTGCCCGAGGCGGTGGTCGCGACGGGCGGCACCTCCTGACTGCCGGTCAGCGTGACGGCCGTGTGAGAAGACGACATGCCAGCGCAGCCGGCGGCGAAAATGGCGGCCGCGCCGATGCCGAACCACAGCGGGCGGGTGATGATCAGTTGTCGCGTGTGCATCTTCTCTCCTCCCCGCGACCGAGCGCCGTCCACGCCCGCCCATGCAGCCGGTGCTGCGGGAGGCCCGGCGGCGTTCTGGTCGTGAAATGACGGATGGTCTGCGAAGAGTCGCGCGAGATGTCCGTGGCGGAGCGCGGGCAGGATCCGGGCCCGCGCCGGGCCGAGCGCGCCGGTGCGCTGGCGGGCGAGAGGCGGCGAGCGAAACACGGTGCGGCAGAGACGTGCGAGGCGCGACGAACAGCGGCTCGCCGGGATCGATCTGCATGATCGCCCCCACAGTCCCACCGCCCACGGACGGCGGGCTGGTCGACGTTGACGCGAGGTTCCCTCGAGGTTGCGCCAATATGACGGCGGCAGTCCTCGATGGTTGCCGTTATCAGCGTAGACAGGGCAGATGAGAGCGCAATGAGAACGACGTGAGAAACGCCGCGCGAGCCAGGCAGGCCTCGAGGTCGGGCATCTCTCGGCGCCGCGGCAGGCCGCTGGCCGCGCGAGCGCGGCGAGCCCGCGCCTTGACAAGCGCGGGGCACTCCGCGTATGGCTGACAATCGGCGGCCATGAGCGCGAGCAGACTCCTGCGGAGCGGACTGCGCGGAGGATGGGTGACCCCGACCGTCGTGCGCGTGGCATCGGCGCTCGCGTTGCTCGTCGCGGTCGGCCTCGCGGTCGCTTCGGCCGAGCCGGACGGACATCCGCGCGCGCTCCTGTCGCACGCCCACGCGGATGTCGAGCCCGGGACGCCGCCGGCGCCCGCTGCGGGCCCCGCTTCCCTCGTCGTCGCCCTCGGCATCCTGGCCCTCGCGGGCGCGGGCCGGCGCGTGATGCGCCGCCGCTGCGCGGGGCGCGTCGTTCCCGCATCGCTGGCGGTCGTTCTCGCCCTGTTCGCGCTCGAGTCCGCCCAGCATTCGGTTCACCACCTGGGCGATCCCGATGCCGCCTCCGCCTGCGTCGTGCTGTGCGTGTCCCAGCACGTCACGGGCGCCGAGGGCGCGGGTACCGCCGTCGTCGGGCTGCCCGCACCGCTGGTGAGCGCGGCCCCGCCGATCACCGACCAGGAGGTTCGCCCGCTCCTCGCCTACCGTCCCTTCGAGGGACGCGCTCCGCCCGCCGCTCTCCCCGCCTGATCGATTCCCCCAGGCAATCTCAAACGCGAGAAACGCGCGCCCGGCGCCCCGTCGTCGGCGGCAGCCGGCGTCCACGCGCGAGGGAGAGTGTGCATGACACCCAGCCGGTTGACGGCGATGCTCATCGGCCTGTGCGCGGTTCTGGCACCCGCCTCGATGGCCTTCGCTCATGGTCTCGTCGGGCAGCGGTTCTTTCCCGCCACGCTCGCCATCGACGATCCGTTCGTGGCGGACGAGCTGTCCCTGCCCACCGTGTCGTTCATGCCGTTCGGCAGCTCGGGGGACAGCCCGGCCTTTCGCCAGACCAACATCAGCGCGGAATTCTCGAAACGCCTGAGCCCCAACCTGGGGTTCTCCATCGCCGGGGATCTCACGATCCTGGACCCGGACCACGGCTCCACCCAGACGGGCTTCGACAACATGGAGATCTCGCTGAAGTACGTCTTCTGGAAGAGCGCCGAGCACGAGACGCTGCTCTCGACGGGCGTCTCGTGGGACGTGGGCGGCACCGGCAGCAAGCGGATCGGCGCCGAATCGTTCGACACGGTGACGCCCCAGTTCTTCTTCGGCAAGGGCATGGGCGATCTGCCGGACAGCGCGGGCTGGTTGCGTCCCCTGGCGTTCACGGGCGCCTTCGGCGTGGCGATCCCGACCAGGAGCTTCAACAAGACGTTCGTCACGGAGGAGGGCGGAGAGGGCGACGAGGGTGGAAGCGGCGGCGTCACCGTCGAGAAGGAGCGCAATCCCCTGGTCGTGCAATGGGGATTCACGGTCCAGTACAGCCTGCAATATCTGCAGTCGTTCGTCCGCGACGTCGGGCTGCCCGCGCCGTTCAATCGCATGATCCCGCTGGTCGAGATCGCCATGGAGACGCCCGTGCAGGGACCCACCTCGGGCCGCACGACCGGCACGATCAACCCGGGCATCATCTGGTTCGGGCGCTACATCCAGCTCGGCCTCGAGCTGCAGATCCCCATCAACCGCGACTCGGGCAAGAACGTCGGCGTCCTGGCGCAGCTGCACTTCTACCTCGACGACATCGCGCCGCAGATCTTCACGTGGACGCCGTTTCACGGAATCCTCGGCCCCACGCAGCCGCGATAGCGCGTGCTCGAGCGCGGCGCGGACGCCCTGACGCTCCACCGGCGCCCGTGAGCCAGATGGCGATGGGCTCGCCGATGAGCGCCGATGACGTGGTGACGGCCGTCGTGCACTGGCTCGGGCTGGCCGCACTGGCGGCGCTCATCGGCGGCCAGGTCCTCGATCTGTTCGTGCTCCCCGCGGACGCGCCCGAGGTCGAGTCGGCCCGGGCGCGCCTGCGCGGTTCGACGGTGGTCTGCCTCGTCGTCCTCATCGCGAGCACCATCGGGGAGCTGCTCGTCCGGGCGCGGACGATGGCGGGCGGCGATCTCGCGACGGCGATCGCGGCCATCCCGCTGGTGCTCTCCCGCACGCACTTCGGATTCATCTGGAAGGCGCGCGGCGTGGTCTTGCTCGCGGCGCTGGGCGCTGCGGCCGCACGCGGCCGTCCCGCGCGCGTGCTCACGCTGGCGCTGGCGCTTGGGGTGGCGCTGACCACGAGCCTGAGCGGGCACGCGGCGGACAAGGGCGACCTGTCGGTGACCGTCGGGATGGACTGGTTCCACGTGGTGGCGGCGGGCGCGTGGGCCGGCGCGCTCCTCTGTCTCGGGCTCCTGATCATCGGCCGCGCGCGCACGTGGCCGCCCGCCGTGCTCGGATGGGCGATCTGCCGGTTCTCGTGGCTCGCCGGCTGGTGCGTGCTCGCCGTGGTCCTGACGGGCGCCTACAACGCCTGGTCCCAGCTTCCCGGCGTCTCGGCGCTGTGGACGACGACCTACGGCCGCGTGCTGAGCGCGAAGCTCCTCGCCGTGATGGGCCTCCTCTGGTGGGGCGCGGTCAACCGCTACACGATCGTCCCGCGGTTCGATTCACGTCGGCGCCACGGGCTGGGCGTGAGGCTGTTCCGCGTCACGCGCCTGGTCGTGCGGGGAGCATCTCGTGTCGGCCGGCGGGCGATCAGCGGGCGGCTCTTCACCAATCTCCTGCGCGAGGCGATCCTCGCCCTGGTCGTGCTCGGCTGCACCGCGGCGCTCGTGGATTCCACGCCGCCCCGCCATGCCGGCCATCACCATGCTGCCGAGCCACGGGCCGAGTCATTCCGGCTCACGATGGAGGAACTGCACGCCAGGGGCGGGGTCCCGCAGGGTTGGCGCTTCGAGCCGCCAGCCGGGGATGCGACGCGCGGGCGCGAAGTATTTGCGCGCCTCCGCTGCTTCGGCTGTCACGCGGTGTCCGGTGAAGGCTTTCCCGCGCCCTCCGCGCCCGGCCCGGATCTCACCGACGCGGGCGAGCATCACCCCGCCGGCTATCTGCTCGAGTCGGTGCTCAACCCGAACGCCGTCATCGTCCATGGGCCCGGGTACGCCGGCCCCGACGGCCGGTCGACCATGCCCGATTTCCGCGCGCAACTCTCGGCGGCCGACCTGATCGACCTCATCGCGTATCTGAAGGCGCTGTGAGCACAGTGGGCCGCCGCGACATTCCGGCACTCAACGCGAGGTGGCCCCTCCGGCGCCGTCGGCCGGGCGCGAGCTCATGATGAAGGCGCGTCAGCCGTCCAGCAGGAAGGAGCCGGCCCTCTCGCACGTGCTCCGTCGCGTCCGGTCGATCTGGCAGAGCCGACACCGCGACGAGCGCGCGACAGTCACCTGGCGGACGCTGGCCGACCGCGTCGAGCGGATCTTCGAGCACGACGAGCGCCTCTCGCTCTTCTCGCCGCGCTACCGCCGGCGCACTCGGCGGGGAGAGAACGCGGCGAATGCGCGACGGGGCGAGGAGGGCAGATCCACGTAGCGCGGCGCCGCCCGCCCGGCCGCTCTCTCTCACCGAGGTGGGCTGGGCCCTCGGCCGCAAGCACCACACGAGCTGATCACCGCCCTTTCCCCGCCCGGACTTTTCCCGCTGGCCAAGCCGCGTGCTGCGGTGGCCGGGACCGGTACTCGGCGCTCGACGCACAAGGGCTCCCCGGCCTCGCCGTGGGGCCCTTCGTCGCGAGATCGCTCAGCGCAGCTCGACGGTGGGGACGACCGACATCCCCGGCACCAGCAGGTGGTCGCGATTCTCGCCGCGGTCGATCACGAGCTTGATCGGCACGCGCTGGACCACCTTCACGTAGTTGCCGGTGGCGTTCTCGGGCGGCAAGAGCGAGAACACGGCGCCGGAACCACCCTGGATCGAGTCGACGCGCGCGCGGAACACCGCGCCCGGATAGCTGTCGACGGTCACCGTCGCGCGGTTGCCGGGGCGCACGCGGTTCAGCTCGGTCTCCTTGAAGTTCGCCACGACCCACACGTCGTCCAGGTCGACGACGGCCATCAGCTGCTGGCCCGCCTGCACCACCTGCCCGACCTCCACGGTCTTGCGGCTCACGCGGCCCCCCATCGGCGCGCGGACGACCGTGTAGCCCAGGTTGAGCTCCGCCGCCTCGCGATTGGCCTCGGCCTGGGCCAGCTTGCCCTCGGCGGAATCGCGCTCGGCGGTCTTCACCTGGACCTGGTCGCGTTGGGTCCGCGCCTGCGCCAGCGCCGCGCGGCTCTCCGCCACGCGCTGGCGCGCGAGGCGGAGCGCGGCCTCCTGGGAGCGCACGCCCGACTCGGCCTGGCGCGCATCGCTCGATGCCTGAGCCTGCCGCTGGCGCGCGGCATCGAGGGCCGCCTGCGCGTTGCGCATCGCGGACTCCGCGTGATCGAAGTCCTGCTGCGCGACGAACCCGCCGCGCGCCAGCGTCTGCATGCGGTCGCGATCGAGGCGAGCGCGCTCGTAGTCCTCCGCGGCGCCGCGCGCGGCGGCCTCGGTCGCGGCCGCGGCCGCGCGGCGGGACGTCACCTCGTCCTGTCGCTGCTCCAGATCGTGCGTCGCCACCTCCACCCCATGCTCGGCGGCCGCCAGCGTGGCCTCCGCCTGGGTGACGAGGCTCTCGGTCGTCCGATCGGTGAGCGGCACGGTCACCCGCGCCGTCTCGAGATCGCCGCGGCTGGCGGTCACCGCGGCGCGGGCCTGAGCGAAGGCCACCTGGCGGTCGCGGGGATCGAGCCGCACGAGGATGTCGCCCGCGCGCACGTCCTGGTTGTCCTGGACGAGCACCTCGACGACCGTGCCCGAGATCCGCGCGCTCACCGGGCTGATGTGCGCCGCGACGAACGCGTCGTCGGTCGACACGTGGTTGTCGTAGTACCGCCAGAGGTGCACGCCGTAGGCGACGGCGACGATGAACAGCGCGAGGCCGGCGACCCCGACGACGAGCCGTCGGCGCGAGAGCTGCTGCTGGCGGGCGCGGAGGCTCTCCCAGCTCATCGCGACGCGCCGCTCCGCCCGGGCCGGCTGATGCCGCACAGGAAGATCTGGATCAGGGCATCGCCCTCGGCGGGGAGATCGAGCCCGGGCTCGCGCACCCACCGGCGGATCACGGCGTTCAGGAGGCCCGTGAGCGCGACCGCCATGCGGATGGGCGGCAGCGGCGCGAACACGCCGGCGCGCACGCCGCGCTCGAGCACCGGCATCAGGATCGCCAGGTACTCGCGGTGCTTCCGGTCGATGCGCTCGCCGAGATCGCGCCGCACGGTGAAGTCGCTGCCGCTCCACGCGCTGAGCGTGAGGCGAAGGAGCGCGGGATCCTCGAGGAAGAACGCCAGGTGCGTGCGGACCACCCGCTCGATCTGTGCGCGCGGGTCATCGTCGCGCGAGGCCGTCACCTCGCGCAGCCGGCCCAGCAGCTGGTCGATGCGCTCCTCGAGCAGGCTGCGTAGGATGGCCTCCTTGCCCGGGAAGAACTCGTAGAGGGTGCCGACGGCGAAGCCGCTCGCGGCCGCGATGTCGGCCATGGTCGCGCCCTCGTAGCCCCGCTTGCTGAAGAGCCGGCGCGCGACCTCCAGCACGTCGGCGGTACGCTGCTGGCGCTCCCGGGCCTTGCGGAGCGCGAGCGGGGTGGCGCGCGCCGGCGCCGATCGCTTCGCGTGGGTTTTCCGAATCATGTTCGGATAGTATAATATCATTCGGAACGCATGGCCACTCCCCCCGCCGCCGATCCGTCGCCCGCGCCGCCCGCGGCCGCTCCTCGCGAGTGGCGGCCGAGCGCCAACCCGTGGCTCATCGCCTTCTCCGTCATGCTGGCGACCTTCATGGAGGTCCTCGACACGACGGTGGTCACGGTGTCGCTCCCCCACATCGGCGGGAGCCTCGCCGCGACGTCGGAGGAGGCGACGTGGGTGCTCACGAGCTATCTCATCTCGAACGCGATCGTGCTGCCGGCCACGGCGTGGCTCACGTCGATCTTCGGCCGCCGCCGTTTCCTCCTGACGTGCATCGTGCTCTTCACGCTGGCCTCGGCCGCGTGCGGGGCGGCGCCGAGCCTGGGTCTCCTGGTGACCGCGCGGATCCTCCAGGGCGTCGGCGGCGGCGCGCTCCAGCCGATCGCCCAGGCCGTGCTGCTCGAGAGCTTCCCGCCCGCGCGCCGCGGCGTGTCGATGGCGGTGTTCTCGATGGGCGTGATCGTCGCGCCGATCCTCGGGCCGACGCTGGGGGGCTGGATCACCGACAACTACTCGTGGCGGTGGGTCTTCTACATCAACCTGCCGATCGGGATCCTGGCGCTCCTGATGGCCTTCGCGTTCGTGGAGAACCCGCCATACCTCGAGCGCGGCGAGGGGCGCAGCATGGACTATCTGGGCTTCGCGCTCCTGGCTGTGTGGCTCGGCACCGCGCAGGTGGTGTTCGACAAGGGCCAGCAGGACGACTGGTTCGCCGCGGTGTGGATCCGCTGGTTCGTGGGCATCTCGATCCTCGCGATGGTGGCCTTCATCGTGCGCGAGCTCAAGACGCGGGACCCGATCGTCGATCTCCGAATCCTGGCCAACCGCAACTTCGCCGCGGGCGTGATCGGCGTGGGGCTGCTCGGCTTCCTGCTCTTCGGCACCACCTCGCAGCTGCCGCTGTTCCTACAGACCCTGCTCGGCTACCCCGCGCTACAGAGCGGGCTCACGGTGAGCCCGCGCGGGCTCGGCGCGATGTGCGCGTCGTTCGTGGTGGGACGGCTCATCGGGATCATCGACCCGCGTCTGCTGATCGCGGGCGGCTTCTCGCTGCTCGCGACCTCGTCGTTCATGTACGGGCGGCTCGATCTGCAGATCGCGATGTCGAACGTCGTGTGGGCCAGCATCATCAATGGCGCCGCCACCGGCATGATCTTCGTGCCGCTGTCGACGCTCTGCATGGGGCGGCTGCGCAACACGCAGATCGCGAATGCCGCCGGCATCTACAACCTCATGCGGAACCTGGGCGGCAGCGTCGGCATCTCCCTCGTCACGACGCTCCTGCAGCGCGGCGCGCAGGCGCACCAGACGGCGCTGGTCTCCCACCTCACGCCGTACGACCCGACCTACCAGTCGTGGCTGTCCGCCGCCGAGACCGCGCTCGCCCCGAAGAGCGGCGTCGACGCGGCCGGCCAGGCCCTCGGCATGCTGTACCGGCTGCTCCAGCAGCAGGCGACGCTCATGGCCTTCGTCGACAGCTTCCGCCTCATCGGCTTCCTCGCGCTCTGCTCGGTGCCGCTGGCGCTCCTGTTCAGCCGCGTGAGCCGCGCCCGGCCGGCCGCGGCGGCGCACTGACATCGCGCCGCGACGGCGGCGAGCAGCGGCCGGCTCTCGGCACGCTGCCCGGCGCGGGCACCGACGCGATGGGCGAGAGTCGCGCCCCGCCCACCGCAAGCGGCGCCGCCGGTCAGTGTGGCATGTAGACCATCCAGGACACGCCGAAGCGGTCGGCGACCATGCCGAAGCTCGGCGAGAAGAACGTCTTGGTCAATGGCATCTGCACCTGGCCTCCGTCGCTCAGCGCGCGGAACAGCCGCTCGGCCTCGGCCTCGCTGCCGACAGTGAGCGACAGCGCGTACCCCTCGTGCTTCGCCTTCCCCTCGCACCGGCCGTCGGAGGCCATGAGGGTGCTGTCTCCGACGCGGAAGCTCGAGTGCATCACCTTCTCGCCCGTCCCGGGCGCGATCATGCTCTGGTCGGGGCTCTCCCTGTAGCGCATGAGCATCGTGACCTCGGCGCCGAGCGCGCGCTTGTAGAACTCGAGCGCTTCCTCGCACCGCCCGTCCAGGAACAGGTATGGCTGGATCTGCATGGCTGGTGGCATCGCGTGCCTCCTTTAGAGTTGGTATCGGGTGAAGTTGGTATCGGGGCGTCCGGCCGGGCCAGCGTCAGGCCCATCGGACCACGGCCCCACCCATTGAGTCGAACGGCCCGCGCGGCGATCGACAGCCCAGCGTGGCGATGTCAGGGGACGCGTCGAGTCCCGGGCCGGGCGCGGCACGACCGCGCCGCGACAGTGGTATAAGAATCCACGCGCGTATGGACCCGCCGCCGCAGCCCGCGTCACATCGCTCCCACGAGCCGCGCGACCTGAGCCGGATCGTTCGACACAAGCTGGAACGGGGAGAGCTCCCGAAGAGCGATGAGACCAGACTCACCTTGAACCTGGGGCACATCCGGGCGTGCGACGCGTGCGACTCGCCGATCACCGGCATGGAGTACATCGCCGAGGTGCACGATGGGCGGCAGTTTCGGTTTCACGGGGTGTGTATCGAGGTCTGGCGACGCGAGCGTGGCGCCGGCGGCGATCGGGCCCAGCTGGTGATCCCGCAACCGGACTGGGAGGGCAACAACCCCGAGGTTTCTTGCACGGCGTGCGGGCTTCGCATCCAGCCGTTCGACGGGCGCTACGTGTTGCGAGGCGCGAGCTTCCATCCCGCCTGCTACGACCGGATGCAGCAGGAGGAAGCGGCAGCGCCGCCTTGACCCGATCTCGTGGGTGGACTCGCGGTGGTGTGATCGGCCCCCGGCAGGCGGCCGGTGCTCACGCGACCCCCGCGTGCGGATTTCTTCATACCCTCGGAGCCGGCGCTCGGACAGGCTCAGCCGCACATTTCACTCCGACAGACCCCTAGCTCAGCCAGCGGATCGCGCCGTCCGCCGTGAACAGGAGGCCGCAGCGCGGGGGCCGCGCGCCCGTCACCCCCGCCTGCTCCAGCAGGTGGCCGTAGAGGCGCACCTGCGATGCGTAATGCGGGTACGCGCGTTCGACGCCTCCGGCCGGCGGGGGATCGGTCTTGAAGTCCAGCACGTCGACCCGGCCCGCGCTCACCGACACGAGGTCGATGTAGCCGGTGAGCAATAGCCCGTCGCCCCACGCGCCGGCGACGGGATACTCGACCTGGAGATCGGCGCCGAGCGGCCGGAGCAGACCCTCGGCTCGAAGCGCGCCGAGGGCTCGATCGACGTCGGCGGCCGCCTCGTCCAGATGCTGATCGAGCCCGCTGCGAACGGCGGCGCGGCGAACAGCCTCCGCCGCCGCCAGGCTGGTCTCGCTCAGCACCAGTCCGATCGCGCGGTGTACGGTGTCGCCGAACACGGGCCCGTGGCGCCCGTCGCGAGGCTTGCGCGCGGAGGTCTCCGTCACCTCGCCCTCGGACGCGACCTCGGTGAGGCGAATCGCATGCGACTCGCCCGACACGCCGGCCGGCCGGAAGCGTGGACGAGCCGCCTCCACCGCGGCCGCGGACCACCGCGCGCCGATCTCCTGTTCGAGATCCGCGCCGTCGGCGCCCGCCGGCCCGACGCCTTCGACAACGGCGCGAGCCCAGTCGGGCTCCGTCCCGTTCACCCAGCGCCCGAGCTCGCGCACCAGCGCGGGGTCCGCGCCGTCCAGCAGCGCGCTCGGCACGAGCTTCCGCGGGTCTTGCGCTCCCGCTTTCGGCAACACCAGCAGGTCGCGGGCGCGCGTGGCCGCCACGTACACGACGCGCCGCCGCTCGGCCAGGAGGTACTCGCGCTCCGTCGCCCTGAGCCCCAGGCCGGGCGGCTCCTCCCAGCCGAGACCCTTCAGGTTCATGACGAAGCCGCGCCCGTCGCGCTCCATCCGCCACGCGCTCTGATCCAGGCGCAGGTCCCAGCCGAGCCGGCTGTCCCACAGGACGACCACGGGGAACTCGAGGCCCTTCGCCTGATGGACGGTCATGACCTGCACGGCCTCGGTGCCGACGGGATGCGGCGGATCGAGCGGCACGGGCGCGTCGACCCACTCGCGCAATCGCGCCGAGGCGGCGTCGAAGTCGAGCCCTTCCTCCGCCGCCGTCTGCTCCAGCACGAGACACAGCTCGCGCAGGCGCACCAGCCGCTGCGCGGCATTGGCGCCGCGGGCGACAACGCGCGCGAACGCCGTCTCGTCGAGCAGGTCGCGCGCCGTGGCCCCGGGCGAGCGGTCGAAGCGCCGGCGGCGCAGCTCGCGAGCCAGCGCGCGGGCCTGCCGCGCTCGGCTCACCGGGAGCGACTCGGCCTCGGGACCGTCTGCGCTCGCGGCCCGTTCCATCATCAGATCCGCCAGGTCCAGCGCGAAGAATGGCGGGCGCATGAGCGCGGCCTCCGCGACGCCGTCGTCGCGATCGGCGATCGCGCGCAGCCCGAGCATGAACTGGCGATGGATCGGATCCTGGAGGAACAGCACGCCGCCGCGGGAGGCATACGGGATGCCCTCGGCGTCGAGCCGCGGAAACAAGAGCGGCAGGTTCCACGTCGAGACGGCGAGCACCGCGATGTCGCCGTAGCGCACGAGCCGCGGCCGGCGATCCAGGGGATCCTCGATCCGCACGGCGCTCGCGGTGACGAGCCAGCGGAGATAGCGCGCCAGCACCTCTGCCTCCAGCCGCCGGAACTCGTCCACCTTGTGCGCGTCGCCGTCCGGGAACGAGAACGGCAGGACGTGCACCGCGGGGTCGGCGCCGCCGGGGCGCCCGGCGTCGAGGCGCTGTTGGAACACGCGACCCGTCCGCAGGTCGAAGGGCCGCCCGTCCGGCGAGCGCTCGAGCACGCGGTCGAACCGATCGTTGAGCCACGTGATCAGCGCGGGCACGCTGCGAAAATTCGCGGACAGCGTGACGCCGAGCGCGTCCTGGTGGGCGAGCAGGCCGCGGACGCGGTCGTACATCGCGACGTCGGCACGGCGGAAGCGATAGATCGACTGCTTGGGATCGCCCGCGAGTGTGAGCGAGCCGGGACGAAGCGCCACGTCTTCCCAGCGGGAGGCTTCCGGAACCATCTCGCACAGGTACAGCACGATCTCCGCCTGGAGCGGGTCCGTGTCCTGGAACTCGTCGACGAACACGTGGTCGAACAACTGCTGGAGCTGCCCGCGCACGGCCCGATCGCAAGCCAGCAAGTCCCGCAGCTTCACCAGCAAGTCGAGCTGGTCGAGCGCGCGGTGGCGCGCCTTGACCTTCTCGTGCAGCGCGATGACGACCGGGAAGAGGCGCACCAGGCGCGTCGCGAGCCATCGATCGAGCGGGCCCACGAGGTCGGGCTCGAGCGGCGTCGCGCGTGCCCGGCCGCCCCTCTTGAAGGTCGTCCACGCCACCCACCCGGCGTCGTCGCCGTCGAACGTGTCGCGCCTGGTCGGATTTCGCGGGGCGCGGCCGAGCTGGGGTTTGAGCTCCGCCATGATGACGAGGGGGCTCGCGGACTCGCGCACGCGTCGCAGCGCGGCGGCCGTGCGCGCGATCCAGGCCGCCCCCGCCGACGCGCCGCGGACGTGACGCGCGAGATCGAGGAATTCGTCCGCGGCCGATCGAAAAGCGTCGGCGTCGAACTCGGCGGGCGCGGTGTCGGCGGGCGGGATGTCGCGCTGGTGGACGAACCCCGCGACGAGCGCGTCGAGACCGTGGTCGACGGTCCACTCGCGCTCGCGCGACTCGGCGCGCAGGCCGACCTGCAGCGCGAACAGCACCGTGCTCGTGGCCTCGACCGCGCGGCTCTCGAGGCCCGTGCCCTGGAGTTCGGCCTCGAGGAGCCCGTTCTGCACGGCGTGGAGGAGGACGGCCACCGTCTCGTGGAGAAGTGCCCCGTCGTCTTCCGCGATCTGGTACGACGGGCTCAGCGCCGCGGCGACGGGACAGAGCCGGAGCAGCCGGTCCGCGAAGCTGTGGATGGTGCCGACATACGCGGTGTCGAGGCCCGCCATGCCGTCGCGCAGCCGGGCGCGCCGCGCGGCATCGAGATCGGCTCGGCCCAGCTCGCGCAAGAGCCGCTCCCGGATCTTGAGGCGCAGCTCGCCCGCCGCCTTGCGCGTGAACGTGATCGCCGCGATCCGGGCGATCGGGATCGCCGGCGCGTCGCCGCGCGCGGGCGCGATCATCTCGATGAGTCGATCCACCAGGAGCGTGGTCTTGCCCGTTCCCGCCCCGGCGTCGATGAGGACGTTCCGGGCGCGCTCGCCGATGGCGCGGTCGCGCTCCACCTGATCCGGCGGCGTGAACGCGAGCACGGTCAGTCCTCCTCGTCCGGCGCCGGGTGCTTCAGCGCGCCGAAGCGGCCGAGCAGCCGATCACCGCCGGCCAGCACGCGGAGAGCCCGCTCGGCGGCGCCGTCGCCGCAGACGGGGCGGAAGTGGCAGTACCGGCAGTCGGCTGGGTCCGGCGTCCGGGGAAACGCGCGCGCCTCCAGCAATTCGGCCAGGAGCCCGAGCCACTGCCGGGCGGCCGGCTCGAGCGCCTGGTGAAAATCGTCCCAGGCGCGCTCGTCGGCCCCCGAGCCGACGTAGGTGTAGCCGGCGCGCACCCGGTCGGGCACGCCCCACTCGGCGGCGAGGCCGCGCGCGACGAGGGCGTAGATCGCGACCTGGATGTCGAGGACCGGATCCGGGTCCGCCTCGCGACCGCGCCGCGGGTGGGCCCGACCCGTCTTCAAGTCGCGGATCAGCGTGCGATCGCCGCCGATCTCGATCCGGTCGATGCGCCCGCGGACGAACAGCGACCGGCCGCCGCAGTCGATCCGAACGGGCACGGGCCGCCCGAAGCCGCGCTCCACCGCGACGAACCGCGACGCGGCCGGCCTCTGCCACTCGTGCTCCAGGAGCTCGCGCAGGTCG
>Ga0126379_10001164_pt1 | contig 15671 bp, 16 predicted proteins | sample PanSoiMetPlot_24_FD_92640 | JGI IMG/M metagenome (GOLD analysis project Ga0126379, IMG submission 92640) | Tropical forest soil microbial communities from Panama - MetaG Plot_24 | ecosystem: Environmental > Terrestrial > Soil > Tropical forest > Bulk soil | place: Panama | collected 2016-02-17 | reverse complement strand
TCACCGCCGAGTACGATCCGCTCCGCGACAAGGGCGAGGCCTACGCCGCCCGCCTCCGCGAGGCCGGCGTCCCGGTGACCGTGACGCGGTACCCCGGCATGATCCACGGGTTCCTCCGGATGATCAACGCGGTGGACAAGGCGCGCGCGGCGCGCGACGAGATTGCCGCCTCGCTTCGCAAGGCGGTCGCCTAGCGCTCGCGCGCGGGCGTCGTGAGAGTCGTCGCGTGGAACATCCGGGCCGGAGGCGGGCAGCGAGGCCTGGCGCTCGCCGACCAGCTGCGCCGCTTCCGGCCCGACGTCGCGGCACTGTCGGAATTCCGCGCGACGGCCCCGAGCGTCGCGCTGGCGCGCGCGCTCGCGGAGCTCGGACTGCCTCACCAGATCACGACCGCTGACGCCGCCCTGCCGAACGCCAATGCCCTCCTGCTGGCGTCGCGCTGGCCGCTCGAGCGCGTCATCGCGGAGCGAGCGCCCGAAGAGCCGGGTCGCTGGCTCCTCGCGCGGGTCGCGGCGCCCTCGTCATTCGGGATCGGGGCCATGCACGTACCGAACCGCGTGACCGGCCGGAAGTGGGACTTCCTCGACGCCGTGCTCCGCGTGGCCGGGGCCTGGCGAGACGGCCCCGCACTGATGATCGGCGACACGAACTCGGGTCGTCCCGGCCTCGACGAGGAAAGCGCGGCGTTCAACGCGCGCGAGGGCGAGTGGATCGATGGCCTCGAGCGCGCGGGCTGGCGCGATGCGTTTCGCCTCCTGCGGGGCCCGGCGCGCGCCTACACGTGGTACTCGCCGAACGCGGGCAACGGCTTTCGCATCGACCAGGCGTTCGTGAACGGCGAGCTGATCGGGCGCCTCAGCGGCGTGCGCCACGACTGGGGTCGCCGCGGCGCGATCTGGGGCCGGGCCGCGGCGCTCTCGGATCACGCGGCGCTCGTCGTGGAGTTTGGCGACGTGACGTCGCCGACCGACGCCGGACTGGCGCGACGCCGGCCTCGCACGGCGCTGCCGGGCGTCGCGCGCGCCTCCCTCCCCGGCGCGGACGCGGAGGACCATCCGCTCCGTCCCGCCGCGACGGCCGCGAGGCGGCGCGCGATGTCGCGCTGACGGTCGGCGATCAGCTATTTCCGGCGAGACAACGGCCGTCCGGCGTGTAGCGTCCCCCGACGATGTCGCACGCCTGTTGCCCGTTGTACGGCGTCGAGCTGATGCCGCACCCCGCGGTGAGCGCGGCCGCCAGCAGCATCATCACCAGCAGGACTTGCATAGGAATCGGTCTCGGGTGATCGGTCTGTCGCCGGCGGGACCGGCCGTCGCTACCGCCCCTTGTCGATGGTCGCGGCCAGGTCCTTCGCGCGCTCCTGGTCGAGCGGCTTGAGCCGGTCGAGCACGCGCCGCGCGTCGTCGACACGGCCCAGCTTGACGTAGGCCTCTCCCAGGTACTCGAGGGCCTCGGGGTAGTCGGGCTTGAGGCGCAGCGCCTCGTCGTAGGCCTTGAGCGACTCCGCGTACTTGCCCTGGTTCCGGAGCGCGTGGCCGAGTCCGTTCCACGCCTCGGGAAACGCCGGCTTGAGTTCCACCGCGCGGCGAAATGCCGCCGCCGCACCGTTCCAGTCCTTGGCCGTCCTGGCGCGCAGCCCGCGATTGTACTCGTCCTCGGCGGTGGATCCCGCGGGGGCGGAGCGCGGCACGGGAGCCGGCGCGCTGATGCACGCGACCGAGGGAACGGCGCGAGCGAGCCCGGTCAGGACGAGCAGGGCGCCAATCGTCAACCGATTCATCGGAGGCCTCCTGAGCAATCAGCCGCCGACGCGGCGGGTCACCGAACGGGTCATGCCGAACGTGGGGATGACGACGGAGTGCTTCCCGGCCCCACCGGTCACGATCACCATCATGTCGCGCCAGTCGCGGGTCATCGGGACCAGCGCGTCGGGCGCGCGGTCGCGGAACGTCTCCGGATGGATGGCCGCGAAGCGCGCGAGGTTCTCGGCGGTGAAGCGCGACAGCGGCAGCTGCGATCGCTCCCACACGGCGCGCTTGAAGTCCTCCTTCTTCCAGCCGGAAGAGGCCGCGGTCACCGCGTGCTCGGGACCGAGCCCGAGCAGTAGCTCGCCGCCGAGGTACACGTTGTTGTGGCCCACGATCGCCGCGGTGCCCGCCACGGTCGTCGCGATGCCGAGCGCCGTCGTGGAGCCGTGGTCGTTGACGTTGTGCGGCGCCTCCGATCCGCACACGGTCACGGTGCTCGCGCTGGGCTCGAAGCCGCGCTCCACGGACAGGGGCTCCCAGGGCGAGCCGGCCTCGTTCTCGGCCACGCAGTAGCTGTACTTGCCGGGGTGGCCCTGCGTGGCGCGATCCTCACGGCCCGGCCGGGCACCTCCGATGTTCTGCAGCACGAGGCGCAGCGCCCGCCCGATGACCGCGTTGGCCCGGGTGCCCTGCCCCAGCGCGTTGCCCCCCGCGTTGATGCCGAGGCGCCGCACGATCGGCCCGTTGACGATCACGAGGGGCGAGCACGGGTGCGTGGTGGTCTGCACGGCCTGAAGGTTGAATGCAGGATCAGCGACCGCTTCCACCGCAGCGAGGATGACGGGAAAGTGCTCGGGCAACGCCCCGGCGAGCACCGCGTTCGCGGCGATGCGCTCGACGGTCGCCTCGCCGAGCCTCGGGGCGAGCACGGCCACCACGTCGGCGGGTGCGCGCTCCGTGGCCGTCAGCATGCGGCCGATGCGCGCTGGCGTCGCGGGAATCGCCGGCAGGCCGTCGCCCCAGCCGCGCTCCATGATCCAGGCCTGGAAGTCGTCGAGATCCTCGGGGGCGCCATGGACGCCTGGCGCCTCACCCCGGAAGAGATCCCCGGACGCGGTGGGCGCGGCGGTGAGCGCGCGGGCCACCTCATCCACGATCGGCTCCGCCTTGCGGCGGATCAGCGCCTCGGCGATGCCCCCGATCGGATGCGCCACCGTCACGACGGGAAGGTCAGGAAGTCCGTGGGCGCTGGCCTGAACGGAGGCGAGCGGCCGAAACTCGTCCGTGCCGAGCACCACCGTGGCCACGCCTCTGCTTTCGAGCTCCGCGGCGTCGTGGAGACTCCACGACGTGCACGACCCTCAGTCGGCCGATGCGGTGAGCGCGACGTCGCAGGCCGCCGCGATGTCGTCCAGCACCTCGGTAGCGGCCGCGCGGGACGATCCCGGCTTGTCCCAGAGACGGATTTCGCGCGCGCCGAACCGCTCGCGCAGCGCCTGGCCCACCCCGTCGAGCAGCGCGCGGGCGTTGGGCTTGGAGTTGTCGAGCAGTCCGACGACGACTCCGGTCAGGCTGGCGGGCCGCTTCGCCAGCGCCTTCGACGCCGCGACCGAGCGTCCCGAGGGATCGACCATGTCCATGGCACCGCCCATCATAGCGCGCAGCCCGCCAGGGCGTGCGGCGAGAGTAGGTTCACGTGCGAGAGCGCCGGCCGCCGTCGCGAGAGCGAACGGGTCAGCCGGAATCGGAGCCGGGGTAGATGTCCTCGAGGTCGACCTTCAACAACTCCGCGACGAGGTCGGCCAGGTAGCTGGCCGCGGCGTCGATGGCGGCGTCTCCGCGCTCCGCCGAGGTGCCCTCGAGCGTACCGGTGCTGCCCGTGTCCGTCGCCTCCCGGCTGCCGAGCCACGTGCCGAGCACGACGCCCTTGAAGCTCAGGCGATCCCACGAGAGCACGCGAAGGCGCTCGGTGAGCGCCTTCGGGGCGAACGGCACCGCCTCCGCCATCTGCACCGCGCCCGGCTCGATCGCCAGCACCGCCGACGCCTCGATGGCGTCGCCGTGGCCCGTCCGCATCCAGTCCGGGCTCAGGTGTCCGACGACCTGCCACCAGTTGGCGATGCAGCCGAGCGAATCGAGCGCGCGAAGCCGGTCGCACACCTCCTGGAGCAGCGCCACGTTGCCGGCGTGGCCGTTGATGAAGAGGAAACGCCGGATCCCGTGGGAGTGCAGCGACAAGCAGATGTCGTCGATGACGGCGCGAAACGATTCGGGGCTGAGCGAGACCGTGCCCTCGAAGTCGCTGTGGTTCGACGAGTAGCCGTAGGGCAGCGCGGGCAGGAGGATGGCGTTGGCGCGCCTCGCGGTCCGCCGGGCAATCTCCTCCGCCACGATGAAATCGGTGCCCGTGCCGAGGTGCGGCCCGTGGCTCTCCACGGCGCCGGTCGGGATGATGGCGAGGTCGGTCTCACGAAACGCCGCCTTGGCCTGCTTCGACGTCATGTGCGGGAGATAGAACATGCTCGTCGGGCCCCTATCGGAGGAAGTGGAGATTCTGGCGGACGGCGTCGATGTGTCGCCCCATGGCCACCGCGGCCGCCTCGCCGTCCCGCGCCCGCAGGGCCCAGAAAATGGCGCGGTGTTCGTTGAGCGTGTCGCGATACCGATCGGGCGTGAGCGTGAACGGCAGCGGATTGATCACGTCCATCAGGCGCGACATGATCGCGCTGAGCTGCCGGTTGCCTGCTGCGTCGAGGATGAGACTGTGGAGCTCTCGCCCCAGCTGGGTGCCGCGGCGCACGTCGTCTTCGGTCGGATCGGGGACGTCGAGCGCGTCGAACTGCTCGTCGAACTTCGACAGGTCGCTCTCGTGGAGCTTCGCCGCGGCTACCCGGGCGGCGTGGCACTCGAGCAGCGCGCGCACCTCGCAGATGTCGATGACGTCCGCGATCGACGGCTTGGCGACCAGGACGCCGCGCTGCGGAATGCGGCGCACCAGGTTCTCGTGCTCGAGCCTGGTCACCGCCTCGCGCACCGGCGTCCGGCTCATCCCCAGCCGACGCGCGAGCTCCTCCTCGCCGATCAACGAGCCTGGAGCGAGGCGCGCCGTGGTGATGTCGCGCTTGATGGCCTCGTAGGCGCGCGTGGCCAGCGGCACGCTGCCCGAATCGCGTCTGCCGGAGGCCCTCGCCTTCGCGCGCGTCGTCCTGTACACGGGTCGTATTTATATCGTATACATGCACGGGCATCAAGGACGCCAGCGAGCGCGCGGTCCATCGGAGAGCTCGGGCAGGACGAGGCCGGGGCGGGACGAGATCGAAGGCGCGGTCAGAGGCCGCGCGAGAGAAAATCCTGGAGCGCCGCGGTCGTCGAGGGAAACGCGAGCTCGTCCCACGGGATGTCGGACGGCGCCATCCACTCGACGCGGTCGTTCTCGTGGCAGACGGCGAGCGTGCCGCCGGTGACGCGGGCCTCGTACACGATGATGACGACGGGCGCCGCCGCATACGAGTAGACGCCCACCAGGTTTCCGAGCTTCACGGTGAGCCCGGTCTCCTCTTGCGTCTCGCGGATCGCGGCCTCGTCGACGGGCTCGCCCCAGTCGACGTAGCCCCCGGGGAACGTCCACTTCCCGTGGGCGGGATGGATCGCGCGCCGGGTGAGCAGGATGCGCCCGTTCTCCACCGGGATGGTTCCCGCCACGACCTTCTGGCTCAGGTAGTAGACGAAGTGGCACCCGGCGCAGACCAGCTCGAGCTTGCCCTCCGGGGGAACCGGGCGCCGCTCGAGTCCGGCGCCGCAGAGCGGGCAGAAGCGCAGGCGCTCCGGCGAGAGGCTGTAGTGGAAGGGCGTCCCGCTCATCGCGATGTGGTCGAGTCTACCATGCCCATCGGATGGGCAGACGCGACGCGCACTTGCTTGACACTCGGCGTGGTGTCGAGCGAGTCTCTAGGCCATGAAATGGGCCGTCGCGACGAGCGGATTCGATGAGGTGTTCGAGCCCGGTGGCGCGCCGCGTCCCCACTACGCGCCGCTGATCGGCATCCTCGAGTCGTTCACGCGCGAGGACGTCGACCGGCGCGAGCGCCTCCAGAAGCTGGCCCTCATGAACCAGGGCATCACGTTCACGGTGTACGGCGAGAAGGAGGGGCTCGAGCGCATCTTCCCGTTCGACTTCGTGCCGCGCATCGTCCCCGCCGCGGAGTGGAAAAGGATCCAGGACGGCCTCGTGCAGCGCATCACCACGCTCAACCTGTTCCTGCTCGACGTCTATCAGGAGCAGCGCTGCCTCAAGGACGGCGTCATCCCGCCGGAGCTGGTGCTCTCGCGCACGGAGTACAAGCGCGAGCTGCTCGGCCTCACCCCGCCGCGAAAGATCTTCACCCACGTGGTGGGCACCGACCTGATCCGCAACGCGACGGGGGAGTACCTCGTGCTCGAGGACAACTGCCGCTGTCCGAGCGGCGTGTCGTACGTGCTCGAGAATCGCGCGCTGTTGAACCGCGTGTTCCCGGAATTCTTCGCGCCGTACCCGGTCAGGCCCGTGAAGGAATACCCCACCCTGCTCCTCGAGACGCTGCTCTACGTGGCGCCGCGCCCCAGCCAGAGTCCGGTGGTGGTCGTGCTGAGCCCCGGCATCCACAACTCGGCCTACTTCGAGCACTCGTTCCTCGCCCGGGAGATGGGTGTGCCGCTGGTGGAAGGGCGGGACCTCCTCGTCGAGGGGAACCAGGTGTTCATGCGCCGGACGCACGGCAAGCGCCGCGTCGACGTGATCTACCGGCGCATCGACGACGACTTCCTCGACCCGCTCACGTTCCGCCGCGACAGCATGCTCGGCGTGCCCGGGCTCGTGAACGTCTACCGCGAGGGCAACGTCGCGCTCGCGAACGCGCCCGGCGCCGGCGTCGCGGACGACAAGGCCGTCTACGCGTTCATGCCGGAGCTCATCCGGTACTACCTCGGCGAGGAGCCGCTGCTCGCCCAGGTGCCCACGTACGTCGGGTTCCGCCGCGACGACTTCCGGTACATGACCGAGCACCTCGACGAACTGGTGGTGAAGACGACCGGCGACGCGGGCGGCTACGGCATGCTGATGGGCCCGTTCGCCAGCAAGAAGGAGCGGGAGAGCTATCTCGCCGTGATGAAGAAGAACCCCGGGAACCACATCGGCCAGCCTCTGGTGCAGCTGTCGTCGCACCCGACCCACAGCCACGGCCGGTTCGAGCCGCGGCGCATCGACCTCCGCCCGTTCATCCTCTACGGCGATCGCATCCGCGTCCTCCCCGGCGGGCTGACCCGCGTCGCGCTCAGGCCCGGCTCCTTCGTCGTCAACTCCTCGCAAGGCGGAGGCAGCAAGGACACCTGGGTCCTCGCCCCACGCGAGCCATGATCCTGTCGCGTGTCGCCGACGCGCTCTACTGGATGGGCCGCTACCTGGAACGCGCCGAGAACACCACCCGCCTCCTCCTGGTCACCGAGGAGATGGTGAGCGAGGTGATCGGCCTCGACGAGGGCGCCGCCCGCGCCGAGTGCAGCGAGCTGCGGGCGATCTTTCCGGGGATCGACGCATCGGACGAGGTGCCCCGCCCGACCAAGGCGATGGCGCAGGCCGCGCTCTACGAGCTGTCCATCGACGCGGCCCACCCGCACTCGATCTTCTTCTCGCTCAAGAAGGCGCGCGACAACGCGCGGACGGTGCGCGAGGCGCTCACGATCGAGGTGTTCGTGTCGCTCAACGAGACGTACCGGGAGCTCGGGGGCTACACCCGCCGGCAGATCGCCGACCTGCCGAGCTTCCGCGACGCGATGGCGGCGACCCAGCGCGGCATCCTGTCCACGGCCGGGGCGATCGAGCAGACCCTGGCCCGCGATCCCGGCTGGCTCTTCCTGAAGCTCGGCGAGTCCATGGAGCGGGTCTTTCGCACCACGGTGGTGCTCCGCGCCAAGCTGCCCGAGCTCCTCGCCCAGGAGCCGAAAGTCGACCTCCCGCTCTTCTACACGCGGTGGCGCGGTCTCCTGCGCGGGCTGTCCTCGCTCGAGAACTACCGCAAGGTGCACGGCGCTCGCATGGAGCCGGCCGACGCGCTGCAATTCCTCCTGTTCGACCCGCACACGCCGCGCTCTCTGCGCTACGGCACCTCCGCGGTGAAGGAGCTGCTCGAGCGCGTCTCCGGGACGAGCCAGCTCTCGCTGCCCGCGCGCATCATCGGCCGCCTCGCGGCCGACCTCGCGTACCAGGGGCAGGACGACGTCCTGCGCGAGGGACGCGCCATCCCCTTCCTCGATCACGTGCTCGCCGAGCTCACGCGCTGTCACGACACGCTGTCGACCACCTACTTCGGGACGTAGCCCGCGTGTTCCTCGAGATCGAGCACCGCCTGTCCTTCGCGTACGACGCGTTCATCCGCGAGTCGTTCCTCGAGCTGCGCATGCAGCCGAAGACGACGCCTTACCAGACGCTCCTGTCGTTCGTCCTGGCGGTCGGCCCTCCCACCAAGGTCTCGCGCTACCGGGACTGGAACGACAACGCCGTCCACCACTTCACCATCGTGAACTTCCACGACCGCATCGAGGTCGACGCGCGGTCCTTGGTCAGCACTGACGCCGGTGGCCCGCGGCTCGCCGCGGGCGCCGACACGCCGCCCGTGCCGGACCCGCCCTACGCACTCCTCGACTTCGTCGAGTTCGGCGGGCCGGTCAGGAACAGCGCGGCGCTGCGGAAGTTCGCGCAGTCCACCGCGGTGCCCGCCGACCTTCCCCTCGGAGAGCAGGTCGCCGCCTACGGCCGGCACCTCAAGGAGCGGTTCGCGTACCGGAAGAACGTCACCCGCTACGACTCCACCACCGAGCACTTCCTCGAGCTCGGGGCCGGCGTCTGCCAGGACTTCACGCATCTCATGCTGGGGCTCCTGCGCCTGCGCCGGATCCCGTGCCGCTACGTGAGCGGGTATCTCCACGTGACGCCCGGCAACGACGAGCCCGCGCAGAGCCACGCGTGGATCGAGTTCCACTCGCCCGCGGCCGGGTGGATTCCGTTCGATCCCACGCACAACCGGGAGATCGACGAGCGCTACGTGGTGGTGGCCCATGGGCGCCACTACGACGACGTCCCGCCCAACAAGGGCATCTACCGCGGCAACGCTGACGAGGCGCTCGAGACCCACGTGTTCACGCGGCCTTCGTCGCCGAAGCCCATCGCCGTGCTGCACGAGGAGCTCGACCAGCTGGACGTCCCCGTCTATCCCGAGATCCCGGAGCGCCGCCGCGATCGCACCGGGATCCCGATCCTGAACGACGGCGCCGAGCAGCAGCAACAGCAGCAGTGAGGCGCCCGCCCGTTTTGACAGGCCCCGCGCCGTTCTGCTAGAACTCCGCTTGCACGCCGATGTCCCAACCGCCCGCCTGAGGAGGAATCACGCATGCGCCCTCGATCGATCGCCGCGTCCGCCGCCCTGCTGATGGCCGCCGTCGCCGCTCTCGGCGTGCTCTCGGCCGGAGGTGCCGCCGCCCAGACCGGCGAGTACAAGATCGGCGTGCTCGAACCGCTCACCGGCCCGCTCGCCTTCGAGGGCAAGCGGCATCTCGAGGGTGACGAGATCCTGCGCGACATGATCAACGCGGCGGACGGCGTGATGGGCAAGCGCCTCGTCTTCGCCGTGGGAGACGCCGTCGATCCGACGGCAACCTCGAGCGAGGCCAACCGGCTCATCACGCGCGAGGGCGTCAAGATCATTACGGGCACGTACTCCTCGACGCTCTGCGGCGCGGCGAGCGAGGCGGCCTCGCGGCAGAACGTGATCTACTGGGAATCCTCCTGCGTCGACCCGCGCTACAGCCGCCGCGGCCTCAAGAACGTGTTCCGGACCGAGATCGACGGCACCGGCTTCGGCTGGTACAACGTCGAGTTCATCGCGAAGCACCTGGCGCCCCGCTTCAACCTGAAGCCGAACCAGATCAAGATCGCCTTCCTCTCGGAGGACTCGTCGTACGGACAGGGCGTCACCGAGGCCGCCCGCGAGCGGGCGAAGAAGGAGTTCGGCATGCAGGAGGTGACCGCGGAATACTACGCGTTCGCCTCCACCAACGACTTCCCCCCCGATCATCGTCAAGCTGAAGCAGCTCTCGCCCGACGTGGTGCACCACATCGCGCGCTGTCGCTCGCCCACCGGGCCTGCGTGCTCGAGAACGGGCGGGTCGTGCTGGCCGGCCCGGCGCGCGACCTCGTCGCCGACGAGCGCCTGAAGAAGGCCTACCTGGGCCTGTGACCTCGCGGACCCCCATCGTCTCGCTCCGCGCGGTCGCCGCGCTGTTCCTGGACCGACAGCATCTGCGCCGGCCCCGGTCGCGCCCGTTCTCCGCAGCGCGCCTCGCGCGCTTCGTCGCCGACGCCGGCGGGCTGCAGCTCGACTCGATCAACGTGATCGACCGCGCGCACTACCTCACGGTGTGGAGCCGCTTCGGGCCGTACGACAAGCAGATGCTCGACGACCTGATCTACCGCCGGCGCGCGTTCTTCGAGTACTGGGCGCACGCCGCCTGCGTCGTGCCGACCGCGCACTTCCCGTCGTGGCGCCGGGCGATGCTCGACTACCACACGCGAAGCCGGGGCTGGGCGCGCTGGCTCAAAAAGAACAGGAAGACGCTCACGACGGTGGAGGAGGCCATCCGTCAGGGCGGGCCGCTCGGCAGCGCCGACTTCGTCCATCGGCGGCCGCGCGGCGAACCCGGCTGGTGGAACTGGAAGCCCACCACGCATGCCCTTGACTACCTCTGGATGAGCGGCCGGACCCTCGTCGCGTCGCGCCGCCACTTCCAGAAGCGGTTCGACCTGGCCGAGCGGGTCATGCCGGAGGCCCTCCGGCTCGAGCCCTTGAGCGCGGAGGACTTCCGCCGCTGGCACCTGCGCCGGTCGCTCCACGCGATGGGCGCGGCGACCGAGATGGATCTCAGGATGTACCTCAGCTTTCCCCGCGTCGGCGCCGCGGAGCGGCGGCGCTGGCTCGCTCAGATGCTGGACAGCGGCGAGGTGCGCGAGGTCGAGGTCGAGCGGCCCGCGCACATGTCCGCGGCGCGCTGGTACGCGCTGTCGGAGGACCTGCCGGCGCTGACCGCCGCCTCGGGCCGCCGGACGGCCTCTGAAGGCACCACGCTCCTGGCGCCGTTCGACTCGTTCCTCTGGCATCGCGAGCGCGCGCATCGGCTGTTCGGCTTCTCGTACACGATCGAGGTGTACACACCCGGCCACAAGCGGACCCACGGCTACTACACGCTGCCCATCCTTCACGATGGACAGCTGATCGGCCGTGTCGACCCGAAAGTGCATCGGACCGAGCGCCGCCTCGAGGTGAAGTGGGTGCACTTCGAGCGCTGGTTCGCGCGCGGCGCCGAGCCGCCCGCCGCCAGCTGGGGCCGCCTCGACCGGGACGCCGCCGTCGCGGGGCTCGCCGGCGCGCTCCGCTCGCTCGCGGAGTTCGCAGAGGCGGATACGATCACACTGGGCCAGGTCGGGCCGTCGGCCTTGCGCGCGCTCCTCGCGCGGCAGCTCGCGGGCCGAGCGGGCGGGTAGGCTCGGCCCCTCGTCCCCGGAGTTCGCCAGCACTCGTCACACCCGTCCGAGCGGGCCGTCGCGACCAGCCTTGCCGGGCAGTCCGCGAGCGGATGATGAACGCCACCCGACGAGACGCGCGAAGGCAACGGCGACCCCGCGCTCGGACTTCCTCAGCCGCCGAGCACCTCGTCGGTGTGCTCGCCGACCGTCGGCGCGCGGCGCCGCAGCGGGGGGCGGACGCCGTCGAAGGCGATCGGCAATCCCATCAGCTCGAGGCCGTGCTCGGGCGCCTTCTGGATCATGCCGATCGCCTCGGTCTGCGGATCGGCGAGCGTCTCATCGAGCGTGTTGGCCGGCGCGCACGGAACGCCGACGCCCTCCAGGAGCTCGACCCACTCGGCCTTCGCGCGCGTCAGCATGATCTGCTCGATCATCGGGACCAGCACTTCGCGATGGCGCACGCGCTCGGGGTTCGTGGCGAACCGGGGATCGGCGGCCCACTCCGGATGGCCCAGGACCTGTGCCAGCTTGGCAAAGAGACGATCGTTCCCCGCCGCGACGATGACGGGGCCGTCCTTGGTCTCGAACCCCTGGAAGATGACGAGGCGGCGGCTGCCCGTGCGATGGCGAGTGGGCAATTCTCCGGACAGGCGGAAGCTCGCGAAGTGGCCGGTGAGCCATGCGAGCGCTGTCTCGAACAGCGACGTGTCGACGACGCACCCGCGCCCGGTCCGATGCCGCTGCTCGAGCGCCGCCAACACCCCCATCGCAGCCCACATGCCGGTGCCGAAGTCGAGCACGGAGGTGCCCATGCGGGTCGGCGGATCGCCCTCGTCGCCGGAGAGAAACATCAGGCTCGAGAACGCCTGCACCATCGGCTCGTAGCCCGGCTGCAGCCGCCGCGGCCCCGTCCTCCCGAACGCCCAGAGGGAGCAGTAGATCAGCCGCGGGAACTCCGCCCGCAGCGAGTCCGCGCCCAAACCCAATTCCTCCATCGAGCCCGGCCGCATGTTCTGGACGAGCACGTCCGCCGCGCCGATCAGGCGCCGCAGCCGCCCGACCTGCGCCGCGTCCTTCAAATCCACCGCGATGCTGCGCTTGTTGAGATTCATCGAGTGGAACGCGGCCGACGTGCCGTGGCCGAAGGGCGGGCCCCAGCCTCGGGCGTCGTCGCCGCTCCCCGGCCGTTCCACCTTGATGACGTCGGCGCCCAGGTGGCCGAGGATCTCGGCGGAGAAGGGGCCGGCCAGGTTCTGGCCGAACTCGATGACGCTGATCCCATCGAGGGGCAGGCTCATGGAACCTCCGTGATCCGTCACGCGCGCGATCCGTTCGGCTGCGCGTCAGAGGGTGGCGCGTCGTCCAGTCCCATCGCGTGCCGGTAGGCGAGCCGGATGTCCTCGGGCTGGCCCGCCTGGAAGATGAAGTCGTGGCGCAGCAGCAATCCCGGTGTGCGCTCGCGGCGCTTGATGCCCTCGGCGCGCGAGTACCCGTCGACGAACTGGCGGCGGCCGATGATCGGCAGCGTCACGCACCCGTTGATCGCCGGGTCCCGGATCAGGGCCTTCGGCTGTCGGCCGCGCGCGACCGCCTCGGCCTCCTCGAGCAGTCGCCGGCGCATCATGATGATGCCGCGGTCGCTCTCGCCCAGGTGCTCGCGCGTGCGGTCGGCGATCACGCCCTGTCCCGTCCAGGCGACGAAGTCCTGGTTCATCACGTGGGTAGTGATGGCGCGCCCCGTGCAATCGTCCCGCACCGGCCCGTACCAGTACGGAATGCGGTCCTGGCTGAATGGCTCCATCTCGTTCGGCACGCGGTCGAAGAACCACCCGACGCTCAGCGTGTTCCCATCATCGATGGGAACGCGCCACTCGAAGTGCGCGCCCGTGAAGAGGCAGTTCGGCCAGAGGCACACGCGCCCGACCGTCCACAGCTCGTCCTGCTCGGACTGGCCTTCGAGAATGCGGCGATACGTGAAGCCGTACTCGAACTCGTCGAACCCGACCCGCAGGTGCGTCGGCGGCCGATCACCCCTCGCGCCGGCCAGCACGCGCCCCCAGTTCGAGTGCAGCCACTCGAAGTGCACCGGGTCGATGGAGTTCTCCTGGCACTGGAACCAGTTGCACGGGATCAGGCCGAAGACGATCTGCACGAATCCGTTCTTCCACGTAAACGGCTCCCACGTCGGCACCAGCGGCGCGGGCGGCGGCCCCAGGTACGCCCACAGGAGCCCGGCCTTGGCCTCGACGGGGTAGGCCGTGATCCGCACGCGATCCTTGAAGCGGGCCTCGGGGTGCGCGGCCTCCTCGAACGGCTGAGCGGCGCACGCGCCGGTCTTGTCCCAGAGCCAGCCGTGGTAGTGGCAGCGGAGGCAGCCGTTCTCGACCCAGCCGTAGGACAGATCGGCGCGGCGGTGCGCGCAATGTCGGTCCAGGAGACCGTACCCGCCGAGGCCGTCCCTGTAGAGAACCAGGTCCTCGCCCATGAGACGCACGGGCTTCACCGGGGTGTCGTCGAGCTCGGCCACGGCCGCGATCGGCATCCAGTAGCGCCGCAGCAACTCGCCCATCGGCGTGCCCGCGCCGACCTCGGTCAGCGTGCGGTTCTGCGCCTCGCTCAGCATGCCTCCCCGCTCCTGTTCACGAGATTGGTCCGCGCGCGATCGGCTGCGTCCTCAGAGATCGAACCCGCTCCCGCGCACATCGTGGGCCTGCAGCGCGGGCAGCACCTTCGCCCCGAACCGGTGGATCTGCTCGAGGAACATCTCGTGCGGCATCGCCCCGCGGTTCATGTTGACCAGGACCGTGCCGGCGCCCGCGTGGTCCGCGGCGGCGATGATCCGCTCGATCGCCTCGTCCGCCGTGCCCCACGCCATCTGCTCGGCGTCGCGCTCGACGTCGGCCATCGTCATCCCGCGGAATCGCTCGCGCGCTCCGGACACCGCCGCCATGTTCTCGGGGCGCACGTAGTCGAAGGACCCCGAGCTCAGGTAGCCCGCCTCGCGTTGCCGGCTCGCCTCGCTGATGTTGCCGTGGCTGAACAGCGTGCGATTGAAGTAGAGGGTGTAAGGCCCCGCCTCCTTCACGGCCTGGGCCTTGCTGTCCGCCACGTAGGTGCTCGCCTGGATCACGAGGTGGTCGGGCGTGAGCCGGTGGCCGTGCTCCGCGAGACACCGGGCGTAGTACCGGATGATGTCCTCGCGCAGTCCCCGCGTCGGGACCAGCCCCGGCGTGATCGGAATGTCGTGGCGGCCCGCCCACTCGATGGTCTCCTTGCTGCCGGAGACGGGCACCCAGACCGGCGGATGCGGCCGCTGCACCGGCCGCGGCCAGATCGCCACGTCGCGATACGACCAGAACTGGCCACGGAACGAGAACTCCTCCTCGGTCCACGCGCGGTAGATGATGTCCCAGGCCTCCTCGAAGCCGGCGCGCGACTCGGCGAGCGAGACGTTGTAGACGTTGTACTCGCGCGGGATCCCGCGGGCAAAACCCGAGACGATGCGGCCGTTCGACAGGCAGTCCAGCATGGCCAATTCCTCCGCCAGCCGCAGCGGGTCGTGCAGCGGGAGGAGATTGCCGTAGACGAGCAGCTTGAGCCGCTGCGTGCGCTGGGCGGCGGAGGCCGCGAGGAGATTCGGCGAGTTCATGAGGCCGTAGGGCGACGTGTGATGCTCGTTGAAGCCGACGCCGTCGTAGCCCAGCCGGTCCAGCGTCTCCCACGCCTCCAGGTGCTCGGCATAGGTCCGCACCGCGACCTCGGGCTTGAAGTGCCGCCCGGACAGCGGCCACGGCAATTCCCCGGACACCTTGAGATGATCGAGATGCTCGCCGTATGGCAACAGGTCGAAGACGAACACTCGCATCGTCGCGCCTCCGTGACCGGCGGACGTCCGCCGGAGGGAAATCGCCCCCGATGATCTCACGAGTGGCCGCCGGCGGCGCGTCGGTTGACAGCCGCGGCCCGGCCGCAGTAGCTTCGGCCGGTGAGACGCGTCGATGACCCTCAGTCCTGAGGAGTTCCGGGTTCACCTCGAGCTGTCGGCGGAGACGGCGGGCATTCGCCTGCCCGAGATCGTGCTGCCCGAGGGACGGGACGTGCTGCTTCGGCGCATGCGCTTTCATTACCTCGACTGGGGCATCGCCGGGCTGCCGCCCGTCGTCTTCCTGCACGGCGGCGGCCTCAACGCGCACACCTGGGACCTGGTGTGCGCGGCGCTCCGGCGGGACCGGCACTGCGTCGCCCTGGACCAGCGCGGCCACGGCGAGAGCGAGTGGTCGCCGCCGATGGACTACTCGACCGAGAGCCACGTCGGCGACCTCGAGGCCTTCGTCGAGATGCTCGGGCTCGAGCGCTTCGTCCTCGTCGGCATG
>Ga0126379_10001163_pt1 | contig 15676 bp, 14 predicted proteins | sample PanSoiMetPlot_24_FD_92640 | JGI IMG/M metagenome (GOLD analysis project Ga0126379, IMG submission 92640) | Tropical forest soil microbial communities from Panama - MetaG Plot_24 | ecosystem: Environmental > Terrestrial > Soil > Tropical forest > Bulk soil | place: Panama | collected 2016-02-17 | reverse complement strand
GTAACCCTGAGTCCGCGCCCTAACTGCAATGATCTAATCAGGCCTAGCAGAACGCTGATTTAGCCGACGATCATGGCAACTGCCGTCCATCCTCGCGCGTGGAGAGTTGTGCTTGCCTTCGCGATTATCTATTTCGTGTGGGGTTCAACTTTTCTTGCAATCCGGATTGGAGTGCAGGAGGTTCCGCCTTTTCTGCTGGCGGGAATGCGGTTTGTCATCGCGGGGTTTGTTCTATTCGCGTGGATGCGCGCCAAGGGTGCTGCATTCCCCAGCATGCGCGAATGGCGGTCGGTAAGTCTATTGGCCGTGCTGTTCTTTGTTCTGGACTACGGATTGGTGTTCTGGGCCGAAGTTCGTGTTCCCTCGGGGATTACCGCGGTCATGATGGCTACCATCCCGGTATTCATGGCCCTTTCTGAAATCCTAATCTTGAGGACTCAGCGCCTCACGTTGAGGCTGGGGAGTGCGCTTCTTGTCGGGATCGGCGGCGTCGCGGTGCTGGTAAGTCGCAGTGCGAGTTTTGGCGACGCTCCGATCAATACGTTCGGAGCAGTAGCCCTGCTAGTGGCATCGATCAGTTGGGCTTTGGGGTCGGCATTAACCAGGAAGCTGCCGCTGCCCTCTGACAAAGCCATGAGTTCGGGTGCGCAGATGCTGGTCGGTGGAGTCTTACTAACGCTGACTGCGGCGAGCCTTGGAGAGTTTCGTGGATTTCACGTCCAAGCCGTATCACAAAGAGCCTGGATCGCCTTGGCATACTTAATTGTGGCGGGATCGATTATTGCGTTCACCGCATATGTATGGCTGATCCACCACGAATCGCCAACTAAAGTCGGGACCTATGCCTATGTGAATCCGGTCGTGGCAGTTGTGCTTGGGTATTACTTTGCTGGCGAGGCGCTGAGTCTTCGCACAATTGCCGGTACGACACTGATTCTGGTGAGCGTAGTTGTAATCACTACCATGCCTAAGAAACAGGCCAGCGGCTTGTCACAGACTAGTCAGCCAGTTCGCGCGGTTAGTTCCGATCTCGAAGGCGAAACTGTTAGGGACGGGTCATCTTCTCCGGCTTGACCAGTTGGTCGAATTCTTCTGCGGTAAGGTGTCCCAGCTTTACAGCGGCTTCACGCAGGCTTGAGTGTTCCACGTGGGCTGTGTGCGCGATCTGTGCGGCTTTATCGTAGCCGACCTTCGGCGCCAGCGCCGTGACCAGCATGAGCGAATTCTTTACGTACCAATCCACTTTCGCGCGGTCGACCTCGATCCCTTTGATCATGTACTCGACGTACCCGTGGCACGCGTCGGCGATCAGCGTGACTGAGTGGAGAAAGTTGTAGATGATGACGGGCTTGTATACGTTCAGTTCGAAGTTTCCCTGCGAGCCTCCGAATCCAACCGCCGCAGTTGCGCCATGCACCTGCACGCAGACCATGGTCATTGCTTCGCACTGGGTCGGATTCACTTTGCCGGGCATGATGGACGAGCCGGGTTCGTTCTCGGGAATTGACAGTTCGCCCAGGCCGCATCGCGGCCCGGAAGCGAGCCAGCGGATGTCGTTGGAAATCTTCATGAATGAGGCGGCAAGGGTTTCCATCGCACCCTGCGCGAAAATGATTTCGTCGTGGGCCGAGAGGGCGGCGAATTTATTGGGGTGCGAGCGGAAGGGAAGTCCGGTGAGTTCGGCGATCTTTTTTGCCGCTCGCTCGGCAAATTCGGGATGTGTGTTCAGGCCGGTGCCGACGGCGGTCCCGCCAATCGCCAGATCGTAAAGTCCTTCGAGGACCTGCTCCAAGCGCTTGATGTCGCGCTCGAGCAAGCTAGCCCAACCGCCGAATTCCTGGCCGATGGTGAGAGGGACGGCGTCCTGCAGGTGAGTTCGGCCGATCTTCACGATGGAATCGAATTCTTTTGCCTTGGCGGCGATAGCATCGCGCACAGACTTGACGGCCGGGATCAGCGCATTCTTAACGCGCTCTGCCGCGGCGATGTGCATGGCGGCGGGGAAGGTATCGTTCGATGACTGCGACATGTTGACGTGGTCGTTGGGATGAATGGGTTTTTTCGAGCCCATCTCGCCACCCGCGATTTCAATCGCACGGTTCGAGATCACCTCGTTCACGTTCATGTTGGTTTGCGTGCCGCTGCCCGTCTGCCAGATACGGAGTGGGAATTGATCATTTAGCCTGCCGCTGATGACTTCGTCTGCAGCCTGGACGACCAGTTTGGCCTTATCGGGCGGTAATTTCCCCAGGTCCTGATTCACCAGCGCGCATGCTTTCTTCAGGATCCCAAACGCCCGGATCAGCTCAGGCGGCATGGTGTCGCGTCCGATGTTGAAGTGCAGCAACGAGCGCTGCGTTTGAGCGCCCCAGTAGACATTCGACGGGACTTCGATCTTGCCCATGCTGTCGGATTCAATGCGAGTCTTGGTGACGGGTTCAGTGACGGTAGACATGAGCGCTCCTGCCGGAGGGAGGTATCAAGGCAACCGCAAATTATAGCGCGGGGAAAGGCTGACACCCGGCATCGGAAATGCGGCGCAAGTCTCGCATGCTAGAATCAACAGTTTCTGGCTTGTCCCGGAATTCTCTGCGACCAGAGCTACCAGACTCCAATCCATGCCCGGATTTCTCGCCGAAGAAGAACTCGACACATTCGCCAAGGCAGAAGTCAAGCCTCGCGGAGACATGCGCGCGGATGTGCTGGTGATTGGAGCCGGGCCAACGGGTTTGGCGTGTGCCATCGAGGCACAGAAGGTCGGATTGAAGGTCATTGTGGTCGACAAAGGCTGCCTGGTGAATTCGCTATTTCACTATCCGGCGAACATGGTTTTCTTTACAACGCCGGAGCTGCTAGAGATCGGCGACATCCCATTTACGACCGCGCTACAGAAGCCAACGAGAGAAGAAGCGCTCGAATACTACCGTAAAGTATCCGAGCATTATGAGGTTGACCTCCGGCAATACGAGTGGGTGAAGACGGTCATCGGAGAAGATGGGAACTTTTGTATCACGGCGACCGATCGTGTCGGGCGTCCGCATGATTACTACGCCAAGAAGGTCATTGTCTCTACCGGATATTACGACCTGGCGAACCAGTTGAGCATTCCGGGTGAGGATCTGCCGAAGGTCTCGCATTATTACGGAGAGCCGCATCCGTACTACGACACGGACGTGCTGGTCATCGGGGGCAAGAACTCAGCGGCGATCGCCGCACTAGATTTATGGCGTCACGGAGCTCGCGTCACACTGGTGCACCGGGAGGCCCAAGTGCACCATCACGTGAAGTATTGGATCAAGCCTGACCTGGAAAACCGGATTAAAGCCGGAGAAATTGAAGCTTACTTCAACAGCTACGTCCAGGAAATTGGCATCGACCACGTCGTAGTGGTGACGCCGGGCGGACCGCTGCGGCTGAAAAATGATTTTGTGCTGGCATTAATTGGATATCATCCCGACTACGATTTTCTCCGCAGCATGGGAATCGAACTGTCGGAGCAGCAGTGCAGACCGGTGTGTGATCCGGTCACACTGGAAAGCAATGTACACGGGATTTATGTTGCGGGCGTGATTGTGGCCGGGTCACGCACTAACGAGATCTTCATCGAGAATGGGCGCTTCCACGGCAAGCAGATCGCTGAGGATCTGAAGCGGAAGCTCCACTGCTAAGCCGGCCATTCGCCTTACCTTTCCTTTCCTATGGAGCCAGAGCCCGAGCACGGCGCGTCGACGATATCCCTAGGTTCGTATGCTCGGCTGGTGCGTAGCAACCGGAACTTCTGTCGACTTTGGCTGGCGCAGATTGTCAGCGAGATCGGCGACTGGTTCTACACGCTTTCGATCTACACGCTCTTGCTGCAACTGACCGGACATGCGGGATCGGTGGCTCTTGCGCTTGTGTTGCAGGTCATTCCACAGACGTTCGCCGGCCCAACGGCGGGCGTGGTGAACGATCGAGTAAAGCGCAAGTACGTCATGATTGCGGCAGACCTGATTCGATTCGTAATTGTGCTAGCCATGCTGTTGGTGCGGTCGAAGTCGGTTGTTTGGCTGGTGTATCCGCTATTGCTGGCGGAAACGACGATGGCGGCGTTTTTCGAACCGGCGCGTAGCGCGGTCATTCCCAACATCGCCGAACAGGGAAAAGTTCTTGTGGCCAACACACTCTCGTCGGCGACCTGGTCGGTGAATCTGCTGATTGGAGCGTCGCTGGGAGGGGTAGTCGCTGCCTATCTTGGTCGTGATGCGGCGTTTGTTCTGAACGCGCTCTCGTTTCTTGCGTCGGCGTTGCTTATCAGCGGCATGCGGTTCAGCGAGCCTCATGCGGATGTTGCGGCACCCCTTCGCGCGCGAGATCTGGTCGATTTCTCCCCGGTCATGGAAGGCATTCGCTACATTCGCAGTCATCCGGTGCTGGTGCCCGCGGTTTTTGCAAAAGCGGGAGAACTGATGGTCGGGCCGAGTTGGGTGATCTTCACCGTTATGGGAGCGCGCGAGTTTGCGGTGCACGGCCGGGGCATCGATTCTGCCGGCGGTGCGATGCTGGGCATGAGCATCCTGCTGGGCGGACGCGGCGCGGGAGCGCTTGTCGGTCCGTTGGTCGCAGCGCGTTGGGCCGGCCAGAACGATCATCGATTGCGGGTGGGTATTCTCTTTGGATATCTCACTATTGCGTTGGGATATGGGCTGATTGGAGTCAGCCGTAACGTCTGGATTGCGGCGGCTTGTGCCATGCTGGCGCATGCGGGAGGGTCGACCGTCTGGGTTTTCTCGACGACGTTGTTGCAACTGAGAACCGAAGATCGTTTCCGAGGACGTGTTTTCGCGGCGGACCTAGGCCTGGCTAGCTTTACGTTCGCCACCACGGCTTACTTGTGCGGACATTTTCTAGATCTGGGAATCTCGGCGCGAACCATGGCGGTGGGCACCGGTTTTTTCATGCTGATACCCGCCGGGTTGCTCGCTTGGGTTTTGCGTGCCGGCCGTTTTCAGCAGACGAAAAAGGCGACAGCCTAAACGCCGCTCAGCCGATCGATTTTGGCGGCCATAATCAAGTCGCTCTCGGTCAGCCCGTCGACGCTATGCGTCCAGAGAGTGACTTCAGCTTTTCCCCACGAGAGAAGGATATCCGGATGGTGGCCTTCGCTTTCGGCGACTTCGCCGACTCGACTTACGAAATCCAGCGCCTGCTTGAAATCAGGAAAACGAAACTCGCGATGAATGTGGTGCTCGTTGGTGACGGTCCAGTTGGGAACGCCCTTGTGGAGCTCTTCGAGTTCTTTTCCGCGAAGCGGCGGCGTGCCCCCGCGGCAGGGTACACATTTTTTGTCCGCTAGCGATTCGGCCATAAGAATCCCTCACAAGCGAAGAATGGATGCGGTGTCCTAATGTTATCAGCAGACGGGTTTTGAGATCGCGATGGCGAGGACCGGGCACTGTGTACAATGAGTGCTTCCTTGATTCAGGTTTTTGCGCACGACTGGAGGGAAGATATTGTGGTCGTTCTAGTGATCGGTGGCGCGGGATACATCGGAAGTCATACCGCACGGGCTTTGAAGCGAGCGGGCCATGAAGTGGTTATTTTTGACAATCTTAGCACGGGGTATAAGTCCCTGGCGGTGGGATTCGAACTGATTCAGGGAGACGTCCTTGACGGAGCAGCTTTGAAGCAGGCGCTGCGAGGAGTGGACGCCTTGATGCACTTTGCCGCCAGTGCTTATGTTGGGGAATCGGTGGTGAATCCGCGGAAGTACTTTCACAATAATGTCGAGGGAGGGCTTTCGCTGCTGAACGGTGCGCTCGAAGCAGGCGTGAAGAAGATCATTTTTTCCTCGACCTGTGCTGTGTATGGCGAGCCTGCCAAAGTGCCGATTGAGGAGAACATTCCTCGACAGCCGGTAAATCCCTATGGCGTATCGAAGTTGTTTTTCGAACTGGCGCTTGAGGCCTATGACCGCGCGTATGATTTTCGCTATGCCAGCCTGCGATATTTCAATGCGGCCGGGGCTGACGAAAGCGGTGAAATAGGGGAATTGCACGATCCTGAAACGCATTTGATCCCGCTGGTACTGCGGGCCGCAGCCGGAGACGGGCCGGAGTTGCACGTGTTCGGTGACGACTATCCGACGCCTGATGGGACATGCATCCGCGACTATATTCACGTGAATGACTTGGCAGATGCTCACGTGAGAGCGCTGGAACATCTGGCAGCAGAAAAGACGAGTTTCGCTGCGAATGTTGGGACGGGAAAGGGTGCATCCGTGCGAGAGGTCATTTCGGCGGTGGAGAGAGTCAGCGGGAAAGCGGTGCCGCACAAAGTGGCACCGCGACGGCCGGGAGATCCTCCGGCGCTGGTGGCGAATCCAGCCACGGCGCAAGCGTTGCTGAATTGGAAGGCAACGCGTGGTCTGCAAGAAATCGTGAGCACAGCGTGGCATTGGGAACAGAGCCGTCGAACGGCCAAGGTGCAGTAAGTGCAGGTTCTGTGCCCCTCTAGGTCCTCTGTGGTGAACGATTCTCCATGGTTAAAGGAAAACAAAGAAATCTATGGCATCCGATCTGACCGGGAAAAAGGTGGCGTTTCTAGGGGCGGGGAAGATGGGCGGCATTGTGCTCCAGGCCCTGTTAAAGAATGGATTGTTGTCTGCGAAATCGACTCGCGCCACCGTCGCCCACGAAGACCGCGCCCAGGCTCTAGCGGCGAAATTGAAAGTGCAGGTCGGCACGAACAATGTGAAGGCAGCAAAAGGCGCCGACGTCATCGTGATTGGGGTGAAGCCTCAGGTCGTCGAAGACGTCATCCAGGAAATCAGCGGGCACGTAACTCCCGGGCAGATGATTGTGTCGATCGCGGCTTCCGTCCCGACGGCGATGATTGAGAAGAATCTTCCGCCCGAGGTGCCGGTGATCCGCGCGATGCCAAATACGCCTTGTCTTATGGGTGCAGGCATGACGGCCGTTTGTAAGGGAAAGCATGCCAGCGCGGAGCATGTCGCGGTGACCTGCCGCATGTTCGAGGTTGTGGGCCGGACCGTTGTGGTCGACGAGAAGCACATGGACGCTGTGACGGCTCTTTCGGCGAGTGGGCCGGCGTATATCTATATCATTCTCGAGTCGTTGGCGGAGGCTGGGGTGAAGGTTGGTCTGCCGCGTGATATCGCCACGTTGCTCGCGGCACAAACGGCGCTCGGGGCAGCCAAGGTAGTGCTTGAGACAGGAGATCATCCGGCGCTGCTTAAGGACGCAGTTACGACTCCGGCCGGCTGTACGATCGACGCGATCATGGAGTTGGAAGAAGGGAAGCTCAGAGTCACGCTGATTAAGGCTGTCGTGAAGGCGGCACAGCGCGCGAAGGAACTGGCGTTCGGATAAACCTATAGTTCACTCCAGATCACCCAGGCCTAAAGCCCGCCGGGTTGCGGTTTTGACGGCACGAATAACAGTCGTGCCCTTCCCAAAATCACTCGTGCGACACATCGCGGTTTCGCGGTAAACCTTAGGGGTGGACCCGGTTGGAGTCACGCCTCGGTGCGCTCGGCGGGGCGGGCGAATGCGTCCGCCCCTAGACTAGTCTGTTGGAGTGCCGTCGCTTAGTTGCACTTTCAGCACGTTCAGTGTCTGGCCCTGGGTGAAGCATTTTGAGCTATCAACGGCGGGAATGGACTTCAGCGCTCCCGATTCGTCTACACAAAATGATTTGACGTCTGCGTCAGCATCGACGGGCACGGCTTTGAGGCGATACTTGGTTGCTGGTTTTCCGGTGCATCCAGTGAGAGAAAAGCGATAACCATTAGACTCGTAATTCGCGGGACTGGCATCGGTGTTCGGCTGCCCTTCTGCATTCTGGTACAGTTCCTGGAAACTACAGACGTAGCCTGTATCGCGATGACTTGCCGCATAGTTCGATTCCGCTTGAGCGATCATATTGACCCGACCCTGTGCGGCGGACTCGTTCATCTCGTCCTGCTGTTTTCGTAAGCCCTTCAGGTAGTCGGGGTCTTCAAGGGGCACGTGTGCGGCAACCGTCACCTCGGTTACACGCCAGATCTCCTTTTCTTGTTTTAACGTGAAAATCAGCCGCGGTATCACAGGAAGAGCTTCTGGTTCGCCGTTCTTGTAGAGGTGTACTGACAGTTCAATTTCGTCGTCCTCGGCGGAGAGGCTGTCGTGCTCTATGGCAACCTCGATGCGCTCATGCGAGTTGTCATCTTCGGTAACCAGAATGTTGGGCCCAGTATCGAAAGTTTCGATTTTCTCGCCTGGTGTGGTTAAGCCTCCTCGCACAGCCCCGGACACCCGAAATAGGAGGGAGGTATCCGGCGTTTCACCTTTCCGAACCAGGGCGGCGAGCACGGCACTCGGCAGGTGTTTGGTGAAATCATTCTCCCCCTTGCCCGTAAACATTTCGATTAGTGCCTGGCGTGCGGTTTGCGGCTCTGTTGATGCATTCTGTCCAGCAGCAGGGAGACTAGCGGTAACGGCTGCGAGCAAAGCGATCCCGATCGGGCGCATGCGTTCCTCCGGGGGAAGGACCTCTTCTATTCTACCGAGTAAGACTCCGCGAGTCGCCTCCGGGTTCCGGCATGTGACCCGTTGTCCCGGTGCCCCGTCCTTCGTATTCGCGTTTTTGTGTTTAAATTCACGCACATGAAGATTCTGATTGTGATCCAACACCGTCTTGACCTTTGGAACGCACCGCCCTGGTTTGGCGAGAGGCTAAGACGCGAGTTCTGTGTGGAAGTTGTTCAGCGTAACCGTTATGAAGGGATCGAGACCGAACTGCAGAGTGCGGAAGTGATGTTCACGCTGTCGCTGCGGCCGCAGCAGTTCGAGTTGGCCAAACAGCTGCGTTGGGTTCATGCACCTACCGCAGCCGTGCATCAGTTCATGTTTCCAGAGCTGATCAATAGCGAGGTCGTGCTCACGAATTCCACTGAAGTCCACGGGCCCGTCGTGGCCGAGCACGTGATCGCGCTAGTCTTCGCGTTAGCAAAGAAGATTCCGCAGGCCGCCTCATTCCAGCGAAAGCGAGTATGGGGGCAAGAGGGTATGTGGAATGAGGGGCAACATCTCAAGGAGATTGGTGGCGCTACGCTCGGATTGATTGGTGTGGGGAGCATTGGACACCGGGTCGCCCAGATGGCATCAGGGTTGGGTATGAGGGTGATCGCGGTGCGCGAGCACGTCGACAAAGGACGGCCGGAGGGAGTTGAGGTCGTGTTCTCACCTGCGGAATTGGGCGACTTGCTGGGTCAATCCGATTACGTAGTAGTCGCCGCGCCACAGCTTCCCTCAACGACGCATCTGATCGATGCGCCGCGGTTGGCGATGATGAAGCCTGGCGCATTCCTGATCAATGTCGGACGAGGGCCCTTGGTGGATGAGGGGGCACTGGCAGACGCGCTGCGATCTCGTCGCATCGCCGGAGCGGCGCTCGACGTGTTCGAGCACGAGCCCCTGCCGTCAGATTCACCACTCTGGGAGCTCGACGGCCTTCTGATCACTCCTCATACTGCGGGTCTGACGGAGAAGCTCTGGGATCGTCATTACGCTTTGTTCTCCGATAATCTGCGCCGTTACCGTTCGCATGAGCGCCTGCGGTACGTTGTCGACAAGCATCGGGGATATTGACGCTGCGGGGTTCGTGCTACAGTTTTCGAAGAGCCATCCACCTCTATGGAACCGCGCCTTATCCTGATCAACCTATTGGTCAAGTTGGGCATAGCTGCGGCTGTTTCCAGTAGCCTGGTGCGTTCCAAGGAATTCAAGTCCCATCTCTTCCGGGAAGTTCGCTCGGTCCGGCAAAAGCTGTATCTGGTGCTTTGGTTCGGTGTGCCGATGATGATCGGCGTCTGGATTCGCATCTCGCAGACGAGTTTTCAGGCAAGCGATCTGACCTTTGAAACAACATTGCTTCTGGGTGTTATCGGTGGACGGTTGGCGGGTTCGGTGGGAGGAGCGCTGATGAGCCTCCCCTCACTGTTGCACGGAGAGTGGGCGGCCATGCCGTTCCATGTCCTTTGCGGCTTTCTTGCCGGTCAACTGCGAGCTTTGGCGGCTGACAAAGATGACATATGGTCGTTTTCGCCCTTCATCGATCAAAGCATGTTCCGGTTGATCAAAAGAAACCTGCCACGTCCCCGCCTTTTCGACTGGCAGATCATGTTTCTGGCTACGATCGTGGGCTTGCGCTTCGTGCAAACCGAGTTAGCGCGGTATTTTCCTCGATCCATCTACAGCATCGAGAGCCCCGATAATCTCTGGGTCTGGGCTCTGATCTATGCAGCAACTGTTACGGCCGTCGGAATCGAGATCAAGGTGTTTAACAGCGTGCGTATCCAGATCAAGCTGGAGGAGCAGGAGCGGCTTCTGTTGCACGCGCGCATGGAATCTCTCCAGAACCAGATCAATCCGCACTTCTTGTTCAATACGCTGAACTCCATCTCATCGCTGGTCCGGTTCGATCCCGATACAGCGCGCGACATGATTTTCAAGCTGGCCACGATCTTGCGCCGGCTGCTCAGCAGCGGCGAGGCGTTTGCGCCTCTGCGGGAAGAACTCGAATTCATCGACAACTATCTCGATATCGAAGTGGTACGTTTCGGGCGGGAAAAGTTGAAAGTTGTAAAGGAAGTCGATCCGGCGTCGCTCGATGTGGTCGTGCCCAGCATGCTGCTGCAGCCGCTGGTGGAGAATTCCATCAAGCATGGCCTGTCGCCCAAGATCGAGGGAGGCAGCATCTATCTGCGCAGCCGGGTCACCAACTCACGGCTCATCATCGAAGTCGAAGACGATGGCGTGGGAATGGGCGGTGCGCAGTTGGAAGAAAGCAGCAGCTGGTCCGGCATGGGCATTGGAATGGCCAACGTCTCGGAGCGCCTGCAAGTGCTGTACGGTGATACGGCTCGCATGACTATAGACAGCCATGAAGGGAAGGGAACTCTGATCCGCATTCGCCTTCCTCTCATCGAGGCGGCAAGCTCGGTTCCCGAAGGTTTTTACGCCGAGCGCTCCAGCACCCGCCGGTAAAAGTCCTCGTATTGCTTCACGATTCCGGTGGAAGAGAAGCGCTCGATGGCGACCGCGCGCGCGCGCTTGCCCATCTCTCGCAGGCGCGGTTCATCGCTCAATAGCTCGATGGCATTTCGTGCCATGGTGTCCACGTCACCGACGTCAGCGAGATAGCCGCTGACCCCGTGGTCGATCACCTCCGGCAGACCACCGGCCCGTGTCGAGATGGGAACCACCTCGCACGCCATGGCTTCGAGGGCCGCAAGTCCGAAGGATTCCAGCTCGCTGGGCAGCAGCATGATGTCAGCGATGGAGAGCTTCTCGTAAATCTGATCCTGCTTGCCGAGGAAGAGGACGTCATCGTGAATCCCCTTTTGCACCGCCAGCCATTCCGCCACGGAGCGGTCTGGTCCGTCACCGATCAACAACAGTCTCGAGGGTATCTTTTTTCTGACGCGGTCGAAGATCTCGATTACATCCGTCAAGCGCTTCACAGGGCGAAAGTTGGAAAGGTGTACCAGTACGCGCTGACCGTTTGGCGCGTATTCGCGCTGTAGTTCAGGCGCAATTTCCGCGTTGCGGTAATAGACGTCGCAGTTGACGGAGTTGTAGATGACCTCGATCTTGTTCTTCACGTCGAACACGCGCTGCGTCCGGTCCCGCAAGTAGTTCGAGATGGCTGTGACTCCGTCACTCTGCTCAATTGAATAGCGGGTGATGGGCAGGTAAGAGCGATCCAATCCCACGAGCGTGATGTCCGTTCCGTGCAGAGTCGTGACGAATGGGAGGCGCCTGCCACGCGGTCCGGAAGCCAGCATCTGCCGCGCCAGCATCGCGCTTACCGAATGAGGGATCGCATAGTGCACGTGCAGCAGGTCCAGGTCATAAAGCTGTGCGACCTCGGCCATGCGAGTGGCGAGCGCGAGGTCGTACGGTGGGTAATCGAATAATGGGTAACGCGAAACTTCGACTTCGTGGTAGTGGATGTTGGGCTTAGCTCCGCGTAGTCGGATCGGCTGGGCGTAAGAAATGAAGTGGATTTCGTGGTCGCGTTGTGCCAGCTCCAGCCCGAGCTCCGTAGCCACGACGCCGCTGCCGCCATAGGTTGGATAACAAGTGATCCCGATCTTCATGCGTAGCCAGGTTCGAAATACAGGGGTTCGGCCGCTCGTTGAAGATTCGATGGCTAGAGCGGCCAGTGGATGCAGATTTTACACGAGTGCTCGCGGCAGAATCAGTGAGGTCTACTGTTAGCGGCCGTCTTTCGGGCCGAATGTCATGCCGGGGTCGAGCTTTTCAAGGTGTGCCTGGAATCTTTTTTTCGAGTCTTCGGGTAATCCGGTGAACTCGATCCCCATACCGACGCCGGGGTCGCGGGTGCGAACTACGGCACTTGGAGTGAGGCGTTCCTCTCCGATCCAGAGATCGACTCGCAGAGCTGTGCCCACGGTCAAGGGCATCACCGTCTCAACATAACAGCCATTCCCGCTGATGTCGGTGGCGTTGACGCGAAGTGGTGTGTTGACGCGCTCATCGCGGAGTTCTAGAGGGAAGGATATCTTGTGACGCGTGAATTTGCGGCGGTTGTCCTGACGGATTACCGTCCGCTCTTCCACTTTCATTTCTGAGGGAAGAGCGGTTACCCAGGGGCAATCCTGATCTTGTACCAATTGGACGCCGGCTTGGGTTTTCTTCAGGGCACCGGCGTCGACTACCCAGATGACCTTGCATCGGGCCTTCTTGCCCTCATATTGCACGCCGATGACGTCGCCGACTTTCAATTCTGGCTCGATGCCGTAAATGCACGCACCCGTAGCGCTGATGTTCTGGGCCATCGCGTTCTGGAAAAAGGGTTGATTGTTCGCACCCATTCCCCACACTTTGACCTTCAAGTCCAGAGTCGCACGCGGAGCTGACCCTTGGGCCGCCATGAGCGCAAGCCTCCCACTACGCAGAAAACGCTGAAATCTCCTTCATCTTACTACTTGCAGCTAATTTCGGAGGTTACGACGGTACCGAGATTCTACTGAGCCCTTCGTGCCAAACCCGATCAGATCGGGCGAAATAGAGGCGAAGCTAGGCAGTTTGCCGCAGATCACGGTACGAAATCAGTTGAATGCCCCTTTGCGCCAGGATATTGCGGGCCTCCGGCATGGTCAGCACGCGAAGTTCAAGCTCTCGCGACTCCTTCAGACGAGTCTTCGCCGCCGCGAGGTCCGCGTCGTTATAGCCAGGATGACAGACGAACTCCCAGGTTCCCTCGGGAATGCTCTCGGCGATGGCTTGAAACAGGGTTTCGTCGAGTGTTCCCGTTACTTCGATGCCGAGTGTGCCAGCAGGTGTTATGAAGTGTTCCTGAGCTACCGCCCGACGAAACTGTCCAGCAAAGCGGCCCAATACCTGTACCTCAGCCAAGCGGGTCCAGAGGTTGGGGCGCCTGAGAAGTTGACTGGAACGGAGCGGGAACCGCGGACCAAACGGATTTCGCACCGCGTATATCCCGCACTCCCGAGCTGCCCGCAGCACTGGACGAAGGACTTGGGGAAAGATGTGCGTGTGCTTGTGCGTATCGACGTGCGAGACGACGATCCCGGCGGACTGGATCTTCTGAATCTGCCCCCTGGTCTCGGCTTCAATTTCAGAAGCTTTCATACGGCCCGCGAGTGCTCGTGCCGCGAAGGATTTGAGTCCGTCGCGGAAGCCTTCCGGATCTGTGATTGTGGGGAGTGTGGAAGCATTCAGGATGGGTTGTCCGTCAATGAGAACAATGTGGCACCCGATACTCAAATTCGGGGAGCCCTTTGCCAGCTGTACGGCCTCGGCAAACGCTCGGCCATTTGCCATCAAGGTCGAGGAAGTTACGACGCCACTCTTATGCGCCTGGACAATGGCGCGGTTCACACCTGGGGTGAATCCGAAGTCGTCCGCATTAACGATCAGCCGCCGCAAGCATCCAGTCTAGCAAGGGAAGCGGAAATTCAGTTGGCGATTCGGCCGTTCCGGCCAAACTGCTGACCCAAACGGTCGCTTCGAGATGGGCGATATTGAAGTTTGACTGGTTTTTCCGGCCTCACGTAAACTCAATAGCATCCTTCTTTCGGATGCGCCCGTCGAGCCTTGGAGCGCGTGATTTTGCCAATCGTCCAAGCCAGAGGCGGTTAGCTCAGCTGGTTAGAGCGCCTGTACACTCTAGAATTTGGCCTTCTCTGTCACCGTCACCGCGTGCCTCTTGTTGCGGTTACCAGTTTCGACGTTGTCTTAAGTTGCTCAGATTTACTCCGGCCTTCCCTGCCTTTGTGCACCCGCTGCGCACTGAAAATCTTGCGAGGTCTGCGCCTGTTCGCCTCCTCTTTTGAGGCTACGCCTCTGAAAAATTCGCGGTCCTCCGCTCACAAAGACGCTGCCGCCTGAATCGAGGCTTCGCCGTATTTGGGGGTGACGGGTCGGCCTTCCATACATCGCAGCCGCGACGGAGAGGTTGTCGGTGGCCATAGGCCTGCAGTTGACGAGTTCTGGGGAGGGGAGCACGTAGAAGCAGGACGATGAGTGTAATGGAGAGATTTTTCGCCAAGTACGAATAGTCCGCGTGGCCACTCAACTGCGATATTGACTCTCACTCTCCTCGGTACAAGAGATCGGTCGGGTCAATTTCTAAATGCTGGAAGAACGGAGTCGATGGGGTGCAGAGAGAGCGGAGACAGAAGGTCGGTGTTCCTTGGGGAAGATCACTTCAGCAAAGTGATGCTAACCTGACGTCCGTCGAGGTATACGTTCCAGTCAATTCCACGCTGAAATACCAACGTTGTCGGAGCCTCTGTTTCCGGAAGTTCGTGAGCCTCCACCCAATATGCAAAATAGAATTCCACCTCCGGCCCGAATCCTTCCTCTCTATTTGAGAGTACGCGAGTAACTACCGCCAGCCGCTCTTGCGGAGGATTCTCGGACAATACATTGAACTTGAAACGTTGCCCTACCTTAATTTCAGATTGCATTTGAAGTCCTTGTATGTTCATAGCTTCTATCACTACACCACCGCCAGCGACAAGCACCTGATCCGTGCGGGGAAGCCACTTCGGCAGTGGTGCGCGAACCAAGGTTTATCCTGTCGAGCCTATGCGTGAAGCTCGGACATCGGAGACAATCAAGTAGAGTGCTTGGGCCGAAACCCGGGTTAGGCTGCACCCCGCTCTCTTGCTGTGCTGTACCGCGCTTCGATAGCCTTGACGGAGTTTGCGAAGGCCTTCTCTAAAACCCCTTTGCCGATGGTTCCGACCACTAAACCAAGCAGCCGTCCCTTGAGGTTCTTGCCATCGCGTATGGTGACGAGGTCAATATCGGTCGACCCGTCGGAACGGCGGGTGAAGGTATAGGTGTGGCTCGAAGAGCCTCCCCACGTGTTGGAGTCTGTCGTCGTGAGGACGACGTGGTTGGGATCGGACCAGTCGTAGCGCAGGCGTTCCCAGATGCCCGCTGAGCCTTCCGTGACGTCCGCCTGCGAAGGGCCGCGGCTATGGACCTTGAGGTACCCGTCGGCGCTGTTGCCAAAGAGCTTCGAGCGGCCAGGCCCGAAGTCGGTGAGCCCGGCGATGTACTGTCCAGGCGTCAAGGTGGTTGTCTGGTGCATATGGATCGTCGACATGTGTTGTCCCTTTCGCTTCCCGAGACTT
>Ga0126379_10001162_pt1 | contig 15682 bp, 12 predicted proteins | sample PanSoiMetPlot_24_FD_92640 | JGI IMG/M metagenome (GOLD analysis project Ga0126379, IMG submission 92640) | Tropical forest soil microbial communities from Panama - MetaG Plot_24 | ecosystem: Environmental > Terrestrial > Soil > Tropical forest > Bulk soil | place: Panama | collected 2016-02-17 | reverse complement strand
TGGGGCGTGATTGGCCCGCTGGCCAAGTGGAATGAGATCACCTTGCGCCAGGTCCTGGAAGCCAGCACCGCCAAGAAAGAGGGACGCACTCCAGCCGAGCAAAAGGTCGGCGATTACTGGACCGCCTGCATGAACGAGAGCGCGATTGAAAAGGCTTCCCCCGGGGCGCTGAAGGCCGAGCTGGACCGCATCAATAAGATCGCCAACAAGTCGCAACTGGCGGAGCAGATTGCCCACCAGCACATGATGTTCCCCGCCGCCTGGGATGGACCGAATCAGGATGTCGCCGCCTTCGCGCCGATGTTCGGCTTCGGATCGAGTCCCGACTTCGACGACGCGACCAAGATCGTTGCCATGTTTGACCAGGGAGGCCTCGTGCTTCCCGGCCGCGAGTTTTATCTCAACGACGATGCCAAGTCGGTGGAGATCCGCAACAAATACCAGGTGCACATCGCCAACATGCTGAAGCTCGCAGGCGAGACGGACAAGCAGGCTAATGCCGATTCCGCAACCGTCCTGGCGATGGAGACGGCGCTGGCAAAAACGGCTATGGACATTGTCAAGCGCCGCGATCCCGCGAACCTGAACAACAAGATGTCGCTCGAGCAGGTTCAGAAGCTGGCGCCGACGTTTGACTGGAAGCAGTACGTCGCACTGCTGCATACGCCGCCGACGGCGCATTACCTGGTGACCTCGCCCGACTTCTTCCGCGGGCTGGGACAGCTGATCGATCAGCGTTCGCTGGACGACTGGAAAGCCTACTTGCGCTGGCAACTCGTGCACTACGCTGCGCCGGTCATGAACCGCGCCTTCATCGAAGAGAACTTCAATTTCACACGCAACCTCTCCGGCGCCAAGGAATTGCCACCCCGCTGGCGCCGCTGCGTGGCTTCCACTGATCGCGCTCTGGGTGAAGCCCTGGGCCAGGCCTATGTGGCCCGAGCGTTTCCGCAGCAAAGCAAGGAGCGCGTGCTGAAGATGGTGCGCGCCGTCGAAGCCGCCTTGGAGCAGGACGTGACCGAGCTGGCCTGGATGACGCCGGAGACCAAGACCCAGGCCAAAGCCAAATTGCACATGATCCTCGACAAGATCGGTTATCCGGACCAGTGGCGCGACTATTCAAGCTTGCAGATCACGCCGGACAGCTACTTCGCCAACGTACAAAAAGCCACGGCTTTCGAGTTTAACCGGCAGTTGCAGAAGATCGGCAAGCCGCTGGACCGCAAAGAGTGGGGGATGTCGCCGCCGACCATCGATGCCTATTACGACCCGCAGACCAACACCATCAACTTCCCCGCGGGCATCTTGCAGCCGCCGCTGTTCGACCGCGAGCAGGATGACGCCGCCAATTTCGGGTCGGAGGGCGCGGTGATCGGCCACGAGATCACCCATGGCTTCGACGATCAGGGCCGCAAATTCGACGGCAACGGCAACCTGCACGACTGGTGGACCGCGGCTGACGCCAAAGCCTACGAAGAACGGGGCAAGTGCATCTCTGATGAGTACACGCAAGAGATCCCAGAAGCCGGTGCCGGCGTGAAGCAAAACGGCCTGCTGACGCAGGGCGAAGACACCGCGGACAACGGCGGCATCCATCTGGCGCTGATCGCTCTTACCAATACCCTCAAGGCGGAGGGCAAGAGCCTGGAGGATAAGGGCAAAGACGGTCTTACCGAGGTGCAGCGCTTCTTCCTGTCGTACGCCTATACCTGGTGTACTGAGTCCCGGCCGGAGATCATGCGTACCCGAGTGATGAGCGATCCGCACTCGCTGCCCAAGTACCGCGTGAACAACGTGGTGGCCAACATGCCCGAGTTCGCAAAGGCCTTCGGCTGCAAGAAGGGCCAGCCGTTGGTGCATGAGAACGCGTGCAGAGTGTGGTAGTTCGCAAGCGAGATCGATGCTCTTCTGAAATCTCGAGCGGAGCGAGAGATCCATATCGCTATGGATGGTCTCATGGCGTAGTGGATAGCTCGCTCTTCGCTCGACTCGACAAGCCGGTATGCCAAAGGAGCCACCGCAGCGGCTGAAGCCGGCAATGTTGTTGCTGCGGGCCGCTGGCATAAATGCCTGCTCCACCCCGTAGCCGGAAACAGGAACTCGCCTTGAGAGCCTCAATTTCGATATGGGCCCCTCGCCGAGGTTCGGGGTTTAAGAGGAAAGCAAGTCTCTACTTTAACAATGACTCCACTACCGCGTAAGCCTCATTGAGAGCAGCGTCGAGTTGTGCGGGATCTTTGCCGCCGGCTTCGGCCATGTCAGGACGTCCGCCGCCCGAACCGCCGACCTTCTCGGCTACCGGTTTGATCACCTTCCCTGCCGGAACCTTCTCGGTCAGGTCAGAGGTGACGCCGACGATCAGCGCGACTTTGCCGTCCTGAACTGAGCCCAAGACGACCACGCCGGAACCGATTTTCGTGCGGAAGTTGTCCACCAGAGTGCGCATCTGGCCGCGGTCGAGATTGTCGGCGCGATGCGCCACGACCTTCACGCCGCTGATCTCGCGCACTTTTTCGTCGATCGAAGCCACGCTTGACGCTGCTGCCTTCATGCGTAAATGCTCGAGTTCTTTCTGCAGCTTCTTGATCTCGGAGTCCCTCTTTTCAAGCTCGGTGCGCAGGGCTTCTGCGGGGGAATCGGCCTGATGAACGCGAGGGATAAATGTCGAAACCACGGCTTCCAGTCGATGGTCTTTGCGGAAGTGCAGCAGCGAACCTTCGCCGGTGATGGCCTCCACGCGGCGCACGCCGGAGGAGACCGATCCCTCGTTCATGATCTTGATCAGTCCGATTTCGCCGGTGGCAGCGGTGTGCGTGCCGCCGCAGAGTTCGGTGGAAAAATCGCCGATCTTGATCACGCGCACCCGATCGCCATATTTTTCCCCAAACAACGCCATGGCTTTGTATTCATTGATGGCCACGTCGATGGGCACATCCTCAATGGTTTCGACTTTGAGGTTGCGCAGGACTTCTTTGTTGATCAGGTCCTCGATGTCCTGAAGCTCTTCATCGGCCACGCCGGTGAAATGCGAGAAATCAAAGCGCAGGCGCTGGGGATCAACCAGCGATCCTGCCTGCTTCACGTGTTTGCCCAAGACTTCGCGCAACCCGGCGTGGAGCAGGTGTGTGGCGGTATGGTTGCGCTTGGTGGCCTCGCGGACCTCGGCGTGGACCACCGGATCCACCTTCATGCCGATGCGCAACTCGGTGCGAGCCTTAACCTGGTGAGCGCGCACGCCCTGCACCGGCATAATGCAGCCGTTGACATCAGCCACCACGGCGCCCCGACCGGGGCTATACAAGACGCCGATATCGCCGACCTGGCCGCCGGAATCGGCGTAGAACGGCGTGTGATCAAGCACCACTTCGCCTTCTTCGCCTGGCGCGAGTTTTTGTACGGCTTGCGGCGCTGAACCATCACCTTGCCGCAGCATCTTGCTGATGGCCAGGATCGTAGAGCCGCTGGATTCCGTCTGCCGGTAGCCTTCGAAAACCGTCTTGTCGAGATCGCGGTACGCGGCGGCAACGGTCTGTTTCGGGGCGCCCTTGAATGACGCGCGGGCGCGTTCGCGTTGCGCTTCCATGGCGCGCTCAAAACCTTCCACGTCCAGGCTGACACCTGCGTCGCGGCAGGCGTCCATGATGAAGTCAAAGGGCAGCCCGAACGTGTCGTAGAGCTTGAATGCGTAATCGCCGCGATAACGCATGCCGTTGGCCACCTGGTATTGGTGCTGCGCCAGCTCAGCCTGCGTAATGCCGAATTCGCCCAGCGGATCGAGGGCCGCTGCGATGCGCTGCGAGTCCGCCAGCTTCTTGCGCAAATCTTGAAGGTCAGCGTCCAAACGCGAGAGCCCGGTATCGAGCGTGTGCGCGAAGCGCCGCTCTTCTTCGTGGACCACTTTGGAAATGCGCTCGGCGGATTCGACCAGTTCCGGGTAAGCGTCTTTCATCAAGTCGCGGACGGCGAAGACCATCTCGTACATGAACGGCTTTTGCGCGCCGAGCAGGCGCCCGTGGCGAATGCCGCGGCGCAGAATCTTGCGCAGCACGTAACCGCGGCCTTCGTTCGTCGGCAGCACGCCGTCAGAGATGAGAAACGTGGTGGCCCGCGCGTGGTCGGCAATCACGCGCAGCGATGCCGCTGACGACCGTGATTTGCTCTCCGTCGCGAGTTCTTTCTTCAGGTCCGCTCCGGTCAGCCGCGCTGCGGCCCGGATCAAAGGCGTGAACAGGTCCGTGTCGTAGTTGGAGAGCTTGCCTTGGAGCACGGCGGCCACGCGCTCCAGGCCCATGCCGGTGTCGACGGACGGTTTGGGAAGTGGATTGAAGCTACCTTGGGCGTCGCGGTCAAACTGCATGAACACCAGGTTCCAGATCTCCACGTAACGGCCGCAGTCGCACGGGAACTTGCAATCCGTGTGTCCTTCGTCCGAAGCTTCGGGACCCATGTCGTAATGCATCTCGCTGCATGGGCCGCAAGGCCCGGTCTCACCCATCTGCCAGAAGTTGTCTTTCATGCCCATGGCGAAGACCCGCTCTTTGGGGATGCCGGTTTCGATCCAGAATTTTTCGGCATCATCGTCGCGCGGGATACCCTCTTCGCCCTTGAAGATGGTTGCGTAAAGCTTGTCCTTGGCGATCCCGTACCACTCCTTCGATGTCACCAACTCCCAGGCGTAGGCGATGGCTTCGCGCTTGAAGTAGTCGCCGAAGCTGAAGTTGCCCAGCATCTCGAAGAACGTGTGGTGGCGTTTGGTGAACCCGACATTTTCCAGGTCGTTGTGCTTACCGCCGGCGCGCACGCATTTCTGTGACGACACCGCCCGCGCGTACTCCCGCCGCTCCGAGCCCAGAAAAACATCTTTGAACTGGTTCATGCCCGCGTTCGTGAAGAGCAGCGTGGGATCGTTGGCCGGCACTAGGGACGAGGAATGCACGCGCCGGTGCTCTTTGCTCTCAAAAAAGCGCAGGAACTGCTCGCGAATTTCCGAACCTGTAGGCATGGGAACTCTTCATTCTAGCAGGCGGAAAACCTACCACGGAGACACGGAGGCACAGAGAGGATTTAGTCATTTGGTAACCGGGGAGCTACATTTAGAGGCCGATAGGTTCTGTTTGAGTCGCGGGTTTAGGCCAATCAGTTTTCTCCGCGCGTCCGTGTCTTGTGGTGAGGTTTACCAAAAAAACGGGCGGCATTTCTGCCGCCCAACCTCTGGAGGGAGGATTGAAGGAGAATCACTGTTGAGGAGTTGCTTGCGTTTGGGGTAACCCTTTCTTGCCGTGCTTGTGCCAGCGTTGCTGCCGTTCCTGCATCAACTGCTTCGCTTTAGCTTGCTGTTCAGGCGTAAGCACTGCATAAATTTGCGATTTTTCGCGCGCTCTTTCCACCATCAGATCACTCATGATCTGGGCCTGTTGATTGGCCTGCGCGCGGACCTGGGCTTCGTCAAAGTTGCCGGTAAAGTTGCTGTTTGCTGCGGTACGGTTGTCGTGCAGTTGTTTCATGAGTGGCTGGATTTTGCTTTTTTCCGCAGCCAGGATGCCTTTAATCTGTGTTTGTTGGGCGTCAGTGAGGTTCAGCTCCTTGGTCATGCGACGGAGCATCCAACCTTGGTGACGGTGGCCTTGGGCCGCCACGGAAGCAGTCAGGCCGGCTGCCGCGGCCAGGATAATTGCGATTACGATGAAAACTCGTTTCTTCATTTCGAGAACTCCCTTTAGAATGCGAACGGCAGCATCTTCGCTTCCTGGTGCTCGCTCCATGGAAATGGTGGCGAGGCTACAACCGCGGTAGCAGGTTCAACTGCCAATAGTGTTAACCCTGGACGTTTGCGTGTGAAGTTATGAGTTGTTAAGTCCTTAGCAGAGGTGCTTGACACTTCTTAACCCATGTTGCACGCAAGCTGGGTTTATCGTGGAAACGGAAATGACTTCGGTTTTGCTGATTGACGACGATGTCGAATTAAGCAAGCTGCTGGAGGAGTATCTTCAGAGCGAGCAGCTCACCCTCGATGCTGCGCACGACGGACCCAACGGTCTGGAAAAAGCTCTCTCCGACCGTTATGCCGTCATTATCTTGGATGTAATGTTGCCGGGCATGAGCGGCCTGGACGTTCTCAAGCAGTTGCGTCAGAAGACTTCGGTACCAGTGCTGATGCTCACCGCGCGGGGAAGCGAGCTAGACCGTATTTTGGGTCTGGAGTTGGGGGCAGACGACTATTTGCCCAAACCTTTCAACCCGCGCGAACTGGTGGCGCGCCTGCGCGCCATCTTACGTCGCACTGTCGGGGCCGGAGCGACGGCAGCGCACCCAGTGCATCTTGCCGACATCGAACTCCATCCAGAATCGCGAAGCGTGAACCGTAGTGGTAGAAACGTCACCCTGACTGGGGCCGAGTTCGATCTGTTGCACGCTTTTTTGCGCAGCCCGGGAAAGATCATCAGCCGCGAAGATCTGACACAAGCGGCGCTGGGCCGGCCCATGTCGCCCATGGACCGCAGCATCGACGTGCACGTGAGCAACCTGCGGCGCAAGCTTGGGCCGTATGACGGCGCTCAGGAGCGTATCAAAGCCATCCGCGGCAGCGGCTACGTTTACCTGCTCCCGGGAGAACAATAGTGATTGGCCGTACTCTTTTTCTGAAGATCTTCGTCGCGTTCTGGCTGACGATGGCCCTGACCATCGCTGTCTTCTACCTGATGTTCAGGATTTCCAACGCTGAGAGCTTGCCGGAGCGCGCCACACACGGGGCGTTCGGCGAGACACTCACGCTTTATGCCGAATCGATGGTGCGGGTTTACGAGCGCGAAGGCCTGCAGGCCCTGGAACAGGTGACGCGGCGAGCGTTCAAGGAATCCGGCACCGAGACCTTCCTGTTCGACGAGGAAGGAAGGCCCATTACCACGGAGAATGCTGAGAGCGTGGCGAACGTGGTCCGCAATGCATTGGAGCAGCCCGGGCAAACGCCGCCGCGCACTTTTCCTCTGTTCCAACTGGGTGTGACGCGGGCGACTTGGGCGCGGCCCGTGGTGTCACCGAGCGGCAAGCGCTACATTTTCGTGGTCCGATTCCGCCAGCCTTCCGGGCCACCTGCCTTCCTCACGCCGGTGCGCGTAGGAGTCAGCATTCTCATCGCCGGATTGGTTTGCTATCTGCTGGGTCTCTACCTGACTTCGCCGCTCAAGAAACTGCAATCCACGGTGAAAGCTTTCGCTGCAGGGAACCTGGATGTCCGCGTGGCGCCGGAGATGGGAAAACGCCGCGACGAGCTGGCTGACCTGGGACGCGAATTCGATGAGATGGCAGAACGCATCGCCGCGCTTATTTCAGGACAGAAAAGGTTGCTGGCCGACATCTCCCACGAATTGCGTTCACCTCTGGCGCGCTTGACCGTGGCCCTGGAGCTGGCCCGCAAGAACACCAACGGCAAAGGCGTGATGGCTCTGGACCGCATCGAGCAAGAGTCCGAACGGGTCAACAAACTCGTGGGACAGTTGCTGGCCCTTACGCGTTTGGAGAGCGGCGCCGAGCGCGTTCCGCCCGAGACTGTCGTGTTCGAGGAGCTGGTGCAGCAGGTGATTGACGACGCCTCATTTGAAGCCCGGCCGCTACACAAGGAAGTGAAGGCAATCGGGCTGGAACAGTGCCGCGTGCGCGGATCCGCGGAACTGCTGCGCAGCGCGGTCGAGAACGTGGTTCGCAACGGCATCCGCTATACTGCCGAGGGCACAGCTGTGGAAGTGTCTCTGCGCTGGCACATGGAGACCGCGGTCCTCACCGTGCGTGATCACGGACCGGGAGTTCCCGAGCAAGAGCTCCAGCACATCTTTGAGCCGTTCTACAGGGTGAGCGAAGCCCGTGAGCGCACCAGCGGCGGCGTAGGCCTGGGACTCTCGATCGCTGAGCGCACCGTGAAGCTGCACGGTGGGACGATCCGCGCCGAAAACAAACCCGATGGCTTGCTGATCACCATCGACCTGCCACTAGCCCCGGTACCGGCTCTGTCTCCGGAGCTGGCGCCCGAAAAACTCCCGGTGAGCTAAGCCCCAACTTGCAGATTCCGGTCTAGCTCGTCGTCTGCGGCTGGGAGACCTTGGCAATCACCAAGCCGGCCAGCGGCCAAGTCCAGACCCCTTTGCGCTCCTCGTTAATCGGCTTTCTCGTCGTACTGCATGGCTCCGGCGATGTTGCCGTCCGGGTCTTGGAAGAACAAGAGCTGTCCCACACCGGCGAGGGTGCAGATAGGCATCGCGATAGCACCGCCGTTGGCCTTAATGGCTGCTTCAGTAGTGCGAATGTCCTGGACTGAGATGGTGCATTCGAATCCGGTCATGCGGACACCGGAGACGATCTCGCGCCGCTGTTGCAACGAGCCGCGTAGGGCCACGGTGACCGATGCGGATTTAGGATCAATCATGTAGAACCCAGGTGGACCATAAGCCTGAAATTTCCAGCCAAAGACCTTTTCGTAGAAGCGGCGGGTGCGAGGCAGATCTTCAGCATTGATGGCGAAATGGGCGACTTGCGGCATAGGGGGCTCTCCTTCTCGAAGCGGATTCTACACAGGGAAGGCGATGCCGGAGTTACACTATCCTGACATTTGATGTCGAATTTACGCCACATCGCCGATCCTTCGATCAAGGTGCGCAGCTTCGGCGTGACCTTCCAGAGCGGTCAGGCGTTGCTGCCACACCCTGTGGTTCCGCGGTACTTGGGTGCATGGCATCAACTGGTGTACGCCACCCGTGGAGTCATGACTGTCCGCACCGAGCGGGGCGCCTGGGTGGTGCCGCCGCATCGAGGCGCTTGGATCCCCGCGGGATCCAGGTACCAGGTCGAGTTGAGCGGGGTGGTGGCGGTAAGAAACCTTTACATCAAAGCAAAGAAGAAAGAAGGGCTGTTTCAACGCGCTTCAGAAGGGTGCTTCGTCGTCAACATCAGCCCGCTGCTGCGCGAGTTGATCGTCCGCATCAATCTCCTCGGAGCTTTGGACGAGCATGTTCCCGAACAGCGACGACTTCTGGGCGTACTCTTCGACGAACTGAAGACGCTCTCGACAGTACCGCTGCAATTACCTTCACCGCGTGATCCTCGGGCCGCGATGCTTGGGCAACTAACCCAAGCCGATCCTGGCGCAACCATGCCTCTCAAGAAAATGCTTCGCCAATGCGGCGCCAGCCGGAGAACCATGGAAAGAATCTTCAGCGCGGAGACGGGAATGAGTCTCGGGCAATGGCTTCGCCGGCAAAGACTCCTGGACGCATTGCGCCGGCTGGGAGCGGGTGCGTGTGTGAACACCGTGGCTCTCGAACTGGGGTACAACAGCAGCAGTGCGTTTATTGCCATGTTCCGTCGCGAACTCGGGCAAACCCCGAAGCGCTACTGTGAGACCTGAGAGGTTGCCTTGCTCGCCCGGCTCAGCTCCGCATCAATCGCCCCACCGGCTAGAATCGCGAGCCCCGTAATGTAGAGCCACAATAGCAGCACCATCACCGCGCCCAGCGATCCATACGACCGGCTATACGAGCTGAAGTAATGAACGTACATTCGGAATACCAGGGAAGCCGCTACCCAGGTCAGCACGGCTGCCAGCGAACCTGGCGTGGTCCAGCGCCATCGCCGGTGAAGGTCCGGCCCCAGGTTGTAGATGAGCGCCAGCGCTGAGAGCACGAACAGCAGCGCAATCGGCCATTCGGCATATTGCCAGAGTGAGATCGTGGCACGGCTCCATCCTGTGTGTTCGCCCACGAAGCGTGCCAGATCTCCGCCGGTAAGAAAGACCGCCAACGCAGCAATCGATAGTGCGGAGATCGCTGCAGCCAGTCCCAAAGAGATGAGCGTGCGTTTCCAGTACGGCCGCGACTCGCGCACGCGATAGCTGCGGTTGAGCGCGTCGATGATCGCCGACACGCCGCTGGAGCCCGACCACACCGCGGCCAGCAAGCCCAGCGCGAGTTTCCAGCGGCTGCTGTGCTCGCTAATCTCGCGCACGGTCTTTTCCACCAGCGCTACGGCGGTAGCCGGCATGAGCTGGCTGAACTGGCTGACTATGCCGATGTGTACTTCCTGGTTACGGGCAAAGAACCCGATAAGGACCACGAGAGAGAGAAGCATCGGGAAGAACGCGAAGATGAAATAGAAAGAAAGTGCGGCCGAGCGGGTGAGCAACTCGTCTTCAGAAACCTCGCGTGCCAACTGCCGCAGGAGTTGCCGTAACGACAGTCCGCGCAGGCTCCAGACGGAAGTTGTCTCCGGCACAGCGTCAAGCTTGCGCAAGTGGATTCGGCCTCCCGATTTTCCGGCTCTTCGATGTCCGATGCCGATTATAAGCGGGAACAGTGGCACTCAGAGGTGGAAGCATTGCACCCTGAGGAGGGTGAAGAGAGTGGTGATCAAAGACCGCGTGAAGCAAATACCTTGAGGCCAGATGCTCTGACTTTCAGGATAGCCTCGCGCGCTCCTTCGATCCTGGCACTCTCTTTCACTCTCCATCAGGGTGAGAGAGAAAAGAATGAATTACCTCATAGACGATCGCCACCGTCTTCAGGTTAGCAAGCTTAAGAAAAATTTCTAAAGGCCTGGAACCAAAATATTTTCGCTGCGTATTGTTAACCAGAGAGTACTGAAGACGTCAAAAGAGATGACAGAAAGAAAGATAGCTAAGGAGACAATATGGACGCGAAATGGAACGACATTATCGACAGATTCTCAGTACGGGTGGCTTTACTGGTCGTGGGTTTTGGGGTTTGGCTGGCGATCAGCTATGCGGTGCTGGCGGCGTAGTGTCGTAGCCATTAGCACTTAGCCATTCGCCCGAGCGGTTGGTTGGGTTGAATGCTCAGGCTAAAGGCTAAGTGCTAACGGCGCCCACGGCCGCGCGCACCGCGTGAGTGTATCTAAACGCGGGCCGCGTCCGGAGTCCCCGGCGCGCGATGTTCCGCGTGGCGAGGTGAGAGTCCTTCCTTGCCCTTCTCCGCTCCGGAACCGTAGCGCGAGTCCACATACCCGTTCAAGATCTCAATGAACTCGGCGACAATGCGGTCGCCTTTCAGCGTGGTCAGCAAACGTCCGTCAACAAAGACTGGCGCTTTGGGTTCCTCGAAAGTGCCGGGGAGTGAAATCCCGATGTTGGCGTGCTTGGATTCCCCAGGTCCATTGACCACACAGCCCATCACTGCCAACTTGAGCTCTTCCACGCCGGGGTATTTTTCTTTCCACACGGGCATGCTGGTGCGCAGGTAGGATTGGATCTGCTCAGCCATCTCCTGGAAGAAAGTGCTGGTGGTGCGGCCACAACCAGGACACGCCGTGACCTGCGGCGTAAAGCTGCGGATTCCCAGCGACTGCAGGATCTGCTGCGCGACGATGACTTCCTCCGCGCGGTTGCCGTTGGGCGCCGGCGTGAGAGAAACCCGAATGGTGTCGCCGATACCTTCCTGCAGCAAAACAGCCAGTCCGGCGGTGCTGCCGACGATCCCTTTAGCCCCCATGCCCGCTTCCGTCAAACCAAGATGCAACGGGTAATCGCAGCGCGCGGCCAGGTTACGGTAAACGTCAATCAGGTCCTGCACTCCGCTGACTTTGGCGCTGAGCAGGATGTGGTCGTGGGGCAGGCCGGTCTCTTCGGCGATCTCCGCCGACCGTAGCGCGCTCACCACCATGGCCTCCATGGTGACATCGCGAGCGTCTTTGGGTTCGGCCAGGCACGAGTTCTCGTCCATCATGCGGGTGAGCAATTGCTGGTCGAGCGATCCCCAGTTCACGCCAATGCGCACCGGCTTCTTGTTCTTGATGGCCACTTCGATCATGGCGCGGAAATTGTTATCGTCTTTGCGACCCACGCTTACGTTGCCGGGATTGATGCGGTACTTAGCCAGGGCCTGAGCACAATCCGGATATTTGGTCAGCAGCAGGTGGCCGTTGTAATGGAAGTCGCCGATAATGGGCACGCGGATGTTCTGCTTTTCGAGACCTTCGACGATGGCCGGCACGGCCTTGGCAGCAGCGTCATTGTTCACGGTCACCCGGACCAGTTCGGAACCGGCGCGCGCCAGTTGCGCGACCTGTTCGATGGTGCCCGCGACGTCCGCGGTATCGGTATTGGTCATGGATTGCACGACCACGGGCGTATCGCCGCCTACGGGGACCCCGCCGATCTTCGAGGTTACGCTTTTCCTGCGCTGTATCTGAGCCATTCGAACCCTTAGTTTATCACGCTAAAACTGCTCAACAGGACGGGCCTTCCTGGGTAGCGGTACAGTCCGCCCACAAGGATTCATCCCGGCGCGCCGGGATGAACGTCTGCCTAAAGGCCCGCGATTCGCAAGCGAACCGCTAGACGCTGATACTGTTAGTGGGTCAGTTTTTCAAACTGACCCACTACCGTTCTGTTCTCTCGTAACGCGCCGCTCTTGTCCAGCGCGAAGTGCCCAAATCGCCGCGTTCACCACTAGGGCAGGCAGCCAGACCCAGGGAATCTCGCTCCACAAAACTCGCAGCGCGCGGTCGGAAAACAAACCACCCATGCCGATGGGTGATACCAGAATCGGTCTCCACGGGAAGAAATACCGCTGTGGGTCAAAAGGCGAAAAGAAAGCAACGCCTAACCCTCCGTTGGTGAGTGCATCCAGCCCCCCGTGGGAGGCGGTAACGAGAAACAACAGCAACGCGAGTTTCCCTTGCTCATGAATCCCTTTTTGCAAAGCTACTGCCACGCACACAGCGATCAGCGCCGCGAAGAGCAGGGAATGGGTCATGCCGCGATGGCCCCAGAGGTCACCGTAATGAACCCCCAAAGAGAACCCAATGACATCAATGTCTGGCAGAATGGCGCACAAAATCACGCTAAACCAGAACAACCGCCTCTTGCGCAACTCGGGGCTGGCAGTCTGGCCGAGAGTCGCGCCCACGATCGCATGTGTAAAAACCGTAGCCATTTAGCGGCATTCTTTCATATTCGGAGGTACCGCAACGCGGTCCTCAAAACGTTTACAATCTAACTAGTCCTTTCCGGTGTCTAAACACAGGAACGGCTTGTCGTATCCATGAAAAAGCGCTTCCGCATATTGTTATTTGTGCTGGCCTCGGCTTCTCTTGCTCTCGCCAAAGACCCAGGGGTGTTGCCGCCGGCGTTCAACGGCTGGACGTTGGACCAGGCCCGAGTTACCACCAGTTCGGATCCGGCGCAGGCCGACGCCGCGAATGCCGCCGTGCTCCAAGAATACGGCTTTGCCGATTATGAGACCGCCACTTATACCCGCAACGGGCGCAAGATGGAGGTCAAGGCTGCGCGTTTTAAGGACGCGAGCGGCGCCTACGGAGCGTTTACGTTTTACGTCCAGCCGCAAATGCGCGTGGAGACAATCGGCGACCGCGGCGCGTCCAACAATTCGCGAATCCTGTTCTATCGAGGCCACATCCTGGTGGACGCGAATCTGGAGCAGGTAACCGCCATGTCCGCCGCTGATTTGCGCGCGCTGGCTGAATCCCTGCCCCGGCCGAAGGGTAATACTTCAGCTTTACCCACACTGCCCGGCAATCTGCCCAAACAGTCATTCATCCCCAACACCGATCGCTACATCATGGGACCGGTCGCGCTGGAGCGCTTAGGAGTTCCGCTGCCTGCAGGCTTACTTGACTTCAACAAGACTCCGGAGATCGTGTTTGCGCGCTACCGCAGTTCCATGGGGGAAGCCGGGCTCACGCTGATTGAATATCCCACGCCACAGATGTCCAAAGACCGGCTCCAAGCCCTGCAAGCGGCGAATCTGCCGGGTGGCCCGTTCTTCATGAAGCGCAGCGGGCCCATTCTTGCCGCGGTGAACGGCAGTATTCCCGCTGCGGAAGCGCAATCGTTGCTGGCTTCAGTGAACTACGACGCCGATGTCACTTGGAACGAGCCGGTGAAAAAAATCGATGACTTGCAGAGCCGAATGCAGTTCCTTTTTGGCGTGTCGGTCCTGATCGTCGTAATTCTCACCGCTGCTGTAGTTTTCGGGATCGCTTTTGGCGGCTTCAGGATTCTTGCCCGTAGGTTTTTCCCCAATCATAGTTTCGGTCGTCCAGATGAGATTGAAATCATCCGGCTCAATCTTAAGTAACCCACAACTATATAAAAATAAATGGCTTAACACACCGTGGGCAGCCAGATAGCAAAATTTGGCACTTTGGCGAATAATGTTGACGCTTAAGTTAAGCTATTGAAAACAAAGGCATTTATTCTGGAAAAATTTCTTGACACTGACTTTCGCTCGCTCTTAAGATTTTTGCCAGAAAGTTCTGATGGCTTTTTCGAACCTCCGTTGGAACTATTCTCCCTTGAAAGAAAAGGCCGTCCGTTGCCGGACGGTCTTTTCGTTTATTCTGTCGCTGCGCTCCAAACCGCTAGAGTGCGTGGCTTCGGCCGTCACTCTTCTGCTCCTACCTCAGGCCGCTCGGCGCGCAAGTTTAAAACCGCTTGAGATTCTGGCTTCGATCACCCGAAGCCCCGATCTTTGCTCTCGGTGCGTTATACTGCGACGCCATGCCTGCTTCGGGAACGGCTAAGAGGAGAACAGCGGCCACGAAGGCTGGGATTGGTCCACAGAAGGATCTTGTGGGCGTGTTCGCTGCACTCTGCGAACTGCTCAGGCCATACGCTCGCGGGCTGACCGTGCAGACGGATAAGCCCGGCCATTACTCCCTGGAAAGCCGCACACCCACGTATCGAAACCGGCCTATGTATTTTGCTGGCGTCCGTCTGGGCAAGAACTACGTGAGCTACTATCTGATGTCGGTCTATGCTTGTCAGGAATTGCTCAAGACCATGTCGCCAGAGCTGAAGAAGCGCATGCAGGGAAAAGCCTGCTTCAACTTCTCCGCTGTCGATCCCCAGCTCTTCGCAGAGTTGGACACCCTGACTCGCGCCGGATACAAAAGATTTAAGAGCCTGAAGTACCTCTAGTGCTCATTTCGCCTGCTGTTGCGCGGTCTGCGCCGGGGACACGGGGTTCGGCTGCGAACATCCGAAGTCTATGATGTAGGGTGTGTCGCCTTTGTCTTTTGAAGGCTTGTATGCGTTCTCAATCTTTCGCTTGCGGGCAGCGTAGCCTTGGTTAACCCATTTATCAGATAAGGTCCGGTACTCGTCCCAAGCCTTCAGGTCTCCGCACTGCATGTCGGTTTTCTCCCAGAGGACCAAGACCATGAAGACCATGGCATCGTCATAATCGGGACGCTTGTCGATGGCCGTTTGCAGCATGGTGAGTCCTTCGGCCACGCGGGCCGCGTCGGCTCCGCGCGCTTGTTCGCACGCCGGCCGGTCGTTATCCGTGCCTCTGAAGGGGTCGTCTGCCCCCAGCCCTAGCTTTACTTTTTGCGCCCGCAAGTCTTCATTGACCGCGGCCCAATCTACAACGCCGACCCAAAAGTACGACTCGGGATCGTTCGGGGTGAGAGCCAGGATTCTCTTATGCGCGTCCATGGCCTGATCGAACTTCTTCATGTCCAATGCGGTGCAGCCGATGCCCTTCAAGGCGAGCATGTTGTGGGGATCTTTTTCCAGCACCTTCTGATAGGTATCGATCGCCTGCTGTCCGAACCACGCGCCCTCTGGCGTGCTCACTCCGGGGTCGGGCGGTGTTGCGCGATATGCAGCAGCAAGATTAAGTTTGGCGGCCAGGAAGTTGTCATCGAGAGCGGAGGC
>Ga0126379_10001159_pt1 | contig 15699 bp, 15 predicted proteins | sample PanSoiMetPlot_24_FD_92640 | JGI IMG/M metagenome (GOLD analysis project Ga0126379, IMG submission 92640) | Tropical forest soil microbial communities from Panama - MetaG Plot_24 | ecosystem: Environmental > Terrestrial > Soil > Tropical forest > Bulk soil | place: Panama | collected 2016-02-17 | reverse complement strand
GGCCGCTCCGAAGCTGTTCGGATTGTATGTGGGGCGAATCGCGAGGGCGAGGATCTCGCCCGTCTTCGGGTCCATCATGAGCGCGAGTGCGGCCCTGGACCGCGTGCGCTGCCACGCCGCCTCGATCTCTCTCTCCGCGATGTACTGCAGCGTGGCGTCGATCGTCAGCATCACGCCCTGCCCCGCGGTCGAGGGCTTCAGCACCCGCGGCGCTCCGGTGACCTCGCGTCCGAGCGCGTCGCGGCCGACCAGGGCTCGGCCCTCGGTGCCGGCCAGATGCACATCCCACGACTGCTCGACGCCGGCCAGCCCCTTGCCGTCCATGCCCTCGAACCCGAGGATCTGGGCGGCGAGCTCGCGATTCGGGTAGAGCCGCATGCTCTCCTCGACGAAGCCGAGCGCCGGCACGTCGAGGGCGCGGACCGCGTCGACCACGTCGGGGGGCAGCCGCCGCTTGACGAACACGAAGCGCTTCGGCGAGTCGAGGCGCTTCGCGATCTCGCGAGGCGAATCGCCGAGCACCGGGGCCAGCTTGCCGGCGAGCGCCTCCTTGTCCTCGATGCGGGACGTCAGCGCGTAGAGCGATTCCGCCTTCGAGGAGACCGCCAGGACCCGGCCATTGCGGTCGAGAATCGGCCCCCGCTTGGGCTTGAGGGGGATCGTCTTTGCCTGCTGGCTCTCGGCGAGACGGGAGTACTCGTCGTGCTTGACGATCTGAACGTAGGCGAGCCGTCCCGAGAGGGCGAGGAGGGCGGCGGCGATGAAAGCCGCGACGATGAGCGTCCGATTCCTCACACTCCGGCGCTGTCCCTTCTAGGACATCGAAGGGGGCCTCGACGGCCCCCTTCGAGCATCCCCCAGAACCGGATTGCGCCGGCGAAGCCGGCGCTCGAACCCACGGCTCATTCGCTTCACTCCGACACACTCCTAGGAGACTCGGAGCGGGGGCCATCCCCCTTCCGAGATCCCCTCTCGAGAGCGGCGCGCACACCGGCTCCTAGCGACTGCCGCCGCCCGGCGAGGAATCGGCGCGCGGCTCCTCGGCGGACGCCGTGATGGGCGTCAGCGAGCTCAGGCCGGTGCCGCCGGCGACGAATTCACGAGCGAGGCGAACCTGCTCGCGACTCGGGGGAACCATCCCCAGCTCGGTGCGCGCCTTTCCCTCGATGCGCGCGAGCGACTTGAGGGTCGCCACCTCGACGCGAAGCCGGTTCCGGTGCTCTTCGAGTTCGGCGCGCGCGCTGCGCAATCCGTCGAGCCGATACGACAGGCGCACCTGCTGCACGCGCAGCCCGACGACGCCCAGCACCAGCGCGACCAGGAGCCCGGCGCAGGCGAGCGCCGACGCCATCGCGCGCAGGCGGCGCCGATCGCGCTCGCGGTGAAAGCGCGCCGCCTGCTGATGGGTCGCGCGCGTCGTCCACCCGGCGGACGGTCTCCCTCGGCGTCCGCGCGCGCTCATGCTGCCTCCGCGCGCTCGAGCACGCGGAGCCTCGCGCTGCGCGCCCGCGGGTTGTGCCGGATCTCGTCGGGACTGGGGGGAATCGGCGATGGCTCGATCTCCACGTAGCCGCCGCTGTGCTCGAGGGTGCGGAATGAGCGCTTCACGATGCGATCCTCTCCTGAGTGGAACGAGATCACGCCGAATCTCCCGCCTCGAGCGAGGAGTGATGCCGCCTGCGGGAGGGCCTCCGCCAGCGCCTGGACTTCGTCGTTGACCGCCATCCGGATCGCCTGAAACGTCCGCGTCGCGACGTGCAGGCGGCGGGGCCAGGCTCCCCGCGGCACCGCGGCCTTCACCGCGGCGACCAGATCCTGGGTCTTGGCGAGCGGCGCGCGCTCGCGTCGCTCGGCGATGCGGCGGGCGATGCGCCGGGCGTTGCGCTCGTCGCCGTACTCGAAGATGATGCGCGCCAGCTCCTCGCTCGGCAGCCGATTGAGAAGATCGGCGGCCGTGGGACCTGCGCCGGGATCGAACCGCATGTCGAGATCCTCGTCTTCGCGGAACGAGAACCCCCGGCGGGACTCGTCGAGCTGATACGAGGACACGCCGAGGTCGAGCAGGATCCCCCGGGCCTCGGCGACGCCCGCCGCGGCGACGGCGGACGCGAGGCGTCTGAAGCTGGTGTGGTTCAGCACGGCGCGCTCGCCGAAGCGGGCGAGCCGCCTGGAAGCCCTGGAGAGAGCCTCCGGGTCGGCGTCGAGCCCGAGGAGGCGGACGTCGCTGCCGCTCGCCTCGAGGAGTCGCTCCGCGTGTCCGCCCATGCCCACCGTTCCATCGACCACCCAGCCCCCGCGACGGGGCCGCAGGAGAAACGTCACCTCGTCGGCGAGCACGGGCTCGTGTCCGCGCTCATCAGGCGAGGCGACCTCACACACCCTTGTCCGCCAGACGCGCGCGCACCTCGTCGAGCGTGTTCCCGTCGCGCGTCTCGTACTCGAAGTGCGTCCACCGCTCGGCGTCCCAGACCTCGAACATCTTCTGCATGCCGATCACCAGGACGTCCTTCACGAGGCCCGCCCGCTGGCGATAGTCGGCCGTGACCTGGATGCGTCCCTGGGGGTCGAGCACGACGTCCTGTCCCAGGGAGAGGTAGGTGTAGCGGAACAACCGGGCATCGGGGTCGAGCTTTGGCAGCGCGTCCACCTTCGCCTCCAGCTCTTCCCAGGACTTGAGCGGGTACACGTCAAGCGCCCGGCCATTCGGCACGACCACCAGCTTGTCGCCCCAACCGTCCGCCAGCACGTCGCGGAACCTCGAGGGGATGCTGAGCCGTCCCTTCGTGTCGATCGTGTGGCGGTAATGTCCGCGAAACAATGTTCCTCTTCGGGAAAATTGGCCCCGCGGCCGGGAATCTGTACCACTTCATGGGAATTCATCCCACTGGCAGGCTATCCTAGGGCCCGGCAAAACGCGTGTCAAGGAAAAAACCATGAATTTTCAAGAACAAATGACTCTGATGCAAACTGCGACAGGTGGGGTTCGGTGATGGGTGCGCCTACTGCGGATGGGGGAGCTTCGAGAGAGGAGGGCGCCGGGGCCTCGGACGTTGGCAGGGACCGCGCTCGCATCCCTATCGCGGTGGCGAAGGGGGTGGGTGGTACTGCTGCATCGCTTCCGGCATCCACCCGTCGATCTGGCGGATCCGGGTCTCCTCCGACGGGTGTGTCGAGAGCCACTCCGGGGGCCGGGAGGCGCCTTGTGCCAGTTGGCTCATGCGGATCCAGAGATCGCGGGCGGCGTGGGGATCGTAGCCGGCCTTCGCCATGTAGATCAGCCCCAGGTGGTCGGCCTCCGATTCCTGGGATCGCCCCCAGGGCAGCTGGATCGCCGCGACGAGCAGCGAGCTGCCCATCTGCACGACCTGCGCGTTGACGCCCATCGTGGAGCCCGCCATCTGGGCGATCTGCTGCATCGCGAGCTGCTGGCTCACGCGCTCCGCGCTGTGGTGAGCGAGGACGTGCGCCACCTCGTGGCCGAGCACCGCGGCGAGTCCCGCGTCGTCGCGCGCGATCGGCAGGATGCCGGTGTACACCGCGACCTTGCCTCCCGGAAGCGCGAAGGCGTTCACCGTCTTCGGATCGTCGATGACCTTGAACTCCCACGGCAGATCGCCGCGGCCCGTCGCGCCCGCGATCCGCGTGCCGACGCGGGTGACGAGCGCATTCGCGCTCGCGTCGCTCGAGTTCGTCGCTTTGCCGAGGATCTCCTTGTAGGCGCTCTCGCCCATCTGCACTTCTTCCGCGGGCGAGACGAGCTGGAGCTGCGAGCGTCCGGTGACGGGAACCGTCTCGCATGCGGAGGACACGACCGCGCATCCGATGACGAGAGCGCGGAGCCGCGCCGCCTGCCGCATAAGCGGGATTCTAGCAGAAGACCTCCGCACAATACACCGCGAGTTGCGTTTCTCGCGCCGACGACCCCCACCGACAGCGGTTCCGCCCTCCGGCAGGTCCGCCGTCAGCCGGTCACGTTCCGCAGCGTGACCTGCGTCTCCATCACGACCGGCGACTCGACGGGCCCCACCGCGAGCTCGATCCCGATCGACGCCACCGCCGCGGGATCGCCCGTGGCACGACCGACGCGATCGAGATAGGTGAGCGCGAGCCGCCGCACGTCGTTGATGATCGGCTGGGCGCCTCCGCCGGCATCTCGGCGCAGTACCGACTCCCCCGCGCGCACGAGGAAGGCGACGCGCTCGCTGGTCGGGTCGATCACGCCGTCGCCGTCGAGGTCGCGCTGGAAGACGACGCGGGTCGCCTCCGCCACCAGCACGGGCGCGATGCCCACGGCGCGCGGGTCATAGCCTGCTTCGCGCAGCTCTTTCACCATGCGATCGAGCGCGACGCGCGCCGATTGTTGCGCCTCGACGCGCGCGGCGCCCCAGCGATACATCGCGAGGCTCGCGCGCAAGATCGAGAGCGCGCCCGCCATCACGAGGCCCAGCAAGGCGAGCGCGACGAGGAGCTCCGGGAGGCAATAGCCGCGCGCCGATCGCCGCGTCGTCATGCTCCCGAGATTGAGCGGGGACGCCGCCGGCGATCAATGTCCAATCTCGGAGACGGTTCCGGCCCGCTCGCACGCGGACCGCGAACGCGCCGCAGCGGGAGCGACGTCGCGCGTGCAGGCGGCTCAGGCCCCGCGCAGCCGTGGGTCGAGCGTGTCCCTGAGCGCGTCGCCCAGGAGGTTCGAGCCGAACACGGCCAGGCTGATCGCGATGCCGGGGAACAGCACGAGCCACGGCGCACGCTGCGCGTACTCGGCGGCGGACACCGACAGCATGCGGCCCCACGAGGGATAGGGCTCCGGCACGCCGACACCGAGGAACGACAGGGCAGCCTCGACCAGGATCGCGCTGCCGAGCTGCGCCGTGCCGAGCACGATGAACGGGCCGATCGTGTTCGGCAAGATATGTCGGAACGCGATGCGCAAGTGGCGCAGGCCGATGGCCCGCGCGGCCTCCACGTACTGCATCTCGCGAATCGTGAGCACGCTCGCGCGGATCACGCGCGCGGCGCGCGGGATGATCGGAATCGAGATCGCGAGGACGACGTTCGGGATGGACGGGCCGAGCGCCGCCGACATCACGAGCGCCAGCACGAGCAGCGGCAAGCCCTGCAGGATATCCATCACGCGCTGGGTGACGAGGTCGGTCGTGCCGCCCACGTAACCCGAGAGCAGCCCGATGACGCCGCCCAGGAGCGATCCGAGAAGCGTCGAGGCCAGGCCGACGATGAGCGACACCCGCGCGCCGTGGACGATGCGCGAGTAGATGTCGCGCCCGAGGTGATCGGATCCGAGCCAGTGCTCGCGGCTGGGAGGGGCGAGGCTCTGCGCAGCGTCGGTGGCGATCGGGTCGTACGTCTGGAGCTGATCGGCGAAGACGGCGGTGAGGACGATCACCAGCATGATGCCGCCTCCCACCGCACCGAGCGGCTTCTTCCGGCAGAAGAACAGGAGCGCGGCGATCGCGGCAGGCCACCGGCTCGACGAGCCGAGCGCGCCCGCCGGCACTTCGGCGCCGAGCGGCCTAGTGGCCATAGCGCACACGCGGATCGAGCACGCCGTAGAGCATGTCGACGACCAGGTTCGATAGGATCACCACGACCGCGATGAACATCACCAGGTTTTGCACGATCGGATAGTCGCGCCAGAGGATCGCCTGCACCAGGAAACGCGCCAGCCCGGGCAGGTTGAACACGGTCTCCGTCACGACGAGGCCCCCGATCAGAAACGCGAACTCGATGCCGATCACCGTGACCACGGGCAGGATCGCGTTCTTGAGCGCGTGGCGCCAGATCACGGCGCGCCGGGACTGCCCCTTCGCCCATGCGGTGCGGACGTAGTCCTCGCGCAGCACCTCGAGCAGCGACGAGCGAGTGATGCGCATGATGAGCGCCGAGGAGCGGTAGCCGACGGCCAGCGCGGGCAGCATGAACTGGATCAGGTGCAGGCCCAGGTTGTCGCCCGGTCGCACGTAGGTGACGGGCGGAATCCATCCGAGCCACGCGACCAGCCCCAGGATGATCACCATGCCGAGCCAGAACGACGGCATGCTCAATCCCGCGAGGCTGAAGACGCGCAGGAGGTAGTCGAGCGCCGTGTCCTGACGGACCGCGCTCACCACCCCCGTGGGCACGCCGAGCAGCACGGAGACCACGAGCGACAGGGCAGCCAGCTCGAGTGTCACCGGTACGAGCGGCTTGATCACCTCCCACGCCGGGAGGTCGTAGCGGTACGACTTGCCGAGGTTGCCGACCGCCATCTGGCCGATCCAGTCGGCGTATTGCGCCCAGAGCGGCTTGTCGAGCCCCAGCTCCTTCTCGATGGCGGCGCGCTCGGACGGATTCACGTAGCCGCCGGTGGAGAACAGGATGTCGACGATGTTGCCCGGCGCGAGGCGCAGCATCAAGAAGATGACCACCGACATCCCGAAGAGCGTGAGCAGGCCGATGCCGAGGCGCTGGGCGATATAGGTCTTCACGAGGCGGCCTCGCTGCGCGCGGGCGGATGCGACGCGAATGTCGCGTGAGCGCCGCGCACCGCTACTTGTCCCGCCAGACGTCCTGGAAGCGGGTGAAGTTGTAGATGTTGTGGTGCGGCACGAGCCCCTTCACGTGCGGCCAGTGCGCGAAGTAGTCGAGCCGCTGCGCCAGCACGGGCCGCGCCGCGTCCTGCTCGAGCCGCTTCTGGATCTCGATCACCAGGTCGAGGCGCTTCTTCGGGTCGAGCTCCTGCGACTGGCGGTCGAACAGTTTCATGATCTCCTCGCTGCAGTACTGGCTGTAGTTGCGAGGAGAGCCGCACGCGTAGTTCTCGTAGAAATTCGCGTCGGGATCGTCGGTGCCGAGGCCGGTGAGGTTCGCGCCGATCTGGTAGTCCCCGCGCGTGGCCATCGCGTGCCACTGCGCCGTCTCCACCTGCTTGAGCGTGGCCTCGATGCCGACCTGCTTCAGCTCGTTGATCACGAACGACGCCATGTCCACGTACACCGCGATGGCTCGCGTGGCCATCTCGACCTTGAGCGGCTTGTCCGGCGTGATACCCGCCTCGGCGAGCAGCTTCTTCGCCCGCGCCTTCATATCGGCGGCCGGCCCGTAGCCCGGCATGGTCGAGAGATCCTTGTCGCTCATGCCCCAGACGCCGTAGGGACGCGGCAGCATCGCGGCGCCCAGCACCGCCCCGCCCTGGTGCGAGGCCTGGATGAGCCCGCGGCGGTCGATCGCGTAGCTCACCGCGAGCCGGACCTTGGGATTGTCGAACGGCGGCTTCTTCACGTTCATGATGATGTTGTCGGACACGTCCTGCGCCACCTGATGGAACACCATCTGGGGCACGGCCTTCTTGAGCTGCTCCATCGTGGTCTTCGACGTCTCGCCCGGAAACGCCACGTCGAGCTGCCCCGCCTGCATCGCCGCTGTGCGCGTGCCGCGCTCCACGATCACCACGAACTTGAGGCCGTCGAGGTACGGGCGGCCCTTCACGAAGTAGTCCGGATTCCGCACGTACTCGACGAATTCGCCCTTGCGCCACTCCTTCACCTTGAACGGCCCGGTGCCGACGCAGCTCGTGCGGTACTGAGCGGGCGGGATGTGCGCCGCGTAGATCGGCGTGTAGCCGGACGCCAGCATCATCAGCAGCGAGGGCTGCGGCCGCTTCATCCGGAACACGACGGTGTGCGCATCGGCCGCCTCGACGTGCTCGATGTTCGCGTACCAGTCCTTGCGCGGGTTGATGCGCAGCTTGGCCGTCGCCTCCGGCGCCTCGCGCAGCATGTCGAACGTGTACTTCACGTCCTTCGACGAAAACGGCTTGCCGTCGTGCCACTTCACGTCCTTCCGGAGGAAGAACACGAGGTTGCGGTAGTTGTCCTGCCAGGACCACCGCTCGGCCAGGTCGCCGACGATCGTGTCCACGCTCTCGGTGGGCTTCGACTGGTCGAAGAACACGAGGTTGTTGAAGCACGGCAGCGCCGGAAAGCTCGTCGAGACCGTGGAGGTCTCGTGGACGGCGAAGCCCTGCGGGAGATCCTCGCGCTGCATCACGTTCATGACCCCGCCCGACCTGGGCGCCTGGGCGACGGCGAGCGACGCCGCAGCGGCGATCACGGCGGCGGCGAGGCCGAGGGCGAACGGGTGGTGGGCGAAGCGGAAACGCTTCATCGCTGCTTCCTCTCCTTGTGGCAGATGGATTCGCCGGCCCTCCGGGGCAGCCGGGACGACGTCTCGTGGCGGGAAAACCTCGGAGGGAATGGAACGGTTCCGCGGCTGCGGAGCACTATACGCGAAGCCCGACCCGGGGACAACCCGAGCGGGCTCGACGGCGGCTGGCGAGACGTGGAGTCGCGCGCGACTGGAGGGGGGCCGAGTCAGCCCCCCTCCGATGGGCCCTACGCGAGCGCGGCCTTGGCGGCCGCGCGGCGAGCGATGTCCCGCCGCCGCGCATCCCGGCGCGTGAGGCTCTCCTCGAGGGAGATCGCGCGCGCGCCGCCGCGGCGCCGGAGCTCCGGCTCCACCAGGATCGGGCGGCGTCGGATCCGCGCCGCCAGCCCCGCGCGCCGCGCGCGCTCGGCGTAGAGCCGCGCCAGCGCACGGCACATCAGCGGGCGACCTCGGTTGTAGCCGAAGTGCAGCTTGTACTCGCTGGCGGTCGTCCCGTGCGAGCGCAGATGTGTGTTGGTCAGCTGGCGAAAGACGCAGCCGCACACGAGACAGGAGATGCTGTCCTCCTGGATGGCCAGCCGCGGGTCGGCCCGGAGGACGGGGAGATTGGTGAGGCCGATCCCAGGCTTCCCGCCATGCACATCGAACTCGACGTCGGACAGCGGCATCGCGACCAGCCCGTCGGTACTCATCGGACGACCTCCAGGGAAACCGGGCGGACCCGGGCGGGGATGCTCCAGTCGACCTGGAACGTGGGCCGCGGGGCTGCCGCCTGCAGGGCGGCATCCTGTGCCCGGTCCGCGCGCATTCGCTTCAGCACGACGCCGCCGGCGCACCCCAGGCCTGCAACGTACACGGCGATCGCACTCCCGATCACCACCCGACGCCAGACTACGAGCATGGCCGATCTCCTTTCTGTCGCTTCTCGTCGACGTTCGAGCACGGTGTTCATCGCTGTTCGGGCATCACCCAGATCCAGCGATTGACCTCCAGCAGCGAGCCGTCGCCGCACTCGACGACGGCGCGGACGTATCCCGAGTCCTCGACCCGGATGTCGAGGCACACGTGCGGCGGGACGATGTCCGGAATGAGCAGCACCTGGGCCAGCAGGGGCTGGCGGTTGGCATCGGCCACGAGGTACAGGCGCGCCACCGCGTTGGACAGGATCATTGGCCAGTTGACCTCGACCGCGGCCTGCAGCCGCCCGTGGGGCTCGACGATGCACGGGACGTCGAGCTTGATCATCCCGGTGCCGTCATTGACCACTCGGCTGGCGAACATTTCCGGCAAGGCGTTCCGGGTCTCCTCCCAGCCGGCGATCGCTTCCTCCGGGCAGGAGTAGCCGGGCGCATGTCCGCCCGTGCCCGGATCCCAGGCGCCCTCCGGCGCCTCCGCCTTTGCAGCCCGCTCGACAGCTTCGGTGAGCCAACTCACAACGCCGGCCCGCCCGGATCGTTTCGACTCTTGTGCCGGTTTCACTGTCTTCCTCCCGGCGGGACGCCTCACCGCCCCTGGTCCACTTCGAGCCGCATCAACTGTCCGTACACAAACGCAACTGTGCTGCCATTGACGACATCCACTAAATCAGCCACTTGTATGGCGATTGACCGGTCAACCGGTGAGAAGTTGACCAGTGGTTGACCACGGCGAACGAGGCGGGGATGACGAGAGACTCGGGGAAAGGACAGCGGAGGGTGGCGGGTACTGGTGGGGGCGAGAGTGCCCAATAAGGGCACAATCGCCTTGACACCCGCCTTCCGCGCTCCTTACCCTGCCGGTGCCCGCTTCGGCTCGAACAGCTGCACAGGAGAGCGATCAGACTGGACACGCGGTCGGTCAGCACGGCTTCCCACTCGATGGCGGCCGGAGGCAGCACGGCCAGGTCGGTGCCCCGTTTCCTCACGACCCACTACCGGGAGAGCGGGACCCGGTTCCTTGTGTTTCCGCAGCTGCGGACCCTCTCGGACTTCGCCGATCCCGTGCTGGTGTATGTCGACACGGCGCCCGGCAATATCGGGCCCGGGCCCGAGGACGAGCGCATGTACGTCGTGGACGCCATCGGCAAGCGCCCCTATTTTGAAAATGGCGTCCAGCGGACCGGCCCGCCCTATCGCGGCCGAACGTCGGGACGGGTCGCCGCCGCCGACGGCGCGGGCCACTTCGACCACATCAAGCCCGTCGCGCGCACCGATCGCGAGTTCTCGGCGGCGATGATGTACGCCGCCATCCGCTGCACGCTCACGGTGTGGGAACATTACCTGGGCCGGCGCGTCCCGTGGTACTTCCGCGAGGACTACCCGCGCCTCGAGGTGATTCCGCGCGTCGCGTCCAGCACGGCGTACTCCCGGCCGGGCTACATCGAGTGCGGCTACGACGATCCCGGGCGGCGATCCGGCCCGTTCGCCGAGAACTTCGACATCGTCTCGCACGAGGTCGGCCACATGATCCTCCGCGAGGTCGTGGGACACCCGCGACATCCGGAGGCCGTCGAATGCCGAGCCCGCGAGGAGGCGAGCGCGGATCTGGTGGCGATGGTGGCGCTGCTCCACTTCGAGGCGGCGGTGAAGCACCTGCTCGACCGCACGCACGGCGACCTGTTCTCCGCGAACGTGCTGAGCCGGATCGGCGAGCTGAGCGAGAAGCGCACCGTGCGTCGGGCCTTCAGCGACGCGACCCTCCAGACGATCGCGTGGGACCCCAATCCGGATTCGTTCCGGTACGCGCTGGCCGCGCCACTGATCGCCGGGTCGTTCAACATCCTCGTCCTGATGTACCAGGATGCCCTCACCAGGCGCGGCGCGATCCCGCGGTCACTGGCCCGGGCCTCGGTGGACACGGGCCGGACCAGCCCGGACATTCAGCGGCAATTCCAGCGGCACTATCGCGATCGCGCGCCGCTGTTCACGGATGCGCTGATCGAGGCGCGCGATCGATTCGCGATGCTGCTGGCGCGCGCGTGGCAGCGCACGGAGACGTTCGATCTGTATCCCCAGGTGGCGAGGACGATGATCTCGGTCGGCCGCGAGATCGGCGGGAATGGGCTGGCTCGCACGGTCCGGGACTGCCTCTCGGCCCGCCACATCGCCCCCGCGCCCGACGCCCCGGCCGCCGTCCGAGCCCGCCCATGACGGCCGGCGTCCTCGTGCAGAGCGCCGGCACCGGTGCGGCGTCCAACCTGATCCGGAGCCTGCAGACGGCGTCCGGCGTGCGCGTGGTCGGCAGCCACGCCGACCGGTTCGTGCTGAAGAAATCTCCTGCCGAGCGCAACTACCTCACGCCGCCCGCGACCGACGCGGCGTTCGGGCCGGCGCTGCTCGCGATCGCGGCGCGCGAGCAGATCGACCTGATCATCCCCGGCAACGACGAGGACGTGCGCGCGCTCTCGGATCTGCGGGTAGAGCTCGGTGGCCTCGTGTTCCTTCCCGCGGCCGTCGTCGTCGAGCTGTGCCAGGACAAGTGCCGGCTCAGCGCGCGGCTCCGCGAGCAGGGCGTCCCGGCCCCTCTCACATATCCCGTAGCGGACCTCGACCAGGTCGACGAGATCTTCCAGCGGTTCCCCGGCCGGACGCGGCTCTGGTGCCGGCTGCGGACGGGCAGCGGGTCCCGCGGCGCGGTGCCGGTGGCCCGGCCCGCCCAGGCGAAGGCCTGGATCGACTACTGGCGCGAGATGCGGGGCGTCGCGGTCGCGGAGTTCTCGCTCTGCGACTACCTGCCCGGCCGCGACTTCGCGGCACAGGCGCTGTGGCGCGACGGTGAGCCGGCGCTGATCAAGGTGTGCGAGCGGCTCTCGTACTTCGGAGGCGGCAGCCAGCCCAGTGGAATCTCCTCGACGCCAGCCCTCGCGCGGCTGGTCGCCGAGCCCGGCGTGGTGGACGTGTGCCATCGCGCCATCCGCGCGCTCGACCGGACGGCATCCGGCGTGTTCAGCATCGATCTGAAGGAGGACGCCAGGGGCCAGCCCTGCATCACCGAGATCAACGCCGGGCGCTTCTGCATGATCACGAGCTTCTTCGACCAGACGGGCCACCACAACATGGCCGCGTCGTACGTGCGCCTCGCCCGCGGCGAGTGGACGGCGATCGCCGATCCCTACGAAGCGGGCGAGGATCACTACCTGGTCCGCGATCTCGACACCTTGCCCGGGATCTACCACGCGGACGAGCTGTTCGAGGGCATCGAGACCGTGGATGCCGTGCCGCGCGACTCGACCACATGAAAGGGGGGAGACCATGTTCCGAGAAGAGAAGATGAAGTCCGGGCATCACAAGATCACCATCCGCATCCACAAGGACCGGGCCCGGGAGTTCAGCCAGTTCCGGAGGGATCTGCAGGCGTTGCTGAAGAAGCACAACCTGAAGCGCGAGCCGAAGCCCAAGAAGTGACGGTCGGCGCGCCGGCGCCGGGACTCGGGGGCGCCACCGCCTCCGAGTCTCCGCCCGCGCGGCGCGGGTGGCGCCGGCGTGCGCGATGGAGACTCGAGAGATGAGCGAGAGCGAGATCGAGGGCGACGACGAGGAGTGGCAGCTCTCCGGGGATCTCGACCCCCGGGAGGTGGAGCTCCTGCGACTCGAGCTTCGGCGATTGGCGCGGCAGTACGGCGTCGAGGTGGCCGAGTTCCGCGTCGAGCGCGATCCCGAGGCGCCCGCAGAAGAGACCTAGCGCGGACTATTCATGAATAGTCCGCGCTAGGTCGGCTCTTCGAGCCAGTCCGGGCGCGCGGACTTGGCGAGCCACAGGCCCATGCGACGCTCGGCGTAGATTCGGCGCGCGGCGTCGAGGTGCTCGGCCGCCTCGCTCGCGCGGCCCCCGCCCGCGCCGAGGCGCGCCAGTGCGAAGTGGCAATGGGCGGCGAGCGGTCGCATCCCGAGCTCGTCGGCCAGGCCGAGCGCGCGTCGCAGCGCCGCCTCCGCCTCGACGCGATCGTCCAGTTCCGCGAGAATCTCCCCGCACAGGCGGTGGGCCCAGGCTTCGGTGCCGCGATCGCGCTGCCCCTGGGAGAGCTCGAGCGCGCTCTCCGCGAAGGCGCGCGCGCGATCCCCGCGCTCCGCGAGCAGATGGCCTTCGCTGAGCGACAGGAGTGCCATCGACCGGTCGCCCGCCGATCCGCGCGCAACCTGCTCGATGCCCTGCTCGAGCAGCGCGAGGGCCTCGGCCGCGCGGCCAGACAGCGCGAGCGCGACACCGAGGGCCGAGGCCAGCCGCGGGAACCACACGGAGATCGCGCCCTGGCGGCACAGCGCGAGACCTCGCTCGAGCGGGTGGATGGCGCTCCCGACCTCTCCTCGCCGCAGGTGCAGGTGGCCGAGCGTCCAGCAGGCGACGGTCAGGCTGAACGGCTCGTTGGCGGTCTCCGCGATCTGAAGCGCATCCAGCGCGAGGCGCAGGCCGTCGTCGAATTCCCCCAGCTCGACCAGCGATCGCACCAGCCAGTTGCGGCATCCGACGGAGAACAGGAGCGGAAGGCCGAAGCGCTCGTACTGGAGATCGCCGGTCATCGCGTGCACGGGGCCGCTCAGGATCTGGGCCGCCGCCCGGAAATCACCGAGCGCGTGGTGCACCTGCCCGAGCCGGAGGTTCGCCTCGGCCTCGAGCGCGAAATCGCCGAGCTCCGTCGCGATGTCGAGGGCTCGGCGGCCGTAGGCCAGCGCCCGATCCTGGTCGCCGTTCAGGAAGAAATAGTTCGTGAGATACGTGCACGCCCTGCCCAGGCGCGAGCGGTCCCGCAGATCGGCCGCCGTCTCCTCCGCCTCGCGCAGGTAGTGATAGATGCGCCCGTGCTCGCCGAGCGGGAGGAGCGAGGTGCGCAGATCGAACTTGAGGTCGACGATCTGCTCGTCGCGCTGCCGCCCGGGTGGCAGCTCGGCGAGGGCGCCCAGTGCTTGCTCGAAGCAGGCGACCGCGTCGCGATACGCGCCCCCTCCGTACGCCTTGGCGCCGGCCTGACGCAGGTACCGGCTGGCCCGATCCCACACAGCGCCCGCCGCGGCGTGGTGGGTGAGGCTGCCCAGGTGCTCGCCCAGACGGTCGGCGTGGAGCTCCTCGAGGGCGCGCAGGATGAGCCGATGCAGCCGCCGACGCTCGGCGCCGGTGAGGCAACCGTACGCCACCTCGTGGGTGAGCGCGTGCTTGAACGTGTATTCCCCGTCCACGATCCCACCGGTCTCGTGGACGAACTCCGCCGCCTCGAGCTGGAGCAGGGTCCGGCGAACCTGATCTGCGGGCAGCTCGGCGATCGCCTCGAGGATCGTTCGCGCGAAGTCCTTGCCGATCACCGCGGCCGAGGTCAACAACAGGCGCTCCTCCGGCGCCAGTCGCTCGATCCGGCTCAAGAGCACATCCTGCACCGTGTCGGGCACGACCAGCGGCGCGCCGGGCTCGGTCGCCTCCCGCGCCGCGCGAGCCATTTCCTCGAGGAAGAAGGCGTTGCCCTCCGCCTTGTCGACCATGGCGTCGACCAGCGGCGCCGGCACCTCGCGGTCCCCCAGCACCGCGTCCACGACGCGCCGGGCCTCGGCCGAGTCGAGCGGCTGTAGCGCGATCTGGGTGGCATAGGACTTCCGGATCCACGGCTGCTGGTAGCCGGGGCGGTAGGTCGCGATCAACAAGATCGGCGAGCCGCCGAGGATCTCGGCGAGGGACGCGAGATACTCCTCCGACGCCTTGTCGATCCACTGCAGATCGTCGAGCACGATCACCGCCGGGCGCATCCGGCTCAGGCGCAGCGTGAGCTGCCGGAGGGTGTCGATGAGCCGGGACTTGACGGCCTCGGGGGGCTCGTCGGCCAGGGTTTCGGCGCCGGCCTTGACGCCCAGCAGCTGCAGGAGATACGGGGCGCCCGCCGCCGGGTCGAGTCCGACGCGGGCGAGGCAGGCCTCCACCTTCGCGCGATTCGCCTCGGGCGTGTCGACCTCCGTGATCCCGCAGGTCGTCCGGAGCAGTTCCACGACAGGCAGATACGGCACATTGACGCCGTAGCCGTGACAATGCGCCTCGAGATAGCCGATGTCGCGCTCGGCGAGGCGCTGGCGAAACTCGAAGGCGAGGCGCGACTTGCCGATCCCCGCCTCGCCCGCGATGCCGACCACCTGCCCCTGTCCGCGCACGGCGGTGGCGAGACGGCTCTCGAGGAGCTCGAGCTCGTCCCGCCGGCCGACGAACTCGCCGGTGTGGCCGCCCAGGCCGAGCCCGGTCCGCTCGTGCCCCACGAGGAGGTGCGTGGCGTCGCCCGCCGGACCGGAACGCCGCGACACCTCGAACCGGCGCCTCAGGAGCGGCGCGGTGGATGCGCTGACCGCGATGCCGTCGAGCGGCGCGCGCTCGATCAGATCGCCGAGCACGGACCACAGCATTCGCCGCTCGTCCATGCTCACCTCGCTGGCGCCATCCGCGACGCTGATGAGCACCGATGCGGCGTGTATGCCGAGCCGGGATCGGGTCTCGTTGGTCTCGTCGCGCCGCCCTCGCTCCGCGGCTTTCACGATGGCCAGCGCCGCGTGGGCCGCGCGCGAGGCGGCGTCGTCCGGCGTCTCGAGGCCG
>Ga0126379_10001157_pt1 | contig 15704 bp, 9 predicted proteins | sample PanSoiMetPlot_24_FD_92640 | JGI IMG/M metagenome (GOLD analysis project Ga0126379, IMG submission 92640) | Tropical forest soil microbial communities from Panama - MetaG Plot_24 | ecosystem: Environmental > Terrestrial > Soil > Tropical forest > Bulk soil | place: Panama | collected 2016-02-17 | reverse complement strand
CGACGCGGAGAAACCGCAGTCGTTAACGCAGCTTGATCCTTCCTTGCTCAAGTCGCTGCACTGGCGCGCCATCGGCCCATATCGTGGCGGACGCACGCGTGCTGTCGCCGGCGTGCCCAGCCAGCCTAACGTCTTTTACATCGGCGTGTGCAACGGCGGAGTGTGGAAGACCAACGACTTTGGCCGCGTCTGGGAGCCGATCTTTGACGACCAAGCCACCGGCTCCATCGGAGCCCTCGCTGTGTCCCCCTCCGATCCCAACATTATTTATGTCGGCAGCGGCGAAGGATTGCAACGGCCCGATCTCTCCGTCGGCGATGGGATCTACAAATCCACTGACGGGGGCAAGACCTGGACCCACCTGGGCATGCATGACGCCCAGCAGATACCGCAGATTGCCATTGACGCGCACGACCCGAACCGCCTCTTCGTGGCCGCGGCCGGACATCCCTACGGACCCAACCTGGAGCGCGGCGTGTACCGCACTGTCGACGGCGGCAAGTCCTTCCAGCCGGTCTTGCAGAAGGACGAGAACGTCGGCGCGGCGGACGTGCTGATCGATCCCAGTGATTCAAAGATTGTGTACGCCACGTTGTGGGAAGCGCGGCAGGGGCCGTGGGAGAACGGCGCGTGGAGCGGAGGCCGCGGCGGCATTTACAAAAGCAGCGACAACGGCTCCTCGTGGGAGCAACTCACCAGCGGTTTGCCAAAGGAAATCATTCAGGCGCATATAACGATCTCGCAGAGCAACCCGAAATTCCTTTTTGCTTCAGTAGCAGCGAAAGACGGCGTCAAACTCTATCGCTCAGACGACGCCGGCGCAAACTGGACGGTCGCAACCACCGACCCGCGTCCGGCGGGAAGGATCGGCGGCGGCGATCTCTCCGTGCCCATGATCGATCCCAAGAACCCCGACGTCATCTATGCCGTTAGCACGGTAACGTGGAAGTCCACTGACGGCGGTAAGACATGGACCGGCTTTCGCGGCGCGCCCGGCGGCGACGATTACCAGAACATCTGGATCAATCCCAACAATCCACAGACCATTCTTCTGGCTAGCGACCAGGGCGCCATCGTGACCGTGAACGGCGGCCAGAGCTGGAGCTCGTGGTACAACCAGCCGACAGCGCAGATGTATCACGTCAACGCCGATAACGCTTTTCCCTATCGCTTGTGCAGCGGCCAGCAGGAAAGCGGCTCCGCTTGCGTTTCCAGCCGCGGCGATGACGGGCAGGTCACCATCCGCGAGTGGCATCCCGTGGCCGCCGAGGAATATGGCTACGTAGTGCCGGATCCGCTCGATCCCGACATTGTGTATGGCGGCAAACTCACGCGCTACGACCGCCGCACCGGCCAAGCACAGAACATCATGCCCAAGCCGTTTCGCGCGCAGGATTTCCGCGTGCTGCGTACGGAGCCGGTGGTGTTTTCGCCCATCGATCCGCACATTCTTTATTTCGCCACCAATACTCTTTGGAAGACGACCAACGGCGGGCAGAGCTGGCAGCGGATCTCTCCCGACTTGACACGCAAAAATTTTGCGCTGCCTGCGACCATCGGCATCTACAGCAACGAACCTACGGCCAAGCCCATCCAGCGCGGCGTGATCTACGCGGTGGCGCCGTCACCGCTGGAGATCGGACGCATCTGGGCCGGCACAGACGACGGCCAGATCCATGTCACCACCGACGGCGGAGCGAAGTGGACCAGCATCACGCCGCCGGACATGAAGCCGTTTGAGAAGGTTTCCATTATCGAAGCCAGCCACTTTGACGCACAGACCGCCTACGCCGCCATCAACACTCTTCGCCTCGACGACCTGCGGCCGCACATCCTGCGTACCCGCGACTCCGGCAAGACATGGTCAGAGATTGTGAACGGCATCCCAGCCAATGAAAATGTTAACGCGGTACGCGAAGATCCCAAGCGCAAAGGTTTGCTCTTCGCCGGCACAGAGCGCGCCGTTTACGTCTCGTTTGACGACGGCGATCACTGGCAGTCGCTGCGCCTGAACATGGCTCCCAGTTCGGTGCGCGACCTCATTATTAAAGGTGACGACCTCGCCGCCGGCACCCATGGCCGCGGCTTCTGGATTCTCGACAACATCACGCCGCTTCGCCAATTCGAACCAAAAGTGACTTCGGCCGAAGCGTTCCTGTTCAAGCCGCAGACGGCCATCCGGGTCCGCTGGGATATGAACACAGATACGCCTCTCCCTCCCGACTTCCCCGCTGCGGAAAACCCTCCCGACGGTGCCGTGATCGATTACTATCTGCAATCGGCGCCGGCGAGCCCCGTCACCCTGGAGATTAAAGACAGCGCGGGCAAGACTGTGCGAAAGTATTCGACCGCGGACAAGCCTGAGCCGATCGATCCCATGCTTAACATTCCGGCGTATTGGGTGCGCCCGCCGCAAGCGCTCTCTGCCGCCGCAGGCATGCATCGTTGGCTGTGGGACATGCATTACGCGCCGGTGCCGGGCGTGGAAGCCGAGTATCCGATCGCTGCCGTGCCCCACAACACTGCGCCGCAATCCACGGGTCCGTGGGCGATGCCCGGGAACTACACCGTGGTTCTCACGGTGAATGGCAAGGCTTATTCGCAGCCGCTCACCGTCAAAATGGACCCGCGGGTCAAGACTCCCGCCGCAGGCCTGGCCGAGCAGTTCAAACTCTCAGATCAGCTTTATTCGCGGTTGCTGACGCTCTCGCCGGCTGTCGACCAAGCCGGCGATGTACGCAAGCAGCTCAAGGCCATACGCCAGAAGCTCAACCAAGGTACGTTGGCTGCGGCCGTCGATCAGATTGACCAGAAGGTGCAGGCTCTGGTGGGCGGCGGCGGGCGCAGGCCCGGCGCCGGCACTGAGACGCCAACGCTCGGCGGTTTGCGCACCCGCTACCTGGCGCTGTTCAACGTCTTCCAGGAAGCCGACGTCGCGCCCAGCACGCAGGCAGCCGCCGGCGTCAAAGAACTCGAACAACAGGTACCACCTCTTCTGGAACGCTGGACAGCAATTAAGTCGCAAGACATCCAATCCCTGAACGCGCAGTTGAAGCAATCAGGCTTGCCGGAGATCAAAATTGAAGCGAGCCTGCAATCGCAGAAAGCTGTTGTTTCGTCGAAGGATGAGGAATAGTGATCTATACGACGTAGCAGGAGGCTCAAGATTTCAAATTTGAAATTTGAAATCTAAAATTTAGCGTCTATTTCAGAATGGAAATAGGATCCCTTTATCCTTCAGCCTCTCAAACTTTTTTGGAATGAAGGTGTAGAGCCGGGCAGGTTTGCGACCGGTGCGTCGCCATTCCTTCAACCGCTTCAGGATGCCGAGTAGGTCCATTTTCTTGCGAAAGTTGCGCTTGTCGAGTTCGCGGTCCAGGACGGTTTCATACAGCGTCTGCAGCTCAGGCAGGCTGAATTTCCGGGGCAAGAGCTGGAAGCCGGCAGTGGAATAATCGAGCTTGTTGCGCAGGCGTTGGAGGGCGCAGCGAACCATCTGGCGATGGTCGAAAGCCAGCGCCGGCAACTTATTCAACGGCAACCAGGCCGCTTCCGAGGCGTCGCTTCCGGCGTGCAACGGGCGTCCGGGAGCAACGAGGGCAAGATAGGCAATCGACACCACGCGGCCGCGTGGATCGCGCCGCGGATCACCGAAAGAACAAAGCTGCTCCGGGGAAACATGGTGCAATCCAGTTTCTTCCCTAAGTTCGCGCAGCGCGGCCTGCTCCAGATTCTCTTTTTCCTTGACGAAGCCTCCGGGAAGGGCCATCCGTCCGCGATGCGGTGCATTGCGGCGGCGCACCAACAGGACTTTCAGCGCCGAGTCCTCAAAAGTAAAGACAACAATATCAACCGTAAGGGAGATCGCCATGACGCGCTTTCTAAATGTTTAGATGCTTCGCCAGGCTGCTAACGGCAGCATGCTCCCCTCTGCTTAATTTGTCTCAGGTACACTCAATTCGACCTCGCCACCTGAGATCCAGGAGCACGAAAGTTATACCACCGTAAAAACCCTAGGTTTCATGATTTGACGCATCAGCGATTTGTGAAACTGGTACTAGGCCAACGCCGAACTGATGCGGCATGCGAAGGGATAGGGGTCCCTCGCTACGCTCGGGAGGGCAGGCACTACTTCACGTTCGGGCCAAAGCCGAACCACGGACCCACGGAGATACGCAGGCTGTTGCGGCCTTCGTTGAGGAAGCCGCTGAAGAGGGTCACGTGAACAAAGTCGAAGGTCACGCGCACGCCCCAATTTTTGGATGCATTCACGTCAAAGCCTCCGCCAACACCGTAGTATGGCTCAACGTCGGTTTTCTTGCCGCTGGGGACAAGCTGGCCCACCAAAGCGGTAGCCAGTGGCGTATTCGGTCTTAGCCTGGCAGTCTCGTGCATCGCGCCGATCGCGGGACGGGCAAACAGCGTCACCCACTTGAAATGGCGGTAGTTAAACTGCGGCCCAGCCGTTAAGGTGTACGTCGTGGAGGTGAAGGGGAGGGAAATGAACACGCCGGGTGGGACGACTGCTGCCAGTTGCATTTGCAGCGCGGGAGTCAGGTCCTGAGGGCCGAGGCTGCTGTGGCCGTTGAAGATGCTGTAATCGGCGCCGATGGCAATCCACCGCTTCCAGTTGAACCCGCCCTCGGCGTTGAAGCCGCGCTCCGCCAGGTTCAGCTTGGGCGAGTTCAAGTAGGAATAAGCGGTGAAGCCGACGTAGCGCGGGACGAACTCCTGCTGCGCGAACGCGGTGGAGGAAAACAGAAACAAGGCAACGATCATCAGCGTGCGTTTCACGCAGCACTCCTTCCTAACGGGGCCAGGCGAAGGAAAGCGTTCAGACTACACTTCCCTCTTTTTGATTCGAACTCACAGCAGGGCTGCGGGATGCCTTTGCTCCTCCCAGCGTTTTCCTCTCAGGAAAGGCGGCGACGCATCAGGAACTGAGCCTTAGGTCTTCGCGATCAACTTTCGCGCTTTACGAAACACGTCGAGGAGCATTTTCTCGGTGAGCTTGCCGGTGTTGGTGTTCTGCAAGGAAGGATGGTAGGCGCACAGCATGATGCGGCCGGCGGGCAAGGGATATTGCGCTCCGTGGGCAAAGGCGAATCCGGCTTTCGATTGCAACGCTCCCTGGCGCTTCAGATAGTTGAGGTAAGCGTCAAAAGCAATCTTGCCCAAGACAGCCACCACCTTCACTCTGGCAAGCGCGGCGAACTCGCGGTCGAGGAATGGCGCGCAGCGCGAAATCTCAACCGGATTGGGTTTGTTCTGAGGCGGCGCGCAGCGGACAGCGGCCGTGATATAGGCATCGTGGAGTTCCAGGCCATCATCGCGATGAGTGGACGTAGGCTGCGACGCAAAGCCGGCCTTGTGCAGCACGCGATAGAGAAAGTGTCCGGAACCGTCGCCGGTAAAGGGACGGCCGGTGCGATTGGAACCGTGCGCCCCCGGCGCCAGGCCTAGAATCAGCAAGCGCGCTTGCGGGTCACCCCATCCCGGCACCGGCTTCGCCCAGTAGTCCCATTCAATATAGGCGCGGCGCTTGTCCCGCGCGATCTTACGGCAGTGTGCGATCAGCCGCGGGCAGCGCGTGCAGGCGATGATCTCGTTGCGGAGCTGGACCAGGTCAGATGCAATCGGATGAGAGAGCGCCGGGGCTGCAGGCATTCTTCGAGTCTAGCAGCGTTGCCGGTGGGTGCACACCCTAGTCCAGGCATCCGGGTCGTGGTCCGTTTGACCGCCTGCGGGAGGGTCTCTTACACTGAGCGTTTGGAGTACTGTTCCGGAAATCCTCGTCCGCCGTCCCGGCAGGACATACGAAGGAAGCCATCTTGGACGCCGAAAAGCCAACTACCGAAAACCTGGAGACACAGCCCTCGACGGCGCAAGCCGCAGCTGCCGAACCCGAGCCGGCAACTCCGCCGGAGGGTCCCGGTGGAATGGAAGAAGCGTGCAAGCGCGAAGTCAGCGTGGAAATCCCTGCGGACGTCGTCAGCAAGCAGCAGTCGGCTCTGATCGAGCAGTACGCCAAGCAGGCCCGTCTTCCGGGATTCCGCAAAGGCAAAGTACCTGCCAGCGTTGTCCGCAACCGCTTCTCTGGAGAGATCCAGAATGAGGTGATGGAGTCGTTGGTGCCGCAGTACTTCCGGGAAGCCGTGGTCCAGGCCGGGTTCCATCCTGTCTCACAGCCGTACATATACGCGTTGGAAGCTGAGCCGGGCCAGCCTATCCGTTTTAAAGCAGCGTTTGAAGTGTTGCCGGAATTCGAGTTGGGGAGCTACCAGGACATCAAAGTTGAGAAGCCCAACATCAAAATTGCCGAGCATGAAGTGGAAGCTGAGATCGGGCGGTTGCGCGAACGGCAAGCTAGCTTCGATCCAGTAGAAGAAGACCGTGGAGCCAAAGAAGGCGAATTTGCGCAAGTTGCCTTCACGGCGACACCCAAAGAAGCTGCCGCCGAGAAGCCTGCCGAAGGCGCGGCCAAGCCCGTGCAGATGGATGAAGTCTTGGTGGAGATCGGCGGGGCCAACACCATCCCCGAGTTCTCCGAACATTTACGGGGCGCAAAGCAGGGCGGCGAATACAGTTTTGACGTAACTTATCCGCAGGACTTCCACGACCAGCGGCTGGCAGGCAAGGTCTTCGGCTACGCGGTGAAAGTAAACGCCATCAAGAAGAAGACACTGCCCGAACTGAATGACGATTTTGCCAAGGAACTCAGCCAGGAGTTTCAGACCCTGGACCAGTTGAAAGCGAAGATCAGAGAAAGCATGGAGCACCAGCAGCAGCATGCGGCTGAGCATGAGGCCAAGGAGAAGCTGATCGACCAATTGGTCGAGGGACATACCTTCTCCGTGCCGCGGGCAATGGTGGAACGGCAGATAGATATTCGCTTGGAGCGCGGGCTGCGCGCGCTGGCGGCGCAAGGCATGCGCACCGAAGACATGCGCCGCATGGACTTCCGGCGTTTGCGCGCCGGCCAGCGTGAGGCCGCGGTGAAGGAAGTGAAATCCGGCTTGCTGCTGGAGAAGATCGCGCAGGCGGAGGGCATTCAAGTCAGCGACGAAGACCTGGAGCAGGAAATCTCCGCGCTCGCGCAGCAGATGGGCCAGACTCCGGAGCAGGTGCGCCAAAAGCTCAAGGAAGAAGGAGCGCTGGAGCGCATCCGCGGCCGCATGCGCAGCGAAAAAGCGCTAAACTTTCTATACAGCAGGGCAGGTTGATCACGGCAGCTGCCCAGCAGCGCAGCTCTTGATTGGAGGAACAGGCAGGTATGGCACTGGTACCGATGGTGGTTGAGCAGACGAGCCGCGGCGAACGCGCTTATGACATTTACTCCCGGCTACTCCGGGACAATATTATCTTTATCGGCACCCCGATTGACGACACGATTGCCAACCTGGTGATCGCCCAGCTATTGTTCCTGGAAGCAGAAGACCCGGAAAAAGATATTCAGCTTTACATCAACTCTCCCGGAGGCTCGATCACGGCGGGCATGGCCATTTATGACACCATGCAGTTCGTGCGTCCTGATGTCATGACGATTTGCTGCGGCCAGGCCGCCAGCATGGCGGCCCTGCTGCTGTGCGCCGGCGCCGCCGGTAAGCGCTTTGCCCTACCCACTTCTAGGATTCTTATCCACCAGCCCCTAATGTCCGGCCTGAGTGGCCAGGCCACGGATATTGATATACATGCTAGAGAGATCCTGCGGATGCGCGAGATCACGAATCAGTTGATTTCCAAGCACTCGGGTCAAAAGCTCGAAAAAGTGGAAAAAGACGTGGAACGGGACTTCATCATGAATGCGCAGCAGTCGAAGGAATATGGCATCATTGATGACATCATCTACAAGCACAAATAGTTACTAAAGTCATATTCAGCCGGGCCCGTGGCCGTGTAAAAGTTGTAGGGTCCGCTTGTTAAGGAGTTCGACGTGAAGCCTAGGACGCCGGAAGAAACTCTTCGCTGCTCTTTCTGCCACAAGTCGCAAGATGCGGTCGCCAAACTGATTTCTTCCCCCAGTGATTACCCCCGGGCCTACATCTGTGACGAGTGCGTCGCCGTTTGCAACTCCATTCTGGAAGACGATCGCAGCGAATCGCACGCTGCCGCCGCTCCCAATCATTTGCCCAAGCCGCAAGAGGTGAAGGCCTTCCTCGACGAATACGTCATCGGGCAGGAGCCCACGAAAAAGAAGCTCTCCGTCGCCGTTTACAACCACTACAAGCGCATTCACATGAACCGCGCCAAGAGCGGCGAAGTGGAGTTGACGAAATCGAACATCCTCCTCATCGGCCCCACCGGTACCGGCAAGACGCTGCTGGCGCAGACCCTGGCGCGCATGCTCGACGTACCTTTCGCCATCGTGGACGCCACCACGCTCACCGAAGCCGGCTATGTGGGTGAGGACGTCGAGAACATCGTGCTCAAGCTGCTCCAGGCCGCGGACGGCGACGTGGGCCGCACCCAGACCGGCATCATCTACATTGATGAAATCGACAAGATCGGCCGCAAGGACGAAAACCCGTCCATCACCCGCGACGTCAGCGGCGAAGGGGTGCAGCAAGCGCTGCTCAAGATCCTGGAAGGCACCGTGGCCAACGTCCCGCCTCAGGGCGGTCGCAAGCATCCGCACCAGGAATTCACGCCGGTTGATACCACCAACATTCTGTTCATCTGCGGCGGCGCGTTCGTGGGGCTGGAAAAAATTGTGGCCCGGCGCATCGGCAAGAAGTCCATGGGCTTCCGCACCAGCGAGCAGAAGGAAAAAGAGTTTACCGAAGCCAGCAAGCGTGACACGGAATTGCTGAGCAAAGCCGAGCCCCAGGATCTGGTGCGCTTCGGCTTGATTCCGGAATTCGTCGGCCGCCTGCCCGTGGTTGGCATTCTGAACGACCTGGACGAGGCGGCACTGATCGAAATTCTCACCAGGCCACGCAACGCCATCATCAAGCAGTACCAGCGCATGTTTGAATTCGAAAACGTCAAGCTGCGCTTCTCCGATGGCGGCCTGCAGGCTATTGCCCGCGAAGCCATGCACCGCAAGGTCGGCGCCCGCGGGCTGCGTATGATCCTGGAAGAGCTCATGCTCGACCTGATGTACCAGCTGCCCAGCCAGAAGCGCATCAAGGAGTTCGAAGTCACCAAGGAGATGGTGGAAAGCCGCGACATCTCCCTGCCGGCGATGGAGAAAGCCGGCTAGCCGACGAGTCCCATCCAGCTGACCGCCTGCGCAAATAGCGCAGGCGGTTTTGTTTTTGACGGCCTAAAGCCGTTCCCACGCAAACCCAACAACGCGGGGAAGACCGCGCGAATTCGGGCCAAGATCCAAGGCCTAACGTACTTGGTAACCAGTCTCGGGTAACCATGGTGTTTCCCCTCCCGGTGTTTTTCCTCCAGAAGTGCTTGATTTCGCAGGCGGAACTGGGATATACACGGCAGTACCCCGTCCTCCTCGGGGCCGGGCTGTCCGTGATATTCTTGAGGTTAACCAGGCCGAATGCGGCCGCCGCTTCCAGGAAGTAAAGATTGTCCAAAAAGGCGAATCTGTGACCCAAGGTAAAGAAAAATTCGAGACTCGCAAGCTGCCCATGATGCCCATTCGCGACGTGGTCATCTTCCCTTACATGATGACTCCGTTCATTGTGGGACGCGAATCCAGCGTCCGCGCGCTGGAAGAGGCCCTCGCCTCCGACCGCAAGATCTTTCTCGCCACGCAGCATGATGCCAGCGTGGACGAGCCCAAGCCCCACGAGATTTATCAGGTCGGTACGATCGCCAACATTGTCCAGAACCTGAAGCTGCCGGACGGCAACATCAAGGTGCTGGTGGAAGGCGTGGAGCGCGGCAAGGTCCTGAAGCTGGTCAACAATGAAGGCTACTTTGAGGCCGAAGTCCGGACCGTAAAGATCGCTGCCGAGCCTTCGCCGGTGCTGGACAGCGCCATGCAGCGTGTGCACGGGCTTTTTGACCAATACGTGAAGCTTTGCCAGTCACTGAACCTGGAGCCGGTCATCATCACCGGGATGAGTGACCCCGCCAAGCTGAGCGACACCATCGCGCAGAACCTGCAGCTGTCCATTGAGGAAAAACAGGAGCTCCTGGAGATTTTTGATCCGGTCGAGCGGCTGAACCGCATCGCCGACGTTCTGGACATCGAGATTGAGAAGCTGAACATGGACCGCACCATCCAGACGCGGGTGAAGCGGCAGATGGAGCGGGCGCAGAAAGAGTATTACCTTAACGAGAAGATCAAGGCTATCCAGAAAGAACTGGGCCGCGGCGAGAAGAACGAATTCGACGAGCTGAAGAAGAAGATTGATTCGGCGGGCATGCCCAAGGAAGTTCAGGAAAAAGCGATTCAGGAACTCAAGAAGCTGGAAGCCATGCCGCCGATGTCGGCTGAGTCTACGGTTTCGCGCAACTACCTTGACTGGCTGCTGGCCGTACCGTGGAAGAAGAAGTCGAAAGAGATTCGCAACATCGATCACGCGGAGAAGATTCTCAACCAGGACCACTACGGCCTGGAGAAGATCAAAGACCGCATCCTGGAGTTCCTGGCAGTACGCCAGTTGGTGAAGAACCCGAAGGGTTCGATCCTGTGTTTTGTCGGACCGCCGGGCGTGGGCAAGACTTCGCTGGGCATGTCGATCGCCCGGGCCACAGGCAGGAAGTTCGTTCGCATGTCGCTGGGAGGCGTGCGCGATGAAGCCGAGATCCGCGGTCATCGCCGCACCTACATCGGCGCGCTGCCCGGACAGATCATCCAGATGATGAAGAAGGCCGGCACCAAGAACCCGGTTGTCATGCTGGACGAAGTGGACAAGCTGGCTTCCGACTTCCGCGGCGATCCCTCGGCGGCGCTGCTCGAGGTGCTTGATCCGGAACAGAACTGGATGTTTCAAGACCACTACCTCGACGTGGAATACGATCTGTCGCAGGTCTTTTTCGTGGCTACCGCCAACGTGCTGCACACCATTCCGCCGGCGCTGCAGGACCGCATGGAAGTGTTGCGCCTGCATGGATACACAGAACCGGAAAAACTGGAAATTGCCAAGCAGTTCCTGGTGCGCAAACAGCGCGAGGCCACGGGATTGACTGAAAAGCAGATCCAGTTCAGCGACGACGCTATCAAGGAGATCATCCGCTCCTATACGCGCGAGGCCGGCGTGCGCAACCTGGAGCGCGAGATCGGCAATGTGGGCCGCAAGGTCGCGCGCAAAGTGGTGAAAGAAGGCCAGGATTACGCGATCGCGCTGACCGCGGAGAACATCTCCGAGTTTCTCGGCGTCACCAAGTTCCGCGACACGTTGGCCCATGAGAAGAATGAAGTCGGCCTGGTCACAGGACTGGCCTGGACGGAAGTCGGCGGCTCCATTCTGACGACCGAAGTTGCGATCGTCGACGGCAAGGGCAAACTCACGCTGACGGGCCAACTCGGCGACGTGATGCAAGAGTCGGCGCAGGCCGCTATGTCCTACGTGCGCTCGCGTGCCGCCAGGTTGGGCGCACCTAAAGACTTCTACCGCAACGTGGACATCCACATTCACGTGCCGGAAGGGGCCATTCCCAAGGACGGCCCCTCGGCGGGCATCACGATGGCGACCGCGATTTCGAGTGCGTTGAGCAAAATCGCCGTACGCCGCGATATCGCTATGACCGGTGAGATCACGCTCCGCGGCAAGGTTCTTCCCATCGGCGGGTTGAAAGAAAAACTTCTCGCGGCTCTCCGTGCCGGAATCGCCGAAGCCGTGATCCCGAAGGAAAATGAAAAGGACCTTCCTGAAGTTCCCGAGAACATTCGCAATCAGATGAAGATCCATCTGGTGGAGAACATGGACCAGGTTCTGAAGATTGCGCTGGAGCGTCCGCTGCCGGATTATCAGGAAGAAGCAGTGCAGCTTCCGACTGTCCCACCGGAAATTCCGCGGGAAAGATACCTATAGGCCAGAACCTCAGACCTTACAAAGCCTCGCTTCCCAGCGAGGCTTTTTGTTTATTGAGTACCAGCGCCCTCGGCTTGATACACTCTGCTTTTCCTAGGATTAAGCTATCCCGCGATTGTTAGATAAGGGTAAAATATCCGGCTCGGGTGATACTGTTCCTTCTAGCACTGATATTTTCAGGCACGGGACCCAAAAATGTCGTTCTATACCTTTCGCATGGTTACGCGCCTGCTCGCCAAGCGCAGTAAGCGCTTTTCTTTACTGCCGAAAGTTGCAGTATTGCTGCTCGGGCTGGCTGCTCCAGCGTGCTTGCACGCTGAGACGATTTCCGGCACGGTCCAGGATCCATCGGGGGCGGTCATTCCCGGGGCGCGCATCGAGATTACCGGCGGGGACCTGGCGCAAGCCATCGTGCTTTCCTCGGATGGCCAGGGCAAGTTTTCTTCTCCTGATCTGAAGCTCGGGACCTATTCGCTGCGGGTTACCCGGGAGGGTTTTGAACCCCTGGTCAAGACGATCGATGTGCGCGGAAAAGTAGAACTGGATCTCAGGCTTGCTATCGCCCAGCAGCATGTAGAAGTCAGCGTTTCCGCAAAGGGTTTCGCCTACGCCAACTCAGATCCTGTCTACCAAAAACTCCGTGGTATTGGGCTTGGTGACACATTCCGCTTTGATAATTTCACCGTGGAAGCGGACATTGCAACCTTCCAATTTCAGCAAGGCACGCTGACCCTACTGAATCCGGTCAATGGAATCGTGACCGGCGCCATCTTTGTTGGCGAGGGCCACTTGAATCTAAAGCCCATCACTGTTCTTGATGCCAAGGAACTTAAGCGGCGTTCCGGCGCTGCGGAAATTGACGAGGAGTTCACCGAGGCGGTCTTCCGGTTTACGGAGGGGGAACGCCTGAAGTTTCTTCCCGGGGTGAAGGATAAGGTGGCAACTCCGGCGGAGGCTGTCGCGGCCTTCGACCATTGGAAAGAGAAGGTGCGAAGACGCCGCGAAGAAGGGGTGGGCTTTACCGATAGCATTCTGCACGGCGAATCGATGGATAACGTCGATGCTGATCTGCTGGCCGCTATCTACAACTCGTCCCATCCGCCATTCTTCAACGCCTATATCCACGGGAAGAAGCGTAAAGATTTGCGCTTTTTCGTGAGGACACGCGTGGGCGCAGTACCTCAGCTTGATTCGCCGGAAGAAGTCGCGCTCATCAATTACGACCCTGAGGGAATGGACGACGGCATTTGGTATCTGGCGCACTCGAAATCTGAGTATTTGAACCGCACGGCCACCTCCGGCGAAGATCGTCGCCTGTTCGCCACACACGCATACAAAATCGAGACCATCATTTCAAAGAACGACCATTTGTTCAGCACCGCTACCGTCACTTTCCAGCCGTTGGTCCCGGGCGAGAGAGTTCTCAAGTTCGACCTGTTGCCGAACCTGCGAGTCACGCGGGTCATCGACCAAGGACAAGACATCCATTACGTTCAAGAGAGCCGCAAAGAAGACGGTTCGTTTTACGTCATTCTTCCTACGGCGCCAGAAGCCGGCAAGGAGCATTCCGTCACGGTGCTATACGAAGGCGACAAGGTCCTGGAGCACGCCGGAGACGGAAGTTTTTATGTACTGGCCAGAACATCTTGGTATCCCAACCTGAATGGATTTGGCGAGCACGCCCTGTACGACCTTACCTACAAAGTTCCACGCAAGTACAAAGTCATTAGTGTCGGCAAGTTGAAAGAAGAGTCCGTCGAAGATAATTACTCGGTCAGCCATTGGGTTACTCCCAACCCCGTGGCGGTGGCCGGATTCAACTATGGCGATTATAAGAAAGTCGAACTGTCCGACGAAATCACCGGCTACAAAATTTCAGGTTATTACCTGGAGGAATTGCCTGACAACCTCCACAGAGTACGCGCGCTGCAAACCCTGGCGCCCCACAGCATGACCAAGTATGCCCTGGAGCAAACGCGGGCACAGATGCAGCTCTGCACCTTTTTCTTCGGCAAGATCCCTTATGATGAGATCTACATCACCGAGCAGCCCGATTTTAACTTTGGTCAATCGTGGCCGAATTTAGTCTATCTGCCCATCTCCGCGTACACGGACTCAACGCAGCGATGGATGATGTTCGGCCATATTGACGACAAGTTCACCGGCTTCGTGCAAGAGGTAACTCCACACGAGGTCGCCCACCAGTGGTGGGGCCACGCTGTGGGTTGGGCTTCCTACCACGATCAGTGGCTCTCCGAAGGCTTTGCTGAATTCTCTGCGGGGCTGTTTCTACAACAGGCCACGGGCGGAGATTGGCGTAAAGACTACATTCAGTTCTGGGACCGGCTGCAAAAACGCATTCTGGAAAGGAACAATTTTGGCGTAGCTCCTAACGACGCCGGTCCTCTATGGATGGGCTTGCGTTTGATTTCTCCACGCTCGGCGAATGCCTATCAGAATGTGACGTATCCCAAAGGCGCGTATGTTCTGCAAATGCTGCGCTCCATCATGTACAGCGCCCAGGACCAGGACAAACCTTTCATCGCCATGATGCATGATTTTGTGGAGAGCCACCGTGATCGTCCGGCCTCGACTGAGTCATTCAAGGCCATTGTCGAGAAGCACATGTCGAAGGCTATCGATCTCCAGGGAAATGGGCGGCTCGACTGGTTCTTCAACGAGTGGGTATACGGAACCCAGATTCCGAAATACCACTTCGAGTATCAGCTGGCTCCCGCCGACGGCGGCAAAGTCAAGCTGCACATGACCATTACCCAAAGCGAAGTTGATGATAGCTTCGCCATGCTGGTCCCTGTATTTGCCGATTTCGGCAAGGGCATGATGCGGATCGGCCAGATCGCGGTGGCCGGCAATTCCAGCCGCAGCGTCGATGTTCTGCTGCCCGTCCAGCCCAGGAAGGTCGCCTTGAATGCCTATAAAGAGATTCTAGAGCGGTGAGGGCACCCGGCTTCCTCCTTTCCCCATCGCTTATGCGGTGGCTTACAACATATCGCCCTCTGGGGCTGAGCGTCAGACAGTTGAAGATGCCATCGCCGTCCCACACTTGTGGCACACTATCTCCTTGAAGCCGCTTCTTGCCAAATTCATCATATCGGCTGCTGATACGGCTGCTTTTCCGGCCGAAGGGCCGCCTGAATTCGCTTTTCTCGGCCGCTCCAATGTCGGCAAATCGAGTCTCATCAATTCCCTGCTGGGACGGAAGCTGGCGCATGTGAGCTCGACGCCTGGAAAGACACGGACGATCAACTTCATCGGCATCTACTCAAAGCCCGACCAGCCGCACCCGCAACTGCTTCTGGTGGACTTGCCGGGTTACGGTTACGCCAAGATTTCCCGCTCGGTCTCTGCTGAATGGCCTAAATTCATTGAGCCGTACCTCAAAGACCGCGCGACACTCAGCCTGGCTTTGGTGTTGGTTGACGCCAACGTGCCGCCGCAAGTGCCGGACTTGCAGCTCACGCACTTCCTGCGCAGCGCGGGACGCGACTTCCTTCTCGTAGCCACCAAGACCGACAAGCTTTCCGGCAACAAACTGCGCAGCGCGCTCGATGAACTCAAGCGCGAGCATGGAAGCAACGACATTCTTGCGTACTCCGCGAAGACGGGCGCGGGGAAAAGCGAGCTGTGGCACGCCATTCGTGCCCGCATGAAAGAATAACCCGTGGATCCCTTTGCCAAGAAGATGCTCCTCGGCGTTGCGGCTTTCGGCTCCGCGATGGCGCTGATGGCCGGCGTTCT
>Ga0126379_10001156_pt1 | contig 15709 bp, 13 predicted proteins | sample PanSoiMetPlot_24_FD_92640 | JGI IMG/M metagenome (GOLD analysis project Ga0126379, IMG submission 92640) | Tropical forest soil microbial communities from Panama - MetaG Plot_24 | ecosystem: Environmental > Terrestrial > Soil > Tropical forest > Bulk soil | place: Panama | collected 2016-02-17 | reverse complement strand
CTCCGGCAGCCGGTTTCGCGGCGCGGCTTGCAGACGGCGTGATCGTCGGCTCCGCCCTCGTGGCCGTCGCGGAGGCCGCGGAAAAGAGGGGCGCCGGCCCGGCCGCGGCGGTCGAGAAGCTCGCGCGGTCGCTGGCCGAGGCCTGCCGGCGGAATTCCACGAGCTGAGACCGGCTTTTCCCAACGAGTTTTCCGTGGCCGCCGAAGGGCACTACCTCAAGGTCCTCAACCGGCCCGACCTTTCGGCCGAGCTCCTGCAGGAACTGCTCGCCGACCGCTCGGCTCGCAAGTACCACACCGTTCGGCGGGCCCTCGCCGGCCATCCCCGAACTCCCCGGCGCGAGGCCCTTTCGCTCGTTGGAACGCTCTACTGGAGAGACCTCGCCGTCCTTTCCTCGGATGCGCGCGTGCATCCCGAAGTGCGCCGCGCCGCGGACCGCGACCTGGCCCGCCGGCTTCCGGAAATGGCTCTGGCGGAAAGGGTTGACGTCGCCAGGACTGCCGGGCGGGGGACGCTTCTCCTCCTTCGCTTTGATCCCGAAGCGCGGGTTTTCCAGGCAGTCCTGGACAACCGGCTGGTGACCGAAACCGACCTCATCCAGGTCGCCGCCAGGCCCGAGACGCCGTCCTCGTCGCTGGAGGCCATCGCGGCTCACCCGCGGTGGGGCCTTCGGCCGGCGCTTCGGAGCACGCTCCTTCGCAACCGCAAGCTCCCGATCCCGGTGGCCCTGTCCCTCCTCTCCCGCGCGACCTCCGCCGACCTGGCCGGGATTCGGGAGTCGCCGGCGATCTCTCCCCTCGTCAAAGCCTGCGCGGAAAGAGTTCTTGCGCACCGGCAAAAGGCGACTTAGCATGGGCACGAAAACCCGTCCACTGGAGAACTCCCGATGATTCCTGGTGCCGACCTCCGGTTCGGCGAAGAACTTCGTCGCGAACGGCTGGCGCGCGAAATCTCGCTGGAAGAGATTTCGGCGGCGACGAAAATCTCGATGCGCCTCTTGACGGCGCTCGAAGCGAGCGACCTGAAGCGCCTGCCCGCTCCCGCTTTTACGAGAGGTTTCATCCGCTCCTACGCACAGCACATCGGCATCGACCCGGAGGAGAAAATCTGCGCGTACCTGGCGGAGCTGAACCGCAACTCCAACGGATCCGCTCCGGTGATCGTCCCCGGCCGCCGGCGCTTCTGGCGAGGGCGCGGCACCACCGCCGGAATGATCGTCGGCGGAGTCACGGCGCTGCTCCTCGTGCTCGGACTGATCGCGAAGCCCCAGAGGCACGGCGCTGTTCGGCTGGACGTGCCGGTGCCCGCGCGCGCGAGCCGGGCCGTCGCGCTGAAGAACGTCACGATCTCGAGCGAGCCCACGCCCGCCGTGCGCCAGCCCGAGGTCGCTCCCGCCGCGTCCTCGGCCCCGACTTCCGACGGCGCCGGCGGCGAAGCGGTCGTCTCGCTCGTTCTCGAGTTCGACCAGGATTCCTGGACGAAGCTCGACACCGCGGAAGGGACCGTCTTCTCCGGCCTGATCCGCCGCGGAGAGGTCAAGCGCTTCGAGTCCCGCGGCGGCTTTCGTCTTACGCTGGGCAACGCCGGCGGCGTGCGCGCGACCGTCAACGGCCAGGCGGTCCAGTCCCTGGGCCGCGCCGGCCAGGTCGTCCGCGACCTCCCGATTCCTCCGCCCGCCGCCCGCGGCTGAGTCGTCCCGGGGGCCTCCCTTGGCGATCACCGGACCCGCTCACGTCGAGGACCTGCTCTCCCTTCTCCGCTCGCGCGAGGCCGCCCACGAGATCCGCGAGTTCGCCGCGCGCGGAGTCCTTCCGCTGGAATCCGACGACCGGATCCGGGCGCTCTTCGCCGTCCTGAAAGATCCCGATCCCGAGATCGTGACGTCCGCGCGTTCGACGCTGGCCGAGTTTCCGCCCGACGTCTTCACGGAGTTCCTGCGGGGAGAACGGATCACCGCCGCCGAGATCGAGGCGGTCTCCACGATGACCGACGACGTCCTCGTCATGGAGCAGGTCGTTGGCCACCGCAACGTTTCCGACGGCACCCTGCTCAAGCTCGCCCGAGTCCTCGGTGGAACCGCACAGGATGCTCTCGTCGTCAACCAGGCGCGGCTGCTGGGCAACCCTTCGCTGATCGACGCCCTGTATGCCAATCCCGACCTCTCCGCCGACAACCGGCGGATGCTCAACGAGCTCCGGGAGGAGTTCTTCGAGAAGGAGCAGCGCCGCCTCGATGCCCGGCGCGCCCGCGAGGCCGCCGAGCTGGAGGCGTCCCAGCCCGATCCGGAGATCGCCTCGGGTTCCGCCCCGGGAGCCTCCGCGGCGGCAGACCTCGACGACGACTCGGAGGACTCCGAACCGTCCTCGTCTCCTCCGGTGAGCGAGGCGGATCCCGCGGTGGCCGGCGAGGGCGCGGAGGAGGCCTACCTCCGGATCATGAGGCTGACCGTTCCCGAGCGGGTGAAGCTGGCTCTGCGGGGCAGCAAGGAGGAGCGGCGTTTCTTAATCGGCGACACGAGCCGGATGGTCGCCATGGCAGTTTTCCGGTCCCGCGGCCTCACCATCACCGAAGTCGAGAGTTTCTGCTCGATGCGCCATCTCGACTCCGAGGTTTTCCGCGCGATCTCCCGAAAGCGGCAGTGGATCCGCCGACCCGGCATCCTGGGCGCGCTGGTCCGTAACCCCAAGGTGCCCCTGGCGATCTCGATGCCGCTCGTCAAGCGCGTTTCCATGCGGGAGCTGGTTAGCATTTACAAGGACCGCAACCTTCCGGAGGCCATCCGGTCCCTGGCCAAGAGGCTCTACCTTCAGAGGCGAAAGTGACTCGGCGCAGCCAAAGCCGCGCCGAGTCATCCTGAGCAAAGCGAAGCGAGCAAAGGATCTACTCCCCCTCGCCGCGAGGCGTCTTTTCGCCGGTTTCGTCCCACGGAATAGTGCCCATTCCTATGCTAATCTTCCCGGCCAGTTCTCAAAACCGGGCGAACTCAGAGAGCAATGCCCCGCGACATTGACTATTACGCGCTCCTCGGCGTTGACCGGGAGGCGACGGAGGCGGAAATCCGTGAGCGATTCCGGTCCCTGGCGCGCGAAACCCATCCGGATCGGGTGCCGAACTGGCGAAGGGAGAAGGCCGAGGCCGACTTCCAGGAGATCGCCCAGGCCGTCAACGTGTTGACCAACGCAGACCGCCGCAAGGCGTACGACTACGAGCTCTCGATGGCCAAGGCCGCCGCAGACGCGGGGGAGACTGACAGCGTCGTCGCCGATTACATCTCCCACGGGATCGCGGCCTACCGGGAGAAGAGGTACGTCGAGGCTGCCGGCAACTTCAGCCTGGCCATCCGGCGAGCCCCGAACGATGCGCGGGCGCACCACTACCTGGGGCTCGCCTCGGCCCGTGCCGGGGACGTGCGGGCGGCCATCCGGGCGCTCGAGGCGGCCATCGCCCTGGATCCCAACAATTCGCGGCTCCTTGCCGACGCCGGGGCCGTCTTCCGGCAGGCGGGGTTGCTGGTCAAGGCCGAAAAGGCATATCAGGAAGCCATGCGCTGGGACCCGACGGCCTCGGATCTGCGCCGGGCCCTCGAGGAAGTCCGCGAGCAGCGCGCCGGCAAGGAGCGCGCCCTGTGATCGCCGCGATCCAGGCCTACGGACTCACGGACGTCGGAAGGAAACGAAAGCACAACGAGGACGCCTTCGCGCTGGACGTCAGCGAGGGGCTCTTCATCGTGGCCGACGGAATGGGCGGGCACGCGGCGGGAGAGGTCGCGTCGAAGATCACGGTCGAGACGATCGGCGAGTTCATCGCTGCAACGCGGCAGAAGGAAGAAGCGACCTGGCCCTTCAAGTACAACCACGAGCTCGACTTCAACAGCAACCGCCTCGCGGTGGCGATCGAGAAGGCCAACGAGCGAGTCATGGCCGCCGTGGCGGCGCAGCCGTGGTTGAAGGGAATGGGTACGACCGTGGTCGCCGGGCTCCTGAACGAGAAGCTCCTCTCGCTGGCCCACGTCGGCGACAGCCGAGCCTACCTGTTCCGCGACGGACAGCTCTCGCGCCTGACGGACGACCACTCCTGGGTCCACGAGCAGGTCACCGCGGGCATCCTCACGGAGGAAGAGGCCAAGACGCATCCCTTGAAGAACGTCGTGACTCGCGCGCTCGGCGGCGGGCCGTCGGTCTCGCCGGACCTGCAGGAGCTCGTCTTCTCGCCCGGCGACCGGTTCCTCTTCTGCTCGGACGGGCTGACGACGATGGTCAGCGACGAGGAGATTCACGAGTCGGCCTCGACGATCAAGGGGACCAAGGAGCTCTGCGAGCACCTCGTCAAGTTGGCCAACGACAAGGGCGGGGTAGACAACATCACGGTCGTCCTCGTGGACATCGCGGACCCGGGTGCCGCGAGGGCCGAAGCTTCGACGGCGGAATCCGAGGGCGAAACGGTCGCCGTCGGGAGCGAAAAGAAGGCCTGAAACCGACCCCCGGCCGGGTCGTTTTTTCACCAACGCCGGCATTTTCGCCAACGTATAACGGTTGACGGAGGCGCGTCCGGCGTCTATCCTGACTTTTGATGCGGCGGGAAAAGAGGGAAGGCATCGTTTCTAAGGTCTTGACCTGTAGCGTCTTGTTCGCTGCGGCCGCGTTTGTCGCAGCCGGCGCGGAGCTTCGCGTCGTCTCCGGACAGCAGGCATGGACCGAGAGTCCCTACCGCAATTTCAACTCTCCTCGCGCGATCCTGGGAGGGGCGGTCCTCGTCGCCGACGAGGCTTCGGATTCCTCCCTGGCGACGACCCTCGCCCTGGACCTCCAGGCCCTGCGCGGCGAGCTCCACGAAAGGGGCGGCTGGCGAGCGCCGTTTGGAGACGGCGAGCCGCTCCGGGTCTACGTCGCGAGAAAAGAGGCCGGGGGTGTGCGGCGTCTCGCGGTCAAGGCGATCGAGAAAGGGCAGCTCGCCGGCGCCTCGATCCAGATCGACGGCACCGGGATGACCGACGACGAGATCTCCCGCGAGACCGCTCGCCTCTACTCGTTCGCGACCCTGACGGCCTACGGCGCTCCGGACAATTCCTTCCTGACCTCCGCGGTCGCTGACTTCCTCTCGGCCGGTGTCCGGCCGCAGCAGGATCGCGAGGAGGCCCTGATGGCCGCCGCGGCCCCGGGGCTCGACCTGTCCGCGCAGGCCGACGCGCTCGGACGCTTCTACGTGGAAGAGTTCGCGCGGGCGACGGGAGGCTCCTCGGAGCTGAAAGCGATCTGGGAGAAGGCCGCGGAGTCCGGGCAGGCCGTGCTACCGATCTTTCTGCGCGCGTATACCGACGCGACCGGCGAAGGAGCCGACCGCCTCCTACTTCGATTCGCGGCGCGCCTCTACTCTTCCCTCGAACCGGAGGCCTCGCCCTCGCGGATCGGACTGCTCGACCTGCAGACCGGGGCGCTCGACGCATCCGCGCCGGTCGCCTTCGTGGTCCGGCACCGAAGCTACGTGCCGGGGCTCGACTCGCCGGCCGCGTTCCGCGTGACCTGGCCCGAGGCCGGCGCCGCCGCGGCCGTCGTGCTTCATTACCGCGACGGAGCGATCCCGCCCGACGTCGTCTTCTTCGCCGCCGGGGACTCGCGGCCGATTCCGCTCGCCGGCGTCGCGCGGCTGGACTGGCTGGTCGCGGGCTCCGAGAGCTCCGCGGCGCCGGCTCCCGCCCCGGCGTCGTTCGAGACGCTCGCGGGCTATCCCTACAGCGGCCTCTCGGCCCACGCTTCCGCGGGAGAGGAAGGGCCGAAGGTCTGGTGGTCCACTGCCTCCCACCAGTCGCTTGCCGGCTGGGCGATCTTCCGCGAGGAAGTGCTTCCGGACGGGCGTGTGGCCCGGACGGGGCCCGAGATCCTTCCCGCGTCGGACCAGGGGGGCGAGCCGCTGCGCTACGTCTTCGTGGATCCCGCGGCGTCGGCCGGCACGTACTACCGCTACACGGTATGGGCCGTGACGGAAGAAGGCACGCTGTCGAGGGCCTTCGCCGCGACCCTTCGCACCGCGGACTAGGAACTTTCAAGCGACAAGGGACTGCCCGGGCAAGGCAGCGCCTTTGCTTGCCGGAATGAACGATGAACAACGGAAAAATGGATAACGGAAAGCCGGAAAAGAAAGTCCGCCGCGAGCCGGACGTCGGCAAGATCATCGACCGCACCATCGTGCGGCTCTGGGACACGATCGAGGAGCTCGAGGCGCTGACTCCGGCGGAGCTGCGCTTCTACCGCGTCGCCGTCTTCGGCAGCGCGAGGCTGAAGCCGGAAGACCAGGAGTACAGCGACGTCAAGAAGCTCGCCGAGATGCTGACGGAGCTCGGCTGCGACATCGTGACCGGCGGAGGGCCCGGCCTCATGGAAGCGGCCAACGAGGGGGCGGCCCTCTCCCGAGGGACGCGCAAGACTCGCTCCTTCGGGCTGACCATCGCGATTCCCTACGAGAAGGCCAACCCATACCTCGACAGCGTCACGGCGCACCGGACGTTCTTCTCGCGCCTCCACCACTTCGTCCGGATGTCGCAGGCGTTCGTGATCTTCCCGGGCGGCATCGGGACGACGCTCGAGCTCCTCATGGTCTGGCAGCTCCTCCAGGTCGGCTTCATGACGGAGCGGCCCGTGGTGCTGGTCGGCGAGCTGTGGAAGGGGCTTCTGGAGTGGTTCCGACGGGACATCGTTCCCCGCGGGCTCATCAACGAGCCGGACCTCGACCTGGTCCAGTCGGTGGACACGATCGCCGAGGCCGCCGCCCTGATCGAGCGGCACAAGGCGATCTTCGATCAGGCCCGCGAGAAGTTCATCCTCGAGAAGCGCCGCGCCCAGCGCGCCGAGCAGGACCCCGCGCCCGTCGTCGTCCCGTCCGGCCGCGAATGATCTCTCCGTGGTCGAAGGCGTAGTCGAGCCGGGCAAGCTCGCGTCTCGAAAACCATCTCGCCTCGGCCGCGTCGTCTGAGCCCTTCGCCTTCCCTCGAACGGGCCGGGCCGCGTAGAGCACCGTGACGGTGTGCCAGCGCGGGTCGCGCTTGGGGTCCGAGTAGACGCCGAGGAACCTGCCGACGCGGACGGTTACGCCGGTCTCCTCGCGGGTCTCGCGCGCGCAGCATTCCTCCGTCGTCTCGCCGTACTCGCAGAAGCCCCCGGGCAGTGCCCAGCTCCCGAGAAAGGGCGGCCTTCCCCGGCGGACGAGGAGGAGCCTTCCGCGCTTGTCGGTGACGAAGGCGTCCACCGTGACTCTCGGGAGTTTCTTGTTGCGGAAGAAGTCCGGCATCACTGGCCGTACTTGCCGAAGAACTCGCGGATCTCGTCGGCCGGACGGTCCGTGACGAGCTCGCGCGGCGTCTCGCCGTACCAGTCGCGCGGAAGGTAGCGAGCGTAGGGCTTCTCGAGGAACCGGCGGCAGATCAGGGCGATCACACCGCGGTCCGTCTCGCTCCGGATCAGCCGGCCGGCCGCCTGCACGACCCGCGTCATCCCCGGCTGAAGGTAGGCGTAGTCGAAGCCCGCCTCCTCCTGCTCCTCGAAGTAGCGGCGCAGGAGCTCCCGCTCGAAGGAGACCTGAGGAAGCGCCGGCGAGACGACGAAGACCGCGGAGAGAAGCTCGCCCGGATAATCTACGCCCTCGGCGTACATGCCGCCGGAGACCGCGAAGAGGAGGATCCCGCCGGGAGGCGGCGAGGCCAGGGCCTGGAGGATTTGCTGCCTCTCGAAGTCCGAAAGGTCCGACCGCTGGACGAGCAGGCGCGCGCGGGTCGGCGGCATCGCGGCGGCGACGTCGGCCAGGAAACGGTAGGAGGGGAAGAGGACGAGGGCGTTGCCGGTGTGCGCCTCGGCCATCTCCGCGACGAGCTTCGCGATGCGGCCGCAGTTCTCCTCCCGCGCCTTGTACGTCGTGCGGACCTGGGGAAGGATCATGACCTTCCGGTTCTCCGGCGGGAACGGCGGTGGGAGGGAGAGCGAGGACGTCCTGTCGCGCTCGAGGCCGAGGACCCGCTCGAAAGCCTCCGGCGGAGTCAGGGTCGCCGAGAGGAGCACGGTCGAGGAGGCGGACGAAAAGACCGGCGCGAGCGCACGGGCGGGGTCGAGGCAGACGAGCGCGAGGCGGATGCCGGCCGCGCGCCGCTCGACGACGCACGTGAAGTCGGAGCCCCACATGTTGAGGACCGCCGCGAAGCGCTGGAGCGCGTAGTGCGCGTCCATGACCGGATCGTCGGGAAGGGCGAGCTTCGTGTCCCGTTTCCACGCGAGGTAGGCCAGGAGCCTGGGCTCCCAGTCGGCTCGCAGCGCATGGATGGCGTCGGCCGGCGGCAGAGTCTCCGCGATCGCGTCGCCTTCCTCGGGAAGCTCGCTCGCTGCCTCGTGGAGGAGGTCGAGAACCTCTTCGATGGAAGAGCAGAGCGACGCGAAAAGGGCACCCGGCTGGAGGATCAGGTGGTTCAAGAGCGGGCGGAAGTCCTCCTCGAGGATCTCCGGGGAAAAGATCCTTCGGGCCCGGTCAGGAAGGTTGTGCGCCTCGTCCACGAGGAGGATGACGTCTTTGAGCTCCTCGCCGACCAGGTGCCGCATCGCCGCGGCCGGCTCGAAGACGTAGTTGTAGTCCGCCACGATCGCGTCGGCCCGGCCGGCGAGCTCGAGCTGGACCTCGAAGGGGCAGACCTCCTCGCGCCGCGCTTCCTCGAAAACCGTGTCGGGATCCTGGTGGGGGTAGCGTTCCCGCAGACGACCGAGGATGTTCGAGGCCGCCATCTTCTCGGGGTAGCCACGCGCGAACCGGCAGAACTCCTCGTGGCAGAGGATCCGGTCGTTGGCGCACATCTTCTCCTTGGCGCGGACCTGGACGGTCGCGAACGTCCGCTCGTTCATCGCCGTCAGGGCGGAGACCGCCATCTTCTGCTGGAGCGTCTTGGACGTCAGGAAGACGACCTGCTTGCCGGAGGTGAGCCCCTCGCGCAGCGCGGGATAGAGAACCGCCGCAGTCTTGCCCGATCCCGTGGGGGCTTCGGCGATCAGGTTCTCGCCGTTGGAAACGGCTCGAGCAACCGCCTCCATGAGCTTTTCCTGGATCGGACGCGGCGCGGTATGCGGGAAGGGGAGCCGCTCCGCGGATTTCGCCTTGCGGGCCCGGATCGCGGCCTGCGCCCTCCACATCCGGAGCAGCGCCCCCAGGCGCCTCTCGATGTCTCCTTCGCAGGATTCCTCGTCGTAGGGGACCGCGATCGAGACCTCTTCGCCCGTCCCGATGTCGACGTACACGAGCGCCGCCGAGACCCGCGGGTGCCCGAGCCGCTTCCAGAGATAGCAGTACGCGAGGAGCTGCCGGCGGTCCCGCTCGAAGGCGTATCCGGACGGCCGGATGCCTTCCGAGGGCAGGTCCGTGGACTTGAACTCCTCGATCAGCCAGTAGCCGGCTTCGCGCTCGAGGCATCCGTCGAGGCGGCCCGTCAGGATTGCCGTCCAGTCCTCGACGGGGATCCGCGCCTGAAGGTGGACCTCGCAGCGGTACGCCGCGAATGTCTCCTTGCGCGCCGAGAGAATCCGGGAATGGATCTGCGTTCCCAGCCCGAGCCGGCGCCACCCTTCGCCCCGATCGAACCCGACCCGGCGAAAACCTTCGTCCTCGGCAAGCTCGCGGGCATTGACCTCGAAGGTCTTCGTGGTCTCGTCGAATCTCACAGGCGTGAAAAGGGCGTCACGAACGACCGGGAATCTGAAAGCACGATCATCGATTATAATTCCGCTATGGGGCGCTTCCCGTTGATTCGGCGCAGGTTAAGGGCGTGTCTCCTCCTGCCCCTTTTCATCGTCTTCTCCGTCTCTCACCTTGAGGCGGCCGCCCGCAAGAAGAAAACCCAGCCGCCGCCGCAACGCCGGGAAGCGCCCTCTTCAGAGGCTTCTTCGCTTGCGGATGCCCTGGCTCTGGCCTCTCAGCGCCCGCCTTCGGGTCCGAACAACTTGTCCATCGAGATCGTGGACCTCGACACCGGCGAGCCGGTCTTCCAGCGCAACCCGGACTCGCCCGAGACGATCGCTTCGGTAACGAAGCTCTTCTCGACCGCCACCGCCCTCCACTACCTGGGGGCGGACTACAAGTTCAAGACGACGTTCTGGCGGACCGGCGAGATCAAGGACGGAGTTCTGCAGGGCTCGCTCTTAGTCGTCGGCGGAGGAGATCCCAATATCTCGGGACGCTTCTACAACGACGACTACAACGCGGTCTTCGACACGTGGGCGTCGGGGCTGAAGGCGCTCGGCGTGACGAAGGTGACCGGGCCGCTGATCCTCAACGACTCCTTCTTCGACAGCGTCACGCGCCATCCGGACTGGAAGGAAGGCCAGGAACAGAAGTGGTACCAGGCGCCGGTTTCCGCGCTGGCGTACAACGACAACGTCGTCCTCGTGGGGATCCGCCCGGGACCAAAGCCGGGCAAGCCCGCTGCCGTCTCCTTCGAGCCTTCGACCGAGTCCATGCGCGCCACATCGAACGCAAAGACCGTCGGCCAGCGCGGCAAGATCGCCGTCGGCGTGCGCAGGGAGGCCGGCTCCAACGCGGTCAGCGTGTCGGGGACCGTGCCGATGCGCGGCGTCTGGTGGTCCACACCGATCGCAGTGCATGACCCTATCGCCTTCTTCGGCGGATCGCTGAAGAAGCGCCTGAGGGCCGCAGGAATCGAGCTCGCCGGGGGGGTCACGCAGAAGGACGTCAAGCCGGACGACACCTGGGCTCTCGTGGCGCAAACGGAGTCGTCGCTCGTGCCGACGCTTACGGTAATCAACAAGCGCAGCCAGGGCTTCTACGCCGAGCAGACGTTCAAGACCGTCGCCGCTGAGAAGATGGGAAAGGGGACCTGGCCCAACGCGCTCTCGCTCGAAAAGCAGTTCCTCGCGTCACTCAACCTGGACCCGGACCGATTCGACCTGCATGACGGCTCGGGCCTCTCTCCGAACAACAAGGTGGCCGCCGGCGACGTCGTCCGTTTTCTGCGCGCGATGAGCTCGAGCGCCAACGGCGCGGTCTGGAAGACCACGATGGCGACCGGTGGCGAGGCCGAGGGGACGCTGCGCCACCGACTCAACGATCCGATCTCTCGCGGCCGCGTCATCGCGAAGACCGGCAGCATCCAGGGCGTCTCCACGCTCGCCGGCTACGCGACCGGAGTTTCCGGAAAGACCTATGCCTTCGCCATCCTCTTAAACGGGGGGCGCGTCTACGACACGAACGGCCACGCCTACCAGGACCGCCTGATCCGCGCCCTGATCAAGAACGGCTAGCTGACGGGCTTTCCGTGGCTGGCGAAAGGCGGTTTTGGTAACCCCCCCGGGTCCGGCTATGACCTTCGACCACCGACCCTGTACCTTTCATGCTTGACCTGGCCTCCGCAAACCCAGCCAGGAAAAGGGGTTTGTCGCAGAATTGGGCATCTGGAATGGACAAGTCCTGTACTCGTAGGCGTTTCTCTGCTCGCCCGACCTGTACTGAGACACCTGTCCTCTGGTACAGGTCCACCCTGTCCTTTCGCACAAGGTCGTAGAAAAAGTTCTTGACACGGGGGGGAACCTGAGGCTGAATACACCTCGATTCAATAAGCCCTAGGTGGATCCCCTGAGAGCTCGAAAGGGCATGGAAGCGCCCAGCTTTTCGAGGGCGCGTCGTCCGGTGGTTTCAACCCAGGAAGCCCAGAAAACACCGGCCGGCATTGATTTTTTGGGCTCGGGCCTGCCGCCCGCGCCCGTTGCACCGGAGACCAAAATGGTCGGTGTTTCAACCCCAGTCCCTTGGTAACGGCGACTGGGAAAGCTCGCTAAGTAGTGGGAATCACGTAGGTTAGCTTGGGGTCCTTCGGATCCCAAGAGTTGCCCTTGACTGTTCGTTTGGGCAGCTGTACTCTCCTGTCCAACTCCCAGAAAGGAATTCGGGTCATGGAGAGCGACGACTCAGTGCCCCACCCCCAAGAAGGCTTATTCGAAAGAGAAGTCAAGTTGGTCTTCCAAGAGACCCTTGGCTTGATCCACATCGCTCTCGTTACCCACTACGGTCTCGAAGAGGGGGAAGCTACCGAACTGGAAAAGGATCTGTATCTTTGGTTCCTTCGGTTCTGCATGCGTCCCGGGAATACCTCAGCTAGAGACTCTCGTCCGTTTCTGCTTGTGGCGTGCTGCCAGTTTGCTCGTGAATATCAAAAATATGTAATCGGAGCCGGCGTCCGTTCCTCCGACCAGAAGCTGCAAGCTCTCTTAGCCCGGGAGCCTGCCGACGTAGCGCGCGACTTCTCGCGAAGCCTTGAACTCCTGACTTATCGTCATCATTCGGATGCCTAATAACGTACTGAAGTTTCCGTCAGCGCGAACCTCGCAGGCGCTTTCGCCGCGGGAGGCGGAAGTTCAGGCGGAGGCCTATCTCTCGAACAATGATCAGAATCACTCGGACGAGTTCGCACGCCGGTATCTCAGTGACATCGACGTCGTATCGGCTCTTTGCGACAAGCTGAAGGCGATTGGCGAAAACAACCCCCAAAAAGTCGCGGACGTGGCAGAGCACGCATATCGGATCATCACGACAAACGGGAAGCTGGGCCTTTTCGACGACCAGAACTACGCCTTAGGCGAGCTCGCGCATCTAAGAGCGCGCGCTACTCGGTCCCTTGGAAGGCGCGATGAGGCAGAATTGTGGCTCTGCCGGGCTGAGGCTTCATACCGGCACACCGTGCATCCGACGCCGTGTTTGGCCCAAGTGGCGTATACGCGGTTGGCCCTTCGCTACGATACGGGTCGATTCGACGAGGTCTTGGAGCTACTTCCTTCTGTTGCCGACAGTTTTGAGAAGCTTGGAATGCTTCGAGACCTCTTCAAGGCCCGTCTTTTTCAAGCAATGGTGATGAAGGTCGTGGGTCAAACCCGCAATGCCCTAATCACACTAGAAACATTGGTGAATCAACCCGCAGTTAAAGCTGACCAAGCCCTTTACGGTCGCATTCTCGTTGACCTTGGGGACGTCTACCAATTGGAGAACCGGTACGCAGAAGCGATGGGTGTATATCAGGAAGCCCTACCGCTGTTGCGTGCTTCGGGTCAGGTTACGGCGACGGCCGCGCTCAAGTCTGTCGTTGCAGCAACGTATAGAAGTCTTGGAAGAAACTACGAGGCAGCGCAGGCCTTCGCTGAAGCGAAACTTGATTTTGCGGCGCTGGGGATGGCCTCGGACGTAGCGTACATGAGCATCCTTCGTGCTGAGGCTTTGCTTGCTGCGGATCGCAATCGAGAGGCGGAGTTCGAAGTTCTTGGGGCGCTACCAATCATCGAGGAGCTGAACCTGGTCTCGAAGGGACTTGCCGCCGTAGCGGTGCTGCGCGAGTCCGCAAGACGGCGCAAGCTGAATCCTGAAGCTTTGCGTCACGTAGGCGAACAGCTCCGAGCGAAGTAATCTAGCCATTCCTGGCGACTTCAATCGTTCGCCGTCTCTAATTCTCTAAATCGTAGTACTGTCAGAGCATTCCGGAGTCCTTCCCCCGTGAAGGAAGAGCGATCTTCAACCTGTTCATCCTAGGGGGCTTGCGGCTCGTGACAATTATCAGGCAGGAAGAGACAGTGAAGACGGGGCTTTCGGAGGGCGCGAGCCCTGGGGGGACAGCGAAGCGTGCCATGCGCCAAATCCGCCTCGCAGCTGAGCTGGAGACCTTCTACCGGCAACTCTTTCTTCCGCTTGTGCGGCGAGCCTGTTGGAAGCACGGGTTATCGAAAGAAGACGCCCGGGACATCGTCCAGGATGCCTTCGTGATAGCTGTCGTCAAGCTGAGAGCAGGGGAGAACGGTCGAGCTTGGCTGGCGAGGACGGTGGACCACCTTGCGATCAATTTCCGCCGAAAAGGCGCCCGCCACGCGCGTTTAGAAGCACACTTTCTCCATCCGATGCCAGACGGCGTGAGTGTCTTGGCCACCGAATCGGAGAGCCCACTCGAATGACCCAAGAACACGAACTGGTACCCTCAATTAGAGAATGGCTCCGGGCCAGTTCAGATGCCGACATTCCGACTGGAATCGAGCGAGCAGCCGCAAGCCGTGAAGCTGAGGTACTTTTGTCAGGAGTTACCTCCTTTACGGCACCTGCCGACTACCAGGGGCTCAGGGACGTGCTCTGGGCGGCTGTGGAGCTTCTCGAGGCGAAGCCGGCTTGTCCTGCAACCTTCGAGGAATGTGACGATTCCTATCGTTTCGTGGCGTCGCTGCCTCGTTCGCCGGATCCGTTCGATGAAGTGGATGAAATCCTTCGGCGAATTGCTCGGGTGGGATGGATAAGCACGAATGGAGGACTCGAGTCGGTCCTAAGAGCAAGAAGCGCCATCTGGGAGCACGGCGATGAGAAGAGGCATCGCGATCTCTGTGAATCGGCTCAGGCGTTACCGATAGCAGTTGAGGCTCTGATCTCTGCTGAGCGGCCGGATCTGCCCACTCTTTATGACGTTGCTGCCACGCTGATCAAGCTCACCAACGTTCGGCCGGCGCTGGCTAGATCAATGTCCGGAAGGCTCGCACCCGTTCTGTGGGGCAAGGCCGGCCGTATCGGACACTTGGACGACCAGGAACACTTTAGAGCAACCTTTGCGTTGGTATCGGGCATGGCGTCGCGTCAACTCAGCGACTGGAGTGCCTCGAGCTCGAGCTACGCGGTCGCGTTGTCCAACTATGCGATGACCGTTAACGCATACGATCTGGAACGTGTTGAGGTTGAGCGCCTTGCGCTTGCGGCTACGCGTGCGGATGACGCGGCTGTCGTACTGGAGAGCCCGGCGCTCATCCAGCGGGCTCGTATTCCTAGGGAGAGAGCCAAAGCCGAACTGATTCGGGCACATTCCCTCATCAACCAGCGCAGAACTCTTGAAGCCGAGGAGGTATTGCGCCGAACTCTACGCCGCCCTGTAATACAGGAAGAACCCAATCTACACGCCTGGCTTCTGGGAATGCTGGGCATGAGCCTCTCGTACCAAGGGAGGGACGTCGAGGCAATGGACAGCTTCGACCGCGCCGGCCAAATCCTGACCCGCTATCGCTATCCCCTCCAGATCGGAACTCTCGTGGGAGCCATCGGCGAGCATCTTGGCAAACTAGGTAGATACGACGAGGCGGCCAGCCTGTTTGAACGGTCACGGGATGTTTACTGCGAGCTTGATCAGGCACATCAAGTTGCGTATATCAACGTACTTCGAGCTGAGATGCTCGTTCTTCTCGGAAAGAATCAGGAGGCCAAGACAGAGTTGCTTGCGACGTTTCCCATTATTGAGAGGTTGAACCTAAAGAGGGAGGCGGTCGCCGCCATGGCCATACTGCGAGAGGCACTAGCTAATCGACAGGCCGATGCAGGGTCGATCCGCAGACTCCGAGACCAGCTTCGGGGCGGGAAAGGCTAATGTTCAGGCGGGGGCCGAAGGATGGAGCGCGAAAGGAAGACCGCAGGACAAACATGGTCGAGCGAGCGAGGCGAGAGCACGAAATTCGTGAAACGAAACGGAAAGAGCAAAAAGGGCCGCCTCCATTCGCATTGCGTTTTTTCTTCTGAATAGCTCGCATGCGGGAAAGCAAGCTCGCGCGATAGAATCGCCGGCTCGCGATGACCAAGAGTCCAGGGAAGAGTCTGTTTCGGAAGGTGGAGAGGGCGATCGAGGCGATCGAGAGGTCGCCGGATGTGGCCTCGACCATTGCCCAGACGG
>Ga0126379_10001155_pt1 | contig 15711 bp, 13 predicted proteins | sample PanSoiMetPlot_24_FD_92640 | JGI IMG/M metagenome (GOLD analysis project Ga0126379, IMG submission 92640) | Tropical forest soil microbial communities from Panama - MetaG Plot_24 | ecosystem: Environmental > Terrestrial > Soil > Tropical forest > Bulk soil | place: Panama | collected 2016-02-17 | reverse complement strand
TGCTGCCCGGCATGATACCGATCTTGCATCGGCCGGCCGTCATCACTCCCGGGCAATTCGGTCCGATCAATCTCGATCTCGAGCCGCTCAGAGCCCGCTTCACCTTCACCATGTCCATCACCGGAATGCCTTCGGTGATACAAACGATGAGCGGAATTTCCGCCTGGATAGCCTCCGCGATGGCATCGGCGGCGCCGGCGGGCGGCACATAGATGACGCTTGCATCGCAACCGGTGCTTTCGCGCGCCGCGGCGGCAGTATCGAACACCGGAAGCCCCAGATGGGTGGTTCCGCCCTTGCCAGGCGATGTCCCGCCTACCATTCGCGTGCCATAGGCAATGGCGGTCTCCGAATGAAAAGTGCCGTTCTTGCCGGTGAAGCCCTGGCAGATGACCTTGGTTTTGTCGTCGATCAGAACCGCCATCACGCCGTCCCCTTCACCGCCTTGACGATCTTTTGGGCAGCGTCGTCAAGATCGTTGGCCGAGGTCACGTTGAGGTTGGATGTGGCGATGATCTCCTTTCCCCTATCCACATTGGTGCCTTCCAGCCGCACCACCAGCGGCACCCGCAAGCCGACGTCCTTGACGGCCGCCACGACACCTTCGGCGATGACGTCGCACCGCATGATGCCGCCGAATATGTTGACCAGGATACCCTTCACATTAGGGTCGGAGGTGATGATCTTGAACGCCGCCGCGACCCTTTCCTTGGTGGCGCTGCCGCCGACGTCGAGGAAATTGGCAGGCGATTCTCCATACAGCTTGATGATGTCCATGGTCGCCATGGCGAGCCCGGCGCCGTTGACCATGCAACCAATGGTCCCATCGAGCGCGACGTAGTTGAGGTCGTACTTGGAGGCCTCGATCTCCTTTTCGTCCTCCTCGGTGATATCGCGTAACGCGCCGATATCGCAATGACGGAAGAGAGCGTTATCGTCGAAGCCGATCTTGGCATCGAGGCAGACGATCTGGCCTGACTTGGTTACCACCAACGGATTGATCTCCAACAAGCTCATATCCTTGGCAACGAATGCGGTGTAGAGCTTGGCGAGCAGGCCTTCGGCCTGTTTGGCAGGATCGCCCGTCAATCGCAGCGCCTGCGCCACCCGGCGGCCGTGATGTGGCATAACGCCGGTTGCCGGATCGATTGAGAAGGTGAGTATCTTTTCTGGCGTCTTGCCGGCGACGTCTTCGATATCAATGCCACCTTCGGTCGATACCACGAATGCGACACGCGAGGTGACGCGGTCGACCAGCGCCGACAGGTAGAACTCCTTTTCGATCGCCGAGCCTTCCTCGATGTAAAGCCGGTGGACCACCTTGCCTTTGGGGCCGGTCTGATGAGTGACGAGCGTCGAGCCTAATATGCGCGTCGCCTCGCGGGTCACGTCCTCGATAGCCTTGACAACTTTGACGCCGCCCGCCTTGCCGCGGCCACCCGCGTGGATCTGCGCCTTGACCACCCATAGAGGCCCACCAAGTTGATGCGCCGCCCTCTCAGCTTCTGCGACCGAGAAGGCCGGGAGGCCACGCGGCACCGGAATTCCGAATTCCCGCAAAATGACCTTGGCCTGATATTCGTGAATATTCATGACGCATGCCCAGAGCTGATATTGCGCATATTCACGTGATCGGTGCCGTTGCGCGAGAACTGACCGGACAAGGCCTGATCGATAGAGATTATACTATCCGAGGCTTGGTGCGATCCTGAGACAAGCATTGACGAGACCGCGTACGGAATCGACGGATTTTTCCAACATTGCCCGCTCAGTGCCATTAAGCTCAATCTCCACGATCCGTTCAACGCCCTTGGCCCCAATCACCACCGGAACCCCCACATAAAGATCCTTCACGCCAAATTCGCCGTTGAGATATGCGGCGCACGGTATGACCCGCTTCTTGTCACGCAGGTAGCTCTCCGCCATGGCAATCGCCGATGACGCTGGAGCATAGAAGGCCGAACCGGTTTTCAACAGATTAACGATTTCGGCGCCACCATTGCGGGTTCGATCGACGATCTCATCGATTCGCGCCTGGGTCGACCACCCCATGCGAACGAGGTCCGGCAGCGGAATGCCGGCAATGGTCGAATAGCGCGCCAGCGGCACCATGGTATCGCCATGGCCGCCGAGCACAAAGGCGGTGACGTCCTCGACCGAAACGTTGAACTCCTCGGCAAGGAAATAGCGGAAGCGGGCCGAATCCAGCACGCCGGCCATACCGACCACCATGTGCCTGGGCGATCTGCTGCATTTCTGCAGCGCCCAAACCATGGCGTCGAGCGGATTAGTAACGCAGATGACAAAGGCGTTTGGGCAGTATTTCCTGATGCCGGCGCCGACCTGCTCCATGACCTTGAGGTTGATGCCGAGGAGATCGTCGCGGCTCATCCCGGGTTTGCGCGGTACGCCGGCCGTGACAATGCACACATCGGCGCCATTCATGGCCTCATAGGAATTGGCGCCCAGATAGCGCGTGTCGTTGCCTTCGATCGGCGTCGATTGGGCGATATCGAGAGCCTTGCCCTGTGGGATGCCGTCGACGACGTCGAACAGCACCACGTCGCCAAGCTCTTTGAGCCCGATGAGGTGAGCGAGCGTGCCACCGATCTGGCCCGCGCCGATCAACGCAATTTTCCTGCGCGCCATTTGAAAAATATCCCCGATCTTTCGCAGCAAATCCAGCCAAGACTGCACGCGTTCGTCTTGCGGGTGTTAACCTTTTCGGCCCGAGCGTTCAAGTCGCCCAAGAGACGATGGCGTAGCGAACGCGATCAGGTTTCGACGATGCCTTCGGAGGAGCCGGTGACCGTCAGTTGGCGCCCATGCGGAAGCGCGAGATATTCCGTTGACCCCATCTCCATGAGGCGCGAGGCCGTGCGCTTGAACTCGCTTGCCTCGTAGCCTTCGGTTCCCTGGTAAAGGGCGGCTGGTTTTGCTGCCGCGGAAGCAAGCAGCTTCACGCCTGCCTCGTACAGTGTGTCGATCAGCGCGATGAAACGCTTGGCTTCATTGCGGTTAGCGTAGGTCATGATCGGCACACGATCGATCATGATCGTGTGGAACTCATGCGCGATACGCAGGTAGTCAACGGCACCGAGAGGCTGCTCGCAAAGGTCATGAAAACTGAAACGCGCCGCCCCCATGGCAGCGCACGGCACCCGCAGCAAGTGACCCTTAACGGTCAACTCGATGGCATGCGCGTGCTGGCCGCCGGTAAGACGCCGCCACGCAGAGTCGAGCGCTTTGGTTGCCATCTCATCGGCCGGCACATGCCATACTGGCATGTCGATGAGCTTTTCGAGTCGGAAATCGGTCCGCGCCTCCAGCTGCAAGACATCCATCCGATCGTTGAGCAGATCGATAAACGGCAGGAATAACGCCCGGTTGAGACCTTCGCGGTAAAGCTCGGAAGGCGCAACATTGGAGGTCGCCACCATCACGACGCCGCGCTCAAACAGGCGGGTGAACAGACGTCCGAGGATCATCGCGTCGGCGATGTCGGTGACGTGAAATTCGTCAAAACACAGGACCCATGCCTCTGCGGCGAGATCGTCGGCTGTGAGAATGATTGGATCTCCTTGGGATATTTCACCAAATTTCAGCTTGTTGCGGTAGCTCCGGAGGCGGTCGTGCACGTCGAGCATAAAGGCGTAAAAGTGCGTCCGCCGTTTGCGCACGACCGGGCAACTGGCGAAAAACAGGTCCATCAACATGGTCTTGCCGCGGCCGACTTCGCCCCAGATGTAAAGCCCTTTGAGTTGCGTCTCAGCAGCTTCGCGCTTGCCGAAGAGCCAGCCCAACGAGGATGATTTGCGAGCCAGCCGATGAATGGCAAGTCTGTTGCTGAGGCGTGCCAATTTGGCAACGACCGCCTCTTGAGCGCGATCGCGTTCAATATCCCCGGCCGCAACGAGCGCCGCATATCGACCGGAGACAGTGTTGGCCATTTGCCCTTCGATTTAGCAGGAGACTTCGCAAGAAGAGAATACGAACCGCCGGTTACAGGGACGGGCTCAGGACGGCAACCGGTTTTTTGGAAAGGGCACTTGATTGCGACACAATTTGCTGCGATGCAACAAATCTGATTCTGAACGTTTTTTTTTCGGATCGGTGGAGGAGACGGCTGCGGAGCTCTCACGACGAAAAGTTTGGAGGTTCGAGCATGAACTATCTGGCCATCGATGGCGTGATACGCAAACTGTGGAAGACCGACGCTGCCGACTATACGAATCACTTGTTGCGGCTCGACCCGACGAGCCGCCGCAACCGTTTCGGCGGAGCTGTCGCCGACTCGTTCGTGCGCGATCACGCCAATTCGGCATTCGATCCGAGCAGTGTCATCTATGGATTTTTCGCTGACGGAGTTCTGCGGGGAGCCGCCGAACTGCGTCCTTTCGGCGTCGGACAGGCTGAAGCCGCGTTCAGTATTGAAAGGCCCTGGCAAAGCCACGGCGTCGGCACCGAATTGCTCGAGCGCGTCCTGCTGGCGGCGCGGAACCGCGGCGTCAAGCAGTTGCATATCACTTGTCTGCTGGAAAACCAGCGCATGCAGCAGCTCGCCCGAAAATTCGATGCCGAGATGCGGCGCGACTTCGACTCCGTGATCGGCGAAGTAGAGGCCCCGTATCCGACGCCGCGATCCGTGCTGCGCGAAATGATTGCAGACGGAACCGGGCTCGCAACCGTAATCTTCGATGCGCATTCGCGACTGCTCAAACGGATGTAGCACCCAGTGGCGTTCACGCGGCAAGCGGATATTCCGCCTCGATGACATAAGGGGCCCCGCCGACGGAAGCGCGCGATGAATACAGCACGAAGCGCGACACCGGAAACGACGACGAGCGGAACGGTTGCCTGGTCGAGAGAAAATCGGCGACCTGGCGGCTCGACGTATCGCGCAGCCGGGCGAGCGTCACGTGGGGCTTGTATTTACGTTCGGGCTGGAGTCCGACCCGCTGCATGATACGCTCATGCTCAGCTTGAAGCTCTACAAGCTCCGCCACTGCCCGCACCGCCGCCACCACAGCGCGCGGCTTGTTGCCGCCGAATGAGTCGAGCCCGTCGATCCGAAGATTGAATGCCGACCGTTCGATCTTGCCGAGCAAATGGGCAATTTCCTCCGCCAATGTATCGTCGATGTCGCCGATGAAACGCAGGGTCAAATGGTAGTTTTCCGGCGCGACCCAGCGGGCGCCGGGCAAGCCGCCGCGCAACAGCGCCAGGGACTGTCCGATTTCAAAGGGAATTTCGAGGGCGGTGAAAAGGCGGGGCATGGCCGAAATCTACAGCGGAGCCACATTCATGTGAGGATTCGCCAGCATAATGCAATTGGTGCGACCGTCAGAACCGTTCAGGGGCCGTGAGACGCTTTGGCGCGGGCGATCAACTGCTCGACTTGGGGCAGTATCCGCTCGACGATCACCGCAACCCCTGCGGCCGTCGGATGGAGCCCGTCGCGTTGATTGAGCTTGGGATCGGCGGCGACGCCGGCGAGAAAGAATGGATACAGGATGGCCCCGGTTTGGGCGGCGAGATCCGGATAGATGGAGTTGAAGGCGCGGCCGTATTCGGCGCCCAGATTGGGAGGCGCCACCATGCCGCACAGCAAGACCGAAATTTTTCGCTCCTTGAGGCGGCGAAGCATCGTTTCCAGTGCCTTGCGGGTGATCTCCGGATCGAAACCGCGTAGCGCATCGTTAGCACCAAGTTCCAGTATGACGGCGTCGGTGCCGTCCGGAACCGACCAATCGAGCCGCGACAATCCGCCCGCGGAGGTATCTCCGGATACGCCGGCATTCACGACATTGACGGCGAGCCCCTTGGCGTCGAGCGCTCGCTGCAATTGGACTGGAAATGCCTCATTAGCCGCAAGACCATATCCAGCCGTAAGCGAATCGCCAAATGCCACAATGTTGATGGGGCGCTCGGCCGCCCGTGAGCATGTGGCGACCAGCGCCAAACCGACGGCGCAAAGCATTGTTACAACGGCCGACGACCTGCCTATCTTCATTCGTCGGGAGGATTTCCCATATGACCACGACGGCCGTCCCGAACGGCTCCAGGACGAACCTGCAAATTGAAACCACATGGACGACACCTCGATAGTTATGAACTCCCTTATACCGGCAATATCCCTTACCGGCGTCAACCTGTCGCTCGGCGAAGGGGCGGCGCGCGTTCACATTCTCAAGAATGTGTCTCTCGATATAGGCCGGGGCGAGGCGGTCGGCCTCATTGGTCCGTCGGGATCAGGCAAATCGACGCTGCTGATGGTGATGGCTGGCCTCGAACGTCCGGACCGGGGCCGCGTGACGGTCGTCGGTCAGGATATTGGCGCGCTCGACGAGGATGCGTTGGCACGTTTCCGCGGCCGCCAGATTGGCATCGTGTTTCAATCCTTCCACCTCATTCCGACCATGACGGCATTGGAAAATGTCGCTGTTCCGCTGGAGCTTGCCGGCGCGTCCGATGCATTCGCCCGCGCCATGAGCGAGCTTGAGGCGGTCGGCCTGGGCGATCGCATGGCCCACTATCCGGCCCAACTTTCAGGAGGCGAACAGCAACGCGTTGCGCTGGCGCGGGCGCTCGCACCCGGTCCCGCCATCCTGGTGGCCGACGAGCCGACGGGCAATCTCGATGAGGCCACAGGCAGAGAGATCATCGACCTGATGTTCGCGCGTTTTGCCGCTCAGGCAATGACCCTGGTTCTGGTCACCCATGACGCCCCGTTGGCGCGACGCTGCGACCGGGTGATTCGTCTACGTTCGGGGCGCGTCGAGGAAGAGGTCGCCACCGCATGAACGCTCCGGTAAATTTGCCGATGCGGGCCGCGAACGGCAAAGCCGGCGTCGGTCTGACATTTCGTCTGGCGCTCCGTGAGTTGCGCGGCGGGCTGCGCGGCTTCTACGTCTTCATCGCCTGCATCGCGCTCGGTGTCGCGGCGATTGCGGCGGTGGGCTCGTTCGCCAGCGGTCTTGCCGAGGGGGTGGCGCGTGAAGGTCGTGTAATCCTCGGTGGCGACGTGGCGTTTTCGCTGATCCAACGGGAGACCTCGACGGCCGAGCACGCATTCCTGACCGCCCGCGGCGAGTTGTCGAGCGCCGCCACGATGCGCGCGATGGCCCGCACGACCGACGGGCGCACAGCCTTAGTGGAACTCAAGGCGGTGGATAGCGCCTACCCGCTTTATGGCACGGTCGCCACTGAGCCTGCTGCCGATCTCCCCGCATCGCTGGCGCGCCGGGAGGGCGTCTTCGGGGCAGTGGTCGATCCGGCTTTGCTGACGCGGCTGGACGTGCGGCCAGGCGCTCGCCTGACGATCGGCGCCACCGCAATCGAGCTCCGCGCCACACTGGTGAGCGAGCCGGACAAACTCGCCGGCGGCATCGGATTCGGGCCTCGGCTTCTGATCAGCCAAGAAGCATTAAGGGCCACCGGACTGTTGCAACCGGGCAGCTTGGTGAGGTGGCTCTATCGGTTGCGGCTGCCGGCAAACCCTGGCGAGGATGCCGCCGTACAGACGATCGAAGCCGCAAAAGCGCAGTTTCCCGAGGCGGGGTGGGAAATCCGCAGCCGCAGCAACGCAGCTCCACAACTCGAACGCAATGTCGAGCGGTTCTCCCAATATCTGACCCTGGTCGGGCTGACGGCATTGCTGGTCGGCGGGATTGGGGTCGCCAATTCAGCCAAGCACTTTCTCGACCGCAGGCGCGACGTAATCGCTACCATGAAGTCGATGGGCGCTACCGGTTCCCGGGTGGTGGCGATCTATTTCGTCGAGGTACTGATGTTGGCCTCGATCGGAATTATTATCGGCCTCGGAGTCGGCGCGGCCTTGCCGTTTGGTGTTGCGGCAATGTTTGCCGCGATCATTCCGTTGCCGCTCGCGCCGGCGCTCTATCCGACGCAACTTGCACTCGCTTTTGCGTACGGCCTGTTGACCGCCGCAACGTTCTCGCTTTGGCCGCTCGGCCGCGCCCATGACGTGTCGGTTTCGGCCCTGTTCCGCGACCAAGTCTCACCGCAGCGGCGCCTGCCGCGCTCTCGTTATATCGTTGCAGTTGCTATGGCCGCGGCCACATTCGCCGCATTGACCGTCGCGACCGCATTTGACCGCAAGATTGCGATTATTTTCATCGTTGCCGCCGTCACCGTATTTGGCATACTGCGCCTGATCGCGAGCCTCGTGATGGTCGTCGCGAGCTGCATGCCGCGGTCACGCACCACCGTCCTGCGCCTGGCGATTTCCAACATTTTCCGACCCGGAGCCCTGACGCCGACCGTCGTGATGTCGCTCGGGCTCGGGCTCGCGTTGCTTGTCACCGTGCTTGAGGTCGACGCCAATCTGAGTCGGCAGTTCACGGCGGCGCTCCCGGAACGAGCGCCGTCATTCTATTTCGTCGACATTCCCTCCGACGTCGTCGAGCAATTCGACACCTTCGTGCACCGGGAAGCCCCGCGCGCCAAACTTGAACGCGTGCCGATGCTGCGTGGGCGCATCATCGGCGCGCGGGGCGTGCCGGCTGAAGATCTCAAGCCAAAACCGGAGGCCGCATGGGTGCTGCAAAGCGACCGCGGCATTACCTATACCTCGGAATTGCCGGCCGGATCGCGCCTTGTTGCGGGCGATTGGTGGGCGCCCGATTATTCCGGGCCACCTTTGGTGTCATTCGAGAAACAGATCGCGGACGGCCTCGGCCTCCAAATCGGCGATGAGATTGCCGTCAATGTTCTCGCACGCAATTTCAGCGCGCGCATCGCCAATCTGCGTTCCGTGGACTGGAATTCGCTGGGCATCAATTTCGTGCTGGTATTTTCGCCAGGCGTGTTCCGGGGGGCGCCGCATACCGAGATCGCCACGGTGACATTTCCGGGCGGCGGCACCGTGGAGGAGGAGGTCGCACTGCTGAAAGCCGTGACCGATACGCTACCGGGTGTAACCGCGGTACGTGTCAAGGATGCGCTCGACGCCGTCGCCGGCGTTGTCATGAATCTTGTGCTGGCGGTGCGCACCGCGAGTTCCGTCACCCTTATTGCAGCCGTGATGGTGCTCGGCGGAGCGCTTGCCGCCGGCCACCGTCATCGCGTCTACGACGCCGTTATCCTGAAGACGCTTGGCGCGACGCGGCTTCAATTGATGACCGCGTACGCGCTCGAATATCTGCTCCTTGGTTCAGCGACGGTCATATTTGGCGTTGCGGCCGGATCGATCGCCGGTTGGCGCATTGTGGTGGACCTCATGACGCTGCCGTTTCACTGGCAGAGCGGACCGGCGATCGCGGTAGCTATGATCGCAGTGGTTATCACCATGATATTCGGCCTGATGGGGACATGGCCGGCGCTCGGTCGCAAGCCTGCTGCGGTGCTCCGTAATTTGTAGGCATATTTTTATAGAAATAAATTTTGCGACGATCGGTCGCGCCGTTTTTGTCGCAGTGCGGTAAGGTGCCGCCCACCGACCCCTTGCGATGCTCGAAAGCTCGGTCAATATCCGGCGTGAGTATCGCGCGGGATATGTGCCAGCCAGATCGCGTGGCGGGTTTGGTCCGCTCCTTGCCGAACGTTTGATCGGGGTTCGATCATGGCGGAATTCGATCGCAGTATTGCTGGCATGCCGTTCAGCAGCGAGATGAGTCGCGCGGAAGCCGCTGTCATCGACGCTGGGCTCCGCGCCTATATGCTTCGCATCTACAACTACATGATTTTGGGTTTGGCCATTACGGGGATTGCGGCACTGGGCATCTATATGCTCTCGGTGACCGACGACGTGGCGGCGGCCGCAAAGGCGGTGCGTGGCGGGATCGAGATTCCAGCGCGCCTCGCCGGCGATATGTATCTCACGCCACTCGGCTACACCGTATTCATAAGCCCGGTGAAATGGGCCCTTATCCTGGCGCCGCTGGCTCTTGTATTTGGCCTGAGCTTCGGCATCGAGCGGCTGCGCCCGGCGATCGCCCAGCTTCTGTTCTGGCTCTACGCGGCGCTGATCGGCGTTTCGCTCGGCTCCATCTTTATGATTTACACCCACACGTCCGTTGTGCGCGTGTTTTTCATCACGGCGGCTTCGTTTGGTGCATTATCGCTGTGGGGCTATACGACACAGCGGGACCTGACCGGCATTGGCTCGTTCCTGGTGATGGGCCTGTTCGGCATCATCATTGCCGGATTCGTCAACTTCTTCCTGGCGAGCTCGGCGTTGCAATGGGTCATATCAGTGGTCGGCGTGCTGGTCTTCTCTGGACTGACCGCATGGGACACCCAACGTCTCAAAAACGAATATATCTACGGCGCAATGGATGGCGATACTGCCGAGAGGACCGCAATCATGGGAGCGCTGTCGCTATACCTGGATTTTGTGAACCTGTTCACCATGCTGGTGCAGCTGTTTGGCCAGCGCGAGGACTGATTCGCCGTACCGGCAGCCGCCGGAGAACCCCCGACGGGACGCTAAATTAAATCGTCGCAGCCGTCTTCTCGGGCGGTTCGCCACGTATTAGATTGGGTGCGTCCGGTGATTTGCGGCGAGAGCCGCCACACCCCTGCTGCCCGCAGGCTTTTCTGGGCGTACGAAAGGACGCTTCAATGTCGGATTTCGACCGGAACTATGCCACGCTTCGCGGCGTAGCGACCGATCGCGCGGTCGCCTACGATATGGGCCTGCGGGCCCACATGATCCGCGTGTACAACTACATGGCAGGCGGCGTCGCGCTCACGGGCGTGGTCGCCTGGTTCACCTATCAGATGGCCGTTGTCACCAATGCTTCCGGAGCGATCACCGGCCTGACGCCGTTTGGCCAGACGCTGTTTAGCAGCCCGCTGGTATGGCTGGTTATGCTCGCACCGCTCGGCCTTGTGTTCTTCATGAGCTTCCGGATCGGGCACATTCAGGCCTCGACCGCGCGGCTGTTGTTCTTCATCTATGCGGCGTCGCTCGGACTGTCCCTCGCCACGATCTTCATGGTGTACACAGCGACATCGATTACGAGGGTGTTCTTCATCTCCGCCGCCTCCTTCGGCGCACTTAGCCTCTACGGCTACACCACCAAACGCAGCCTCGACGCCATGGGTTCGTTTTTGGTGATGGGCTTAATCGGCCTCATAATTGCGATGCTCGTCAATGTTTTCTTAGGGAGCTCGATGCTGCAGTGGATGATCTCGATCATCGGGGTCGGGATTTTCGCCGGACTGACCGCCTGGGATACGCAGAAGATCAAGGAATTCTATGATCCGATGGACGATGGTACCATCGCGGGCCGCAAGGCCATCATGGGCGCGCTCAGTCTCTATCTCGACTTCATCAATATGTTCACGTTCCTGCTTCAGCTCATGGGCGATCGCCGCTGAGGGACTGACAACTTCCTGATCGTTTCAACGTGATCATGCGCGCTCCGGAACGCCGGAGCGCGCATTTGTATTTCGGGCGTTACGTGAGGGGACGGGATTTCCACACTTGGCGATGTCGCCTGCTCCGCACTATGGGCAACACATGATCCAAACAGTGATACGGCTCGCGACGGTCGCCGACATCCCCGCCATCACGGCGATCTATGCCCATGCGGTGCAGCACGGGACAGCAACGTTCGAAATCGATCCGCCGAATGAGAGTGAGATGGCGCATCGCTTTCGCGCGCTTGCCGAAGCGGGATTTCCGTATCTGGTGGCCGAACGCGATAGAGAGGTCCGGGGTTACGCCTATGCGGGTCTTTACCGGACGCGGATTGCTTACCGCTATACCTTGGAAGATTCGATTTATGTAGCCCCGGACTGCCAAGGACGCGGTATCGGGCGGGCCCTCATCAACCATCTACTTTCCCAAGCCAGTGCGTGTGGATTTCGCCAGATGATCGCGGTTATCGGAGATTCAAAGCAAGCTGCATCCATTGCCCTGCACCGCGCTGCAGGCTTCCAAATGGTGGGGACCTTTGCAGCGGTCGGCTTCAAGTTCGGCCGCTGGCTCGATACGGTGCTAATGCAACGCCCACTGGGGCCGGGCGCTACGACACCGCCTTAACGCGCCACGAGACGGAGCGAGCGATCGATTGCCCGCAACACGCGGTCGAGTTCATGTCCATGCCGAACGATCAAGCCCGTCGCGGAAATCACGCTGTAGACTCCCTGTCTTCGAGAGAACGGTGGATTTTTTTCGATACGGTATACCGGCACCTCGGATGATCGGCGGAATATCGAAAACACTGCCCGATCCTTCAAGAAGTCGATCGCGTAGTCTCGCCACTCGCCTTCCGCAACCTTTCGCCCATAAAGACCGAAGATGCGGCCGAGTTCGCGCCGATCGAAGGTTACGCGGGGGGCGGCGACGGTAGGCGGAATTCCGCCTGAACGCTCGCCGCCCGGGGACTGGCTTGGATCAATTTCGCCCGGGCCCAGTGTCATGGGGCGCCTCCTTTCATTGTTATGTCATGATCGCCCTTAAATCGATCAGGTCGCAAGAGCCCTTGTTCTTCAAAATCCTTCGGTCGGTATGCACGCTATTGGACCGCAGTGCGCTTGGTTGCAATCACGCATTCGTTAACCGATTCATATTGCTGCCTAAATTCAGCCTCGCCGAGGTCGTGGTGAATTGCGATAAATTCTACTCTGCCTCAGGGTCCGGCTCGATGCGGGTTCGGATTCCTCAGCCCCCCAGCCCCCCGGGCTTGCTTGGGCCGGACCCGGGTCGTTTTAGGTGCGAGTTCTTTTTCGACCTTCAAACGACCATACTGATGCCAATCTCCGATAGACGGAAGCGAGGCGGGATCTCACAGGATATTGTCGGCCAGGAGCCACTGCGGCATGTAGCCGCGCATCTGCATTCAATCAATTTAACGACGTCAACGAAGCACCCAGTATGGCGCCCGGCTTTTCTAAGCTGCCGCTTTGCAGAATGACGGCGACCGCGTCGATACCGTCGGACTTTATGGCATCAATCGGTACAGTGAAGTTTTCACCCTTGCCGGTCCAGGCCCCAAGCTTGACCCATCGCCGCACCACGTTGGTGTAGGTGATCGTGCGCCCGCGATTTTCGCCACGCGTGATGCCGACCGACACCGATCCACTCAGCGGACAGAGCCAGACCTCGCCTCCCCCCTCCGGGCGCTCGCGCTCCGGAAGCGTGACGGTCACGCGTTCGTCCGCGACCGTCACATGGAGCGGCACTGGCAAAGACGATGTGTTGTGACCGCTCTGGCCGATTGCACTTTCGATTCTGTTACGATCGCTGCCGATCGCCTGCGCGATGCCATTGACGACCACCTGTGGCGTGTAAATTTCACGATCTCCTCGCGCCTGGGAATAGGCTCTCTGCCGTGTCGTATGGTTCGGAATCGCCAGCGTATCCTTCCAACCGAGATAATCCCAGTAGTCGATCGGGAGGCTGAGGGGAATCAGCGAGGAATCCGCCTGCAGCTCGGAAAGCAGTTTGTCGGCCGCGGGGCACGATGAGCAGCCCTGGCTGGTGAACAGCTCGATAACGGCGCGAGGCTCGGCTTTTGCGGATGAATGAGCGACGAAGATAAGGGTCGACCCGATCAAGCCGAAGAGCACCCGCGACGTCGTCATACCTAGTCTCCCGCGATGCCAGCCGTATGGCTCTCAATACGTCGCCCCGCGTTCAATCGCTACTCACTTCGAGGTGAGGTCAGCGTTCACCACAACGAAAAAAACAATCTGGGCGAACCTGGCGGCTAATACAACCAAAGTAAGATTTCACGCAGCGAGGTGCCGCAGCACATACTGCAGAATGCCACCGTTTTTGAAGTATTCCAGCTCATCGAGCGTATCTATGCGGCAGACTAACGGCACACGCTTAAGTGATCCGTTGGCGCTGACGATCTCGGCGATTAAGCGTTGACGCGGCTTAAGATCGCCGTGGAGGCCGCGGATCGTCACCTGTTCGCTGCCCGTGAGTCCAAGCGTCTGCCAAGAGGTGCCTTCGTCGAAAACAAGGGGAATGACGCCCATGCCGATGAGGTTCGAGCGATGGATGCGCTCGAACGATTGACAGATCACCGCGCGAATCCCTAGCAGGGCCGTTCCCTTGGCGGCCCAGTCACGCGAAGAGCCGGTGCCGTATTCCCGGCCAGCGAACACGACGAGCGGAACGTTCTGACTCTTGTATCGCATCGCGGCATCATAGATCGGCAGCTGATCGCGGGACGGATAATGGATCGTGACGCCGCCCTCGACGCCAGGAACCATCTGATTCTTGATGCGGATATTGGCGAACGTGCCCCGCATCATCACTTCGTGGTTACCGCGCCTGGTGCCGTATTGATTGAAGTCGGCGGGCTTGACCTTGTGATCAACCAGATATTTGCCCGCCGGCGAGGCGGCCTTGATGGATCCCGCAGGCGAAATGTGATCCGTGGTGATTGAATCCAGGAACAGCCCGAGGATACGTGCGTCGACGATGTCCGAGATCTGCCCGGGCGTGCGGCTCATGTGGGCGAAATAGGGCGGGTTTTGTACATAAGTCGATTTGCGATCCCATCCGTAGGTTAGTCCGCCCTTTACGGCGATCTTGCTCCAGGCAGCGTCGCCCTTGAAGACGTGGGCATATTTGCGTGCAAAGACCCGCTTGGTGATGGTTTTCTTCATTACCGCCGCAATTTCCCGGCTGGTTGGCCAGAGGTCCTTGAGGAATACCTTCTTGCCCGATTTGTCGATACCGAGTGGTGTCTTGGCAAAATCGAAGTTCATCGTTCCCGCTATCGCGTAGGCGACGACGAGTGGCGGCGATGCCAAATAGTTTGCTCGCACATCTTGATTTATGCGTCCTTCAAAGTTCCGGTTGCCCGACAGCACCGCTGCGGCGACGAGGTCGTTATCGTTGATGGTCTTGGATATCTCCGGCGGCAGCGGCCCGGAATTTCCAATGCAAGTCGTGCAGCCGTACCCGATCAGATTGAACCCGAGCTTGTCGAGGTCCTTCTGCAAGCCGGACTTCGACAGATATTCACCGACGACCTGGGAGCCGGGCGCGAGCGATGTCTTGACCCATGGCTTCACGGCAAGACCCTTGGCGACCGCCTTGCGAGCGAGCAGGCCGGCACCGACCATGACGTTTGGATTTGACGTATTGGTGCAGGACGTGATGGCGGCGATCACCACATCGCCATGGCCGAGATCGTGCTTGCGACCGTCCACCAGCACGCGTTTTCCCGCTTCCGCCGACTTGCCATATTCCTGATTCATTGCGACCGCAAAGTTCGCCTTCACGTCCTTGAGGGCGAGCCGGTCTTGCGGGCGTTTCGGTCCGGCGAGTGATGTCCCCACGGACCCAAGATCAAGCTTAAGCACGTCGGTGAACATCGGATCAGGCGTACTCCTGGTGCGATACATGCCTTGCGCCGTAGCATAGGCCGCCACCAGTGCAACGTGCGGCTCCGGACGTGCGGTCGTGCGCAGATAATCGAGCGTGTCGTCATCGATCGGGAAGAAACCGCAAGTGGCGCCGTACTCGGGCGACATGTTGCCGAGCGTGGCGCGATCGGCAATCGTCAGGCCGGCAAGACCCGGACCAAAGAATTCGACGAATTTGCCGACAACACCGCGCTTGCGCAGCATCTGGGTCACCGTCAACACGAGGTCGGTCGCGGTGACGCCCTCTTTGAGATTGCCGGAGAGCTTGACGCCTATCACCTCAGGCAACAGCATCGAATAGGGCTGGCCCAGCATGGCGGCTTCAGCCTCGATGCCGCCGACGCCCCAGCC
>Ga0126379_10001154_pt1 | contig 15714 bp, 28 predicted proteins | sample PanSoiMetPlot_24_FD_92640 | JGI IMG/M metagenome (GOLD analysis project Ga0126379, IMG submission 92640) | Tropical forest soil microbial communities from Panama - MetaG Plot_24 | ecosystem: Environmental > Terrestrial > Soil > Tropical forest > Bulk soil | place: Panama | collected 2016-02-17 | reverse complement strand
GCAGGCCGAACGGACTTTGCCCGCTGGCGGAAGCGCCTATTCCGTCTCCAACTCGATACGGACCCCGGTTGATTCCGCGCGCTCGATGAGCGCTGAAAGGATGCGGCGCGGCGGCACTGCGTACTGGTGTGTGTAACGTGTCGCACGGACGAGGCGCGGCGGTGCCGCCACCCAGACAGGAGAAATAGCGTGAACCCGCAGCTTGAACCGCTCGAAGACCGCAATTACCCTTCCTTCCTACTGGCCGGCACGGTACAGCAATTCCTGGTGCCGCCCGTCAGCGCTGCCGTGGTGGACATGCAGCAGGCTTCCGGAGATCTGCAATTGCAGTTCAACTTGTTGGCCTCGTTCTCTCCGCCCAACAATACCCCGCAGGGCGCCGTGACCACCTTCGGCCGCATGGTTGGCGACTGGCAACGGGTGCTGTCCGACCGCGCTGCCGTGCAGGCTGTAGTCGCCACGGACACCCTATTCATCCAGGCGGCGGCACAAGCAACGGCGAACGAGGGTGACCCCATCGACAGGTTGGTCCTCCAGTTCGGCCCACTGTTCGGCATCAATCCACTGGCGCCCCTGAACAACCTGGCGGCACAGGCGAACGCCATCGCCAGTAATCCGCAGTCGCAGTTTATCGTGAATAGCAACTTGCTGGCGTTCAATCCGCTGGTGCAGACGCCCGCGCCGATTGCGACACTCACGACACCTGTGAGTTTCTTCGCCCCGTTCCCGGTGCCGTTCCCCTTTATGTAGTGGAGGGACAGCAAATGACCGAGTTGAGCAAAGAGGAGATGTGGACGATTACGTTCTATGCCCGGCCCAGCACTACACCCGACGACGTGCGCATAGCCAACACGCTCAAGTCCGCCAAGCGCCAGGAGCTCGAATGCGTCTGGATCGAAAAGACGGTGAACGTGGAGGCGCTGCGCCGTGAGCTGGGGACGCTGCACGACGAAAATGCCAAGCTGCGAGCCGAGGTGGCGCGCTTAATAAGACTGCTGGATTGAGGGTGGGCAGAGATGATATTCAATTCCCTTCTTTCGTCGCTTCATTGCGAAACATACGCGCATAGTCCACGTCAACGAGCGGGCGAAGCAAACCTTCGAGGTAATCAAAAAGGTCAACATTCCTGTAAATGGCAACGAGACGGGCCTTCCGCAGCAGATCAACGTCCACCTTGGTAGTCGTTTTGCTCAACGTCTTCTGTTTTACAACAGCGCTCATGGTGCAATTCCTCGGCAGCAGAAACGGATTCAACCCAAAAGCATTGTACAGTATCTTTGTCGCCTGGACAAGAAGCGTTCCTAGAATACCTTGACACCGGACTACTTGTAGACTACAATTGTACGGATACACTCCGGCATGTCGCCGGGAAGGACTCACGGAGAGATGCAATGACAGGGAAATTTGAAACGTGCGGCTTCTGTCAGGGACGCGGCTATGTTTACGGGTCCATGTTCGACCGAGAGGGGCGGCGGCTTTTCACCGAGCCGCCGATGGTAGTCTGCGAATACTGCGCGGGCACCGGAGAATGCGTGGACGGTAGTAAATGGTATCCGGCGCCGTCGCGCGAAGAAATCATCGAGCGGCAGAGCGGTCAGTGAGGAACCTCGCCCCGGTCGTCCGGCGTGCCGGCCTCGTTGGTTTGTACGCCAGACGTGTCGTCTAGTCAGTCCGCACGTTCTCGCTGGAGGGACGGCCGGGGCCGGAATCAATGCAGAATGCAGAATGCAGAATGCAGAATTGAGGAAATATGCCAATAATCTTCGCCGTTGACGACGGCGGACAGAGCTACGTCGAGATCGCCGACGCGGACGCCGAGGTTCACACCTACCGTTGGCGCATCATTGATGCCGACTTCGACTTGTGGGCACTGCTGCTCACAAGGACCGATACCGATTTGACATACCGCGTGGCCGAGCTGGCGCCGGGACGATGGACCTGCAGCTGTAAGGCTTTCAAATATCGGAAGCGAGGAGAACCGTTTTGCAAGCATTGCGACGCCGCTCGGTGCCTAAGAGCTTTCCTGAGACAACTCAATTTGGAGATGGAGACATGCCTGAATATCGCCTAATCGAGGGCTGGCCGGGATACCGTGTCGGCGATGATGGTAGCGTCTGGTCTTGCAAGACGAGAGGCGGCAATTCCTGTCTCGCGTCTGAATGGCATTTGCTCAAGCAGACCATAAACACGACAGGTTATCCGCTTGTCGGTTTGCGCCGAGGACGGAAGATTTTAAAACTGGTTTATGTTCATGCTCTTGTTCTCGGCGCATTTGTTGGGCCGGCACCAGAAGGAATGCAGTGTTGCCATCATGACGGTAACAAGTGCAACAACGTTCTGGTCAATCTGCGCTGGGGCACTCGGCTTGAAAATGCTGCCGACACGGAACGGCATGGGCGGCGAAGACGTGGACAGAATGTTTACGGATCAAAGTTGACAGAAAACGCTGTCCGGGAAATATTCCGGCTTTCCTCAGCTGGACAAAAAAACCGAGAAATTGCCGAACGGTTCGGCGTGACACGGAGAACGATACGCGACATTTTGCGCCGTGTTAAATGGCGGCATGTCGTGATTTAAACATACGCAGGCCGCACGGTGCCTGCGCGCCTTCCTACACACCCTGCAATTGGAGAATTTTGAACATGAACACCGAACTTACACCCCAGTCGAGAATCAGCGCGACCCCTGTCGGTCGTGATTTTAGCCGCGAAGAAATCGAGTTGATTAAAAGCACCATCGCCAGGGGCGCAACCGACAATGAACTGCGTCTCTTTATCTACCAGTGCAAGCGCACGGGGCTGGACCCATTTTCACGGCAAATTTACGCCGTCAAGCGCTGGAACAGTCAGGCAGGGCGAGATGAAATGCAAATCCAGATCGGCATAGACGGCCTGCGGCTCATTGCCGAGCGTACCGGCGAAGTCGATGGCCAGGACGGGCCATTCTGGTGCGGCAAGGATGGTAAATGGCTCGATGCCTGGTTACAGAATGAGCCTCCTGCTGCCGCCAAGGTGGTCGTGTATCGCAAGGGGCGCTCCCATCCCTGTACGCGAACCGCTCGTTACAGTGCTTACGTGCAGCGGAGGAAAGATGGACAACCGAATCCGTTCTGGCAGCGGATGCCTGATTTGATGCTGGCCAAGTGCGCCGAGGCACTGGCCTTGCGTGCGGCGTTTCCCCAGGAATTGTCCGGTCTTTACGCCGCCGAAGAATTGACGACGGAGGGCGAAGTTCTTGCGATAGTGCCCGAAGAACAACCGCACAACGGCCACACCGAGCCGCCGCCGCCCTTGCCCCCCGTCGAGAAAAAGCATCCGAAGCGGCAACCGCCGAAGGACGGCGTCGAGCTGGAGGCACGCCTGGCCGCGTGGGATAAGTGGGCCGTGGAAGGGGGCTATTGCGAACCGGGCGAGGTGATCAAGCACATCACGGAATACGTTGCAGAAAAGGCAGACGTGCACTCGACAGTGCCGAACTGGCCACCCTCGGTGGTCGAGGCGGCCTTTGAGGAATGGCTGCGGTTCGCGGCGGGATTGAAAGGTTCGTAACTCTAACCGACGGAGATCTCATGACCGTATCTACCGATCTACAAGACCCCCTTCCCGACCTGACCGCGAAAGAAGCGGAGTCGTTCTCGGGCGAATTGTCCCGTGCCTCGGTGGACCTGTGGTCGTTGTGCCTGTACCGCCGCGGCTACGCCTCGCACCTGCAGCGCATCGAGGAACCCTGCCAGCTGCGGCAGCGGATGCAGCGGTTGGGGCTGGCCCTGCTCGACGCGGCCGGCTGGCCGTCGATTCCGGGATCGGACGACGACGTGGTCGATCTGGCGGCCGACGACTGGGAAGATGCCGATTGTGTGGAAGAGTGAAAAAGATTTTTGAAAAGAAGGGACGGAGCCATGCTCACCGTGGAGGCGCTGGCGCGGGAAAAATGTCTGCCCGTGGATTACCTGCTTGGCCTCGGCCTAGCAAATGATCCCACGGATGGTACGATTATCATTCCCTACTATGCCGAGGACGGTGAGGAGATGTTTGCACGGAAGCGTGGTTCAGGCACGCTGCGCTTCCGTCAGCCGGCCGGTGTTTCTCTGGCGGCTTATGGTCTTTTCAAGCTGGATCTGGCCCGCCGCGCGGCTTTTCTCACGCTGGTCGAGGGAGAGAGCGATTGCTGGGCACTCTGGTTGCATGGCCAACCGGCCCTCGGCCTGCCCGGTTCTGGTGCCACGGCTGCCCTCATGGCAGATAGCCTTGAATTCATCGAGAGAGTTTATGTCCATGTCGAACCAGACCAGGGCGGGCAGCAATTCTTGAGCGGTTGTTTGGTCCGGCTCGAGGCGCTGCATTATGCCGGGCGCATTTTTGTGGTGTTCACGCCGGACGGCCTGAAAGATCCGGCCGACCTGCACGCGGACAATCCCGAACAATTTCTATGCCGCTGGAAGGAAGCGCTTCTGAATGCGACTTTATTCGAGAGAGCGGCGCCGCCTGGGCCGCCTGCGGTGAGTGATAAGGAGCAAGTACCGGCCGTGCCGGTCTTCGTGCGCCTCTCTACCGTGGTACGCGAACCGGTACGTTGGCTGATGCCGGGCTGGATACCCGATGGTACGTTGACGCTTCTTGATGGTGATCCCGGCCTCGGGAAAAGCACTTTAACCCTGGACCTGGCGGCACGGCTTTCCCGTGGCTGGGACATGCCACCCTTGCCCGGCGGCACGGCACGGCACGATCCGGTGGGCGTTCTTCTTCTGGGTGCGGAAGATTCGCTCAAGAACACCGTTGGCCCCAGGCTTGATGCTGCGGGCGCCGATTCGGATTATGTTCACTATTTCGATTGCGTGCGCCAGGGCGAGGCCGAGCGTGATCCTCTCTTGCCGTGGGATCTGGAATTGCTGGAGGACTGGTTGATCCAGAACGCTGTCCGCCTGATCGTCGTCGATCCCCTGGTGGCCTTTCTCAGCTCGGAGTTCGACGCCCACAAGGACCAGGACATACGCCGTTGTCTGCGCGCCTTGCGGAAGTTTGCGGAGAAGTTAGATATTGCCATGCTGCTCTTGCGACATCTGAACAAATTACAAGGTGGCGCATCCCTGTATAGAGGCGGAGGTTCCATCGGCATCAGCGGTGCGGCACGGTCCAGCCTGATCGTCGGTCGCGATCCGGCCGACGATGGCAAGAAGGTTCTTGCCATGAACAAGATCAACGTTGGCCCTTATCCGCGCAGTCTGGCCTATCGCATCGAACCGATGCCAACCGGTGCCGCGCGCATTGCCTGGCTCGGCGAGACGGATTTGCAAGCGCACGAAATCCTCTGGCACCATGCCGCAAGTGCGCAAAACGGGAAACAGGGGGGCGGAATGGGACGGCCGGTAGAGCAAATCAAGGCCGCAAAAAGTCTTCTGGTTGATCTTCTATCCGACGGTCAGCCGATGGCTGTAAGTCAGATTCGACTGGCGAGCATTTCTGCGGACATCGGCTGGCGAACAATGGAGAAAGCGAAGGATGAAATGGATGTAACTGCTTTCAAAATGGGAAGTTGCTGGTATTGGCGGCTCGATGACGATGCAAGACCGCAATAAGTTTGGGTCACTGGACATTTTGCGGTCTTGACTAGTTGCGGAGTTGATTTCCAAGTCCGCAATAACCAAGACCGCAAAATGTCCAGGCACTCAGACTTATTGCGGTCTTGACGAAAACAGGGTAATCATTACTCTCCTTATCATCTTTCTAGTAATATTCGAGGTGGAATCATGCTTCTTATCATCTTGCTGGTGATGTTTGTCGTTGTCCTGATGGTGTGGCTGCTGGCCCTGCTGGGGGCCATACCGGGGTCGCCGACCTATTCGCCATGGCTGGCGTTCTTCGGAGTGCTCATTCTGGGGATTGTGGTCTTCCTGGTGGGGTCCGGTACGGCCACGCTGCCGAGGTGACTGGATTGGCCCGGTTCCCCAAGTGACGACCAGGAGGGGACGCAAGCGCGGTCGTACGGCCGGGCCAATTCTTTCCAAACACCGTTACCGGACGGCCGGTGTACCCCTGCCGCGAGTCGCCGATGGTCGGCGGCCGGCAGGGGGTTCAAAACGTGGAATCATCTGGAGATTGAACCATGACTTGGATTGGATTTTTGTGGGCTGACGGCCGCTGGTGCCCGCAGTTCACGACGCGCTCCAGCGACCTCGGTACTTGCTCGAAGCGCCTCGGCGAGCTGGCGCGTGGCGCCGGCATACCCGCGACCCATCAGATGATGACAGGCGGGCATGTACCGCCCATCATTCCACCGGAGCGCCGGATGCCAGCTACGGCGCCGGACCTGGAAGGAGACGACCCATGAGCGACACCATGCAGCCGTTTTACTGCGGCACTCAGTACATGGATTGGCAAAGCGCCAATTGCGACCGCTGCAAAAAGGGCACGGATTGGAGCAACATGCCGCCGGCTTTTCGCTGCGACATCGAGGAAGCCTTGTCCCTGGCTGCCATCCGGGAGGGGAGCATTCCGCTGCCGATTGCCGAGCAGGAGAAGCAACTGTGAAAGCGCCCCCGGACGATTTTGTCTGCGTGGACGAGACTCACTTTATCCATCTCGGCACAAATCCCGACACGGGCCAGCCGTGCAATTCTTCGGTATCGCCCTCCGTGATGCAGGGCGTCGACGAACGCGGCTGGCGCTGCCTGGGATGCAACGGCTGGTGGGCGCGGATGCCCAAGATGGAGGAAGAGGGGATAGCCGCGCTGGCGAAGCTGCGGCACAAGGAGAAACCGTGAAAACTCCCTTCAATGCCATTTGCGACTTCTGCGAGCGGCGCCGGCCGCGCTGCGCCTACATCCGGCTGTGCTCTCAGGACCGGCGCATGAAGATTTGTGGATTATCTGTTGCCTGCGAGGACTGCCGGGAGAAGCTCAAAGGGCGATTCTTCACCGTGAGGCGCCCGAACGGATAGTTGACGTTGGCAACGCCTCCAGCTATACTGGTGGTATGAAACCAGCACACTTTCACCAGATCCGCGTCAAACACGACCTCACGATGGATCAACTGGCCAATTTCCTCGGCCTGACCAAAGCCGCCGTGTCCCGCTATGAATCCGGCAACCGGCCCATCCCCGGCCCGGTATCCCGGCTGATGAAGCTTCTCGACGAGGGGGGCGAAAAATTTTTCCACAAAATCGCGGCATGGGGTTGACAACGGTAACAAGGGAGCGTAATATAAGAGTGTCGGATGCATGTTCGAGACTCATCGCCGAGAGATAGCAAGTAGAGCGATGGCCCGGCAGCCAGGGTAAGAGGCTCTCCCGGAAGCGTAAACAGGTGCTCGCAAACCTGACCGGGATTGTAAAACGAAAACGGCCGAGCGGTGCTGGTAACACCCTCGGCCTGGACCCGACTGTTAAGGAGTCGAATCATGAGCCAGTCTATCACAACCCGCCAGACGAAAACAGCACGAATCACCCGTACCATCCTGACCGGCATCCGCATGGACCTCTCGACCTACGCAATGGTCGCCGAGGCCAGCGTCACGAAGGCCGGCCGGGAAACGGTGACAACCACCACCTACACCCTGCGGCGCATCCCCACTGACTTCGGCATCGGCGTCGAAGTCGAGAAATGCCACCAGCCGGCCCAGAGCGGTGTCCACCACGTTCACCTGGACCGGCAGCTCGGCGATAGCTGCACCTGTGCGGACCACATCTACCGCTCCTCGAGGTGCCGTCACCTGCAGGCCGTACAGCAGGCCGTCAGCCGTGGTATCGTCTAATTACCCACCCCACCCCGGTCGGCGCCGCCCACGCCGGCCCTTCAAGGATAGAGACATGACCGAACCGACCACAACGACGTGGCATCCTTCCGGCAACGAGGATTCTTCGACCGTGGACCTCGGCGGCACCGGGCGCCGGCGCCTGCCTGACCCTCACAAGCCGGCCCGCGAAGCCCTGACGGCGGTAATGGGGCGGCTCGAGGAACTGTACCGGCACGCGGTGCCGCTGGTGAACCTGGCCAGCAGCCGCGATGCCTGGGCCGTGACTGAGCAGATTCAGAGTATCTGTGATGCGCTGGGCCGTATCAAGATCGGCCTGCTGCCGCGGTCGTAAAAATTTTCCCCTCTTTTTTGCTCTAGGGGTTGACAACGGTAACTGAGATGAGTATTATAACAGTGTAGGGATGACTGAAACACACAAACGAAAGGGAAGAACAATGTTTGCAATCGACTTCGGCCTGGTGGTTCTGGCGGGCTTCGTGGCGGCTTACTTCGCTTCTAAGTGGACGAGCAAGTAAATACACACTCAACAAGGAGATGACCATGAACGAGAAAATTGAACATGCCCTGATGCTGATCGAGCAGATGATCGACCAGGGCGACTGCCCCATCGGCCTCTTCGAGGTGCGGCGCTTGCTGGCCTCGACCGATCTTGAGCAACGTGGCGAACCGGAATATTGCGGCGGTTGCGGCGACTGCCCGTACTGCCTGGAAGACTGAATCCAATGCAGAATGCAGAATGCAGAATTAAAGACCTATCTTGTTTTCATTCTGCATTCTGCATTGGTTTGAAGGGAGGGTGAGACGATGGCGAAGTATCTTTCCGAACCGCTCAAGAAGGTTATTTGCGTGTGGCAAGATCCGTTCTACAGTGAGGACGGACGGAAATGGATCGTTAGCCGCGACGGGCTAGACGACGGCAACCGCGCCGAATGGTCCGACACGTTGCATGTCGTTGCTACAGAGGACGAAGCTATGGAGCTGGGCCGGGAAGAGGCCAGCAAGCGCGGCCTGCCGCTCTATCGTAATCACGATGATGGCGTGGCCGAATTGCTCTAGGAGACAACGGTCTGGGGAACGGACGCCCCTGCGGACGGCGGCAGGTCGCCTGCCAGGTTCAAGTCCTGGCCGTCCGCATCGACGTTCAAGGGGTCGTTAAACCCGAGGTCTTTCCTGTGACGACAGGACGTGGCTCTTGCAGTCTGCCGAGCGTTAACGAGCAGACGCCCGACCTGTCGGCGAACAGGGTGTCCGCAGCGTAACATCCGGTGGTCGCGGGCCGGACGGGTACTGCTCTTGAACTATTCGGAGCGTCTGAGTAGAATAAGCGATCCGCTGGAGTGCTTGTGACATTCCAGCGGATCTAACCACAACTGACCTTCTCGCGAAAGGCCCGCATCATGGCTTCTCTGCATCCTATCCCATTCAAAAACTGTTCCAAGTAGCGCGCTGTCGCCCTATTCATCCACAACGGCTGAGTAGGTATTTAAGTCCGCTTTTCTTTTGAAAGGAGAAAAGCAATGTCCGAGTTTCTTGCCTACGCGCACGATCACCTTGGCCTGGTCGTGCTGATCGCCTTCCTGCTTTATTATGGCGCTCACCTTACCATTGGGGCCGTGACCGTGGCCCTCTGTCTCTTCTGGAGCAAGCTCGATGAGATTGCCCAGCTACTCAAGAGCAAGAAGAGGATCGCGGCGAATGCTCTGCCGGTCAGTGACTCCGACGTGATCCAATCAAAGCCGGCCGTCGCGGACGGCGCCAGAAGCTAACAACTGTTCTGACCATGTGGGCGGGGGTTGTCTTGACCCCCGCTCATCCTTTTTCATCGTGCGAAAGAGAAACATCATGCAAGTGACCTGCCCGCACTGTAACCGCCTGCTTAAGCTGCCCGACGAGGCCCTTGGCAAGAAGCTCCGCTGCGGAAGCTGCAAACAATCTTTCCATCCTGGAACCATTGCCGCGACACAACCGCCGATAGAGTCAGTGGATTGGCATAGCCAACCGCCGAGCGTGAGAAACAGTCAAAGACCGAGCAGGAGAGAAGAAGAGGGGCTGCAAGAGCGTCAAGGCTGCTGGAACTGCGGCTGCTTGGAGCCGGCACGGCCGATCAAGCATGTCTCTCCTACGGGTTGGGCCGTTGTGACCCTTGGTATGGTCCTGGCAATCGGGACTCTCCTGCTTGGCTGCTGCTTCTGGCCCTTCTGGATAGGTACGTTCATATGTTTGCCGCTGGCCGCTCTGGGATTTCTGATAACCGAAGAGGAATATCGCTGTCCAGACTGTCATAAGCGGCGCTGAAAGGCACCAACCGCAGCCCAAACCCGAAACCTCTCCGGCGCTGCCTTGCCGGGGAGGTTTGCTATCTTCTCTATCTCTTCTTCACACAACTCTTGAACCGCAACGTCTTTCCGTGCTATGCTTGATTCCGCGCGACTAATCAACCAAAGCCAGGAATCAAGCAAAGTGCCTCGCGGCGGAGCACGTCCCTGTCCCAACAACGGCGGCAAGCGCACCGGCGCCGGGCGCAAGCCGAATGCGGCCACACAGCGCACCAGCAAGACAACCGCCATAGCCGAGAAGGCCGCCGGCGAGGGCGTCCTCCCCTTGCAGGTGATGCTAGAGGCCATGCGGGCGCACTACGCGGCCGGCGACCTCGACCGAGCGGCGGCGTTCGCCAAGGACGCGGCGCCCTACCAACATCCACGGAAACAAGCTATCACCGTCGAGGGCGGCGCAACCCCTTTGGAAGTGAGAGTTCTTCGTGATCGAGATTTCTACGGAACAGCCGACCGTCTGTCTGCCGGGGGAACTTGAGCACCAGATTCCCGTTCTTCGGCATCCAGCCCGCATGAAAGTCGTCGCGTGCGGGCGGCGCTGGGGAAAGACCGCGACAGGGCTGCTGGCCGTGCTGGACGGTCACGGCCCTATCCAGGGGAACGGCCGCCCTCTTTACCGAGGTGCCATCGACGGCGCGAAAGTGTGGTGGGTGGTGCCCGATTATCCAACAGCTCTCGAAATCTGGAGGGATTTGAAACACGCTACTCGGTACGGCCGCACAGACAAAAACGAAGTCGAGAGAAGGGTAGAATTACACTCCGGTGGCAGCGTGACCGTGCGTAGTGCTCACGATCCCGAAGCTCTCGTAGCTGTCGGCCTCGACGGCGTGGTCGTGGACGAGGCCGCCAAGATCGACGCCTCGGCCTGGGACTTCCTGCGGCCCGCCCTGGCCGACCGGCAGGGCTGGTGCATCCTGATCAGCACACCCAAGGGCATGGGTGAGAACTGGTTCTACCAGAAGTTCCAGTTTGCCGCCGACGCGCCGGGGTGGGCCCGCTGGCAACAACCCAGCAGTGCCAACCCCCTCATGACGGCGGCGGAGCTGGCCCAGGCCCACGCCGACGCGCCGCGCCTGTACGCGCAGGAGTACGAGGCCAGCTTCCTCGAAATGGAGGGTTGCGAGTGGCCAAACTCGTATTTCCCGGATTCGCTGTGGTTCGATGACTGGCCGCAAGGTCTGACGCTCAAGACCATTGCCCTCGATCCCTCGAAGGGGCGCGACGCGAAGTCCGGCGACTATTCGGCCTTTGTGCTGCTGGGCCGCACCGAGGACGGCATGCTGTGGGCTGAATCCGACATGGGGCGCTGGACAGCAGAGCACATCGTCGAATTGGCAATCGAACACCAGCGCGTCTTTCTGGCCGATGCCTTCGCCGTAGAAGCAAACGCCTGGCAGGATTTGCTTATGGCACAGATAGCCAAAGAATCGCAAAGAAGGGGCATCATGGTTCCCGTTATGCCCATCATAAACACCGCAAATAAACAAGTTCGCATACGTCGTCTTGGACCCTATTTGGCGCGTGGCGCAATTCGCTTTCGGAATACGCCAGGGACACGCTTGGGCATACAACAATTGAGGGATTTTCCACTTTCGTTGCACGACGATTTTCCTGATGCCGCTGAAATGGCGCTCCGTATCATGGTACAGGTTTGGAATGGTCGTCAGCAGAAGAAGCCGGAGCGCTTTCGGGCTTGAAACGGCGTGTCGCCTTCAGTTTCAGGATGAGATGATCGAATTCAGTGCATTCTTCCTCTGTCCAGCGAAATCTAATGCCAGGGCCGATATGCCATCCAGCGCACCACGGTTTCTGATTCACGCGATAAAGGATTTGCACCATTTGCTTCCAGACTACGAAGTCGGCAGCCTTTTTGGCTCGAAGCGGGTAGCGCTCGAAATGTGGTACAATGGAATTCATCAAAGAGCAAACATCGCGCACGGCAAAGGTTACGGCGGGGTTCTGGTTCTTCTTTTCTGGGGGGCGTCGATGAGGATGAAATCTTCCGCAGCCCAGGAACGATTGAATTTGTTGCAAGATAGGCAATTCATCAGCTCGCAAACTGAGCGTGAAGAAAGCACGCCGGTAACGGTTGGCTTGCACGGCGAAGCAGCCTTCGCCATCTACGAACCCGCTAAGCCAATGACCAAAGGCGTCTCGGTCGATGCCAGTGGGGAAAGGCGGGATGGAAGGTGCTTTTGCCTTTCTCGCCCTTTTCGGGTGACGAAACCGGGAGCGGTGACAGACCTGGCAGTAGGATTGAAGGCCATCGTGTCTACTCGCGCATCGAGAAAACTCCTCGGCAGGTTTCGTTTGCTTGCAACCTGGACACGTCTTCTGGGTGACAATAGGAGCCGGGCTACGGCGCAGGCATCCACAGTTTGTGGTCTTGTTGTGGCGCAGGAGATAGCCTTGGACATGCCTTTCCGTCCCGCAATCACAGCGGCAGAACCAATAATGGCCTTGCTTGCCGCTGAAGTGCAGAGCAGTCCACAGACCGAAGCGCTGTCCAGTGAGGTCGATGAAACTGGGGGAAGGTTGGCGGCAGCCGCAGCTTGTGGACAGACCGCGGCGCAAGGAATTGCCTATGACAGGTTTTTCCGTCCCGCAGTCGCAACGGCACATCCAAAGATGGTGCCCGCATGGTCTCCGGATGACGTGCAGAGCGGTCCACGTACCGAAGCGCTGTCCGGTGAGGTCGATGAAGTTGCTAGAATGATTTGCAGTCATGACGTACCTCGATTACGTTGTGGTCAGGGCCGCCGGCTTGTTGACGCACGCCGGCGACCCGTTCATTCTACACGAATTTTCCAGAGAGCAAATGTCAGTAGAGCCACACCCCGACAGAAGATCTAGGAGGGACGACATGAAGAGTCAGGAATACAAGCGCCTCAAGCAGGAACTCCGCGAGGCGCGCATCAAGCTGGCCCGCGCCGAGCGCCAGGCGAAAGCCGAGCCAACCGAGTGGGAATTGAAGCGGCGGCTTCTCGCGTGGATGCACAACAAGCGCTGTCCGTTATGCGGCAAGCGCGAACCTCTGGAGTGCGCGCGTGGCACCACGGAGGAGCCGGGCGACTTGCTACCGCTGTGCTGGTGGTGCCATCCGCTTTTCGAGTGGATGCGGACGCCGGCGGCTGACATGTTCAAGGAGAAGATTCGTCGCGTGCTGAATCGACGGCAGAAACTGCGGCTCTACTCCGGCGACGGGAGTGAACGCCTGCGCGTGACCAAGGAGGAAGTCGGCGAGGTGATGAATCGATATAGCGCCCATCTCGACTCTCGGCTTGAAGCAATGGAGATTGAGTTTCAGGCCTGGATGGATGATCAGCAGATATGGTTCGGCGACTTCCTGATGCGGTTTGCTGAATTCGATCAGGAAGTGGCTCCGCTAGAAAGTCTGCGGGATGCCTGGGATCGAGAGTACCAGGCGGTTCGAGTCGAGTTCGGTGGTAAAACGCGGCGGCAGGTCCGCGCTGAGGAACACCTTGATTGGGAGGAAAAGAAGCAGAACATCAAGCCCGATGAGGAAGTGTTGAATCAGCCGGGTGTTGGAAGTGATGCCAGGCCGAGGGAATTCGGCCTCGATGCTCTACAGGAAAAGGATAACCACGAACAGCGCGATGTCTGGGGCGACGAAAGAATAGCCGCCTGACAACGGCCGGCAGCGGCGCGGGCCGCAAAGGATGAGGTCATGAGTGAAGAACGGCAAGAACGGTGCGATAAGTGCCGATTCTGGGAATCACTTGATGATGAAACAAAGAACGGCCACTGTCGCCGTTATGCGCCATCACCCTTCTTGTACGACGTGAATCGAGGGCTGGAGGAACTAGGCGAAGATTACGAGGGACATCAAGCCTGGTGGCCTATTACGGAACCTTGCGACTGGTGCGGCGAGTTCGTGCCGCTCGAAACGCGGGCCGCGGATGTGTTCCTGAGAGGACAGAGATAGGAAAACTAGCAAATTTGAGGTAAGCGCTGTGATATGCCGATCTTCGTAGGTGATTCCTGGTGGGCCCTGTGGCTGCCGCGCTGGCTCCGGCGCTGGCTCCGGTGGCTGTTCATGGCGCCCCCGCAGCCCGGCCCCTTGACCATTAACTCTCAGCAGGAGGTCCGTATGCTTCGCTATACCATCGACATGCCGCCCAAGCCCGCGATAGCCGACCTGGCCGGCCGCGAGGTCACGATCACCCTGAACGCGGTTACCGACGTGCGGACGCTGGCGCCGGACGATACGACCTTCCAGTTCGACACGGATGTCGGAGTGGCCGTGTCGATCACGCTGGTGGATATCGACACCTCGGGGAATCGTTCGGCGCCGTCGCCGGCCCTGACCTTCACGGCGACGGACACGGTGCCGCCGCCAGTGCCGGGCGGGCTGAGCGTGGGCAACGTGGAGCAGATTGACACGCCGCAGCAGAAGGGAAAGAAGAAATGATTGAAGCTCAGTTGAAGGCAATTCGCCAGCGTATCACGGTGGGCATGGAGTCGCGCGCCGACGTAGTTGTGCTGTCCGACGAGGCACTACGGCTGCATTACGGCCTCGGTGAGCTGAGAGAGATTGTGGCCCGAATGGGGCAGTGCCCGGCCTGCCTCGACGCCGACCGTGCCTGTCATGTGCCGAAGGTGCTGGCCGCCCTTCGCAGACTGATGGGAGAGCAACCATGAACGAAGCCAACGGTCACACCGCGACCCGCGCTGAAATCCTGGACTACTACACGGAGCTGATATTGTTCCTCGATGTCGGCTTTGCCTCCTTGATACCAGGCCATGAGGACGGCTGGAGGCATGAATGGAAACGTCCCTTCATCCGTGAACAGCTGGCCGCTTTGGTGGAGAGGTGCTGCCATGAGCGAGACTAACGGTCACACCGCGACCCGTTTAGGTAAGGCCCAGCGCCGCCTCGAACACCTGCGCCTCAAGCAACAACTCGCCGAGGCACGGATCAGGCTGGCCCGCGCCGAGCGTCAAGCGAAGGCCGAGGAGCTAAAGACCGCCCACTGGTGGCCGCAGGATCAGAATCCCGGCCGGCAGCAGCTTCACGAGAATATAGCCCACAAGCGCGACTACCAGGCCGAATTGATCGAAGCGAAGGCGGCGGGCAAGGTCATCAGCGAACAAGGCTATTGGGGCGACTGGGTGGGCGGCTACCAGGACATGCTCGACCGCCTGCGCTCGCCGGACGGTCTGTTGCTTTCCGCTATCAGCATTGCCGCAGATCGCCGCTATGGGGCGTGCTGGCCATTCTTCCGCACCTGGCAGGAGTTAGCCCTCCTTCGCGGCGCCTCACGCGTCCTGTTTCAAACTAGTGCCCTTGCTAGGGGTGCCGTGCAGGGACTCACCAGCTACATCATCGGCGACGGCTTTACTTACCGCGCTGTGGCGAAGCCAGGCTGTCCACCAGGGTTGCGCCCGGCCGTGCAGGATATCCTCGATGAGAACAGCGAATTGAACGACTGGCCGGCCCTCGAAGCGGAATGCCTACGGCGGGACGTGCGCGACGGCGAATGGTTCCTGCGCGACTTCCCGCAGCAGGACGGCACGACCTGCACGCGCACGGTCGGCCCCGAGCAGCTGATCCAGCCGGCCGACTCGACCCTCGAAGAGTGGAGCTTTGGCAAGAAGAACCCGGTCGG
>Ga0126379_10001153_pt1 | contig 15719 bp, 11 predicted proteins | sample PanSoiMetPlot_24_FD_92640 | JGI IMG/M metagenome (GOLD analysis project Ga0126379, IMG submission 92640) | Tropical forest soil microbial communities from Panama - MetaG Plot_24 | ecosystem: Environmental > Terrestrial > Soil > Tropical forest > Bulk soil | place: Panama | collected 2016-02-17 | reverse complement strand
GCGATCCGAACTCGACGAAGAGGAACTTCTTCTGGGCCGCCGCGCGCTGGCGCGCCTCTTCCAGGTTCGGCGCCCAGTCCGCGTTTCCGGGACTGTGAACGGGGTCCTGGCCGAAGGCGGGGACGGAGCAGGCCATCCCGAGAAGGAGGGCGAAGACCGCTCCGCGCACAGATCGACCTGTTAACGCCGGCATGTGCCCGGGAAACCCCGTTCAGGGCGTCGGAAATTCCCGCGCCTCCGGGCCCGTATGATCGAAGGAAAAGGAGATGGACTTGCGAATGCGATCCCTGGCTGCTGCGCTGGTCGTGACCCTCCTTGCCGGCATCTTTCCCGGCACCCCGGCCGCCGGCGCGGGCGGGGCCGCCCAGCCGCCCGCGGCGCTCCTCGCCGACGTCGTCTACGACCCCTTCGTGGAGGCGGAGAAGGCGGAGACCGGCGGAACTCTCCTCGTGCATTACGCGATGCCGCTCGTGGACGATTCCGGGGTCTATATGGAGTTCAAGTCCGGCTCCTTCATCGCGTGCCAGCCTCCAGGCTCCGGACTTCCCGCCCCCTGCGGCCCCGACGCCCGTTCGCTCCAGACCTGGAGCGTGAAGAAGCTCGTCTGGCGCGGAACGGCCCTGGCCGAGGCGTGGACCTTCGCCAGCGACTGGAAGCCGGAGCCGGCGGGAGGAGCCATCGGCGATTGGGAACCGGTCTTCCATCCCGCGATCGCCGGCGACTACGTTTACGTCCCCGGCGCGGGCGGGACGGTCTTCAAGGTCGCCAGGGGCGACGGCCGGCTGGCCGCGCGGATCAATCCTTTCGGGACGAGCGTGGACTCCGCGACGTTCGTGGCCGGGGGCCTCGCGGCGGACGCCGCGGGCAGCGTCTACTACAACGCCCTGCGCCTGGATCTCTCTTCGCCGTGGACCTCCAACGCGCTCGGGGCCTGGCTCGTCCGTATCGCTCCGGACGGCTCGTCGGCCCATGCCCCTTTCTCGGCGCTCGTCCCCGGCGCGCCGGCCGCTTCCGCGCCGTGCCAGTTGAGCTTCACCAACAACCTACCGTGGCCGCCCTCGACCACTGCCGCGCCGCCAAACGGGAGCTGCGGCTCGCAGCGTCCCGGCATCAACGTGATCCCCGCGATCGGTCCCGACGGAACCGTGTACACGGTCAGCCGCGCGCACTTCAACGGCCGCTTCGGCTACCTCGTCGCCGTCCACCCGGACCTGACTCCTTCCTGGAGCGCGAGCCTGCGGGGATTCCTCGACGACGGCTGCGGGGTCCTGCTGCCGCCTGACGGAGCGCCCGGGGGGTGTCGAATCGGCTCGAAGCATGGGGTGGATCCCGCGACCAACGACGTTCCCGCGGGACGGGTCTCGGATCTCGCGTCCTCTTCGCCGGTCGTCCTTCCCGACGGCTCGATTCTCTATGGCGCCTTCACCGGCTACAACTACTCGCGGGGACACCTCTTCAAGTTCTCTTCCGACGGCCGAATCCTCGCCGCGTACGAGTTCGGCTGGGACATCACGCCGGCGGTCTACGCGCACGACGGGACCTACTCGATCCTCGTCAAGGACAACCACTACGAGCTCGGGTCCTACTGCACCGATCCGCAGTTCTGCCCGCCGGAGACGGGCCGTTACGACGTGACCTCGCTCGACCCGAACCTGTCGGTCGAGTGGAAGTTCACCGGTACCAACACGCTCTCCTGCCGCCGCAACCCCGACGGCACCCTCGCCTGCGTCTCCGACCACCCTGACGGCTTCGAGTGGTGCGTCAACCAGCCGGCCGTGGACTCGCAGGGAGTGACGTACGCGACGAGCGAGGACGGTTACCTGTACGCGATCGGGAAGGGAGGCGTTCTCGCCGGGAAGATCTTCCTCGACGTGGCGCTCGGGGCGGCCTACACGCCTCTCACGATCTCTCCCGACGGCCTCGTGTACGCGCAGAACAACGGCCACCTCTTCGTCGCCGGTACGCCGTTTCGCGCCAGGCCCGCGCCGCCCGGCAACGAGGGGAACCCGAGGATCGTCGCGCCGCGCGGAAGGGTTGCGGGAGAGCGGTGAATTCACTAGAGTTGCGCGTCCGGCGATGCCCAGGTAGCTCAGTCGGTAGAGCAACGGACTGAAAATCCGTGTGTCGGCGGTTCAATTCCGTCCCTGGGCACCATTTCCCTCGATGATTCTCAAAGTCGCGAAACTCGGAGTCAAAGTCCTGCGCCAGAAGTCGCAGGAGGTGGATCCCCGGGCGGTGGCGCGCGGGGATTACGAGCCGTTCCTGTCCGACCTCGAGGAGACGATGCGGGAGTACGAGGGGACCGGGATCGCCGCGCCACAGGTCTTCACGTCGCTGCGGGTCTTTCTGTACGAGGTCAATCCCGAGAGGCGCAAGAAGGACGAGCCGAAGGTCCCGCTGACCGCCTACTTCAACGCTTCCTACGAGGGACTAGACGAAGAACTCGTCAACGATTCCGAAGGTTGTCTGTCAGTTCCGTTCCTCTGGGGCGGCGAGGTCCCGCGCTACGGACGTATTCGCGTGAAAGCGATCGACCGGTCGGGCAAGAAGGTGACGTTCGAAGCGTCGGGCTTCCACGCCCGGGTCCTCCAGCACGAGATCGACCACTTGGACGGGCTGATCTACCTCGACCGCATGAAGGACATGAAGTCCCTGGCCTACACCGTCAACTTCGGATAGTTCCCGCTCAGAACCTCACGAGCTGGCCGGGCGGCCCCGAGTCGAGCGCGATCCAGAAATGAATCCCGTCGCTGCAGGCTCCCCAGGGAGATGTGTCCAGGCCCGTTGAAACGAAACTGATCGGGGTAAGATCGGCCGCCTTCCAGAGCGAAACCCGGTTGCCGACGACACTGGTCACGAGCACCCGCTGTCCGTCGAAAGTGGCGAGCGGCGGGCCGGTCAGACCGTTTCCGGTCAACGTCGCGAGAACGTTGCCGGTGGAGGCGCGGACGACCGAAACCGAACTCTCTTGGAAGTTCGGCACCCAGATATTGGTCCCGTCGAAGACGGGGTACCCGGGGTTGAGTCCGACGGTGACGGTCTGGAGAATGGCGCCCGAGGGGTCGAGCTTGAAGAGCCGGTTCTGGCTCCGGTCCGTCACCCAGATGTTGGATCCGTCATAGATCGTTCCCAGGGGCTCCCCGAATCCGGTCGTGACGGTCGTGACCGTCCAGGGCGGAGTGGCCCCGGGCGTGACGATCGAGACCCCCGTGCCTCCAATGGAGTTTCCGATCCAGATCCGGGCTCCGTCGAAGGCGATTCCCGCAGCGCCGTTGCCGAGGTTCGTCGCGAGCGTCGTCACGGCGCCCGCCGGCTGACTCGGATCGATCCGGTAGAGCGCTCCCGCGCCCGAACTCGAGCTGTCAACGAAAATGCGGCCCATCGCGGAGAGAACCCCCCAGGCGTTGGGCGCGCCCGTCCAGGTCTCCAGCAGCTTCCCGTCGCTGGCTCGGACCCGCGAGACGGTTCCGTCGGTAGTGTCAGGCACCCAGATGTCCGCGCCGTCGGAGCTCAGCAGGCCGGGACTGTTCCCCACGGTCGTCACTCCGAGGACCGACGCATTCTGCGTGGTCCAGAACTGGTCCAGGGCGGCCCGCCGACTGCCGCGTTTGAGGACTCCGTCCACGGTTCGGGACAGAAAGGCGGCCATCTGGAGTCGGGTGACGTTGCCCGTCGGGTCGTAGGTCGTCGCCGTCGTTCCCGTCGTGATCCCAAGGTAGAAGATCTCGAGAACGAACGGGCAAAAAACGTCGGCCGCGACGTCGGTGAAGGGCCCGCAGAGACCGAAGAGGCCGCCGGCGGCGCCGGCCAGGATGGCAACTCCCGCCAGTAGAGAAGCACGCGCGCGCTGCCGCCTCGCCGAAGCCACCATAACCCTCCTCGATGTTTTTGAGGAAGTATAGGGCAGTTCGGCTTCGTTCGAGGACGTTAGAACCTCATGACCTGACCCAGGGCATTCATCGAGATCCAGAAGTTGGTCCCGTCGCTGCAGAGGCGGTTCGGGATGGCCCCGAGGTCGAAACTCCCCAGAGGCGTCAGGTCGGCGGCCTTCCAGAGGGAGACGAAGGTCGTATCGACGCTCGTGACCATGATCCTCTGCCCGTCGAACGCGGCCGCCAGGCCGTTGCCCAGGCCGTTTCCGGTCAGCGTCGCCAGGATCGCGCCGGTGCCGGGACGTACGACCACGAGTGGGCCGTTCGTGGGCACCCAGAGGTTCGTCCCGTCGAAGAGGGGAAACCCCGGCCCATTGCCGACCGTCACCGTGAGCAGGATTCCGCCCGTCGAATCGAGCTTCAGCAACGTGCCGAGATCGACGTTGGTGACCCAGATGTTCGTGCCGTCGAACTCCGGCCCGGCCACGGTGCTGAACCCCGTGGTGACCGTCGTCACGGTCCAGGGATTCGTGTTCAGGGGTGTCACGATCGAAACGGAGCCGTTGTTGGCCGTCCAGACAACGTTTCCGTCGAAGGCGAGCCCCCGGGCGATGTTCCCCAGGTTGGACGCGACGGTGGTCACGCCGCCGGGAGGCCCGAGCGGGTCGATGAAATAGAGGCGACCGGGGCTGGTCGCGGACGATACGAGCACCTTCCCGGCGCCACAGACGACGCCTCGGGCGTTGGCGGCGCCCGTCCAGGTGTCGAGGACTGTCAGGTCGCTGCCCCGGACCCTCCGGACAATCCCGTCGGTCGCGTCGGCGACCCAGACGTCCGTTCCGTCGGACTTGATCCCGACCGGGCTTGGACCAACCGTCGTGTTGCCGACGGCGCCCTTCGTCCAGAACTGGTCGAGCGCCGCGCGCTTGCTTCCACGCAGCAGGACGCGGTCCACCGTCCTCGAGAGGAAGGCCGCCATCTGGAGGCGCGTGACGTTGGCCGTCGGGTCGTAAGTGGTGGACGTGGTCCCGGTCGTGATCCCGAGATAGAAAACCTCCAGGACGAACGGACAGAACACGTCATTGGCCGTGTCCGTGAAGGGGCCGCAGGTCCCGAGCAGTCCGCCGGCGGCTCCGGCGAGGATGGCGGCGGCCGCAAGAAAGGCTGCGCCCACACGAAGTACCCCGGATCGAGTCCGCATCGTCTCCTCCTCCTGTTGTGATTGAAACAATCCTATCGCCGAAACGCCGGCGGTTTCAAGTCCTGGCTCCCGGCAGGGGGCCGGGTCAGAAAAGCTTCAGGAGGATGAGGTTGATGACGACGCCGTGGATTCCGTGGGAGACGACGGGGACTCCAACCTCCGCGCGGACGAGCGTGTTGGACCACGGCCCGTTGAGCGACGCGAGCAGGCCGGCGCCCGAGTAGTAGGTGTTGTCGAAGCCGGACTTCTTGTCGTTCAAGACCGCCTGGTCGTAGAAGCCTTCGAACCGGATGATGTTCTCGATGTTCAGGCCGTAGGAGATGTTGGCGATGAACGCTTCCTGCGTCCGTAAGCTACCGGACTTGTAGCCGCGGACCGGGTTCCCGGAGAAACTCCCGAACTCGTACTTGGAGAACCGGTCGAGGTCGTGGCCGCCCAGGTAGGAGACGCCGAGGTGGAGCTTGCGGAACCCGGAGAAGTACTGGTCCTTGGCGACCGAGAGCGACCACTTCTGGTAATCCTGCTGGTCCGGGTTGAACTCGGAAGTCGCCGGGTCGCCCCAGAACTCCCACTTGCGGCGGCGGTAGCCCGAGCCGGCCGCGACGATGTTGAATCCGGAAAAATTGGCGACCAGCTTCAGCTCCGCGCCGTCCGTGAACGTGTCGACCGGGGTCACGAAGTCGGGCCCGGTGTCGCTGTCGCGCTGGAAGTTGTCCCACTTGGAGAAGATGCCGAGGCTCGCCTTCAGGTACGGCCCGATCGGGTGACCCACGTTGAGCTGGAAGACGGCCGGAAGGTGCTTGATCTTCTCCGACTTCACCTCCTGGCCGTTCCGGTAGGAGACGTCGCCGAAGGGGAACGCCACGGCGAAGAGGTCCGCTCCCAGGTCGAAGCGGCTGCCGGCGAGCGCCGGATCCGTGTAGTTGGCCGTCAGCAGCGCCCCGGCGAAGAAGACCGAGAGCTGCTTGCCCTTGCCCCAGAGGTCGAAGTTGAAGTGCTGGATGCCGACGAGCGGCAGCGGGAAGTCGAGCGAGTCGTCGTAGAAGGCGCCGAGCACCCCGAACGTGCTCTTCTTGGAGATCTTCTCCTCGACAATCCGTTCGCCGGCGTGCTCCGGGTTCGGAACCAGGTAGCGCATCCCGTTGTCCGTGTGCCGGATCATCTGGGACGGCGAGGCGTATGCCTGCGCGCGCAGGGTGTCGAAGTCGGGAGGATCCACGACGATGCTCTGGACCTCGACTTTTCGCTCGATGGCCGTCGTGCGGCCGGCGGTCGAGTAGACCTCTTCTCCCTTGATCTCCAGGGGAAGCGAAACGTCCGGCCTTCCGGGAACCTGCCGGTAGATCTCCGTCTGGACGGCGGAGAGCGTCTCTCCCTTGAGGTTCAGCTGAACGGAGTCGCGGCGCAGGAGGGCGAAGGTCTCCTTGTCGATCCAGACGCTCCCGCGGTACGCGGGTTTGTCGCTGACCTGCTGCTTGGGCGCGTACGCGACGTGGTAGGCAGGGCGGTCCGACATCGTCCCCTCGCCCTTCAGCGAGTACTCGTAGTCCTCGGTCAGGCGGATGTCCAGCGGGATGGCGGTGACCTTTTCCGGCTGGAGGATCGGGAGCCTGGGCAGCGTCTTGCCCTTCCACTTGACCCCGTTCAGGTAGAACTCGTCCCACTCCCAGTCCGCCGACTCTCCGCGGCGATAGAAGACGGGCCCGAGGATCGTCAGGTCGAACGTCTCGTTGACCTCGGCGATCCGGAACCGAAGCGAAGTCTTGAGGTGCGCGACGTAGGAGTTGAAGGCCGCGCGCTGCCCGGCGTCCCACGCCCGCTCGCGGGCGATGATCTCGTCGGCCGTGAGCCCGCGCTCGGCGCCGACCTCGACCTTCGTCCGGGTCGCGCCGCCTGGGCGCTCGGCGGGCTGGAGCACGGCGGCGAGCGGCCCCTTGGAGAGATCGAGGTCCAGGATCTTCGCGCCCTTCACGTCGAAATCTCTCTTCGCGCCGCTGGCCAGGTTTTCGACGGACGCCTTCGTGAACGGGCCGCCCGAGAGCTCGATCCGGACGATCCCGGCCGGGTCCGCGGGCAGGAAGAGAATCGGCGTGAACTTCTTGCCGTCGAAGAACCGGGCGAGAACCGCCGGGGAGCCGTCCTTCCGAGTCGCGCGGGTCGCCGTCGGGTCCCGCGAAACGTCGTTGGTCAGGTATGCCTGGAGCCGTGCGAGCGCCTGCGAGCCGGCGTCGGTCAGCTCGACCGGCGCCTGGGCGTCCTGGAAGAGCACGGCCCTCGAGAAGGAAGGGCCGTCTCCCGGCTCCTTCGCTATCGCCCGCAGAAGATCGCTGGCCGGATCACCCGTGGATCGAGCCCGCGCCAGCACCCATCGGCCGGCGATGGATTGAAGCGGGGTGGCCTGATGACCGTCGCGAAGGGCGAGTGCGTCCACGTACGGCGAGAGCTCCTCTTCCATCTCCGCGGACAGGGGAGTCTCGACGGCGAGCCCGACCGGCTCCTCGGGCGAGCCGGCCCGGAACGCGGAGGAGAGGAGCTTGACCGCATACGCGAACCGGACCGGATCGGTCGGCGCCGGCAGCTCGAGCAGGACACCCGCCGCGGAGTGGAGGGCGGAAAGCCACCCGGAAGCTTGCTGGATCCCGGCGTCGCCGTAGTCGGCCAGCCGGACGGAAAAGAGGCAGGACGCGGCCGGCTCTTCCGGAGAGGGCGCCGCCGCCAGCCGCGCCAGGACGAGCGTCTTCGAGCCTTGGACGCAGCGCCCGTCCGTCCGCTCGGCGGCGATTCGGAGACGCTCTACGGCGCCGGCCGATCCGCTGCCGAGCAGGGCGAGGAGCAGCCCCGCAAAGAGGAGCTTGGCTGCGGCGGGAGAACGGCGAGGGATTTCGGAGAGGTTGCCGGTGGCGTTCCTCACCCGAACACCGGCGGTGCGAGGCGGCGCAACGTCGCTACTACCTTTTACCTTCTCGCTTTCTCTCTCTCCCGGGCCGGTTCGGGCGCCGCGGCCGGGGTCTTCTCGGCGGCGGGCGCGGCCGACGGTCCGCCGATGTTCAAGTGCTTGCGCAGCTTCGCCTCGATCTCGGCCGCCAGCGGCGGGTTCTCCCGGAGGAACTGCTTGGCGTTCTCGCGACCCTGGCCGATCCGCAGGTCTCCGTAGGAGAGCCATGCTCCCGTCTTCTCGACGATCTTGGCCTCGATGCCCATGTCGAGGAGCTCGCCCTCGCGCGAGATTCCCTCGCCGTAGGTGATGTCGAACTCCGCCTGCCGGAAGGGGGACGCGACCTTGTTCTTGACGATCTTGACCTTGGTCCGCGACCCGACGACCGTCTCTCCGTCCTTCAGCGACGCGATGCGGCGGATGTCGATGCGGATCGAGGAGTAGAATTTCAGCGCCCGCCCGCCGGTCGTCGTCTCCGGGTTGCCGAACATCACGCCGATCTTTTCGCGGATCTGGTTGATGAAGATCAGAGAGGTCCGCGACTTCGCGACGATCGCCGTCAGCTTGCGCAGCGCCTGCGACATCAGCCGGGCCTGCAGCCCCATCTGCGCCTCGCCCATCTCTCCCTCGATCTCGGCCTTCGGGACGAGGGCGGCGACGGAGTCCACGACGACGACGTCGATCGCGCCGGAGCGGATGAGCATCTCGGCGATCTCGAGGGCCTGCTCCCCGTTGTCCGGCTGCGACACCAGCAGGTTGTCGGTGTCCACGCCGAGCTTCTTCGCGTACTCGGCATCGAGCGCGTGCTCGGCGTCGATGAACGCCGCGAGGCCGCCGGCCTTTTGGGCCTGCGAGATGATCTGGAGCGAGAGGGTTGTCTTGCCCGAGGCCTCCGGCCCGAAGATCTCGACGACACGGCCGCGCGGGATGCCTCCCACGCCGAGCGCCGCGTCCACGGCGAGCGAGCCGGTCGGTATGATCGAAAGGATCTGCTCCGGCTGGTCTCCCAGCCGCATGATCGAGCCCTTGCCGAACTGCCGCTCGATCTGGGTCAGCGCCGTCTCGACGGCGCGCCACTTCTCGGTGGATTTCACGCTGGACATGTCCTCACCTTTCCTGCGCTGGAGCGCGTGCTCCAGGGATTGCGCGCCTGAGCCTCTCGGCCGGTTCGCGATTATAGACTCCGGGCGGGATTTCGATTCGATGAGGACGGCGCCATCATCGCCGGGCGAAGCCCGCCTGTCAACGGCCGACGTGCGCCGCGCGTTTCGCCAGTCGCCAATCTCCACTCTTCTCTCCCTCGGACTCGGCACCGGGCTGTCGCCGTTCGCTCCCGGCACGGCCGGGTCGGCTCTCGCCCTGGCGGCCGCGTGGCTCTTCCTTCGCGCCGTCGCGTCCGCCTCGCCGAGTTTCGCTGCGGCGGGGGGACTGTTGATGTCCGGGCTCCTCGTCGCCTTTGCCGGCGTCTTTCTCTCCACGAGGACGGCGCGCCTGCTCGCGGCGAAGGACCCCGGCTGCATCGTCATCGACGAGGTCGCGGGGCAGCTCCTCGCCTCGGCGGCCGTTCCCCTCTTCCGCTATCCCTCGCCGATGATCGAGGCTGCGGCGTACTTCGTCTCCTTCTTCCTCTTCCGGCTTTTCGACGTCTGGAAGCCGGGCCCGATCCATCGGCTGCAGGACCTGCCGGAAGGGTGGGGGATCGTGGCCGACGACGTCGCCGCGGGTCTCCTCGCGGCGGGTTGCCTCGCGGCCGGCGCGCTGGCCCTCGGCTGGTGGCCGTGAATCTCGAGCTTTCCCCGGAGGAGGGGGGCGTCACCCGTGACGAGCCGCTCGCGCCCCGGACCACCTGGAAGATCGGCGGCCCGGCGAAGTGGTTTGCCCGGGTCCGGACCGAGGAGGCCCTGGTGAAGACGCTGTCGGCCGCGTCGGAAGCGGGACTTCCGGTCGCGCTCCTGGGCATGGGGTCGAACATCCTCGTGTCCGACGAGGGGTTCCCCGGCGTCGTCGTCCGGTTAGACGGCGCCTTCCTGAAGGTGACGATCGAGGGCGAGTCGGTGGCGGCCGGCGGGGGTGCGGCCCTCGGCGCCGTCTGCGCGGCGGCCGCACGGGCTTCCCTCTCGGGGATCGAGCCGATCTCCGGGATTCCGTCCTCGATCGGCGCCGCGGTCCGGATCAACGCCGGGGCCTATGGCGGCGAGATCTTCGACGTCCTGACGAGCGTTCGACTGGTTTCGCCGGCTGGACGCGGGAGGACGGCCGCTGCGGCGGAAATCCCGCACTCCTACCGCTGGACGGGGTTGATGGAGACCCGGGAGATCGTGGTGCGGGCGACCCTCGCCCTCCACCGGGCGCCCCTCGAGCAGATCGAGGCCAGCACGAAGCTCGCCGCCGACAAGCGGCGGGGCGCCCTCCCCTCCGAGCCCAACGCGGGGAGCGTCTTCCGAAACCCGCCGGGCGATTATGCCGGCCGCCTGATCGAGGCGTGCGGCTTGAAGGGGGCTCGGAGCGGAGGAGCGCTGATCTCGCCGCGCCACGCCAACGTCATCGTCAACGAGGGAGGGGCGAGGGCCTCCGATGTCCTCGCCCTGATGCGGCTGTCCCGCGATAAGGTGCGGGAGAAGTTCGGCGTGACGTTGAAGCCCGAGGTCGAGCTTCTGGGAACGAGGTGGGATTGACGCGATTCTTGCAGGAAGGCGGGCGGGAAGGCTTCGGGGTGTCGCAATGAGGGCGCTGCTGCTGGCGGGAGGGGTGGGGACGAGGCTGTGGCCGCTCTCCAACGAGGAGCGGCCGAAGCAGTTCCTTCCGCTCCTTTCCGAGAAGAGCCTCCTCGCGGAGACCTTCGAGCGGCTCCTTCCGCTGACCGAGGAAATCTTCGTCGCCACCGCCGAGCGGCACGCCGACCTGGTCCTCGAGGAGCTGAAAGCGCTGCCCGCCGACCGAATCCTGATGGAGCCCGCCCGCCGCAACTCCGGGCCGGCGCTCCTCTCCGCGGCCATCGCATTCGAGCGCGACGGCGACCCGGTGACGGCCGCCATCCCCTCCGACCAGACGGTCGCCGATCCCGACGCTCTGCGCCGCTCGCTGGCGACGGCGGGCCGGGCGGCCGACTCCGCCTCCGCCGTCGTTCTCGCCGTGCCTCCGAGCCGGCCGGACACGGACTTCGGTTACCTCGAGGTCGGCGAGGACACGCCGGGAGAGGGGCTGCCGGTCGTCCGCTTCCTCGAGAAGCCCGGCCAAGAGGAGGCGGAGGCGTGCGTGAAGGCCGGCTGCTTCTGGAACGCCGGCATCTTCGTCTTCCGCCCCTCCCGCTTCCTGGCGGAGGCGCGCCGGGTCGCCGCTCCCTTGGTCGAGAAGGTCGAGCTCTACCGCCGCAAGCTCCGCGAGCGCGACGAAGAGGGCGCCCGGCGGGCCTGGGAGGATCTGCCGTCGGTCTCGATCGACTACGCCGTGATGGAGAAAGCGAACCGGGTCCGGGCCGTCCCGCTGCGCGCCGGATGGAGCGACGTGGGGACCTGGCGTTCGGTGCGGGAGCTGCGCGGCCCGACCGACGAGCACGGCAACTTGATCTTCTCGAAATCCCGCGTGGTGGCCCCCGGTGTTCGGGATAGCGCGATCGTCGTTTCGGACGCTGGGATCCTGATCATGCCCTTCGAGCGTGAGAACGAGCTTCGTTCCGCAGTCGAGCGCGCCCACCAGAAAGCCTCCGAAACCAAGACCGGCTGATCCCCAACCGGACGAGCCGCTTCGCCCTTTTCAACGCAAATCCCGTCGGGCGGGAGTTTTGCTCGGTTCCGAACGGGAGGGGAGGGTCTGGGAGGCAAAGGGCCGGTTTCTCGTTGATTTTAAAGGCTTTTGCGCGTATGATGAGTGTTTCCACAAAGCTATGGGAATCGGGTTTGCCGGCGCGACAGTTACCTTGCCGGCAGTGAAGGCGTTCGCATGAGCACCGAAATCGCGGGAAGCAAGACGGAGATCGCCGCCGGCCTCAAGCGGCTGCGCGAGAACGTCCGGCTGATCTACAGGGGAGAGGCCAGGGCGGTGGACCTGACGCTGACGGCGCTGCTGTCGCGCGGCCACATCCTCATCGAGGACGTCCCGGGGGTCGGAAAGACGACGCTCGCCCGCGCGCTTGGCAAGAGCTTGTCGCTGGAATTCCGGCGGATCCAGTTCACTAGCGACACGCTGCCCGCCGACGTCCTCGGCATCTCCGTCTTCCACACGCCGACGGAGCGCTTCGAGTTCCACGCCGGGCCGATCTTCTCCAACATCGTCCTGGCCGACGAGATCAACCGCGCCACGCCGAAGACGCAGTCCGCCCTGCTCGAGGCGATGAACGAGGGAGCGGTCACGATCGAGTCGGAGCGGCGGCCCCTGCCGCAGCCGTTCATGGTGGTCGCGACGCAGAACCCGGTCGAGTATCTTGGGACTTACCCCCTGCCCGAGTCCCAGATGGACCGTTTCTTCCTGCGTCTGTCGCTGGGATACCCGTCCGAGCAGGAGGAGAAGATGCTTCTGCGCCGCGGCGGGACGGAGAAGGCCTTGAACGCGATTCCCGCGGTGCTCGATCCGGACGAGGTGCTGGAGCTCCAGGACCGTGTCGAGCACGTAACGGTCTCCGACAAGCTCCTCGATTACCTCCACGCCATCGTGCGGGCGACGCGGCGCGCAGGCGACCTGCGCCTTCCGGTCTCGACGCGCGGCGCCCAGGCGCTCTTCCGCGCGACGCAGGCGTACGCCCTGATGCAGGGGAGGGACTACGCGGTGCCCGACGACGTCCAGGCGATTGCCGAGTCGGTCCTGGCCCATCGCATTCTCGCCATCTCTTCCGACGGATTCGGCTCGGGCAACCACGAAAGGGAAGTTGTCAGGAAGATCCTCTCGCAGGTGGCCGTCCCGGTCTGATAGTCCGTTCCATGACTCGCCTGATCCCCGACTGGGAAATACGGATCACCAACTTCGGCCTGGGATACGTCCTGATGTGCCTCGTCGTGGCCATCGGGGCGACGAACACGGGCAACAACGGGCTCTACCTGGTGCTCGCGGGGATGCTCGCGGCGATGATCGTCTCGGGCGTGATCTCGCGGCGCAACCTTCGCGGGGTCTCCTGCGAGATCGAGCCGGTCGGGGAGGTCATCGCCGGCCGGCCGGCCCTTCTGCGAGCCCGGCTGCAAAACCGGATGCTCGCGACCACCGCGCAGGGCCTCTTCCTCCTGCATGAGGGCCTGCCGGGGCCGCTCTGGATCGATCCTCTGAAGCCCGGCGAGCGGCGCGACATCCTCGTCGAGGGCGTCTTTCCGAGGCGAGGGGTCTTTCGGAACGCGGACGCGGGACTGCTCTCGCGGTTTCCGCTCGGCCTCTTCCGAAAGTACCGCCACGCGCGGCTGGCACGCGAGGTCGTCGTCTTCCCGAGCCCCGAGGCCAGCGCCGTCCCGCAGATCCCGCCGGAGGACGCGCGGGGCGGTCGGTCTCACCCGCGGCGCCGCGGAGGGGGCTCGGACATCCGGATGCTTCGCGATTTCGTCGCGGGCGACGACCCGCGGGACCTCCACTGGAAGCAGTCGGCGCGGATGCGCCACTGGATCGTCCGCGAGCGCGAGGCGGAGAGGGACCGGGTGATCTTCCTCGCGCTGGACAACGCGCTCGCCGATCCGTCGGACCCGGCCGCGCTCGAAGGCCTGGAACGGCGAATCTCCCGCTGCGCCGGCCAGGCCCTCCTGCTGCTGTCCCGGGGAGGCGAGGTGGGCTTCGTGTCGCGCAACACCCTCGTATCGGCCTCGGCCGGGCGGGCCCAGCGGACGCGGATCCTCGACGCGCTCGCGCGGGTCAACGCGATCCCGGCGGCGGGAGCGCCCGCGTTCCCACCCCTGCGCCACGCCGACATGAGGTGGTACGTCGCATGAGCGCGCCTGAGATTCCGCCGGGGCTGAGGAGGGCTTCCTTCGAGGTCCTGGCTCCGCTGGCGGCGGTAGCGCCGCTGCCGCTCTACTGGACCGACGGGGCCTCGGGGTTCGCGATCGTCCTTTACGAGATCGCCCTCTTCTCCCTCTGGAGCTGGGCGAGGAAAGGGCGTCCGCCGCGGCTTTCCAACGGCATCCTGAACGCCCTGGGCCTCGGGTACCTCCTCTGGCTCGGTTTCGAGGCGCTGATGCTGCGGCACGGGCTGCTCAAGTCGGTTTCTCATTTGCTGCTTTTCACCGCGATCGCCAAGCTCGCCTCGCTGAAGCGGCCGGGCGAGGTGCGCACGGCCCTCCTGGTCATCTTCCTGATCACGCTGGCGTCGGCGTCCTCCTCCACGCACATCGCCTCGCTCCTCTACTTCGCCGCGATGGCGTTCCTGGGCTTCCGAGCCCTGGCCCGCCTCGCCGTCCTCGCCGACTTCGAGGACGGGCCGCCGCCCCAGGTGCTGCGCGCCGTCCCAACGGGCGGGATGGCGGTCGTGGCGATCCTGATCGGCGGAACGCTCACGGCGCCGCTCTTCTACGGTTTGCCGCGGCTGCGCCGGCCGTTCGCGGTCGCGCCTTTCCGTGTGGACGAAGCCTTCTCCTCGGCCCTGACCGCCGACCGCGTGGACCTGACCACCTTCGGTGCCGCCAAGCGAAGCGACCAGGTCGTCCTCCGGATGGAGGTGGACCCGGAGTCGGCGCTTCCCCGGGTGCTACGGCTGCGCGAGGCGGTCTTTACGCGCTACCACCGGGGCGTCTGGACTCGGGCGACCGCGGCGGCGCCGGACCCCGGCGAGCGCGCCGAGCGCATGCTCGCGCAGACTCGCGCGCAGCAGCATCTGCTCGCCCGGCTCTCGGTGGACCTGAACCTGAACGCGAACGGTTTCCTCTTCCTGCCCTACGGCGCGGACCGCCCGGAGATCGAGGGCGAGATTCCGACCGTGTTGCGGGACGGCGTCGTGACGCTCGCGAGGCCTGCGCGCGTCGCCCGCTACACCGTGGATGTGCGCGGAGTGGAGCCCAAGGCCATCGGGTCGAGCGCGATCGATCCCGAGTCGGTCCCGCAGGAGATCCGCGATTACACGCAGAAGCTGACCGGGGACCTGACGGAGCCGCTGAAGATCTACGAACGGATCCGGGACAACTTCGCCTCCCAGTTCCTTTACACGCTCGATCCTCCGCGCGGCAAGGGCGACCCGCTGGTCAACTTCCTCCTGCATTCGAAGGCGGGGCACTGCGAGTTCTTCGCCTCCGCCACCGCGATGATGCTGACCGCCCGCGGCATCCCGTCGCGGCTCGTGACGGGCTCCTACGGCGGCGAGGCGGGCCTCCTCTCCCGCGCCCTGGTCGTGCGCGGCGGGAACCTGCACGCGTGGGTCGAGGCCAACGTCGACGGCCAGGGTTTCAGCGTGCTCGATCCGACGCCGGCGGCCGGGATCCCGCCCGCTTCGACCCGGATCTCCTGGAAGCGCTTCTTCTCCAACCTCTCCCGCGAGATCGAGTTCTTCTACGACCGGAGGATCCTGGGCTTCGACTCCGTGGACCAGGTGCGCATCGCCGAGACCCTCCGTGACGCGGCGTCGGCGGTCGGCCGCGACCTCGCTTCCTGGAAGGAGTTCGTCGGGAGCGTCGAGGCGCGGAGAATCGGGACTGCGATCGTCATCCTGGGCATCGTCGTCGTCGCGTTCGCGCTGGTGCGGCGGGGCAGCCGCGCCTCCTCCGCGAGCGCCGCGACCCGGGCGTACCTGTCGCTGCGTCGCCTCCTGGCG